>WNGE01002222.1_pt1 | contig 27136 bp, 24 predicted proteins | sample 5400651 | NCBI WGS metagenome assembly WNGE01 (sample SAMN13153370, study PRJNA577476) | soil metagenome | isolation source: 60 cm soil or saprolite under grassland replicate 2 | place: USA:California | collected 2016-06-15 | reverse complement strand
CAGACCGGGAGGATAGCCATGGAACGCATCGTGCTCGTGTGCGACCGTTGTGGGGCGCAGGACGCTCACCCCGTTCAGCTCCTGATCGGGAGGCGCAAGCTCGTGACCGATCTTTGCGACGCGCACCTGAGTGAGCTGATCAGCGCGGCTCGGGCTCCGCGTCGGGGCCGTGCCATGGGGCCTTTGGCCGCGAGGCCCAAGAGCACGGGGAGGCGCCCAACGATCAGGCGGACCACGCGCAAGGCAGCCACCCAAGGCCGTAAGACCACAACGCGGCGCCCTCGCGCCGCCACCTTGCGGAGAGGGGCTCAGGACGTTGGCTCTCAAGTCACCAAGCTGCGCGAGCGCGGTCTGTCTTATCGACAGATCGGGGATGCGCTGATGGAATCGGGGATCAAACCGAGGCGGGCGGCCCGGTGGAACCGGGATGTCCTCGCTCGGATGGTCAGCCGGTCGGCGGCATGAGGAGCAGGTCTACATCGGCGAAGCGGCGTGAAGGGTGCACTTATTCGGTTCACATCTCTGAGCAGCAGCATGTTTGGCTGTGGCTCAAGGGAAGCATGGTGCGGCATCCGTCACCACTCCCCTTGGTGGCCATCTTATGGGCACCCTTCAGACCCTGGGATTGACTCTTGAGAGTTGAGCGGAGGTGCTCCGCGTTCGCCCGGCCCCATGGGTCGGAGAGACCGGCCGGTACCTGCACTCCGTGGTTCGCGGACCGACCTGGGTCGGAACCAGATCATCGACGGCACAGGTCAGAGGCTGTATCTGAATAGATGCACCCCACGTGCTATTCGCCCCGATTCAAGCAACATAGAGCTGGGGTATTCCGCCAGGCACTGTAGCCGGGCCCGAAGTACTTGAGTTCGGTTAGTGGGCGGCGGACCTGCGGCTCACCAGCATTGCCACGCCTGCCAGAGTCGCCAAGGCCAGCAGCACGAAGAGCAGCTTCTTCATGTGGGCAGCGTGCCACCGGCACTTGGCAAGGGCAAACCGGCTGTTCAGGCCACGTTGCCAGACCTTTTGGCTCGCACTCTGGCCGAATCGGTGTCATGCGCGTCCGTCAGAGAAGCGCGCGGACCAACTCCATGCTCCGACCGGCGGGTGCGTTCACCTCCAGAGGTCATCTCTTACGATCGCGGTGTGAACGAGGCCACCGGATGGCGCTTCGCGCTCGCGAAGCGGATTGGCGCGTTTACCCACCCACGCACAACGCGCAGGTCGTGATGGTCGTCGGCTCGGTCTGCCTCGGCGATCCTACTCCCGCGACACGGTGGGACTGATAGAACCGGAACCGGAGTCCGACCGCTTCACGAGATCGAAGAGGGCCCCGATGCTCGGCGCTGTCCGGCGGTCGCTTCTTCCTCGTCCGATCGGGTCCTCTTCACAAGCCGAACGACCGTCCCGGGATTCTCCTCTGAGCCCGCCCTGATGGTGATGTCATCGATCACAGAGGCCACGAGCGACAACCCAATCCCCAGGTGGTCGCCGGGCGTCTCTCGGCCGAACACGCCATCGTCCTCGACCTGCACCACGATGCCCTCCGGTTCTCGGTCCCACGTCAGCTTCACCCGCGACGCTCCGGCGTGCTCCACCGCGTTGGTGCACGTCTCGGAGGCTGCCAGGACGAGGTCGTTCAGAACCTGACCAATCAGGTTGGTCGACGCGGCTCGGACAAACTCCCTTGCCTCAGAGACTGCGGAGGGTTGGGGAGGCAGGTATCGAACGAACATGACCCAGATCCTCTTGGTCTGTCTGGTGATACCCCCTTCATGGCAGGAATAATCTCGCATCCCGATCATCGAAGGCGCTTATCACGAAGCTCCACCCTCCTGAATGAGTGGTGTTTAGAAATGCCTGACCGCGGGGCCAATCCTGGAATCCCGTGGGGTCCAAGAGCACGATCGCGCCCGAGCCGCGCCTCGACCTCCGGTCTGCGACAATGCCACGCCGTGCCTGGGTGACCCACCAAGCTCGCAACTTGAGCGGCGACCTGATTGCGGAAGCCACCACTCCGCGGTTCCTGATCCGCGACCGCGACACGAAGTTCACCCGTTCCTTCGATGAGGTGTTCGGTGCCGACGGAGCAAGGATCATCCTCACGCCGATCCGGGCACCCCAACGCGAACGCCCACGCCGAACGATGGGTGGGCACCGTGCGCTCGGAGTGCCTGGTCTGGACACTCATCCGAGGTCAGGGGCATCTCGAACTAGTCTTACGGACCTACGTCGATGATTACAACGCCCACCCGCCCACCGAGGCATTGGACTCCGTGCTCCGGGGGGCGAAGGAGACGGACCGCGACTACCCCGACAAGGTCGAGACCGGGTCACGAAGCGTCCGATCGGGGGACTCATCAACGAATACGGGTTGGCGGCGTGACGACCGACTATTCCTGCCCGAGGGGTTCCGGCACCCTTCAAGTGACGATCCAAACCGATGAAGCGCTTCTTGTATGCCGCTTCACCCCCCTCCTACCTCCGAACATAAATAGAAGTCGGCCCCTTCCAGCTCCTCCCCGGCGCTCGCGAGTGCGGGCTCTGCCCTACCCGATGAAACGCTCGATATCGGCTGCCGTCACGTTCGGGAGCTCGAGCGGCGGGAAATGGCTCACGCCATCGCGCCGCCGTTTATGGGCCCCGTGCCCGCCGCGCTCCTTCACTTCGACGACGGAGGCGCCCAGATTCCCAGGTCGTGCATCTTCTTGATCTGCTTCTCGATGACCTCGCGGCGGAAGTCCTCATGTCGGTAGGGAGGGCGGTCCAGGTACAGGTTCTTCGGATAGATCGGGCGGTCGTAGATCAGCCTGTACTGCTCGGTCCGTAGGTCCTTCATCCAGTTGTCCCACTGCGCCCTGGCCCGGTGGTCTCGAAGCGCCTCAATGTCGATGACCCCGGCCACGTATGAGGATCCGGCCCCGTATAGTTGCTTGCCGACGACCCGCCCTTTGTAGTCGACGATCATCGAGCGCCCCCCGAACGTGTCGATGGGCACGTCCGAGTCCTGCTCCAGGTAGTACGTGGCCAGGTTCGGAGCGACCACGTAGAAGTTATTATCGAGGGCCCGGGCGCGGTTCTGGATCTCGAAGTAGTCGTTGCCGGTGTGGGGGTGCGGGTAGGAGGCGCGGTACACGACCTCGGCTCCATTCATCGCAAGGCCCCTCGCGTTCTGTTCGCCATCATGATCCCGAGCCGCCCGATCTCGGTATCCACTGCCGGATAGAAGGCGTCCAGCGTCTGCCCATGAAGCTCCACCCACCGGTCCCACACGTCATGCGGCGTCACGGAGTGCTCGACCGGGTAGAGGGTGGCCACCTTGTGGTGCTTTAGGACGACCTGGCCGGCGGGATCGATGACGCACCCCACGTTGAAGAAGCGGCCCGGGAAGGATTCATGCCGCGCCTTTGCCTGAGCCATGATGAACACGTTCCACTTCCGGGCCAGTTCCCCCAGGGCCTCGGTCTCCTCCCCGGGGATGTCGACGGCGCACTCCCGAGCGTACTCCTCGTGGTCCATGTCGAAGACCTCGTCGGTGAAGCCCTGGAGCGCGCCCTCGGGGATGGCCACCAGTCGGACTGGGAGGTCCAGGCTGGACAGCCACGAAGCGGCGGCGATCACGTGCGAGATGTGTTCGATATTCCGACGGATCTCAGACCGGTGGCGTACGCCCCATACCGTCGTGACCAGACCCACCGCGGTGTACGGAACTACCATCGCCACTCCCCTCTCTTTGCTCGTCCCGCCCGCTCCGCGGCGCCGGTTTCACCCAGGGGTGGCGGCCTCTCCGGGCCGCCGCAGGGCCGCCCACACTCGCTCGGGGGTCGCCGGCATGTCCACGTCTTGGACGCCGAACGGGGCCAGCGCATCGACCACGGCGTTCATCACGGCAGGCGGAGCGGCGATGGTTCCGGCCTCCGCTATCCCTTTCGCCCCCAACGGGTTCACCATCGTCGGCGTCGTGGTCCGCGCAACCTCGATCGGGGGAAGATCGGCCGGCGACGGGACTAGATAGTTGAGAAACGATGCCGTCTCGAGCTGGCCTTCCGGCGTATACCGGACCTCCTCGAAGAGGGCTTCCCCTACCCCCTGGGCCACCCCGCCATGGATCTGTCCCTCCAGCAGGATCGGGTTGATCACGTTGCCGCAGTCGTCCACAGCCACGTATTTGACCAGACCCACCCGGCCCGTCTCGGCATCGACCTCCACCACCGCGACGTGCGTCCCGAAGGGATACGTGAAGTTCTGGGGCTCGAACACGGCCATCTCGTCGAGCCCCGGCGCCGTCCCCTCGGGAAGGTTGTGGGCAAGGTGAGCTGCCCGGGCAACCTCGGCCAAAGAGACGCTCCGCTCCGGCGCCCCGGCCACGGAGAACGTGGCGTCGGAGAACTCCACGTCCTCCTCGGCGCTCTCCAAGAGGTGTGCGGCGATCCTCCTGGACTTGGCCAGTACGGCCTTCGCGGCTATGTGAATGGCCGCTCCGCCCACAGCCACGCTCCGGGATCCGAACGTTCCGGCTCCCTGAGGGACGACGGCGGTATCGCCGTGGAACACGGCCACGTCCTCCAGGGGCACTTCCAGAGTCTGCGCCGCGATCTGCGACCATAACGTCTCGTGGCCTTGGCCCTGTGGGCATGTTCCGGTGAACACCTCCAACTTCCCGGTAGGAAGCACCTTTACCCGCCCAGCCTCCCAGCCACCTCCCTGATAGTTCACCCGGCCCAGGATCGGCGACGGGCCAACTCCGGAAGAATCCACGTAGGAACTCAGCCCGATCCCGAGCTGCCGGACCTCGCCTCGCTCTCGCCGAACGGCCTGGTCTGACCGGAGCTTGGCATAGCCGGCGAGCTCGAGCGCCACGTCGAGGGTCTTCTCGTAGTCGACCGAGTCGTAGGGAATACCTCCGGCGTTGAAGACGAGCTCCCCCCTCGGGAGGAAGTTCCGGCGCCGAATCTCTGCGGGGTCGACGCCCACCTCCCGGGCCAGGGCGTCCATCGTTCGCTCGATCGCGTACAGGGCCTCGGCTCGGCCCACGCCTCGATATGCGCCCGTGGGCGGCTCGTTCGTGAAGACCCCCGTGCATTGGTACGCGTAGGCCTCCGCCCCGTAGGCCCCTCCAAACAGCAGCATCCCGAGGGCGGGGATGCCCGGGGTCTCGAGCTGGAGGTAAGCACCCATAGAGGCCAGGACCGACACCCGGATCCCGACAATGGTTCCGTCGCTCCGGGCGGCCAGGCTGACCTGCTGGACCTGGCCGCGGCCGTGGGTGGTGGCCACGGCGCTCTCGGATCGGTCCTCCACCCACTTCACCGGACGCCCCAGGCGCCTGGTCAGGGCCAGGGCCAGCGCCTCTTCGCCGTACACGTTCACCTTGGACCCGAAGGCGCCGCCCACATCAGGCGCCACCACCCGGAGCTGGTGCTCTGAGATACCTGCGGAGCCCGACACCATGCGCCTGACGAGGTGAGGCACCTGCGTGGTGGTCCACAGCGTGAAGTCGCCGTTGGGGTGGGATTCGGCGAGGACAGCCCGGGTCTCCATGGGCGAAGGGATGACCCGGGGAACGCGGAGCCGTCGCGTCACCACCACCTCAGCTCCAGAAAAGACCGCATCGACCTCGCCCCTCATGAACTCCAGTTGGTAGCAGCGATTCGTGCCGAACTGCTCGTGAACTGTCGGGGCATCGTCGCGGAGGGCATCCTCCACGTCCGTCACCGCCGGCAGGGGCTCGTAGTCGACGGCTACCGCTTCTGCTCCGTCACTGGCTTCGGCGAGCGTCCGGCCCGCCACGACGGCCACTCCGTCGCCCGCAAACTTCGCGACCACAGGCGCCAGCGGCCAGTGATCGGGTATTCGGACCTCGGGGGTGACGGGCCAGATGAGGGGAAGCGGCTCCGCCCAATCTCCTGAGAGATCGGCGCCGCTGAAAGCTGCCACCACTCCGGGAACGGCGAGCGCGGGGCCCGTGTCGACCAGCTTGACCCGCGCGTGGGCGAACGGGCATCGAACGACCACAGCGTGCAGTCCGCCAGGGACGCGAATGTTGTCGAGATACTGCCCCCGCCCGGTGAGAAGCGGGCGATCCTCCTTCCTGGAAACGCCCTCGCCGATGTAGCGTCGAGTCATGGTCTCCTCGCTCAACCGGTCGCGGCCTTCGGGCTGGATACGACGCGGAGCGAATACCACGTTCTCGCTCACCCTGTCACCGGACCAGAAGTCGCGCGAGCTTAGCCGATAGACCATGCCATCGGGAGGATGACTCACGCAACAGGGAGGGAGACTCTGGGGGGACCACCCGCATGTTGTCAGCAATGAAGACACTCGAAGAATCGGCGCATTCCCCCGTGCTGCCTTGATCCCGGACCCCCGAGTGACCGATGCGGGACCACTCGGGAAGACATATCTTCCGGGTCCGCAGAACATGTCCGCTAAAAGGGCCTCTGACCCGCAGGTCCAATTGAGCTCATCATCCGGTCGACTTGCTCACGAGGGGATCCGATTGGCTGAGGCGGCAGGCCGGTTGATGCCGGTCTCGTAGGCGAAGATCACGATCTGAACGCGGTCGCGGAGCTCCAACTTCATCAGGATCCGCTTGACGTGGGTCCTGATCGTGGACTCTTCGACGACGAGCTCACTGGCGATCTCGCGGTTCGAGAGTCCCCGCGCGACCAGCTTGAGGACATCGCGCTCGCGCGGGGTGAGCTCGCGGAGCTTGGCCTGATCGGCGAGGGCGGGAGTGGGCTGCTGGGCCCATGCGCTCGATCATCGAGATTGGCATCGAGTATTCACCGCTCGTTCACGCCTCTCCGGGCAGCGTACGGGTTGGCTGTATCCGTCTGGTGTGAGACAAACCTTTGGGGGTAGCACTCAGGCGAGAGCCGAACACTGCTTTCGGAGGTGAGGATTGGCGTGACCGACGAGATGGTGAGCGTCCGCTACATGGTCGACGACGTCGACCAGGCGATCGATTTCTACACCGAGAAGTTCGGGTTCGAGCTTGGCCAGAACGCGTCTCCGGCGTTCGCCGAGGTCGTTCGGGGCCGGCTGCGGTTGTTGCTCGCCGGCCCGAAGAGCTCGGCGGGACGGCCGATGCCGGACGGTCGCAAGCCCGAGCCGGGCGGGTGGAACCGCATTCACTTTGTCGTAGACGACATCACTGCCGAAGTCGATCGACTGCGATCCGCCGGAGTGACCTTCCGAAACGACATCATCAGCGGGCCCGGGGGCAAGCAGGTTCTGCTCGAGGATCCGTCCGGCAACCCGATCGAGCTGTTCCAGCCGGCAGGGTCGACCGCCGCAGGCACGCCTTCGCGGGACCGAACTGCGTCAACGGGATAGGCAGCAGCGGAGGGACGGCATGGCGAAGGTGATCGCGGGCATCACGATCTCGCTGAACGGATACATCACCGGCCCCAATGACCGGGTGGGGGCCGGGCTTGGCGACGGTGGCGAACGCCTCCATTATCAGGTCTTCGCCTCCGAAGGCGCCTTGCTTTGCGGTGGCACGATGCACTCCTTGACCTCTTCCGGTGTGAGGCCTCGCTGGCGCGCCCCGGCGGCCGCTGCGTAGTCGAGCGCATCGGCGCGGGAGCCCAGCCGAATCTCGGCCTCGATGGTCTCCCGGCCCTCCCGCAACGCCGCGGCCACCCGCTGGTACCCGTCGGCGAGGAGCAAGCCATCCTCGGTCTCGAATACGACCACCGGGGGGGACCGATCGATGGTGCGTCGGTAGAAGTCGACGCGTGCCGGGTCCAGGTGCCGCTGGGCGTCGACGGGTACGGTCGCGAGAATGTCGGCGAGCGCCAGCCGCGTCATGCGAACCGAAGATACCTCCGGGATGCCGGACCGCGGTGCCTGGCGCCTGGTCGCGTTGCTCCACCGCAGTTCGGTCACGCAGTGCAGGGTCCCGCCGCTGGAGCGGCTGCTCGCGGAGGCGGGGCTTCACCGAACCTGCGCTCGGCGATGTACCGCCGTGGCTCCACTGCGTGAGGGGGATGAGCCCCTGGATAGAGTTTGCCCCCCCGGCTTGGGCTCACCCGGTTCCTTCGTCGAGACCCCAGGAGACGATCTTGTCCGGGGCGATGCGGATGATCGCATCGTCACTCCCGGCGAATGTGCTGGCCTGGCCCTCCAGAGCCTCGGCGCGTCCCTGGACCATCACCGCCCGGGGGCGCCACGGGTCGATGGAGGCCATGTCGTCGACCACGAACGCCACCTTGGGGTTGACCTTCACGTTGCGAAACTTCTTCGAGGCGGCGAGGCCGTGGCCGCTGATGTCGATCGTCCCGAGCTCGGGGTTGTGGCGCCACCACCCCACCGGTACCACGTGGGGCTGGCCGGCCGCGTCGACGGTCGCGATCCTGCCGAACCGCCTCTCCCCCGCCAGATAGTCCATCTCGGTGCGCGAGAACGACGCCATCGGTGACACCTCCTCGGGGTCCGTCAATGATCCGAGCATCCCTCTCCATGCTCTCGCGATCTCCCCCGCCGTGCCTTCGCGAACGAGATCCGCGGCCGAGGTCTCCTCGAGAGTTGCTGCCAGGTCGGTTTGACAATCCTGTGGATCAGGGAGATAGACTTCGCGCAGATCATCTCCGTAGAGACGATTAGGAGGAAGGAGGCGCTCATGTGGACAAGCGAGCACAGCATCGAGACGACGGCTGCGCCGGAGGCCGTCTGGGGACTCTGGTCCGACGTCCCGCGGTGGCCCGAGTGGAACGCCGATCTCGAGCGGGCCACGCTGTCCGGGCCGTTCGCCGCCAGGAGCACCATCACCATGTACCAGGCCGGGCAGGAGCCGATCGAGCTGCGGATCGCGGAGGTCGTGGAGCCGGAGGCCTTCGTCGACGAGGCCCACCTCGGGGAGGTGGTGGTGCGGACGATTCATCGCCTCGAGCGCCTCGACGACGACCGGGTCCGGGTCGTCTACCGCATGGAGATCACCGGGCCGGAGGCCGACACGCTGGGGCCGCAGATCGGCCCGGAGATCAGCGCCGACTTTCCCCAGGTCCTGGCGGCGCTCGTCGAGCTCGCCGAACGTTGATGCTTCACCCGAGCGAGAGCCCAGGATTCCTGCTCTGGCATGTCACCCTGCGGTGGCAGCGTGGCATCTCCCAGGCGCTCGCTCCGCTCGATCTCACCCACGTCCAGTTCGTGCTCCTCGCCTGTGCCTGGTGGCTGAATCAGCAAGGCCAGCATCCCTCGCAGATCGCGCTCGCCTCGTTTGCGGGCACCGACGTCAAGATGACCTCGCAGGTGCTTCGCAGCCTGGAACGGAAGGGCCTGGTCGAGCGCGAGGTCGACCGGGCGGACACCCGCGCCCTGCGGCTGCGCGTCACGCGCCGGGGGGCGCGGCTCGCCCCGCGCGCGATCGCCGTCGTCCAGCAGGTCGACGCGGAGTTCTTCGACGAGGTCCCGCGGGCGGCGGCCCTGCGCCTCCTCCGCCAGCTCGCGCGTCTCCCCGAGGCGGAGGCAGCCAACCAGTGAAACGAGGATGGGACCGCGGCACGAGCCGTGTGGTCGGATCGATCCCTCACAACCCGTTGGCTTCCCGCACGTTCCAATCGACCCGATGGGAGTAACTGATGGATGCCAAAGGATCACCTGCCACGAACCCGACCGGGAGGATGTCCGCGATCCGCCTGGCTGGGCTGACCGCATGGCAGGGGTTGTTCGACTATGGCCGGCTCCGGAAGGGGGACCGGGTGCTGATCCACGGTGCGGCGGGCGGGGTGGGACAGTTCGCGACGCAGCTTGCGCGGTGGCGCGGCGGCCTACGTCATCGGGACGGCGTCACGCACTGCGGTCGAGGACGTGCTCGCGCTCGGAGCGGACGAGGCCGTCGATCGCACGGCTGTCCCTTCGCGCGGCAAGGTATCCTCCGCAGGGCCCGCCTGCGCAAGTCGAAGGCAATGGTGTTGGCGACCGCCACCTGCTCGCGATCGGAGCAGTCGGCTCGCTGTCCGTCGGCCTGATCCGTACTCCGAACCGCGCCGGCCACTCGGCCGCAATTCATCCTGGGTCGCCTTCACCTTCCACCGGAGCCCTCAGGATGTGAGTCGACAGGCCCCAGGAGAGGCGCCATCAGCACTCGGAGGAGGGCCCGCCGGTGACGGTCGCAGAGGTCCGGAAGCATGCCGAGTGCATGCGATCGCAGGGATTCGACATTTCGGATCCCAGCGAGGGACCGGGGGGCTGGTCACCTCCTGATCGACGATCCGGGGCTCGGGGCCTCGATCCCAGTTCGCCGGCGTTCCGAGAGGCCATGTTCGTTACGTGCGGGATTCTGGCGGTCCGCTCTCCGGAGACATGGTGATCGGGGGACCGCGGGGGAAGAATCGATCGCTTCATGTCCTGCATGAGCAGCTAGGGGTTCGAATTGCCGGAGCCCACCAAGGATTCGAACTCGCGACCCCCACCTTGGCAAAATTTGGCAAGCCGGCTGTCTGTGCAAGCCGCGCCATGACAAGGCGTGCATTCGGAGGCTCACGATGATCAGCTGCGAGGAAGCGAGGGAGTATCTCTGGGACCACTTGGAGAGCCCGGTCAGAGCGGTCGCGGATCACCTGCAGTCATGCGAGACGTGTTGTGGCGAGGCCGACTTCCTTGGCCGGCTCGTCCAGATGCTCGCGGCGTTCCCAGACGAGGATATCCCCCCAGCCGTCCGGACCCGACTCGAGGCCGTCCTCTCAGCGAGGTGGGCCGGCCCGCGGGAGCGCGAAGCGGCCCCGCCCGCCCAGCTCGGATGCCTCCGGCCGCAGGTGCGTCTCGTACATGCGAACGGCCACGATGACCCCGGACAGAGCAGTGATCGCGGCGACCACCCACACCGCTCCGGCGAGCCCCAGGAGGTCTGCCACCACCCCGGCGACGACCGCCCCGATGGCGAAGCCGGCGTCGCGCCACAGCCGGTACACCCCGACCGCCGAGGCCCGCCACGCGGGATGGGCGACGTCCCCGATCGCTGCCAGCAGCGTCGGGTACACCATCGCCGTGCCCGCTCCGAGGAGGACGGCTCCCACTGCCCACGGGCCGAACCCCCGGGTGGCGGCGATCAACCCGAGAGCCCCCGCCTGGACCCACATCCCCGAGGCGATGAGCCGCTTCCGACCGATCCGGTCGGACAGGGCGCCAGTGAGGAGCTGGCCAACGCTCCACACGGCCGGGTAGAGCGCGGCGAGGATGCCAATCGCCCCCACGGACAGTCCCGCCTGTGCGAACAGCAGCGGGAAGAGCCCCCAGGCCAGGCCGTCGTTCAGGTTGTTCACCAGCCCCGCCTGGCTGCAGGCGGATAGGGCCCGTTCCCGGAGCGTCGTGAGGACGAACACCTGGCGGGTGGACAGGCCGGCGCGGAGCTCCTCCGTGGCGGACAGGTGGTTACTCGCCTCGTGGAGAGCGTGGCCGCGTGTCTCCCGGACGAACAGCAACGAAAGCCCGAGTCCCAGCCCCGCGTACGCGAGGCCCAGGAAGAAGGGTGCGGGGCGGAGCCCCGCCCGTTCGGCGATGAACCCCGTGGCCATGGCCGTGAGCGCCACCGCGCCGTAGCCGGAAGCCTCGTTCAGCCCCATGGCCAGGCCCCGGCGGGCCGGTCCCACCAGGTCGATCTTCATGATCACGGTGGTGGACCAGGTGAGCCCCTGGTTCACTCCGAGCAGGACGTTCGCGAGCACGATCCATCCCCACGACGGGGCCCACATCAGCAGCGGCGGCACCGGGAGTCCGATGAGCCACCCGGCCACCAACACCGGCTTACGGCCGAAACGGTCCGAGAGGGTCCCCGCAGCGAAGTTGGTGGCCGCCTTCACCACCCCGAACGCGACGATGAAGGTGAGGGCGGCGGTGAAAGCCTCGAGGTGGAAGATCCGCCGGGCGATCAGGGGGAGGACCGTTCGCTCCTGGCCCACCATGCCGCCGACGAGGGCGTTGACCCCGACGAGGAGGGAGAACTGGGCCAGGTTGACCCGGAGCCCCAGCCGCACCGGCCCGGGCCGCACCCGTCGGGCCGCTCCCATCAGGCGGGGCGCCCCGGGACCAGAGCTCGCCCCGCGGTGCGACTCCAGTCCCTCGGTCCCCCGAGGAGTACGGCGAGGCCCTCCCATCCTCGTCGTTCGAGCAGACTTGCCCCGGTGACCGCCCGCTCCCCGTGTCCGCAGTGGAGCGTGAGGGGCCCGGGGGGAAGGGAGTCCGCCATCTCATCCAGGCTCCCGAGCTCCGTGTGGATGGCCTCCGGGATGTGGGCCGCCTCGAACTCGGCGCGCTGGCGGACGTCGAGGAAAGTGGCCTCGACGGCCTCCCCGGGCTGAACCAGTGAGAGCCGGGCTTCTCCCAGACCGGCCTCGCGCCAGGCGGCCATGCCGCCGGCAAGCTCCCCCGCCAGCCGCTCGAACCCGATCTTCAGGCATTGTCGGACCAGCTCCATCCGGTCTTGGTGCTCCGAAAGCACGAACACGACCGGCCGATCCCCCGGGACCACCCAGCCCAGCCACGTGGCGAAGGCGGGACGGAGCTCGATGGATAGGGCCCCGGGGACGTGCCCGGCCGCGAACTCCTCGACGGGCCGGACGTCAATCACCTCCGTGCCTTCGCCCAAGAGCCGTCGGACGTCCGCGGCGCGCAGAGGGCCGAGCGACGGAGCCCGACCCCCGTACACCGTGGGGCCCCGCCGGTTCACCTCTCTCAGGTTCCGGAAGTACCGGGGATAGCTCGTGCGGTTGGCGAGGAGGTCCCGGACGAAGGTGTCCTCGTCGGGGGCCAGGAGGAACGGGTTCTGCCCCTTCTCCCGGCCGAGCGTGGGCCTTGGGTCGGTCCCGTCGGTGGGTGCGGCGGCACAGAGCGTCGCCCCCGCCCCGTGGGTCGGGTATACAGCGAGGTCGTCAGGGAGCCCGAACAGCCGGTCCCGGACCGAGCGGTACAGGGCCCGGGCGAGGGGCTCGGCTCGTTCGGGACCCAGCAGATCGGTCCGGGCCACCGAGCCCCGGAGCAGGGACCCACCGGTGAACACGGCGAGGGAGCGGGAGCCGTCGAGGAGGAGGTAGGACGTGTGCTCCGGCGTGTGTCCCGGCGTGGCCAGGGCTCGCAGGGTCAGTCCGCCGAGGTCCATCTCCTCGCCGTCCCGAAGGCCCCGGTGCGGAAACTCGAGGTGGGCCTCGGACCCGGCCAGCACCGTGGCCCCCAGCTCCTGCAGGTCCCGGCTCCCCGAAACGAAGTCGTTGTGCAGGTGGGTGTCGGCTGTGAACGCGACGCGCAGGTCGCGACGGGCGGCCTCTTCCAGGTAGGGGCCTGGATCGCGCTCCGGGTCGACGGCGAGGGCTCGCCCGTCACCGAGGTCCACCACATAGGAGGCGTTGCCCAATCCCTCGTCGACGATGGTCCCGATGTCCATGGGCCGATTGGTCCCTTGCCGCCCGCCCGATCCGAGCCTAGGCTTTCTCCAGAGATTATTGGAGGAGTGGACAAGATGCGTCAACCCACCGGGCGTGAAGTCAAGGAGGCCCTGTACGAGCAGTTCGCCAGGATCGGCAAGGCCGTGGCCTCCCCAAAGCGGGTCGAGCTCCTCGATCTGCTGTGTCAGGGGGAGCGGACGGTGGAGGCCCTGGCCCGGACCACGGGGATGGGGATCACGAATACCTCCGCCCACCTCCAGGCGCTGCGCTCGGCCAGGCTGGTCGAGGTCCGCAAGGAGGGGACGAAGGCCTTCTACCGCCTGGCCGACCCCGAGGTCTGCCGGTTCTTCTTCTCGCTCCGGGATCTGGCCCGGGGGCGCCTGGCGGAGGTGGAGCAGATCGCCAGGGATTTCTTCGCCGCACGAGACGAGCTGGAGCCGGTCGTGCGAAAGGAACTGCTCGAGCGGCTCGGGCGCGAGGAGGTCGTGGTGGTGGACGTCCGCCCTCCCGAGGAGTACCGGGCCGGACACATCCGGGGCGCTCTGTCCGTTCCGCTGCCCGAGCTGAGGAACCGGCTGCGCGAGCTCCCGAAGGACGTCGAGATCGTCGCGTACTGCCGGGGCCCGTATTGCGTGATGGCGCCTCAGGCCCTGCAGATCCTCCGGAAGAACGGTTTCCGCGCCCGCCGCCTCGAGGACGGGTTTCCCGAGTGGCGTCTCGCTCGTCTCCCGGTGAGCGTGGGAGAGGGTGAGTGAGCGATGAACGTGCTGCTGATCATGAACGACCCCCCGTACGGGACCGAGCGCTCCTCCAGCGGGCTTCGCTTGGCCCTGTCGCTGGCCAGGCGCGACGACGTCGAGCTCCGGGTATTCCTGATCGGTGACGCCGCGTCCTGCGCCATGGTCGGGCAGAAGACGCCCGAGGGCTACTACGACCTGGAGCGCATGATCGGATCCGTCGCCCGGCGGGGAGGCGACGTGGCGTGCTGCGGGACCTGTCTGGACGCCCGGGGCATCACCGAGGACCTCATCGCCAAGGGTGCCCGTCGCTCCGGGATGGACGAGCTGACCAAGTGGACCTGTGGGCGGACAGGGTCGTGTCGTTCTGAGAGGAGACGGTGCAGGTGGCCGGCAACGTGGTCGTCGTGGGTGGAGGGACCGGAGGATTGGTCGCCGCCAGGCAGCTCCGCCGGCGACTCCGCTGGCTCGATTGGAGCGGCCGGGTAACCCTGGTGGACCGTGATCTCACGTACCGGTTCGCCCCGTCCTTCCTGTGGGTGATGACGGGAGCCCGCCGGCCGGAGCAGGTCACCGCCGATCTGCGCGGACTCGAACGCCGGGGCATCGACGTCATGCAGGCCGAGGTGCTGGAGATCGACACCGATGGCCGGACCGTGAAGACGACCGAGGCCTCCCTCCCCTACGACCGCCTGGTGATCGCCCTCGGGGCGGAGCTAGCACCGGAGGCGCTCCCCGGGTTCTCTGAGGGAGGCCACAACGTCTACACGCTGGAGGGAGCGGCCGCCGCGGGAGCGGCCCTCCGGAGCCTCGACGGTGGCCGGGTCGGCGTTCTGGTGTCACGGCTCCCGTACAAGTGTCCGGCCGCGCCGTACGAGACCGCGCTCCTCGCCGAGGCCATGCTTCGCGGTCGAGGGGTCCGCTCGGGCTCCACAGTGGATGTGTACACACCTGAGTCCCTGCCCATGCCGACCGCCGGCCCGGCCATGGGCCGTGCGCTGACCGGGATCCTCGAGGCGCGCGGCATCGGGTTCCACCCCAACCGGTCCGTGGAGCGCGTTGATGCCGATGGCCGGGAGCTCGTCTTCGATGACGGCGAGCGGGCCCCCTTCGACCTGCTCCTCGGCATACCGCCCCACCGGGTGCCCGAGGCCGTTCTGCGGAGTGGCGTGGTCTCCGACGGCGGCTTCGTGGCGGTCGACCCCCACACCCTGGCCACCGCGGCCGAAGGGGTCTTCGCCATCGGGGACGTCACCCAGGTCCCCATCGCTGGAGGCAAGTTCCTCCCCAAGGCTGGCGTGTTCGCCCACGCAGAGGCCGAGGTGGTGGCCCGCCGAATCGAGCGGGATTTCGCCGGCCGGGAGCCGTCCGAGGTCTTCGACGGCAGGGGATCCTGCTTCGTGGAGATGGGCGACGGTGTGGCCGCCTTCGCCACAGGGGACTTCTACGCGGAGGAGGGCGCCAAGGTCCACCTCCGTCGGCCGGGCCGGAGATGGCATCCGCAAAGGTGGCCTTCGAGAAGTACTGGTTCCGGCGATGGCTGTGACAACGGAAAGGAGACGACGATGATGTGGGGACCGTGGGGGTGGGGCATGGGACTCGGCTCCGTCGTGTTTCTCGCCCTCATCGTGATCGGGATCGTCCTCCTCGTGCGCCAGCGGCCGACGGGTGACGCCCGCGGAGAGGAACGGAGGGCCCGGCAGATCCTCGACGAACGTTTCGTCCGCGGTGAGATCGACGAAGAGGAGTACCAGCAGAGGCGAAGGGTGCTCGAAGGGTCGAGGCGGTAGGTGGTGGGCACGAGGAGACTGGGCATCGCCCTCATCATCGCGGGCCTCGTGGGCCTGGGCCTCACGTCGGCGGGATGGGCCATTGGCCCGCCTGGGGGATGGAGCACGCCTGGCTGGATGAGCCGGATGCACGCCTCGATGCACGGCTCCGCCCAGAGCCGGGAGAACGCGCCCGCCCCGAGCCCCGCGGCTCGCGAGGTGCGTGTGGTGGCCCGGGACTTCTCGTTCTCGCCCAGCGAGGTCAACGTCGCGGCCGGTGAGACGGTGAACCTCACCCTGGCGAACGAGGGGGGCCTTCCTCACGACATCACCATCTCGGCGTTCGGGTTCCGCCTGCCGGCGGGACCGGGCGCGACCGAGTCGGCCGCCCTGACCCCGGCGCGCCCCGGCACGTACGAGTTCTACTGCTCCGTCCCGGGCCACCGGGAGGCCGGGATGTCGGGCACCCTGATCGTGACATGATCGACGGGGTACTCCCTCTCGCGTCGAGTGGTCCGAGAGATCGGCGAGCGTGCGTGGAAGGGACGGAAAACGCGTTCTGGCCTGCGGTTCTGTCCGTCGCGGGGGCAGGATTTGAACCCGTGACCTCTGGGTTATGAGTCGCTAGTGAGAGACCATGCGAGACCGTGAGGAGTCTTCTGAGATTCGCTCAGGCGGGTCAAAGTCGGGCTAAAGTGTTCAGGCGGTGGAACTCGGCACGCAGACTTCGTCGAGCTTCACCAGTGGCGACGTTCGCAGGATCCGGACCTCTCCAAGATCGTGTCCGAGTGGGTCGTCCGGCGGGTTGACCTCCGGGATGAGCTCAACGGCGAGCACGCTGAGGGAGCTGTCCACTGGCAGCTCATAGGCCTCAAGCACGGCGTCGATCTCGGCCTGCGTCCACGCCGACGATGCGTTCAGGTCAGTCTCCACGCGCGCCTCGATCTTGCGCTCCTCGAACCGACCACGCCGACGGGCAAGAAGGATGTTCCGGTAGTCCTGCCCGTCGGCCTGGATGACCTGTGCGTAGAGCAGGAACCACAACTCGGTGGCAGGCACCGGCGGGAGCATGTTCCGCCCGCCGAACACCGGCGTGGCATGCGGGGCGGCGACGAGGATCCGCTCGAGTGTTCGAAGCGATTGGCACGACAGCGACGGTGCCGGGAACTGAACGCCGGCGATCCGAAGAGCAGGGCCGAAACGCGCCTGGGCGGTCGACCAGCCGACGAAGTGTCCAGCACGCAGCTCCAGCACGAAGAATCCGAACAGCTCTCGAGAGTCGCGCGTGAGCCCAGGTGGCAATGGTACGAGGAAGTGACGTGGCGAAACGGTCGGAATGAGCAGCTGCATCGCTCCCAAGCCGGCGCGATCGTCGGACTGGCCCGGGCGGATCACCCGCATCGACTCCGGATCGATCGGCAACGGCCCCTCGGGTGGAACCTCGACACTTTCCCCGCCCGTCAGCATCAGGTCGGGCGCATACGAGAGGACCCGGGCGAAATACGAATCGGCAGGGTCGTCGATTGGGTCTGCGACTTCCAGCCACAGCATCCGGTCGCGCGCCTCAGTCGACGAGTAGTCGTCCGCGCGGACGTACGGCGAGAGGGCGATCCCGGCCGAGACGAGCTTGGGCGTCTGCGTCGGCGGGGCGGCAATCGGCAGGTCGATCGTGATGTCGAGGCTTGGGTCCTGGGCCCCCGGAGCATCGCGGAATCGCGGGGTGATGCCGTAGACGTGGCTCGTCTCCGATGGGAAGGTCGGTGGCACGGGCTTGGGATCGACGGCATCGAAGAACACGAGCCGGGTGAACGTCCGCTCCGGTTCGCGGCCGGCAGATTCGGCCGTCTCCCAGACCCGCGGATTGATTGACGCCGGCAGGTCCATCGTCCCGACGGGCTGGCCGTCGCGGGTGATCTCGAAGCCCGGCCGGTCGGCGTTCCGCCATGACCAGTCACGGGCCACCGCGATCGTCAGGACGTTGACCCACCGGCCGACGAGATCCGCCTTTGAGGCGAACGTGACGACCGATCGATCCGGCGCCAGGACATGGCCGATCGCGGCTGAGCAACCAAAGACGACGCGCTCTGCGGACCGACTGGATAGCGCGGCGTCGTCGGCATGGAGGTCGAGCTCCGTGGCGAGGCGATGGAGAGGCTCGTGCTCGGCCTCGACACCCCGCCCTGCAGCAAACAGCTTGGCCACCAGCGTCCCGGTCACCGCTTCGTCGGGCTGGAGCAGGATGGCCCGGAGACGACCCGCGTCGGTGTCTGGCATGAAGAGGTGCCGCTCGTCGAACGGGGCGCGCCTGAGCCTGACCTCGAAGGGTCGGCCAAGGCGGGCACCCTGGGATCCGAAGTAGTCGAGGTTTGCGTCCTCGCGCCCGACGGGGGTTAGCGTCAGCACGACATCTCGTGCAGTCGGGACCGGCAGTGCCCCGGACGCAGGCGCGATGATGGCCGCGACGTCGTGGACGTCGACGTAGTCGAGTGCCAGCACTAGGGGGCTCGCCGGATTTGCCGGGAAGGGCCGGGTCGTCGTGTACACGTATCGCAGCGGCGGTTCTGCCTCGTCATTGCCGCCATCGAACTCGAGTCCAACGACCGAGAGGGTGATCCGCAGGGTTGCAATGTCCGGATCCGGCAACCCCGGCTCGCCACCACGGCCTCCGCCGGCGGCACTCGCCTGGATCGCCGCAACGTCCGCCAGGAGTTGCTGCTCCGCGTTCGGGATACCCGCGAAGGCTGCGGCCGGATACGCCAGCTTCGGGCGATGAACGGTGAGCTCGACCGGTGGGCTGGCCGGATCGATCGGATCAGGCAAGCCGGGAACAGATACCTCGCGGGGCGGCACGAAGCGACGGAATCGGCAGGTCGTGACAGGTGCCGGGGCCGGATCGATCGGTTCCGCGGATGGCAGCGGCCCGCCGCCGGAAATATCCGCGAGTCGCACGCGGAAGTCATAGGAGTGGCCATAGCGAAGCGGGACGGCATCCGCCCCGACAGGGTGGTAGGAATCGGCGGCAGCGGCTGCGCCGACGCCAGAGAGTCGAAGGGCGACTTCATCGGCGGTGACCAGCGAGCGCCCACGCCACTCGCTGAAGAACGCCGGCATCCAGTAGTCGCCGTCATCCTCGTTATCGAGCTGGAGCGGGGCCACCTCGACCGTCAGCTCGCCTGCGAAGTGCCCGAGGGAAATCGGGCCAACGGCCAGGTCCGATTCGGCACCGACCAGCGACGACCAGGCTGCGGTACCGTGCTCCCGGACGTCAACTCGATACCCCATCACGCCCATCGGTGTGTTGCGGGTCTCGACGACCGGGTCGGCGATCTGGCGATTCTTCCAGATCAGCACCTGCTCGTCGTCCCAACCCAACTGAACGCCGGTGTCGGTGACTGGTGCGCCCGCCGGGGCAAGGTTGGTGCCCGTCGGATCAGAGGTCGTCTTCTGAGCGGAATGCACCACGTGGGCGAAGCCGTCGTCGTAGCCTGCGGCCTCGGCCTGGATCTCGTCCATGTCGCCGACCGGGGGAACGGCCGCGACCGGGAACAGGACCGGCGCGAAGAGCACCCGTTCCTCGGCCCCGAGAGCCGGAATCCGGGCCGCGTACGAAGCCAGCAGCTGAGGCTGGGCGATCACGTGGTCGAGGTACGGGCTGCCGGCATCGAGGGTCAGGTACACCCAACCGCCCGCAGCGAAGAGATCCGCGACCGGAGGGGACACCGTTTGGACGTCGAGAATGGATAGTCGAGTCGCGAGCAGGGGCTGTCGGAGGGCCTGGGCGATGAGGCGGCCCCAGACGGTCTTCCTCGAGAGCGGCGGCGGCGGTGGCTTCGCCAACCGGCCGGCGTCTCGGAGCGCGCACCAATAAGCATCATCGGTCACGGCAAACGGTGTTCTCGGTCCGCCGAACGGGAACGCCTCGCGATAGCTGTCGGGAAGGTACTTGAGGATCTGGCGGCCCGACCGCCGCGGCTCCGGAGTAGCCGCCTCGAGCGCCGGATCGATATCGAACTGACTTCCGATCTCTTCGAATAGGGCCCGACGACCCGGTTGTGGGACAGGGGTCAGTGACACCTCGGCGGTCGCAACGCCGGGCATTGGCAGCCCGCCGAGGCCGCTCACGAGCATCGCCTTGAGTCGAACGTCGGCGTCAGCGAACGCCGGACCGTCGGCCACGCCGGGGACCCCCGTCATCAGTGGAGCCAGCGGGTTGCCGCGAGGCAAGACGACGATCCGGAGATGGAGCGATGCGCCTGCCCAGCGCTGCGGGAACGGCAGCAGGGTGAGCCGATCCGCCGCGGCTACCATCGAGGTCCTCCTTTTCGGCCCAGATGCCCGGCTCGGACTGCGTTCGATGCGCTCATACCGCCAAGCTCTCGCTGTACTCGAGGCTGTACGCGACACTGACCGTCAGGAACCAGCAGACCTCGATCTCCGCGGCGAACTTGGCCTGACCCAGCGCCTGCTTCGAACCGTTCGCCAGCACCGAGATCGCCGCCATCAGCTCGACCTTGACGGTGATCTTCGCGATCCAGATATCGGCGCTTGCGGAGATGGCAACCAGCAGGCCGATCTGCCACGCGCCAGTGCTCGAGGCGATGACCTGGATGCCGAATGAGAAGGAACCCTTGACTTCGATTGGGCCAAGGCTCTTGCCAATGCTGGCGCTCCACTTGACCTCGATTGTGACCTTCTGCTCGGCGAGTGCGTTGCCCTCCAGCTCGACACCGATCTCGCCGCCGCCCATGATGGGGGGGATGATCGGCACCCTGGCCCCGAGCTCGATCCTGAGGAAGCCGTTCCAATTGGGAGCGCTGGCGACGCCGACCTTCAGCTTCCCCTTGATCTCCATCGCGCCGAAATCGAAGTACCGGTCGGCTGCATTCGGGTTTTCGATGGGAAGGTTGAGAGTGGCCTTGAACTTGAAAGAGCCCTTGAAGCCCTCGACGGCCAGGATTTGGTCTACGCCGAGGAGTTCCGCCAGGAACTGGAGGATGTCGACGACCGGTTTCAGCGCCGGGGGATAGATCATCTCCGGCGCTTCGAACGCGGGACGTTCGCCGGCCACGGAGCTGAGCCCGTGCCGCACCCCGAGCAGCTCCGTGAAGGGCCCAAGGTCCATCGTAGTCAGGATCGTTCCGCCCTCGACCCCCCACGACTGTGGCGATCCGGGGTCGAGAGTGAAGTTCATCGGCGTTTCGTAGCGAGTCCGGATCTTGAAGGCCGCGCCGTCGACGAGCAGACGGTCGGCGACCGCCGGTGGGGCGTTGAACTTCATGGTCGGGGCGGGCAGCAGCGTGAAACGGCCGTCGCCGCCGATATCGAAGCCCCACGGGGCCTCACCGAGCAGACATTGGTCCCTGGGCGGGAAGATCCCCACCCCCAGCGACAGCGTGTAGGTCTCGGCCAGCGCCGGAACTTCCGAGCTGGACCAACGTTGCTCGCCCTCTCGGATCCGCGGCCGCGGGAACAGGACGCGATGGGCGTCTGACCCCTGGACGAGGCCGAACTCGATGGTCGGCGCGTCCTCGCGCAGCAGGTCGGCTGGCTCGGCGAGCCGATACCAATCGGATACAGCCGCCGTACCGGACGCCGTGCCGGCGCGGACCAGCGCGACACCGGACTGGGCGTTCACCGGCTGGGGTTCGGGCGCTGAGAGGTCGTGTCGGACGGTTGACCATTGGCCGTCCGCTGGGAGCGCGACGGCGCCGCGCGCAGCGGCCCCGAATTGCGGAGGGCCGCCATACTGAGGCGGCGCCGGCGCCACGTCGACGCGCTTGACGCTCAGCTGCTGACCCGAGCCACCGATGTCGACGATGCAGTCAAGCCCACCGCCGAACGGCCCTTCGGCTTCCATCATCGCAGCGAGGTGCTCGGGCATCAGCGGATAGCCCTGTGGCGAGCGCTGGACGAACCCGATCTGGTCGCGGCCCGTGACGCGTCCGGCGGTTCCTTGTCCCTGGACGACGCCGTCGATGTCGAAGTCGGCGTCGAATCGAACCTCGAGCAGTTCCACGAGGATCGGACCCATTGACGAAGGGAGTGTTCGGCTCAGGACCCTACCGGTCTCCCTGATCCGCCTGACGTCCCAGGCACCGCGGACGACGCCCGGGTGGGTCTCAATCGCCGTCCACTCCGGAGGTGGAGTGAAGTTCGCCAGGTCCGGATCGGGGTAGTCGTAGAGACCGGGAGCCGTCGCGACCCAGCCGCTGTCGAAGCGGAGAACGGACCCCTCCTTGCGGCGCTCGAGGGTGATCGTCCTGACGACTGGTGCGGCCCATGGGTAGAGGATGCTGGCGATCTGAATGACTTCGTAGGCCGTTCGGGCCACGATCACGTCGAAGCGGACCTGGCTCGTGGAAGCCACGGCATCAGGGTTGGCCCATGACGAGAACGTGCTTCCGCCGTACCCGGAGAAGTCGACCCGCGTGACCGGCACGCGCCGCGCCGGTCGGCCCGGCCCCATCTCCGTGTTGAAGGTCCACTCGACTCCAGGGTTGCCAAAACCAGCACTCAGGACGCTGAGCCCGAATGGCACGCCGGATCCCGGGTCGACGCCATTGCGCGTCTGCCACGCCGCTCCAGGGAAGGACGGGGACTCCTGGTCGGGGCCGCGATCGGGGAATGCTTCGGCCGCGATCTGGAGGCCGCCAACGTAGCGTGCATCTGTCGTCGCGGGACGATTGAGTGAAACGGTGGACCAGCGCGGGGCCCTCCCGTTGAACGGTTGGAAGACCGCCGCGGCCTTCATCCCGAACGGGAGTGTGAACTTCGCGGCGAGCGGTGAGCCGTCCGCGCCCGCCGCGAACTCGCTCAGCATCACGTCCGTGAGCCGCTCCGGCGCGATCGGCACCAGCGTGACGGACGCCGAACCCAGAACGCTCGGACCACCGTCATTCGCACTTGCCAGGATGTTCGGGTAAGGGTCGAGGACAAGCGGATTCGGGATGTTGATTACGGGCTCCCACTGGAACTGTGGGAGCAGAACGACCCGCAGGTTCCTTATGGGCGCGCTTAGGTCCAGCCCAAGGATCCGAATCGGCAAGGAGCTCGCGACGACTGTGACCGAGTGCTGGTCGGTGTCGCGGCCTGGTCCGAAGCCCACCCCGAACTGGTCGATGTTGGCGGAGACATCGACGAGCACCAGCTGCTCTGGTGCCGGTCCGGCGGTCCGTTCAAATACCTGGCGAAGGCCGACTTCGGCCTCACGATCCTCGGCGTCGGTGTCGGGCTGGTCACCGGAGGACCGCGCGGTCACCGTGATTGTGCTCGGATTGACAGCCGGGGCGGAGGTCGCAAAAAGCGCGTGCCCGACAATGAAAAGGAGCGTTAGCGACACCACAGGCGCCGTCAACGTTGCCCACGTCGTCGCGGCCAAGAGGAGTCCCTTGACGCTGCCTGCCGGCGCCCGTTCATCGCGTCGCGGCTTGCGGTCCCGGAGGGGCGGCAGGACGTTGGTGACGTATGGATCGCGAAGGCTCGGGATGATTCCGCGCACACCAAGCAGCAGGAACGCGTCGCCCGTCGCCATTCGTTGCGGATCGTCAAGCGTGCCCGAAGCGACGAACGCCGTCGGCCCCGATACCTGGATGAGGGCATTCGTCAGCGCGACGGGGGACGACCGTGGCATGTGCGGCCGCGGCGTCGCCGTGACGTCGGCAGCGATGAGCGCGCCGAACCCGGTCGGCACCTGCCAGAAGGCCGCCAGCGCGGCGTCGGATCGAAGCGGGAAGCGGCTGCGGTCGACGCGGACGGGCCGATCCAGCGTCGCGTCCAGACCGCCTTCCACCTGAACCGCATCGACCGTGCCGGCCTCGCTGAACAGCCGTGTCGCACCACCAGCCGGGAAATCGAGATGGATCAGCGATGCCCGTCCAGCTTCGTCCGTCTCGTTCCAGAGATCGATCGTCTGCGCAGCCGTCGGAGCAGAAAGACGGCGCCCGGCCAGCGCCAGGCGTCCTGGTTCAGTCAGAACGACGGCCGCGTCGAGGGGAACCTGTCCGCCCGCCAGTCCGCGCCAGGAACATTCGAGACCGGAGCCAGTAATCGCGGCCAACCCACCGACCCCCGCCGCGGCTCCGAGAGAAGCCGGAGCCGCGATCGTCAACGGGAGTGCCCATCCGCCGCCCACGATCGGCGCTTCTCCTGCCACGGTGAAGAGCTCCGAGCGTGCCCGGCGGGCGACGAACGTTGACGGCGTAAGATCCAATGGAAGGACGACTCGATTGATCAGCTGTTCGATCTCGCCCGGCGCCGTGCGATGCGTGAGCTTCACCGTCGTACCGAGAGCCCGCATCTCAGCGTCGTCGGCCGCGTCGAGCCGCCCGCCACCGGGTTCGAACACGAATCGGGCTGTCGTCGGCGCCTCAGACCGAACTGCATGCCCGTCGGCTCCCGGTGCCCCTGAGGAGGTCGACGCCGCCAGCGGGTCCGTTTCGATCTCCAGCGTCGCGACGTGAGTTGCTCCGATGACCAGGTTGCCCCCGCTCGACGTCGCTGGGGCGCTCAGGCGAAGGCGTCCACCCTTGATCCGGATCCCGCAATACGCGCCGGGCGCCGCCGCTGAGGCAAGGAGACTGGCCTGGATCCAGACACTTCCGGCGCCCAGACGGATCGTCGCGGCAGCCCGAAGGGGCCCGCGCACCGGCAAGAGGAGGAGGGGGGCCGCACCGGCGCCCCGGACCACTCCGACCTGGCGCGTGCGAAGGAGAAGGTCGATCCAGATCTCCCTACCCGCGATGTCGCGGACCGGCCCAATCGTGCGCTCGACCCGTCGACCGGCAGCGAAGGCCGACGTTGCGAGGGGACTCGTGCTCGTCCTGAACGGAACCGACCGGATCGAGACGTCGTATCCCTCCGGTGCCTCGATCCCGCGAATCGCCGTCGGTCCTTCCGTCGGCTCGCTGAGGAGCTCGTCGAGATCCGCCTCGAGCGCACCGGGCGCAGCCGATCGCTCCATGAGCCAGGCCGACTCGAGGGCGTCGTCGAGGTCCCGGATTGCTCGGATGGCGCCTGAGCCTTCCGGCGCGGGTAGTTCGTCCGACGCGCCGGCCAGCACTCGACGAAGCTGGTGCAGATCTTCGTCCCTGCCCGATGGCGTTCGGGCCATTGTGAGCGCCTTGCGTGCCAAGCGCTCGCGGGATTCACCAGCCATTTCACGCTGACTCAAGAGTGATTCCGTTCATGTCTAACCCCCCTCGTGGCACCCGCAGTCGGGGCCACTCTTCGCAGCCTCGCAACTAGCTCACGAGGACCCAGGCTTTGACAGTCGGCCAATGGGTCTACTTGACGGTCGGGCAATGGGTCTACTGCGGAGACCTGAAAGGGTTCAGAAACCCAGTCCGGCACCGAGCCGCACCGCTAGCATGCGCTCTCCTCTCCTGGAAGGAGATCGATGCTGTTCTAGGTGCTGTACCTGGTGGTCCATCGTCTGCTCGGCGTTCGCGAGCGAGCAAACGACAAACGAGACGTCGAGCTCCTTGTCCTCGGGCATCAGCTGAGCGTGCTCCGGCGCCAGGTCAAACGACCCAGTTTGACCCGCCTGGACCGACTGTTGCTCGCGGCAGCGAGTCAACGGGTACCGAGGTCGCTGTGGTCGTCGTTCATCGTGAGGCCCGACACGTTCCTGCGCTCGCAGGCATCGGGCATGCTGGCGGCCGACTTCTTCACCGTGGAGACGGTGCTGCTCAGGACCCTCTACGGGCTGTTCTTCAGCGAGCTCTCGACGCGGCGGGTGTACGTGACCGGAGCGACCACGGTTCGGGGTGCTCTCGGCCGTGCTGGAGGCGGCGACCCGAGGCATCCAGACGGACCTGGTCCCTCACAGGCTGACGGAGTGTATCTAGTGGCCAACGCCGTCGATGGCCTCGACCCCGGTGCTTATGTGTACCGACTGGGCTGGTTCGAGCTGCTCGAGCGGGGCAACCTCAGGGGTCGAGCGGCGTTCCTCTGCCTGGAGCAGCGCCTGGGCGGCAATGCGGCCGTCACCCACTTTCTATTAGCCGACCTCTCGCAGGCGCTTGGTACGTGGGGAGACCGCGGTACCGGGCCGCTCAGCTCGAGGCGGCCATCGTAGGCGGCAACATATACCTCGGCGCCTATGGCTACGGGTACGGCGCCACCTGCCTCACGTTCTACGACGATGAGGTGACCTCCTTTTTCTCACCTCACGCCGTCGGCAAGAGCTGCATGCTGGTTGTGTCGGTCGGCGAGAGCATCGGTCGGCCCGACCTCCGGCCCCCGCTGACCACATTGTCATGCGTCGGGTCGTCCGGCATTCCTCGTGGCTGCCGACACCCTCATCCGCTGCCGCCGGTCTTCTTGTCCTGACCGGGCGGAATGCCCCCGTGGCCTGGAGCGTTGCAGGGATCCGCGTGCCCGTGTCCCTGTCCTCGGAGGTCGCAGGGCTCCTTGGCCGGAGGCGGCTCAGCTGGAGGTGACTCGGGCGGGGGGAGCCTCTCTGGAAGAGGCCTGGAAGTTGGTGCGGACCCGGCCGAAGACCGGCGAGCTGATGAGGGCGCATCGGGAGGTCCCCGGGGTTCCTGCTCCATTTTGTCCCCGGCAAGGGTTCGCGGACACATGGGGTCCTGGTCGAGCACGCAGAGGTTGTACACGAGCCAGTCACTTTCCAGCTGCCAACGAGGGAGGTTCTGGTCCATCTTCAGGCGACCATCCGAGCTCACCTCCACGTACCCCCCGGGCCCGAGGCTGACCCTCTGCCCCCCACCCCTGAGGAGAACCACGAGGTCGCCGTGCAACACTCCGAACGCCTCGGCGCCGTCCGGGCGAACCTCGGTGAAGAAGACGGTCCCACGGACTCGGGCACGTGCGCGGGGGGTCACGATCTCGAACCAGCTCTGCGGGTCCCCTCGAGACGCAACACGGTTGAAGCTGCGCCCGATGCCGTGCTCCCCCACCAGCCTTCTCCTCCTGCCACCCTCCCCGGGATCCAGCTCACGGAGATGCAGGGAGGTGTCCCAATCGAGCCTGCTGATGCTTCCGTCGAAGTAATCGATCTGCGCCCGGCCGGACGGCGAGGTCCGGAGGGTATCGCCCTCGTGGAGGAGGACCCCCTCCGTTCCGGGACGGAATACCGTTTTGCCCTCCGGCCGGACGGAGCTACGACCGGTGAGCAGGTGCAGTGTGGCAAACCCCTGAGCGGCCGCCGGAGCGGCGGTGAGGACGACCCCCGTGGCCGTGGCGATCGCCACTCCCGCGATCTGCTTTGATCGCGAGCGGGCGCGTTCACCTC
>WNGE01003195.1_pt1 | contig 27140 bp, 27 predicted proteins | sample 5400651 | NCBI WGS metagenome assembly WNGE01 (sample SAMN13153370, study PRJNA577476) | soil metagenome | isolation source: 60 cm soil or saprolite under grassland replicate 2 | place: USA:California | collected 2016-06-15 | reverse complement strand
TCAAGTAAATCAGGTCCGCCTTTCTCTCCTCGGGCACACCGCGTACCAGCTCTTCCACGAGAATCGCCATGCGGGTCAAGCAGCGCCAAGCCTTCCCCGTGCGCCCGTGAAGCGCAAGCTCGAATTCCCGAGCCTATCAGCACCTTCACAACTGAAAAGGAGAAGTCCATGACGCAAGAGCAATTCCGCACCCGTGTCGAGCGCGCCGACCGCGAGGTCTTTGTCATCACCCAAGGCGAGGACGGCTACCACATCCGCTCCGTCCGCAATCCCGCAAATTCTTATCTGGTTTCCGATACGCAAGATGGTTGGCTCTGCAGCTGCCCGGATTTTGAAACCCACGCCACCGAGGAACCAAGCTGGACCTGCAAGCACATTCTTGCGGTGCAGAAGAAATGTCTGCAGCCGGGCAACTACGAAGCTGCAGAACGCGCCGCGATTGCCTCCGAGGAGCGCGCCACGGAAGAACCGAAACCCGCCGAGCCACCGGCACAGATGGTCATCAAACGTTCGGTGAGCCCCGACGGGCGCATCGACTCGGTTTCCATCGAATTCTCGTTGCCGGTCTCAGGGGCGAGCGAAGGCGGCATCAAGGTTCAGCAGAGCGTGCGCTCCGGCTCCAAACCGAGATCGCCCGGCAGTTTCTCAGCATGAATGACACACGTCCGGTAGCGGCCCAAGCATCTCGGCCGCAGAACGGCAATGGGTCGGTTGCGGCTGCTCGCGTGCTCGATCTGGGCGTGAGCAACGGCCCATACGGCGAGCGTTTCTTCTTAAACGTCGCTGTGGGGCGCGACCGAGCGCGCTTGTTCGGCTCCGCCAAGAAGATCGCTGATGCCCTCAGGGCATTGGGCGAGACAATCCCGCCGGAGGAACTTGGAGCCGGCATGCGCTTCAATCTGCCCTGCCGGGTTACGACCGAGCGGAGCGCGGATGGGCCGCTATCTCAACGTCACCCAATTGCTGCCGATACGGACGAATGGGGAACTGAGGTACAGCGCATGACCCGGTCTTCGTTTCCGATCCGGGAGAAAAGCCGGATTCGAAAGATACTCCGCATTTCTCGAACTCACAGCTCCAGAAATACCTCACCTGCCCGCAGCAGTACCGGCTGCACTATTTGGAGAACTTCCGGCCACGGGTTGTCTCCGCCAGCCTCGTCTTCGGCTCGGTCATGCATCTTGCCCTGGCCGAATATTTCCGGCAGGGGCACGATCCGGCGGCGAGCTTCGAGCGGGAGTGGCAGGCACTCAAAGGAATCGAAATGCGCTACTCGCGCAAGGAGACCTGGGACTTCCTCCATTCGCCGGAATCGCATTGCTCGAAACATTTCACCGCGAACACGCGCAGAGGATCACGCGCGTTGTGTTGGAAGACCGCAGGCAGCGATTTCGGGCTGGATCGAATGGGAAGACTGATGGCACAGTCCGCGCCAAAGAGCTGGACTTTGGTCCGGCGACGTGCGCCTTAGCTAAGGCTGGTCGGCAATGCAGAGCTGGCCGTCCTGCAAGACTAAAACTTGGTGTACGAGTTCCTTGATTTCGGACAGGTCGTGCGTCACATAAACTGTCGTGATGCGGAGGCGCGACTGCAATGACCTCAGTTCCCAGGCGAGTTCCGTTTTGAGATTTGTATCCAGGCTCGACATAGGCTCATCGAGCAGCAAGAGCCTTGGGGTCGTGGCGAGGGCACGTGCAAGTGCTGCTCGTTGTTGTTCGCCCCCAGAGAGTTGGTGTGGATGGCGATTCGCATGCTCTTCGATTCGCGCCAACCTGACCGCCTCCTGAATCCGTTGTGGACGCTGCGCCTTCGGCACTTCCGCCGATTCAAGGACGAAGTCGATGCTTTCGAGAACTGTCATGTGAGGCCAAAGCGCGAGATCCTGAAAGACAAAACCGATTTGTCGTGTGCGTGGTGGAACCAGGTTCCGGCCATTCTCAGCCACTAAATCTTTGCCGATCCAAATCTGCCCCTCGTCGGGCACCTCCAGACCGGCGAGCATGCGCAAAATGGTTGTCTTCCCGGACCCGCTGCTTCCGAGCAATCCAACAAACTCACCTTCAGCTACTTCCAGCGAGACTCCGTTCACCACAGTGCGTTTGCCGCGGCGCTTGGTGACGTTGACGAGTCGGACAAAGCCGTTGCCGCTCATGCCTTCTCCTGGGCCGTTCGAAGCCGAATCGCCAAAGCACAAAGTGGAATCAGCACGGCGATGATCTGGATCAGTGCCAGCGAGGCGATTTCGCTAGCGGGCGCATTGGCGACCAGTGTATAGACGCGGACCGGCAGTGTGGATTCTCCTGGCGGCGTTACAAGCACCGTAGCCCCGAGTTCACCGAAAGCAAAAATGAATACTGCGACCCAAGCAGCGGCGATCCCGCCGTGAATCTGAGGTACGATGACGCGGCGGAAAGATTTCGTCCATGGGACTCCGGCCACCTCTGCCGCCTCTTCGGTCGAGTAGGGCACCTGATGCACGCTCGCGGCGAGTATCAATGCGGTCACAGGAAGAAATCTGGCAACGTAGGCCAGCACGATCATGGCAGGGCTGGCATAAAACGCAACCGGAACCCACGGCCGGTTCCAAAGCCCAATGAGGCCGACGCCCACCACGGTGCTTGGGAGCGCGAACGCAAGAATGAACAGAACATCCGTGATGGTGCCCAACCTTATATCGGCACGCGCTCGCGCATATCCGAGCAATAAACCGGCACAGACATTCAAAGTGGCAGCAATGATCGAAAGTACAATGCTGTTTCGGATCGCTGAGAACGAGGCAACCGCACTGGATGCGATTTGTTGGGCATTGGCGGCGAGCACCGCTATGGGTAGCAATCCCACGAGCGCAATGAAAATTGCCAAGATTGCGACGACGGTCGCTTTGGCTTGGCCGAGCTGCAGCGGTATACCAGGACGTGCAGTGCGCGAAAGCGCGAGATGCCGCTCACCAACGATCCACTTTGCGAGCAGTGCCGCGACAGCGGTTACGACGAGCAAGGGCAGCGTCAGCGCCGTGGCTCGGCCGAAGTCATAGAGCGCGGCGAACGCAGTAAAGACCTCCGTGGTGTACACGCGAACGCGCAGCAGCCCGGGCACGCCAAATTCGGCGACGGCAAGCACGAACACAATCAGAGCCGCCGCCGCGATGCTTGGCGCTATTACCGGAAGCGTGATCTTCCTGAAGGTGCGTCCTGTGGATGCGATGAGCAAGCCTGCTTCTTCCATCGATCCGTTCACTCGCCGCAGGGCCGCCTCCGTCGCGAGCATCGATAGCGGATAGAACGCAATTCCAAGAACTATGGCTGCGGCGGGGAGTGAGTAAGTTAGTCCGGAGAGCACGTCCCGCCCAACAAGCCCGGAGACCAATCCAGTGGGGCCGGTCAAGTAAATCCATGCGAGCGCGAGAATGTACGGCGGGATCACAAGCGGGACGATCAGTGCGACCCGGAGCAGACGCCGCTCAGGAAGATCGGCGCGCGCCAGCAGGAGACCCAGAGGAACACCAATGACGGTCGCGATTGCGGAGGCGCCGGCGGCGAGCGAGGTGCTGGTCACGAGAAGTTGCCGCTGCCTCGCTTCCATCCACAAGCGAGCGTAGTTAGACAGAGTAAACGCGCCATTCCGTCCAAACAACGAGAGCAGGAACATGTACGCGCCCGGAAGAAGACAGATCACGATAAACAGCACCCCGGCGCCGCCAAGCAGGAACGTGCGCCCCGAAACAGCGGAAGATGCGTATTGCCATCTTGCTTTGCCGGCCATGCCTCAAATCCCCAGGATTGTTTGAAGGCGTCGGACCACCTCATCAACTCGCTCGGCCACTTTGAATCTGAACGGCGTTGGACTGCGCCAGCATTCGTTCCGAATCGGCTGAGAGCAAGAAATCAATAATTTTCTTGCCTTCGGCCGGATGAGGCGCCCCGGCGATCAGCGACAGCATGTTCGGCATCACGGGAACCCCGATTCCATCGCGGTCCGGAAGCACGATGCCGAGCGGCCGTTTGTCTTTGATGGCGACGTTGGCATCGTCAGTGTCCGTGAGTCCAACTTTCACCTCGCCTCGCGCGACCATATCGCGCACCACCGAGTTGCCATCCACAATTTTGACGCCATTGGTTTTCAGCTTGCGAAAGAAGTCATCCGCCTTCTGGTCGCCAAGCACGGTATAAATGGCGGCAACATGAAAGGAAGTCGTGCCGAAGCGCGGGTCGGCCATGGCGACCTGGTCCTTCCACTTGGGATCAGCAAGCTGAAAGACGGACGCCGGCGCGTCGCCGGCTTTGACGTGATCGGTGTTATAGGCGATCACGCGCATGCGCGCCGAAAAGCCTGTCCAGTATCCCTCCGGATCTTTGAAGATATCGGGAATGCCTGCTGCACTGGGCGATTTGTACATTGCGAGTACTCGGCCCTTCTTCAACATCAGTGTGCGCACCGGCTCGTTCGACCAGAACACGTCTGCCTGCGGGCGGTTCCTTTCGGCCAGCAGCCTGTTTGCGAGCCCCGTGGACTTCGTCTCCTCGGTGTCATACACAGCATTCACCCTCACGCCGCTCTTCAGTTCGTAAGCATGAAGAACGGGCTCGGCAAATGGGCGATCGGTCGACACATAGATGGTTACTTGGTATTCGCCGCTTCCACTCGGTTTCGCAGATTGCCTGTTGCAGCTGACCGCGAGGCCAACGAGCGCGACGAGCAGCGTGTAGGTGAGTCTTTGGATTAATGGCGTCACTTCGGCTCCGGAACTCCTGCTGGGCTGTGAGTGGTGCGCCTGCTGGTGCGCAGTTGAAACTGCATTCCTAAATACCCCACTAAGTGCGGTCCTCCCACGCCCCCCTCATTAAAGCTGCGGCCCGCCATAAACAGCAACAGACAACGTTCTCGCAGCTTGTAGCGGCCTCCAAGACCAAAGCTTACATCGTGCTCTGTCCCGTCAGTCTTGCCTGTACCGTAAATCTCCGCGAGCAGTTCGAGGCGAGGCTTCACCTCCCGGCCGGCAGCCAGTCCTGCGATCCACTCGTTCGATCCGAACTGCGAAATCAAATAGCCCGCCTCGGCATTCAGGTTCACTGGGCCAACGGTCTTGGTCGCCTCCATGGGCAGCAAAAATCGCACTCCCCGTTCCACAAGCCCTCGATCAGCCGACGAATTGGGGTTGTTGAATTCAAGTTGGGGATACACCGAGGCCTCAAGCTTGTGTTTGTCATTCTCATAGAACCTCCACTTGAAGCCAACCAGCGAGTTTCCCAGTCCATTCTTCGTAGGAGCAGCGTCTGTGGCGAGAAATACCCAGGGGATTTCAAACTTCAGCTGTATGCGCTGGCCTAACCCGTAATTGAAGTCCAGCAGCGGCGCTTCGTAAAGCCGCTCCCCCGGGCGGCGGTCTGCCGTTGTGGCAATATTGATTTCCAAATTGCCGTTTCCTGGTGTGCCCGGATCGTCAGTACGCAGCGGGGGACCACCCTGGGCTGCGCAGATCGCCATCGTCGAGATGAAAAAAGCCATGAGCAGAAGCCACCGCGCGATCATTTCCGGCTGGCGCCCACCTTTAGTGACAACGAGCTCTGATTCAGGGTCGTCTGGTCCTCTGTAAACGCCCGATCGTTGTACCGGTTCAAGTCATAGATCAACTTAGCGCGAACGGTGTAGCTGCCGGGCTTGAGTTCTGGAGCCCAGGCGACGATTCTTTCCTCACCCGCGCGGATGATGGCCTCGTGCGGCCCTTGCGCATCAGCCTGCCTTGCCGAGTAAGCGTCGGGCAGCTTCTTGTCCTCTTCCAGGAATTTCTTGTCATCGGGGCGCATGCCGTAAAAGGGAGCGAACATCCATTCATGTTTGTCCAGCACGTGTCCATCCGTTCCCACAGCCTCTGCCTGGAGGTAAAGAGCTCGCCGGTTGGAACCGGTTGGAACAGAATGCCCGGCTCCAATGTTGATGAGGTGAAATTCGATTTTGTTTGAGTTCGCTTCGGGCTGCACCAGCGTTAGGCTGAGCGCGTTGCCGAGGCGTTGGGGAGAGTGACCTCCAGTCCAAAGATGCCTGGCCACAGGACGAAGCGGCACATCGAATTCCTCCGCCGACTTCCTGGTTGTTCGAGGCATGTGACAGTCCTGGCACTGCTGGGTCCCGAGGCCGGCCTTGTTGAAGTCATCCCGCCACTCCAGGAACGTCTGTGTCTGCCTGCCCTCAAGCCGCGCGCCAACTGAATGACAGTACGCGCACATCGCAGAGCTCTGAATGGCAGGTTCAAGGACCGTCTCGTGAGGCGCATCCACCTTGTGGGGAGTCCGGATCTTGCCCTCCGGCGTGAGATGGCAGCTTTCGCAGGTCAGGCCGCCGCTCTCCTCTTCCTTGGGCCGTGGAGTGGGCTTCGCGACTTTAGGCGTATCCATGGGCGGAATTGCAAACGACTGCGGGAAGTGGCAGACGTTACAGGAACGGCCTTCCTCCTCGATATCACGGGCGTGGATCGGGTATGGATCGAGTCCCGCAGTCGCATGCGCCGACGCTCCCGCACTCACGTTCGCGGGCATCAGGAGCCGTTGCTCTTGCGCGCCGCCTGTCACCATGCCGCCGAAGTGAATGTCTCCGCCGAAGCCGTATTGAAATTCCCGGTAAATCGCCTGATGGCACGCGCCGCACTCTTCCGACGGGGTCGCCTTGGTCGGCTGCGGCGCGGGCGCGCCATGGCTTGCCTGCTGTGCCCACATCGCCAATCCCAGCATGAAAAAGGCCAAAGCAACTCGAGGCACTGTACTGCGTATTGACATTTCCAATCCTCTCCCTGACTTCACTTCGCTGTGGAATGCAGATCATCGAAGTAAGTCACCGAGTCTGCTTTTGTCCACAGCCCGACCTTGCCTGCTTCTTTGAACGTGTCGTCCGTGGTCTCGATCTTCTTCTCGCCGTCATAGAAGCAGGTGAATCTGTCTCCCACAACTTCGACCCGGAGTTCGTGCCATTCGCCGGCTTTGACCTTCACGCGCGAGCCTTTGATCTCGCGCCGCCGTCCATTCACGACATGGTAGAGGTTGTAGTTGTCTTCCAAGGCGTTGGCGCGCACGACGTAGTAGTTGTTTGCGTCTTTAAAACGGAACACCAAACCTGCAGCACGGTCCACATCGCCTGAAACCGCTTTGAACTTCACGCTTAATACGAGATTGCGAAACGAGCCTTCGTCGATAATCGCGAGCGGAAAGCGATAGTCGGTTTTGTCCGCCGAGGTCTGCGCAAGCACGTTCGGCTTCGATGGTGCGCTGGGGTCGGCCTGAACTGTCCAGGCCGGCTGCGGCCCGCCGCCCGTCAGGGCAATGTGAAACTTAGGCGGGAGCTGGCCGGCTGCGTCCGTATCAAAGTTGTACGTGAGTTCCTTGCCGCTGGCCTGCAGCGGCGCCGCTGTCTCCGGGCCGACGGCGCGGACGGAACTGTTCCCCACGATCTCGGGCCATTCCACCCACATGCCTAGAATTAGACCAATGGCGAGGATTGAATAGGGAAGGAGACGACCTCGCTTCATTGCTGTACCACCCCGACGGCTGCTTCGCCATCTGTGGTATAGATATAACATAGCATGTCCATTCTGTAACACTTTTTTGCAGATGGCCTGCCGCTCACAATCGCAATGACTAGGAATGTCACTTCGCTACAGCAAGCCCCGTGGCTGCTGCTGATGTTCAGCCTGTCGGTGAAACAGGCGAGTCGGCGCGTCGAGGTGTGGCGCAAGCTGAAGAAGTATGGGGCTCTCGCCCTGCGTACCTCCGGATACCTGCTGCCCAATACGCCGGAGAACCAGGAGCGCTTCGAATGGCTGGCAACCGCGATCCGCAAGTACAAAGGGCAAGCCTCGGTGGTGCAGGTCCATGCCATGGACGACCTGCCGTCGGAGAAGCTGATCGAGCTCTTCAACGCAGCCAGATCTCAGGATTATGAAAAGCTGATTGCGGAGCTGAAAAAACGAGCGGGCAAGAATAAGGGCGAGCCGGGCGAGATCGCTCGCCTGCGCCGCCGGTTGCAGGAGATCGCTGCCATCGATTTCTTCAACAGTCCTCTGCGGAGCCGGGCCGAGGCGCTGTTGGAGAGCGCGGATTCTGTTGGCCAGAGCAAGGGAATCCCGGCGTCGGCTCGCAAGCTCCGCAAAGAATATGTTGGCCGCGCCTGGGTGACCCGTCCTCGTCCAGGCATAGACCGCGTCTCTTCGGCCTGGCTAATCCGGCGCTTTATTGACCCGAATGCGAAGTTCGTCTTCGCCTCTCAGCGCGAACAGCAGCCCGATGCGGTTCCTTTTGACATGTTCCAAACGGATGGTTTCGGCCATCGCGGCGAAGACTGTACCTTCGAGACGCTGCGCAAGGAGTTCGCGATTCGCGATCCGAAGGTGGAGGTCATCGCAGAGATGATTCACGACGCTGATCTTTCCGACGAGAAATTCGGCCGAACAGAAGCCCTCGGAATCGACAGGGTGCTGATTGGCTGGGCACAGCAAGGCATCTCTGACGACGAACTGCTGCGCCGAGGCATGGAGGCAATTGAGGGGCTTTATCGCTCCATTCCTTGAATCGCGGTGCTATGAAGTGGAACATCGGCAAATGTAAATCCACAATCATTAGGAAAGGAGAAGCGAAATGCGTTTCAAACACAACCTAATCCGGATCCTGAGTGCTGTCGCACTGGGTCTGTTAGCGCTGGTCAACATAGCGCAACCGCAGACCGCCAAGTCAGACGAGAAGAGCGCCGCGTGGAAGCCGGTTGAGAACGCGATGGGACGCGCGGGCAAGCCGCAGCCCGACGGGTCTTTCAAGTTCAGCATGCCACGCAAGGACATGAAGGTGACAGTAAACGGCACACCCATCAAAGCCGGGCTGGCGCTTGGATCATGGGTGGCCTTCCTGGGAGCACCAGACCATGCGATGGCGATGGGCGACCTGGTGCTCTCTGTAGACGAGGTCGGCCCGGTGATGATGAAGCTGCAGCAAGAGGGCATCCAGCAAACCGCTCTCCACAATCATCTGCTGCATGAGACACCGCGCGTGATGTACATGCACATCGAGGGGCACGGCAATGCAGCGAAGATGGCAAAAGCGGTCCACGATGCGCTCGCCCTCACCAGGACTCCCGCGGCGCCGAGCGGCCCGGCGAAACCAGAAGATCAGAATATCGGGATCGACACAGCGCAGATCGACGCGATTCTGGGGCACGAGGGCAAGGTGAACGCTGGCATTCTGCAGGTGAGCGTCCCGCGGCCCGAGAAGATCATGGACGAGGGCATGGAAGTGCCGCCCTCGATGGGTACTGCGACCGCCTTGAACTTTCAGCCAACCGGCAACGGGCGGGCTGCCATCACCGGCGACTTCGTGCTTCTGGCCGAGGAGGTCAATCCGGTGCTGAAGGCATTGCGAGACAACGGAATCCAGGTGACCGCTTTGCACAGCCACATGCTGAATGAGCAGCCGCGACTGTTCTTCATGCATTTCTGGGCCAATGATGACGCGGTGAAGCTGGCTCATGGGCTGAGAGCAGCGCTCGACCAGATGAAGTCAGCAAGATAGTTCCAGCACTCGAACTATTGTTCGCAGCGATACGCTCGGAGGCGCAAATGCAGCTGCCGTCGCCCAGGCAGACTCAGCGGACTGAGCCCGAGTATTCCCTCGCGCGCATGGTGCTCTACTTTCTGCGACTCGGAACCTTCGGCTTCGGCGGGCCGATTGCGCTTGCAGGTTACATGCAGCGCGACTTGGTGGAAAACCGAAAGTGGCTGACCAACGATGAGTATCTCGAAGGGCTTGCACTTTCGCAGCTTGCGCCCGGCCCGCTGGCGGCCCAACTCGCAATGTACCTTGGATTTCTTCGCGCTGGATGGCTAGGAGCGACTCTGGTCGCGCTTGCGTTTATCGGCCCCTCGTTCGTCATGGTTGTGCTGCTTGCGGTGGCCTATGTGCGATATGGCGGACTGCCATGGATGCAGGCGGCCTTCTATGGCATTGGAGCGGCAGTCATCGGCATCATCGCGCGCTCGGCGTGGAAGCTGATGAAAACCACCTTGAAGTCCGACGTACTGCTCTGGATCATTTTCGCCGTGTTGGCAGTCTCAACCGCAGCGACCGAGCGGGAGATCGTCTGGCTGTTTCTCGCCGGCGGCATGATTGCGCTCGCGATCGAGGCTTTTCCCCGAAGAGCCGTTTCCGCGCCGATGTATTCGTTGGTGTTCCTTCCACTGATACTGCCCGGATCCCTCGGAAAATTTGGCGAGGTTCTGGGATATTTCGCGAAGGCAGGACTGTTCGTCTTCGGCAGTGGACTGGCGATCGTGCCATTTCTCCACGGCGGAGTAGTCGTCGAACACCGATGGCTCACGGAACGCCAGTTTCTCGACGCTGTCGCGGTCGCGATGATCACACCGGGTCCCGTGGTCATCACTGTTGCATTCATCGGCTTTATAGTCGCGGGACTAAGCGGCGCCACAGCCGCCGCATTGGGCGTCTTCGCGCCGGTCTATGCGGTAGTCATACTGATCGCTCCATACTACAAACGGTTCGCCAAGAACCCGCAACTGCACGCCTTTGTACGCGGGGTGACCGCGGGTGCTACTGGAGCGATTGCCGGAGCTGTTGTCGTGCTCGCGCGACGAGCGATCCACGACGTGCCGACAGGAATTATCGCAGCCACCACTCTGCTGCTTTTGTTACGTTGGAAAATACCAGAGCCGCTGCTGATCGCAGCTGCGGGAGTTGCCGGGTTGGCGTTGCACCATGCATGAGGGCCGTTCTGCTGTCGTCTCTCAAGGCCTGGGGCAGGACAACTACGCGATCGCGGTGTACGCATCCGACACGGTCCCGCCTCACCAGACCATGATCGCCCTAATTTCACGTGCAACCCCGCTCAAGACTAATGACGGTGATGGAGGTCCGGATAGTGAGCATGACGGTGAGTTAAGGGTTCGTGACGATGGACATGAGTGTGAGGTTCTCCCGGCGGATCGCCAGCATTGTGCTGATGCTGATGATGCTCGTCATGAACATGTTTATGCTCGTGTTCTAACGCTTCATGGATGTGCTCGTGTTCGTGTCGCTCCGATATATGGAGCCATAGGCCAATAGCCATCAAAGTTCCAGCTAGAAACAGCCGCCACGATAGCGGGTCGCGCAAGAGAACTATCGACAGCATCGCTCCCACGAACGGAGCAAGGGAATAGTAGGCCCCGGTGCGCGCTGTTCCCAGATCGCGCAATCCGAGCACAAAGAATACGAGACTCACTCCGTACCCAAGGAATCCCACCAGGCTGACTGCAGCTAAAGTCCCCAAATGAGGCAACGCACTTGTTTGCACAAGGGCTATACCTGTGTTCACGACCCCGGCGACGAAATCCTTAATCAGGGCGATCTGCACGGGGTCTGCTGAAGACAGTTTGCGTGTGAAATTATTGTCAATTCCCCAGCACAGACAGGCACCCGCAATCAGGAAGGCACCCCAGTTGAAAGAAGCCTCTCCTTGCCACGATAGCAGTAAGGCTCCTGCCAAAATCGCCGCTGCGCCCAACAACAAGCGGCGGTCCACATTTTCCCGAAAGATCACCCAAGCGATTACCATCGTGGCCAATCCTTCGAGGTTGAGTAAAAGGGACGCTCCAGAAGCCGCAGTACGAATCAGCCCGAACATCAGCAGGAGAGGTCCAAGGACACCGCCAGTGCCGATCACCAGCACTAACCACGGCAAATCCGACAGTCGCAACGGCGCTTCAACTCTGGGCAGGCCAAGCGCCCGTCTCGAGAGATGAATGAAAGACAGACCGACGCCCGCACCAAGATACAGCAGACCGGCCATCATCCACGGCGAGACACTGCCTAGCAGGAGCTTCGCCAATGGAGTACTGGCACCAAACAACGCGGCGGAGAGAAGAGCAAACAGTATGCCGGTTCGGGCTGGTCTGGCAAAAGCCACCGTAACTCACCTCGTTGGAAGCTTGACTGTTGCGGGCTCCGATGTCTCAGAAACCCTCTGCCCTTGGTTGCGGCCGAATATCCAGTCATATAGGAGTGGGAGCAGGAACAATGTCAGGACTGTTGCGCTGATCAATCCACCGATAACGACCGTCGCGAGTGGGCGCTGCACTTCGGCTCCAGTAGAGGTAGCAAGCGCCATCGGCACGAAGCCTAAGCTGGCGACAAGGGCCGTCATTAACACTGGTCGTAGCCTGCGCCTGGCACCGTTCGCGACAGCTTCGCGGACGGTTTGGCCCTCCCCACGAAGCTGATTAATGGAATTGACCAGCACCACGCCATTCAGTACGGCCACGCCAAAAAGGGCGATGAATCCGACTGATGCGGACAGGTTCAAATTCATTCCTCGAATCCAAAGCGCTGCAATTCCACCCACTAGCGCGAACGGCACGTTAGCTATCACAAGAAACGCCTGCATAGTCGAATGAAACGTCGCATACAAGAGCGAGAAAATGATAGCTATCGTAAGTGGAATCACCAGCATTAGCCGACGGGTGGCGCGCTGCTGGTTCTCAAACTGCCCGCCGTATTCGATGAAATAACCGGGAGGCAATTTGGTCTCGTGGTTCACACGCGATTGCACCTCGGCAACAAAGCTACCCAGATCGCGTCCGCGAACATTCGACATCACCACAATCCGCCGCTGGCCCTCCTCCCGGTTGATCGCCTCCGCGCCGCGCGTGACCTCCACGCGCGCCACCTGGGAGAGAGCAACCTGTTCCCCTCCGCTCGCGCGAAGGAGGATGTTTTTCATTTCTTCCGGATTGCTTCGATATACATCCGGTGTCCGAAGCGCGACTGTATATCGCCTTTGGCCGTCCAACACGTCCGAAATGACCGCGCCGCTGCCTGCGGCTTCAACTGCCTCCTGAACGTCGGTTACATTGAGTCCGTAGCGCGCAAGGGCAGCGCGATCGACTGTTACAGCAAGCTCGGCGACGCCTGAGGTCATCTCCACCTGCTCGTCTGCAGCGCCACGCACCTGCGATACGGCGCGGAGAACCTGTCGAGCAAGGGGCTGAAGGACTCGATAGTCGTCGCCAAAAATCTTTATTGCCAAGTCCGCCTTCACGCCAGAGACCGTTTCATCCAGGCGCATAGCCATCGGTTGGGTGAAGTTGTAGTTGATCCCCGGGATTTTCGCGAGTTCTTTGTCCATCGCATCAATCAATTCGGCCTTTGTATTGAAACGCGTCCATTCGCGCATGGGCCGAAGCAGCACATAGGTATCTCCTTCATTGATGCCCATGGCTTCTGTCGCAAAGTCGGGGCGACCGATCTTGATGACCACATCTGCGATTTCGGGGAACCCGCGCAGGACCTTCTCCACACGCTGGCTGATTTCCACCGAATCGGTCAGAGAAATACCTGGGAGCTTGCGCGTTTCGACAAGGATAGAGCCCTCGTCCAGTCTTGGCATGAACTCGCTTCCGATAAAGAACACAGAGCCGATCGCGACCGCCAGCACCACGCCGGCTGCGATGAATATTTCGGTCCTGTGGTGCAACCCGAAATTGAGCCCCGCCGCGTAGCGCTCTTTGAGCTTCTCTATCCATGCTTCCGTGTGGCGCCAGCGCTGCTTCTCCGAAATGCCCTTACGAAATGCGAAGGAAGCAAAGACAGGAATGGCCGTCAATGCCAACACCAGGGAGCCGATGAGGGCTGTGCACACCGTAATCGCCATTGGACGAAAGAGCCGGCCTTCCAGGCCCTGCAGGAAAAGAATGGGCAGATAAACAGCGATGATGATGGCAACGCCGAACACCATCGGACGCGCGATCTCATGCGCTGCCCGGCGAATGGCCTCGATGGGCGACTCGGTCTCGTGCTCGCGCGATTCCAAGCGATGCACCGAGTTCTCCATCATAACGATTGCACCGTCCACGATCATCCCGAAATCGATCGCTCCCAAGCTCATCAGGTTGGCACTAATGCCATATGCCCGCATGCCGAGAAAGCTGACCAGCATGGAAAGCGGGATCACAAGCGCAGTCAGAATGGCTGCGCGGACGTTACCCAGGAAGACGAAAAGAACGATGGTGACCAGCAAGAAGCCCTCGAACAGGTTCTTAGTGACTGTGCGCGTCGTTCCATCAATCACTTCGGACTGGTCATAAAACGGCACCAGCTTCACGCCGGCAGGCAGATGCAATCCGGCAATCTTCTGCTTGATGCCTCGGATCACGCGCTTTCCGTTCTCGCCTTTGAGCATGATGACCGTGCCGGAGACGGTTTCGGCATTGCGCAAGGTGGCACCCTTGCGCGGTGCGGGCGCTATCGTAATTTCAGCAACATCCTGCAGCAGAACCGGCGAGCCCTGGCTGGCCATGAGTACGATATTACCCAGGTCTTCTGTTGTGCTCGCGCGGCCGCTGCCACGAAGCGTGTACTGTTCCGAGGCATGTTCGATGTAGCCGCCGCCGAAGTTGCGGTTGTTCTCCTCGACCCGTTGCACCACATCGTGCAGGTCCATGCTGTACTGCGCCAATAGAGCGGGATCAACCTTGATTTGGAACTGCTTGGATTGTCCGCCCCATGCGTTGACGTCGCTCACGCCCGGCACGGTCCGCAATTGGTTCTTGATCACCCACTCCTGCAGGTCCTTCAACTCCATCGGGCTCATATTCCGGCCTTCGAGCGTGTACTGATAGAGTTCTCCAAACGCGGTGGCCGGAGGGCTGAGTACCGGCTGGATGCCCAGCGGCAGTGTACCGCTCGCCTGCTGGAGGCGCTCATTGACCAATTGCCGCGCGAAGTAATACGGAACCGAGTCCTCAAAAACAACGGTGACCATCGAGAGTCCGAGCTTGGAGAGCGAACGAACTTCGGTCTGGTTCGGCATGCCGAGCATGGCGATCTCGATGGGATACGTGATCTGGCGCTCCACTTCGGTTGGAGGAAAAGATGGCGCTTCGGTGACGATTACAACCTGATTATTGGTCAGGTCGGGGAAGGCATCCACCGGGATAGTGAATAGTGCCCAGAGGCCCGCGCCGATCAGGACCACCGTCGCCCCTATCACGAGCCAGCGCGTTCGGAGTACAAGATTAATGATGCTGTTCAACATGTGCTAATCGCCTTCCATCGCCGATTTGAGCATCTCAGATTTCACGACGAATGCCCCTCGTGTAACGACCTGTTCACCTGGCTTTAGCCCTTCGAGGATCGGTATGCGGTTTCCGAGGAACTGCGCGGTTCGCACTGGTTGCATCGCGAAGTGATCTGGGCCCGTCCTGACAAAAACTACATCTTGCGAGTCAATCTGTTGCACGGCATCGCTCGGAACCAGCAGCATGGGCTTTGCCCCGCCGATGGGAATCTCGGCGTCAGCGAGCATTTCTGGACGCAGACGCTGATCGGGATTCTCGAACTCGATTCGCACCTGCATTACGTGAGTGGTGGCATTGAACTGCTGCCCCACATTGGTCAGCCGCCCCTCCACATGGAGCTCAGGATTTCCACTCACAGCGATCTTGGCAAGCTGGCCCACTCGCAGTTTCCCTAGATATTCCTCACGCACAGAAGCGATCATCCAGAGCCTCTTTAGTTCACCGATCACGAACAAATCCGTGGAGGGCTCGACCACGGTTCCTGGCGTCGCATGCTTTTCCAGAACATAGCCGGACGCAGGAGCCCGAATTGGGAGCAACTCGGCCTTCTTAGTCATTTCCTCCGAAGTAGCTGGAATTCCCAATGTCCCTTCTAAGTGTGACCGGCTTCTCTGCACGGTAAAGGCGCTGTTGCGCGCTGCCGCCTGGGCGTCTAACCACTGTTGGCGCGCCAACTCGGTTTGTTCCAGCGATGCCGCTTTTAGTGCATATAGGCGCTGGGTACGTTCGAAGTTCTTCTTCGCCAGAGCCTCAGCTGCTTCTAGACGTGATTGCTCCGACATCGCCGTTAGATACTCCGCCTTGGCTTCATGCACATCGCGACTGTGCATGCTGGCCAGCAACTGGCCTTGGCGCACGTGATCGCCCTGCGACACGAGTACCCGTTCGACACGCCCGGCGGCGATTGCTCCGACGCGCCAAGTACCGTTGTCAGGGAGCACGATTTTCCCTGGAACACGCAAAATCTCTGGGACGTCGCTAGGCTGGATTGCTTCGGTGGCGATCACGCCGGCCTGCTCGGAAACCGGAATGACGATGTCGTTGGGCTGAACCTTGTTTTCAGCCGATGGGGATCGTGTTGCGCCTTTCGTTTCTCGGTTGCAACCAACCAAGACTGCCGAAAGACACAAACCAGCCAGCAACAGTTCTGTTTGTTTTGTGAATTTCACGGCTCAACTCCTTCCGCCCGCTCCAGTTCATTTACGATTGCGTGATATTCGTTTAACGCGTCCACCCATGCGAGATGGGATTCGATTCTTAATTTTTCAGCATCGAGTAGTCGCAGCAGGTCGAGGCCGCCTTCCCGGTAAGCTGCTCGGCTGATATCAGCGATTTGAATCGCCCGCTCCCGCATCGGGCCGAATATCTCTTTCACTTGCTGCAGACGTGAATCGTAAGCACGCCGTGCGAGTGCAACTTCCGAATTAATCTGAATGCGAGTTGCTTCCAGCGTGTGCTCCGCGGCTCCCACCTCAGCCCTCGCGGCAGCACTCGCACCTTGGTTGCGATCGAACAGCGGAACATTCAGCTGTAGACCGGCTATGGCAGTGTTGAGGCCGCTTGTCCGCTTGTAACCGAAGAGAGCGTCAAGGTCGGGACGACCATTTGCCCGCTCCAAACGCCATCGCGCTTGCGCGCTTGCCACGTCTTGCTGGGCGAGTCGCCCTTCGATTCGCAAAGACGTCAGGTCCGCCCCAACTTGGCTAGTTCGCGGCGTTTCTAGCTGATCGAATTTCTCCGTTAGTAGCCAAGGACCGGGCTGGAGTTCTCCCACCTGACGTGCCAAGTCGAGTTGCGCCCTTTCCGAGCGCAGGCGGGCATTGGCCGCCGCCGCGTGGATTTGTTCTGATTGCAAACGGACTCGCAGAAGGTCCACCTCGGCGAGCTTTCCTTCCTGAAACCGCGCTGCATGGTACTCCAGAATCTGTTTGAAGTAGTCCTCACTCTGTGCGTACAACTCACCGGTGTACTGCGCTGCCGACGCTCTCCAGTAGGCATCACGAACGCTAAAGCCAATTTCACGCCTGAGTTGTTGCGCTTCTAAGCGTCTCCGCTCCTGGTTTTCGGATGCGACCGCGATCCGTCCGCCGCGCCGGCCGGAGGTTTCTATGGGTTGCGAAAAGTAGGCAAACGTATCCGCATCGCGACCGAAATCGAAATTCGACGATCGTATGTTTTCCGACTGCAAAGACAATCGTGGATTCGGTATCAATGTGGATTGCCTTCGTAACTGCCCTGCCGCATCCGCGCGTAGCGCGGCAGCGCGCAGCTCTGGGCGTTGAAACTGCGCCTTGCGAACGGCATCTTCCAGGCTCAGTGATGTCTGTGCTGTACAGATACCGACGAGTGCTATCAGAATGCAAGCCAACTTTCGAATCATGAACTTGCCTCATCCGGACGTGATAGCTCGACGCCGAACCGATTTAAACAAAGGAATGTGTGTGGCAATTACGCCGCAGGCAGCGGCGCGTCGTCAGAGCTCAATGCTGGGGGGGGAGCGGAGTCCATGATGATCTCCAGGCGGAGGTCCTCTCCAGATCGAAAATTCGAAATTGGAAGCGAGTTCGAAAGCTGGCGACGGCGGCTGGGACCCGATATCTTCGGCTATCGGAACTGGCAATGCCGGCGGAGCACTTGCTTCCAGCCAGAATGTGTCGAGGTAGTGCGCTGGCGGGTCAGAATCCTCGACCTGCAAACCTCTGCTGTCCGAACGCGTATGGCGGTGCAGGCTTAAATGGCTGTGGACCGAGTGTGCTCGACAGTGGTCTGACTCAGACTGATGGCAATGCTCAAACGGCGCCGAAAACGACGCAGTGGACAAAGCCAGACAGAGCAAGATGGAAAGTGCTTTCCACACGAGTGTCGTCATTTTCTCGAAAGCTGGGCCCGCTGTCAAACCATCGGGCCGGACTACATTGGCCAAAATTCAACATGATCGAAGCCTGGAGGGTGAGCCAACTTCCCGACGCGGACGTGAAGATCGTCATCTATCGCGCCTTCGTCGAGGGAGAGCTGGAAGCTCCCAAGCACTTGGCGCGACGGGTGCACGAGCTCTACTTCGATCCGCGGCTTGCCGACTTTGCGCCGCGCACCATGTGGAGCTATCGAACGCCTTCACGTCGGCGTTCAAGGAGCTCGATCCGATCCCGCAGTTCAGGGCGACGGCAAAACTCGGAGCCTTCCTGATGGATGTTCAGAAGAATTGAAGACAGGAGTGAGCATTGACTTTCGCTCAACCACACGCAAGCGGCGTTCATCGTTATCGCCGCTTTTTCCTACCCTTGCCTTGTCACACGTCCTCCAACAAGCCGGCGATCTGCACCTGGTCCAGACGGTCGTGGACTTCTTTGGCCGGGGCGAGATAGCGCATGGTCGTCTCCAGGTTTTTGTGCCCCATCCAGTGCTGAACGGTGCGGACATCAAACCCGGAACGAAGCATTCGTGTTGCATATGTCGAACGGAAGGTCCTTAGATCGAAACGGGCGGAGTCAAGCTTGGCACGCTTGGCCACAGCCTTGCACTTGTCGAGCATATGGTATTCGCGATTGCCCGGAGGGGAGGCGAACACGAATCGACTGCCCTTCCGATGCTGATGATTCTCCAGAAGCTCGATCAGTTGCTTCGGCACCGGCACTTCCCTTTCTTCCCAGCGCTTGGGCGAAAAGCCCAATTCGGGCTTCGCCGTCACCCGCACCGTCCGCAAAGCAGCGTTAATATCGTTCCAGTAGAGGTGGACAACCTCCATTTCGCGGAAGCCGGTGAGCAGGAATGTCATAAACAAGGCTCGCTCTTCCGGCAGGCACACGTTAAAGAAACTCTTGAGATCCCCATCGCTGTATTCCACCGGGAGCGTCCGCGCCGGCTCTGGGAGGTCGATCTTGCGCGTAAGCCCAGGCCTTCCCTGCTTCTTGAGGAACTGCGCGACGATGACCATGTTGTGAATAACCGAATTGTTATTGAGCTGGTGCTTCCGCTTCAGATAGATCATGAACTGGTTCAGGTCGTCCGGCGAGATGCTTCTGGGCGTCGTGTGGTCGGAGAAGAACTCCAGGAAGCGATTGAGCACCGCGCGGTACTTGCGGAGCGTGTTCGGTTTCTTGAGGCCCTCAACGACGTCGAGATAGCGCTTCACTGAGACGTGCAAGGGAGTACGCAGCCCTGCTTCATCCTCGGAGGCGCCATAGCCTTCCACGCCGAGCGCGCGGCCTTCCAGGATGTGCTTCCGACGGCGTGCCACTTCCTGCGCTTCGGCAGCGGTTGCTCCCGCGGCCCGCCGCTTGCGTTTGCCGTGTTCCCACCATTCGATGAAGTATCTGCCATCCGGAAGGGCTTTCCAGTTGTAACGTCCGTCGCGGTCGCGAGGGATGGAGACGAGCTTCCAGCGGCCGTCCACCTTGAGCTGCTTGAGAATGTTGACGCGCGACATGCCGCCTCCGCACAAGCGACAGTATAGTAGACAGCAAGACCGCTAAGCTACTGAACTGTAAAGGGGTGTGGGGATAAGCTGGCGTTCTACCGCTGAACTACTCCCGCTCGCGGTGAGCAACGTTAGATTACACCGGGGGCCAATTGTGCGGCAATTGCTGACTGCAGAACTGCCCCACTCAAGCAAAAGAAGCTTGAGTGGGCCACCCACATCAGACGCTTTTCTCCCGCAGCACGGGCCCATCACTCGGTCCTGTGACATTGCCGCGTCGAAACTGCATCGCCCTGCTGTAGAATCCTGCTGACGTGCACACCGGCTCCGAGCAAGCAATTACAGGCTTGCCCGCACCCGGCCTGGAGGCAACATGCCAACTGTGTTTCCGTTTTCGGGAATCGTCTTCATCATCGTCGCCTTCTACCTTTTCAGCTCCATCAAGATCCTCGCCGAATACGAGCGCGGCGTGATCTTCCGCCTGGGCCGCGTGCTGCCCAATCCAAAAGGTCCCGGCATCATTCTGGTCTTTGCGCCCATCGACCGCATGGTGCGCATCGATCTTCGCCAGGTCGCCTTCGACGTGCCGCCGCAGGACATCATCACGCGCGACAACGTCACGCTGAAGGTCAACGCCGTGGTCTTTCTGCGCGTCATCGACGCCAAGCGCGCGGTCATCGAGGTCACCAACTACCAGTATCAGACGCAGCAGTTCGCGCTCACCACGCTGCGCAGCGTGCTGGGCGAGGTCGAGCTCGATGAGCTGCTGGTGCATCGCGACAAAATCAATCTGCGCCTGCAGTCGATCCTGGACCAGCACACCGCGCCCTGGGGCGTGAAGGTGGCCAACGTCGAGGTGAAGCAGGTCGACCTGGCCGAGAGCATGATGCGCGCCATGGCCAAGCAGGCCGAGGCCGAGCGCGAGAAGCGCAGCAAGATCATCCATGCCGAGGGCGAGTTCAGCGCCGCGCAGCGACTGGTGGATGCAGCGCACCTGCTGCAGACCGAGCCGGCCTCGATCCAACTGCGATACCTGCAGACGCTTACCGAAATTGGCGTGGAGAAGAACACCACGGTCATCTTCCCGGTGCCCATCGACCTGCTGGCAGGTATCCAGAAATTAACGGGACTTTCAGCACAATCTAATGCTCCGGCAGGCGACGCGGGGACGAAATCCGGGGCATAATACAGCTGTATGCGTGAGCAGGAAAATTTCGCCGGAGACCAGGATACCGAGATCACTCTCGGCGTCGGACATCTGCTGGGGATGTTTCTCAGCCTCGTGGTGCTGTGCGCCCTGTCCATGGGCACGGGCTACTGGATGGGCCGGAACTCGGCCAAGCAGGCTGCCGCTGCCGTCGCGCCCAACGTGCCGGCACCCGCGCCGGCTGTGGCCAGCAACAAACCTGGCGCGGCACAGCCGCTGGGGGCCAAAGACACCGCAACTCCAAACCCCAGCGACCTGACCTTCTTCCAGGCAGTGCAGGAGAAGGACGCGCATCCCCAGCTTGCGCCGCAGCCGTCTGCCTCCTCTGCGCCGGTTGCCGCTCCGTCGAACAGCGAAGCCGCGCGCAGCAGCCTGGGCAGCGGCTATCTGGTGCAGATCGCCGCGGTGCGCTATCAGGAGGATGCCAAGTTGCTCAGCGAGACCCTGCGCAAGCAGCAGTATCCGGTGGTCGTCACCCAACCCGGGGACAACCTGTTCCATGTGCAGGTGGGCCCGTATGCGGACCTCAAGGAAGCCGAGGCCATTCGCGCGCGGCTGACGAGCGCGGGCTACAACCCCTTCCTCAAGCGCTAGATCGACATTTGCCGCTATTTACATTTGCCGATCTATCGAATTCCCATCGTTACCCGTTTGCAGTACAAAGGTAATCTCCCGGACAGCTTTGCTGCTTGCTCCCGCGCGCAAATCTTCTATGATGGGAGCTATCAACCCAGTGAGCCAACAGCAGGCCCGCCCGGGACCTCGAAACCTATGAAAGCCGCAACCGACAAGCTAAGCCTGGCCCTGCGCGCCGTCGCCGACCCTACCCGGCGCAAGATTCTGCGGCTGCTGCACACCAACAACGTCCGCCGGAGCCCGTCCAGGAGCGCAGAGCATAACGGCTGCACCGCCTCTGACATTGAGCAGCGCATCAAGCTCGCCCAGCCGACGATCTCGCACCACATGAAGATCCTGAAGAACGCCGGCCTCGTGGAGACCCACAAGCAAGGCACCTGGGTGCGCTACCGCCGCGTCGAGAGCGCGCTGCGCGCCCTGCGCAAGGGAATGCTCGACGAGCTTTAGCGGGACACCTTTTACCGCGAGACCGCGCGGAAGAGCTCGCTCTTCATCAGCGCCTGGAACTTACTGTCGTCTGCTTTGAATTTCAGCTCCAGCCGGCTGCTGTCGGAATTGACTGCCATACTCTCCATCGCGCTCTTTTCGGCGGCGCTGCCGAAGGTTTGCTTGTAGAGCAGTGCTGCGTTCAGCAGCGCCGAAAGCATCCCCGCCGTGAACGAATCCGAGGTCTCGACATTCAAATCAAAATCGACGCCATGCTGCAGGTCCAGCGTGTAGCGTGAGCCCAGCAGGCGCTTCTTGATCATGTCGTATTCGGAGAGCGCCGAGGCCTCTCCCAGCACCGATTGCAGCATGTTCTGCGTCCCCTGCTGATCGAGCACGCTCCACATCGGCCCCGCCTCGGCGTCAGAAATTCTCTGCAGCATCTCGGCGGAGGCGCCCCGCTGCTCGCCGTCGCGCACATCGAGCCCGTCCTTCACCGCCGTGGTTTCGCCGAAGAGCATCGTGTTGTCGTCGAGGAAGCTCATCGCGAAGCCGCTGCCGGCGGGCCACAGATAGCCGTCGCGATACTTTTCGCCCCGGGTCTTTCTGGCCTTGAAGCGGGCCAGCACCCGCTTGGGCTCGAACTGGCCGATGGCAACGCCAAAGGTGCGCGTCATCGCGTTGGGCGTGCGATAGGAGACAAAGGTCAATTGCTCTACATCCGCATCGGGATTGACGCCCAGCCGGCGCAGTGAGGTCTCAAAAGTCTTGAGGTTGTCCGGCAGCACGCGGTCTTTCAGCGCCATGCCGCTGCGCGCGTTGCGCAGCGAGCGGTAGTCCACCGAGATCACCTGCTGAAGCTGCGCCGGCAGCACCGTCCGCGTGTTGGTGCCCAAAGGCGCGGCGATAGCTCCACCGCAGAGCGCGCAAAGACAAATCAGTGCCGTCCAAACAGATTTCATGATCTTTAGATTGTATCCCGGCGCAGATCGAGTGCAGGCGCGCGTGCTTAGTCAGAAGTCTCAGAAGACGGCGCAGGTGTGCTCACTCGGCAGACTGCAACAGGGTGCGCAGTCCGGAGACCATGGCTTGGCTTCCGGCAATAAACTTGGCGATCGCGGCGGCTTCGGATGGCTTCAGCTTTGCCGATTCAGCTGCCAGCGCATCCAGGTTGATCTCGACATTGGCCAGTGCGCCTTCCGCCGCTGCGCGCGCCAGCGCCATGGCCGTCTTCAGGTCGCTCGCCATATTGGGATTGGTGCGCGGACCGAGCTCCCGGATCAGCGTACGCAGCTCCGCCGCATGCCGCGCCACGCTCAGTGGAACGCCCGCAGCCGCACGCAAAGATGAGACTACCTCTGCTTCGGCGTCCGGCAGCGCAGTCGCCTCGGCGGGCTGCGCCTCGCGGGCGAGCTTCCGCGCCTTTGTGGCAGAGAGCACCGCGTGATAGCTGGCGGCATCGCATAGGCTTTCTTCCCCGCCGACGCGCGGGCGACCATTGCCGCCAGCGCGGCGGCCATTGCACCCGTGGCCGCAGCCGCGCTTCCGCCGCCCGGGACCGCCGTCGGCGCCGCCAGTTGATCGAGGAACGGATCAATTCCCGCGCGCAAACTGCCCACAGCGCCGGGGCCCCCGGCGAGCCCGAATTTGGCTTGCTGGGGTGGAGCGCTGCTCCCACCGGCTGCCGCACCTCTCATCACCGCTGCAAGCCGGTTCTCCAGAATCATCGAGGCATCGAAGTTCTCCACCTGCAGGAACCAGGCCGCTGTATCCTCCAGCGCGCGCTTGGGCACCAGGCCGACGATTTCGCTGGATTGCACCAGAACACCGTATCGCGCCGCCTCGCGCCTGACGAACTCGAAGACCCGCGCCATCGGAGTGATGCTGGTATCGGTGAGGTTCATCGAGACCTGCGCCTGGCCGCGCACCTCCAGCCCAATGGCCTTCACGGCACGCAGCCCGCCGCTCGAGAAGCGCACCGCCTTGGCGACCTTTTTCGCAATCTCCACATCCGCAGTCTGCAGATAGACGTTGTAGGCCACCAGAAAATTGCGCGCGCCGATGACAACCGCGCCCGCCGTGGGATGGCAGCGCGGCTCGCCCACATCCGGACGGCGCGACTCCACCGTCGCGATCTCCTCGCGGATGGCCTCGAACTGCCCGCGCCGGATGTTCTCCAGGTTGGTGCGCTCGGGCCGCGTGGCGGCGGCCTCATAGAAGTACACCGGAATCTGATACCGCCCCCAGACCTTCCGGCCCAGCTCGCGCGCCATCTGCACGCAGTCGTCGAGCGTCGCGCCTTCGATGGGAATGAACGGCACCACGTCGGTTGCGCCCAGCCGCGGATGCGCCCCGCGCTGCACGTTCAGGTCGATCAGCTCGGCGGCCTTTCCGATGCCCGCCAGCGCAGCCTCAAGCAGCGGCCCGGGCGCGCCCACCAGCGTCACCACCGAGCGATTGTGGTCGGCGTCCATCTCGCGGTCGAGCAGGTACACGCCGTCGCGCAGCATTGCGGAGACAATCGCGTCCACGCGCGCCTTGTCGCGGCCCTCGGAAAAATTCGGCACACACTCAATCAGCACGGCCATAGCTCAATTCTCGCCGTTACTGCTTCCACCAGTTGTAGTTCCTTACGGTGCCCCATATCTGCCCTCTTTTGCGGATGTGGGATTTACTTTCTCCACCAGTTGTAGCCCACCGAGAGCTGCAGACTGGCGTTCACTCCGGGGTTGTGCTTGCCCAGCGATGCGCTCGACAGATGCGTGGAGCGCAGATCGATGTTCCACGAGCGGTTGGGGCGGACAAAATAATTCAGCCCAACTCCGGCCCCGGTGATGAAGTTGAAGACCGAGGTGTCGCCCGGCGGGACATTATGCGCCGACCACAGCACGCCGGCCTGCCCTAGAAAATACGGAGCGACCTTGTGGCCGCCGGTGAAGTTCCACTTCACGATTACCGGATTCACTCCGATGCCGTACACGTTGCGATAGCCGCTCCACAGCACATAATCCACGGGCATGAACTCGGCGTCCCACTCCAGCGTGCCGCGCACAAAGCCCGGGCCGCGCTCGCCGGTCAGCACGCGGCCCACGCGAACGCCCGCGCGAACGTACTGCACGTCGGTGTTGTCGGAGAGTCCGCTGCCGCCTCCGGCCAGCACGCCGAAGACCCAGTGTGGAGCGCGAACAGCCGGCGCATCGCCGCCCGCTGCCGGGCCGCTGCTCTGCGCCATGCAGGCTGCTGCCAAAAAGATCGGCCCGCACAGGAGTAAAAAGCGAAGTCGTTTGTCAAATAGTCGAAATAAAAGTCCCACCCGATTACGTTATCAGGCCATGAAGCCCGCTTCCAAGTACGTACACAGTTACGCTCCAGACGTTACGCTCTAACGCGGGGTCCCCAGCGCGCCCGCTGTTGGCGTGCTGGGGCGTGGCGCCTCAGTCCCGCAGCACCCGTATTTACTTTCATGGTTCTGAGGCGCAAAGTCGCTCAACGCAAGCAGTACCATCCACATGGAAGGGAATGGGCCACATCGCAGAGAATGGGCGGAAATCGCCGGGCCGAGAGGTTGACTGTGACCTAGATCGCGGGTGAAACGAGACAGGGTCCCCAGCAAACCCGCATTTGGTTTGCTGGGGTGAGAGACAGGTATGAAACCAGATGCGGGATTGATTGTCGCCGTGCACCGGGTCCAAACCGGCGCAGAGATTCACAAGCTCAACAACCTGCTGCACCAGTACGTTTGTGCATGCCACACGGAAAATCGCAAGTTGGCTGACCGCGCCAGACACGAACTCATCGCAGTGGTGACAAAGAAGGATCGAAGCATGCCGTTGCGGTGAAGTGAAGGTGGTTGGCTTTGCGGGGCGCACACCCCAAGCCGAGCGAGCCACCAACCAAAGCCAAATTCGAGCTTGCCGGGAATCCGGGCTTGCGTGGGCCACCGCTCGAGCACAGCTACCGCACGCAGTTCCACCTGCCTCTACCCGAGCACCCAAAAAATTAGCGTGCTGGGTCCCTGTATTTACCTTCGTGGTTCCGAAACTCAAAGTTTCTTAAAGTTTTTTTAACGGATCGCCGCGGCATCAGCATCTCTCATTTAGAGCTGAAATTGCAGGCGGAGGAATTGAGGTGACTCTGGAGGAAAACCAATGAAGCCGGATCCGGGATTGATATTCGCCGTGCGGCGAATTCAGACTGGTGCCCACATCCACAAAATCAACAATTGGCTGCACCAGTACGTGCTTGCATGCCACACGGAAAACCGTAAGTTGGCCGACGAGGCCAGACTCGAACTCATCGCCTTCACGAAAGCAAATCGGAAAATTCGCTGGCGGTGGGACGACAATCATGGGTTTGAAACCCAAGTAGCTCCACTCAAGACAAAGCAATCGTCGAGTGGGTGACTGGAGATTCCTCGCTCCAGGCCGCAGTGGAAAAGGCCGCCCGTTCGGGCGGCCTTGAATAGCTACGCGCGGAGCTCAACCCGCAACCTCTTCCATCACCTTCTCATCGATGTCGGCGTTGGTGTAGACGTTCTGCACGTCGTCGTGCTCTTCCATGGCCTCCATCAGCTTCAGCATGGTGCGCGCCTGCTGGCCCTCCAGCTTGATGTAGTTGGAGGGAATCATTCCCAACTCGCTGTGCTCCGGCGTGATTCCGGCGGCCTTGATGGCCTCCAGTACGGCCTCGTAGGCGGAGGGATCGGTCTGGACCGACCAGGTGTCGCCATCATCGACCAGGTCTTCGCCGCCGTGTTCGAGCACGATGTTCATCAGGTCGTCTTCCTTGGCGGCCGACTTCGCCACCAGGATCTCGCCTTTCTTGCTGAACAGGTGCGCCACCGAACCCGAGGTCCCCATGTTGCCGCCGTTCTTGCTGAAGACGTGGCGGATGTCGCTCACCGTGCGGTTGCGGTTGTCGGTCGAGGTCTCCACCAGCACGGCCACGCCGCCGGGCCCGTAGCCCTCAAAGGTGATCTCCTCGTAGGTGACGCCCGGCAACTCGCCGGTGCCGCGCTGGATGGCGCGCTTGATATTGTCGGCCGGCATGTTCTCGGCCTTGGCCGCAGTCACGGCAGTGCGCAGCCGGGGATTCTTTTCGGCGTCGCCGCCGCCCTTGGCGGCCATGGTGATTTCTCTGATCAGGCGGGTAAAAATCTTGCCGCGCTTGGCGTCCAGCGCGCCCTTCTTGTGCTTAATTGTCGCCCATTTGGAGTGGCCCGACATGCCAACCTCGTCGATTGTGTGATTTCCGGGAAACCTGCACCCCGGACCAGCCGATCCGGGCAAGCGGGAGTACCTCTACCGCGGCGGGCGCGGCAACGCCTGAGTATAGCATGCACCACGCGCCCC
>WNGE01004290.1_pt1 | contig 27143 bp, 28 predicted proteins | sample 5400651 | NCBI WGS metagenome assembly WNGE01 (sample SAMN13153370, study PRJNA577476) | soil metagenome | isolation source: 60 cm soil or saprolite under grassland replicate 2 | place: USA:California | collected 2016-06-15 | reverse complement strand
CTCGGTCATTTCCGCCACGAGCCTCCTGAAGATCCTGCAACCGAATTGGCGAAACTGCCGGCCATTCAGGGCTTTCCTTGGCATATCGCATCATGCCCGAATCAGCGCGCTTGAGGCAGTTCCGCAGCCAGTCGTCGGCCAGCCTCAATGGCACTAAGGGAGTGGTGTGCCGCTCGCGATCACGCTGACCTGAAGCGCGCGCCGACGTGGGTTGAAACGTGGGTCTATACGAAGAGAAAACAAATACTTGTGTTCTTTCAATACCGGCAAGCGGAAACCACTTCGGCGAACGAGCCGAATTTCTCCAGCAGCTTCTTGGCGATCGGCTTGACGTCGCGGCGGGGCAATGCCCGGAACAGCACCAGCTCCAGGAGCTCGTACTCGGCGAGGCCCTGCGCACCGGCCTGGCGGAACCGCGCGCGCAGGCGCTTGCGATGGCCATGATAATGCGGCGGCGCCTCCGCGATCGCGGACAGGGCGGCGTTTTCCTGAAGGTCCGGCTTTCCCCGCATCGCCTGGCTCCGGGCCGCGTGGCCCGCATCAGCATGCCGGGATCGCGGAGTTTTGCAAATCCGACGGCGGGTCACACCCGGTAGGGCGGCTTGTCGAGCCCTTGCGGCGACAGGGTGAAAATCTCGGCGCCCTTCTCGGTCACGCCGATCGTGTGCTCGAATTGCGCGGAGAGCGAGCGGTCGCGGGTGACCGCGGTCCAGCCGTCGGACAGCACTTTCACGTGCGGACGGCCGAGATTGATCATCGGCTCGATGGTGAAGAACATGCCGGGCTTGAGCTCGAGGCCTTCGCCGGGCCGGCCGACGTGGACGATGTTCGGCTCGTCGTGGAACAGGCGGCCGAGCCCGTGGCCGCAGAAGTCGCGGACCACGCTCATGTGCTGCGGCTCGACGTAGCCCTGGATCGCCGCCCCGATATCGCCGGTGGTGCCGCCCGGCCTGACCGCGGCGATGCCGCGCATCATCGCCTCGTAGGTGACCTCGATCAGCCGCTCGGCGCGACGGGGAACCTCGCCGACCGGGAACATCCGGCTCGAATCGCCGTGCCAGCCCTCGAGGATCAGCGTCACGTCGATGTTGACGACGTCCCCGGATTTGAGCGGCTTGTCGTTCGGGATGCCGTGGCACACCACGTGATTGATCGACGTGCAGGTGGATCTGGCGTAGCCGCGGTACATCAGGGTGGCGGGCAGCGCGCCGTGATCCATGGCGAACTCGAACACCAGGCGGTCGAGCCGCCCGGTCGGCACGCCGGGCTTGACCTCGCCGGCCAGCATGTCGAGGCATACGGCAACCAGACGGCCGGCCTTGCGCATGCCGGCAAAGGCCTCCGGGCCGTAAAGCTTGATCTGTCCGGTCTTGCGCAGCGGCGCGAGCGCCGCGTCCACATAGGTCATTTTTGCTCGCGGGCGTCGCCGCGTCCCCGCGGCCGCACCGCCGCCGCTCGTGCGACGAATGTAGGCAAGCCCGCCCCGCGCGCAAGCATCGGCTCAGTCGGCGATCGGGACCGGGGCTTCGATCGCGATCGCGCGCTCGGTGAGCTCGCAGCGCCACGCCAGGGCCTCGAGGCCCCGCGCCCGGGCCCGATCGAACGCGACGGCGTAGCCGGGGTCGATGTCGCGGGCGAGCGAGAATCGCGCCGCCGAGCCGATCTGGACGACGAACAGCAGGATCGCCCGCGCTCCCGCCGCCGCCATCCCGGCGAGCTCGTCGAGGTGCTTCGCCCCGCGCGCGGTCACGCAATCCGGGAACTCGGCCGATGCCGCTTGCCGCATCAGGTGCACGTTCTTGATCTCGAGATAGCAGGGCGCGCGACCCGGCGCTTCGAGCAGGAAGTCGACCCGACCGTAGCGGACCTCGCGGCGGACGGAGGGATAATCTCGAAGCTCGGGAATGAGCTCTCGCTGCAGTGCCTCGGCGACGAGCGAATTCGGATTGGCGGTATTGATGCCGACGAGCTCGCGGCCGGAGCCCAGATCGACCTCGACGAGCTCCCAGCTCAAGGCCAGCTTGCGGGCCGCGTTGGCCGATCTCGACAGCAGCACGCGCGAGCCCGGCGCCGCCAATCCGGTCATCGCGCCCGGATTGGCGACATGGACCGTCGTCTCCTCGCCGGATGGCAGCACGACGTCCGCCAGAAACCGCTTGTAGCGGCGGATCAGGGTGGCCGGGATCAGGGGAGAGAGGAACTGCATGCTAACCTTCTCCCTCCCCGACGAGGAGGGCGTAGGCGGCCTTCGGCCGCCGTCATGGTCAAGACGCCGACGCGAAGCGTCGGCTTTGGAGACGCGGCAGCGTCGAGCCGGGGTGGGGCTGAGCTGACTCACCCCACCCGCCGCGCTTCGCACGGCGACCTCCCCTCCGGGGAGGTAGTCACGCGGCGATCTTGCCGGCGAGCTCGTCCTCGATATGTGCGCGGACGATGTCGTCGAAGCTCGTCTCGGCCCGAAACCCGAGCTCGATCGCGCGTTTGGCCTCGAGCCGCTGCGGCCAACCGCTGACGATGCGCTCGATCAAAGGATCGCTCTCCCGGCGGATGCGAGCAGCGACCTTGTCACCGGCGATTCTTCGCAGCGCCGCGATCTCCTCGCCCACCGTGCAGGACACGCCCGGCATGGTGAGATTGATCCGGTTCCCGAGCGCCTCCCGCGACAGCGACGCCGCATGCACCAGAAAGCCGACCGCGGCGCGCGGGCTCGCATGGGTGTGGCGCACGCTCTCCGGCACCGGCAGCACCGCTTCCTCGCCGGCCAGCGGCTCGCGGATGATCGAGGAGAAGAAGCCGGACGCCGCCTTGTTGGGCCGGCCCGGCCGCACGCAGATCGTGGGAAACCGCAGGCCCACGCCGTCGAGAAAACCGCGGCGGTGATAATCGGCGAGCAGCAGCTCGCCGATCGCCTTCTGGGTTCCATACGAGGTCAGCGGCGTGAGATGGAACTCGTCGTGGATCGCTTGCGGAAACGGCGCGCCGAACACCGCGGCCGAGGAGGTGAACACGAGCTTGGGATGATAGCCCTCGCCCGCCTTGCGGACGGCTTCGAGCAGCGCCCGCGTGCCGTCGAGATTGATGCGGTAGCCTTTGTCGAAATCCGCCTCCGCTTCGCCGGAGACCACGGCGGCGAGGTGGAAGATCACGTCGGGACGGCCCGCGATCATCGCTTCGGCCTTGCCCGGGGCGGAGAGATCCGCGGCGCTGGTCTCGATCTTTCCGGCAAATCCCGCCGGCTGCCCCGGCGCCACGACGTCGACCAGCACCAGCTTGTCGATCGCCTTGCCGTTGAGCGCCTTGTCGCGAACCAGTCGCTCGACGAGCTTGCGACCGACCATGCCGGCCGCCCCGATGATCAACATTTGCACGTCGGTTCTCCCTTCAAATCTTCTGATTTCGCAATTCCGCTTTCGTGTCCTCATTCCTCACAGCGCGAAGCCGCCGTCGACCAGATGAATGTGCCCGGTGGTGAAGCTGGATTCGTCGGACGCCAGGTACACCGCCAGCATGGCGACTTCCTGCGGGGTGCCGAGCCGGCCCATCGGCTGGCGATCGACGAAGCCCCGCCGCACCGCGGCGACCGGCTGCTCCGTCGATTTGGCGAGCACGACGATGCGCTCGTCGAGCGAGGGCGACTGGATCGTGCCCGGGCAGATGGCGTTGGCGCGAATGCCGCGCTTGATGAAATCCGCCGCCACCGCCTTGGTGAGCCCGATCACCGCCGCCTTGGTGGCGGCGTAGACATAGCGGTTCGGCAGGCCGCGCACCGAGGAAGCGCCGGACGCGATGTTGACGATCGCGCCTTTCTTGCGTTTGAGCATCGCGGGCACGAACGTCCTGATCGTGCGGTGCATCGATTTGACGTTGAGGTCGAAGGAGAAATCCCAGTCCGGTTCCGAGCAATCGAGCACCGAGCCGTGGTGCACGAATCCCGCGCAATTCACCAGCACTTCGACCGGCCCGATGTCGCGGCCGATGTCCTTCGCGAGCGCCTCGACCGCCTCGGTCGAACGCACGTCGAGTTTCTGGCGCACGGCGCCGCGCAGTCCCTTGAGCTTGCCGGCATCGAGATCGGTCGCGACGACCTTCGCGCCTTCGGCCAGAAATGCTTCGGCGATGGCCCGTCCGATCCCCTGCCCGGCCGCGGTGACCAGCGCGATTTTTCCCTTCAGCCGTCCGGCCATGGCCGCCTCCGCATCAATCGAGCGCTTTCATCATATGGACCAATCGACGGTCGCCCAAGTCCTCGATTCTTTCCCGCGCAAAGCCGTGCCGTTCATACCAGGCGATGTTGCCGATGAGCTTTTCGCCGGTGTAGAGCCGCATTTTTCGCCGGCCGAGCTCCCGGGCGCGCGCTTCGGCGACCTTGAGCAGCCGATTGCCGATGCCGCGCCCCTGCACCTCCGGCGCCACCGCCACGCTCCAGATCAGGAGGTCGTCGGCTCGCGTCTCAAGAATCAGCACGCCTTCGAGCGCATCGCCTTGCTCGAGCAGCCATACATCGTAGTCGGTGACGATCGTGGCATAGTCCACCGTGAGCGGCAGCGGCTCGAGCCCGAGAATGGTCCGGTTGCGCGCATAGGCGGCGTGCTGGAGCGCATTGACCGCGGCAACGTCCGCTTGCCCGGCGCGCCGCAATGGCGCTGTGGCGCTCACCCGGCTCACGGTTCACGGCCGCCTGCGCTCGAGATTCTGCCGGAAGAAGCCGTTGAGCTCGGCAAATGACACGGCATCGGCCAGGGCGTCGAAGGTTCCCGCTTCCGCGATGGATCGGGCGGCGCGGATGAAGCCGCCCCAGGCCGCGCGAGCAAGCGCGCCGCCGACGCTGATGCGCCGGACCCCGAGCGCGGCGAGATCCTTCACGGTGAAGCCGAGCGCGCCGCCGATCAGCACGTTGACGGGCTTCGGCGCCACCGCCTCGACGATTTTTGCGATCTGCTCGCGCATGCGGATCCCCGGCGCATAGAGACAATCGGCGCCGGCGGACGCATACGCCTGCAGCCGGGCGATGGTCTCGTCGAGATCGGTGCGGCCGACGAGGAAACATTCGGCTCGCCCGACCAGCATGACTTCCGGATCCCTGGCATCGATCGCGCCGCGCGCGGCGCGGATACGGGCGACCGCCTCCTCGAGCGAAAACAGCGGCTTGTTCGGATCGCCGGTCGAATCCTCGATCGACAGCCCCGCGACCCCGGTGTCGACGCACATCCGCGCGCTCTCGCCGACTTCGCGCGGCCAGGCCGCGTAGCCCGACTCGAAGTCGGCATTCACCGGCAGGTCGCTCGCGCCCACGATGGTCGTGATGTGCGCCAGCATCCCGTCGCGCCCCACCGCGGTGTCCGGCAGGCCGAGCGACCAGGCCGCGCCCGAGCTCGTCGTGGCGATCGCGGAAAATCCGAGGTGCTGGAGATAGCGCGCGGTGCCGACGTCCCACGGATTGGGAATGACGAAGCAGCCGCGCTCATGGAGCGCGCGAAACGCGCGGCGCTTCTCCGCGATGCTGGGCATGCAAACTCCCGTCTCTCACCACGCGCCCTCACCCTCCCCTGGAGGGGAGGGTCGGCAGCGAGCATTTTGCGAGCTGTCGGGGTGGGGTGATTGCTTCACCCCCACCCGGCTCGCGTCTTACGACGCTGCGCCGACCTCCCCCCTCCAGGGGGGAGATAAAGCGAGCAAGCGGCGCTCACACTGTCAATGATTGTCCCGCGGAATGCCCATCACTTTGGCGATGTTCTGATACTTGACCGCGGGCTTGAGCACCATGCCTTCGGCGAATTGCTCGACCATGGAGCGCTGGATCTCCTGCCACGGCGTCTGGCTCGCCGGATATTTGTAGCCGCCGCGCTTCTCGAGCGCTATCCGCCGCTCCGCGAGCTCCGCCTTCGAGATCAGAATGTTGGCGGTGCCCTTGTCGAGATCGATGCGCACCGGGTCGCCGGTCCTGAGCACGGCGAGGCCGCCGCCGATCGCCGCCTCCGGCGAGGCGTTGAGGATCGAGGGCGATCCCGACGTTCCCGACTGCCTGCCGTCGCCGATGCACGGCAGCGACCGCACGCCCTTCTTGATCAGCGCGGCGGGCGGCTGCATGTTGACGACTTCAGCGCCGCCCGGATAGCCGATCGGCCCGGTGCCGCGGATGAACAGCATGGTGTTCTCGTCGATTTTCAGCGCGGAATCGTCGATGCGGCGGTGATAATCCTCCGGCCCATCGAACACCACGGCACGGCCCTCGAACGCATTCGGGTCCTTCGGATTGGAAAGATAGCGCAGCCGGAACTCCTCGGAGATGCCGCTGGTCTTCATCACGGCGGCATCGAACAGGTTGCCGTGAAGCACCTTGAAGCCGGCTTTCTGCATCAGCGGCTTGCGGTAGGGGCGGATCACGTCGGCGTCGGCGATCGCTCGTCGCCTGACGTTCTCGCCCATGGTCTTGCCGTTGACGGTGAGCGCGTCGGCGTGGATGCGGCCGGCCTTGAGCAGCTCGTGCATGACGGCGGGCAGCCCGCCAGCGCGGTGATATTCCTCACCGAGGTATTTTCCCGATGGCTGCATGTTGACCAGGAGCGGCACGTCGTAGCCGATCTTCTCCCAATCCTCGATCGTCAGCTTGACTCCGATATGCCGGGCGATGGCGTTGATGTGGATCGGCCCGTTGGTCGATCCGCCGATCGCCGAGCAGGCCGCGATCGTGTTCTCGAACGCCTTGCGGGTGAGGATATCGGACGGCTTGAGATCCTCATGCACCATTTCGACGATGCGCTCGCCGGTCTGGTAGGCGATCTGCGCGCGCTCGCGATAGGGCGCGGGGATGGCCGCGCAGCCCGGCAGCGACATGCCGAGCGCCTCGGCGAGCGCGTTCATGGTCGAAGCCGTGCCCATGGTGTTGCAATGTCCGGCGGAGGGCGCCGAGGAGGCGACGAGGTCGATGAACTCCGAATAATCGATCTTGCCGGCCGCATGCTCCTGGCGCGCGTTCCAGACCGCGGTGCCCGAGCCGCAGCGCTCGCCCTTCCACCAGCCGTTGAGCATCGGTCCGCCGGAGAGCACGATCGCCGGCAGGTTGACGGTCGCCGCCGCCATCAGGCAGGCGGGCGTGGTCTTGTCGCATCCGGTCATCAGCACCACGCCGTCGAGCGGGTAGCCGTAGAGCACCTCGACGAGCCCCAGATACGCGAGGTTGCGGTCGAGCGCGGCGGTCGGGCGCTTCCCGGTTTCCTGGATCGGATGCATCGGGAACTCGAAGGCGATGCCGCCGGCCGAGCGGATGCCTTCGCGCACGCGCTTGGCGAGCTCGATGTGATGGCGGTTGCACGGCGAGAGGTCGGAGCCGGTCTGGGCGATACCGATGATCGGCTTGCCGCCTGCCAATTCGTCGCGGGTGAGGCCGAAATTGAGGTAGCGCTCGAGGTAGATCGCCGTCATGCTGGGATTGGCGGGATTGTCGAACCAGGCCTGCGAGCGCAGGCGGCGCGCGTGCTTTTTCGGTTTTCTCGTGGACTTTTTGGCCATCGGTTCCTCCTCGTGATGCCGCCGGACGACGGTTCTTGCCGGATCGGTTTGATTTCGCGGCGAGGATGCGCTGAACTCCCGGCCGAAATCAATCATGGGCCCGCTGCCACACCTCCGGCAGCGCAAGGCCATCGGGGGAGCCTATGCTGCGAACCATTGCCGCCTTCGACCGCATCGGCGAGGAAAACGCCTTCGCCGTGCTGGCGCGCGCCACCGCGCTTTCCGCGCAGGGCCGCGACGTCGTCAACCTCGGCATCGGCCAGCCGGATTTCCTGACCCCGCCGCATATCGTCGAAGCCGCCGTGAAGGCGCTGCGCGACGGCCATCACGGCTATACGCCCGCAACCGGCATTCTGGCGGTGCGCGAGGCGGTCGCCGCCGATCTGGCCCGGCGCTATCGCGTGACGGTCTCGCCCGACCTGATCATGATCGTGCCGGGCGGCAAGGTCACGATGTTCATGGCGATCCTGATGTTCGGCGAGCACGGCGCCGACATCCTTTACCCGGATCCCGGCTTTCCGATCTACCGCTCGATGATCGAGTTCACCGGGGCGCGGCCGGTCCCGGTGCCGATCCGGGAGGCGAACGGCTTTGCGTTCTCGGCCGAGGAGACGCTCTCCCTCATCACGCCCGCAACGCGCCTCCTGATCCTCAATTCGCCCGCCAACCCGACCGGCGGCGTCACCCCGAAACCGGAGATCGACAAGCTCGTGGCCGGGCTCGAGCGCCATCCCGACGTCGCGCTGCTCTCCGACGAGATCTACGACCAGATGCTCTATGACGGCGAGCAGCACGTCTGTCTGCTCGCCTATCCGTCGATCCGCGAGCGCCTGATCCTGCTCAACGGCTGGTCCAAGACCTACGCCATGACCGGATGGCGCATGGGCTATTCGGTCTGGCCGAAGGCGCTCTACGAGTTTGCCCGCAAGCTCGCGGTCAATTCCTATTCGTGCGTCAACGCCGCCGCGCAATGGGCCGGACTTGCGGCGCTCACCGGCCCGCAGGACAGCATCGCCGACATGGTGGCGCAGTTCGACCGCCGGCGGCAGATCGTGGTAGCGGGACTCGACAAGCTGCCGGGAATTTCCTGCGCGACCCCGAAGGGCGCGTTCTACGCCTTTCCGAACATCGCGCGGACCGGCTGGAAAGCGAAGGCACTCGCGACGGCGCTGCTCGAAGATGCCGGCGTCGCGGTGGTCGGCGGACCGGATTTCGGCATCCTGGGCGAAGGCTATCTGCGCCTTTCCTACGCCAATTCGGCCGAGAACATCGTCAAAGCGCTCGACCGGATGGGCGAGTTCCTGCGCTCCCGCAAGGCGGCCTGAGCCGCCGGAGACCAATGACCGAGCAGAAGCCCAGCATCATTTCCGTCGGCGAGGTGATGATCGAGCTCACCCGCGGTCCCGACGCCCGCTATGGCCTCGCGTTCGGCGGCGACACGTTCAACACCGCGGTCTATCTCGCGCGCGCCGGGATCGACGTCGCCTATGCGACCGCGCTCGGCGATGATCCCTATTCGGACGCACTCATCTCCCTGGCGTCGGCCGAAGGCGTTCGCACCGAACTGATCGTGCGCGTGCCCGACCGCACCTCGGGGCTCTATCTGGTCGAAACCAATGCCGCCGGCGAGCGCAGCTTCTGCTATTGGCGCGAGCATGCGCCGGCGCGCGAGCTGTTCGAGCTGCCGCAATGGGGCGTGGTCGCCGAACGCCTGCTCGCCTGCCGCCTGATCTATTTCTCCGGAGTGACGCTGTCGCTCTATTCCAACGTCGGCATCGGCCGCTTCCTCGCCTTGGTCGAGCTAGCGCGCAAGAACGGCGTCAAAATCGCGTTCGACGGCAATTTTCGCCCGCGCGGCTGGAAGGGCGATTTGGCCCGCACCCGGACCGTGTTCATGGAGGCGCTCAAGCGTGTCGACATCGCGCTGCCGACGTTCGACGACGAAGCCCTGCTGTGGGGCGACGCGAGCCCCGACGCCACGGTGGAGCGCCTGCAGGCATTCGGCATCGGCGAGATCGCGGTCAAGAACGGCGCCAAGGGCGCGCTGGTGCTCAACGCCGGCACGCGCGAGCTCGTGCCCGTCCCGCAGATCGTGGTGCCGATCGACACCACCGCGGCCGGCGACAGCTTCAACGCCGCCTATTTGGCCGCGCGGCTTTCCGGCGAAGCGCCGGTGGGCGCTGCGGCCTCGGCGCACCGGCTCGCCGGCGAGGTCATCCGCCACCCCGGCGCGATCATGCCGCGCGCCGCCGCCGTGCATTAGGTCGGTTCGGACCAGCGGCAACACGCGCAGATGTGGTCACTGCTTGAACGGTCAGATCAATGCTCGATGTCTCTACCGCTATCCTTATTCGCTGTCCCCTGGAAGAAGTCGCGGAATATGCTTCGGATCCCGACAATGCGCCGAAATGGTACGTGAACATCAAATCCGTCGAGTGGAAGACACCGAAGTCATTGACACCGGGGGCGCGTATCGCGTTCCAGGCGCATTTTCTGCGGCGAAAGCTTGCATACGTCTATGAAATCGTCGAGCTCGTTCCCGGGCAACGGCTCGTGATGCGAACGGATCGGCCGTTCTACATGGAAACGACCTACACGTGGGAAGCTGTTGACGAACAGTTGACCCGCATGACGCTGCGCAACCGAGGTAATCCGACCGGATTTTCCAAGTTGTTCGCTCCGATCATGCCGTTTGCAATGAAACTGGCCAGCCGGAAAGACCTGCAAGCGCTGAAAGCAATCATGGAGCGATAGGGATCCGAGCGTGCATGTTCCGCCCCTGCGCCCACGGATGAAGAATTTTGTCAGCGGCGCAATCCCGCCGCCTCGCGTGCCAGTTCCGTGATCCGCGCAAAATTCCCGGCTGCGATCGCGTCCTGCGGGGCGGGCCAGGAGCCGCCGACCGCGACCACGTTCGGCAGCGCGAGGTAGGCCGCGGCATTGCGCAGATCGATGCCGCCGGTCGGGCAGAATTTGAGCTCCGGACAGGGCCCCGCGACCGATTTGAGCCAGGCGATGCCGCCCGACGCCTCGGCGGGAAAAAATTTGAGCACGCGAAAGCCGAGCGCCGAGAGCGCGAGCGCCTCCGACACGCTGGCGCAGCCCGGCAGCGCCGGCACCGCCGCGGCCGCCAGCGCCGCGGCGAGCTCCGCCGTGGTGCCGGGGCTGACGAGATATTTGGCGCCGACCGCGAGCGCCGCGGCGACATCTGCTTCGCCGAGCACGGTGCCGGCCCCGACCACGCATTCGGGCACTTGCGCGGCAATCGCCCGGATGGCGTCGAGCGCGGCGCGCGTGCGCAGCGTCACTTCGATGACAGGGAGGCCGCCGGCAAGGAGCGCCCGCGCGAGCGGCGCCGCATGCTCGGCCCGCTCGATGGTGAGCACGGGAACGACCGGCGTGCCGGACAAGAGCGGGATCGGATCGGGAGGGGACATATTGGCGCTTCGCGAAGTCACTCCTGGGTCCCGGATCTTCGTTTGCTTCGCTCACTCGTCCGGGACAGGATCTTCCGCCGGCTGGCTTCGAGCACTTGCGAGGGTTTGCGTCCCGCGACGAGGCACAGGCACGCCCAAAAATAGATGACGTCGCCGAGCTCCTCCGCAAGCCCCTCCGGATCCCATTCGCCGTCCCGCAAGAATTTCTTGAGCCGGTCCGCGACCTCGCCGGCCTCTCCGGCGAGACCCAGGCCGAGATACGACAACATTTCCTTGTTTGCGCTCAACGGCTGCGTGCCCAGCGTTGCGGCCCAGGCGGCGTATTCGTCGATGGTCATGTTGCCTGCTCCGGTGTGTCCCGGACGAGCGAGCGCGAAGCACGAGTGACGATCCGGGACCCAGGACTAACTTCGCGAAGCGACAATATCAAACCTCCGGTATGACCACTGCGCGAATTCACTCCTGGGTCCCGGATCTTCGTTCGCTATGCTCACTCGTCCGGGACACGAGGGTTCGGAGGGTCTCGGATCTTCACTCGCTGCGCTCGCGTATCCAGGACACAAGACCGTTACTCCAGCGTCTCCAGCAGCCGCTGCATGAGAAGCGTGCGCGGCGCGATCGAGGAGATGAGCGCGTGCTCCCAGCCGGTATGCGCCCCGTCCCCGTCGATGCCGAGCCCATCGAGCGTGGGCACGCCGAGCGCGGCGGTGAAATTGCCGTCGCTGCCGCCGCCGGTCGTGGCGGCTTCGGCCAGCTCGAAGCCGCCCTCGCGCGCGAGCTTCTGGGCATGATGAAACAGCGCCGCACCCTCGGACGTCTTCTTGAACGGCGGCCGGTTCATGCCGCCCGTGACCACGAGCTTCACCTCGGAATCGACCGGCGCCAGGCCGAGGATTTTGGCTTGCATTTCCTCGCCCGCGCGTTCGTCCGGAACGCGCAGATCGACGCTGATCCAGCACCGCTCCGGAACGACGTTCGCGGCGGTGCCGCCGGAAATTTTTCCGACATTGGTGGTGATGCCGCGCGCATAATCGGTCATAGCCGCGATCGCCAAGATCTGCCGCGCCATCTCGTCGATCGCGCTATGGCCGTCGCGATGCCGGCTGCCGGAATGCGCAGGCACTCCGGTCGCGACGGCTTCGAAGCGGCCGACCCCCTTGCGCGAGGTCACCACCTTGCCGCCGTCGCGCGCCGGCTCGGTCACCAGCACGTAGCGCGCGCGCCGCGCCTCCCGCTCGATCCGTTCGCGCGAGCACGGACTGCCGACCTCCTCGTCGGGCGTGAACAGGAAGGTAATCGGCAGCCGCGCGGTTTTTGCGCGCGCGACCCTGCGGAACGCGTCGAGCGCCAGATAGGCGCCGCCCTTCATGTCGTAGACGCCCGGTCCATAGAGCCGATCGCCCTCGCGCCGGCACGGCGAGGTTTCAAGCGTGCCGACGGGATGCACCGTGTCGATGTGCGAAAGGATGAGAATGCCGGCGCCCTCGCCGTCTGTTCGCGCCGCAAGGGTGTCGCCGAATCCAGGTCGACCGGGCGCGCGCTCGATCCGAACCGGCGCCCCGCGCAGATCGAGAGCGACGCGATCGATCATGCGATTGACTGCCGCGACGTCGCCGGTCGGGCTTTCGATCTCGACCCAGCGCTGGATACCCTCGATCAGGAGGCCGACATCGATCGAATCGTGGCGTGAATATGGCATGGGGATTCCGAAAGAGGATCCACGCGAGTTCCGGCCCGCGTGCCGAGGACACGCGTGCCGAGGACATATGTAACAGCATTGCTGATGATCGATAAATACGCACGCGTCGGCGGGGATGATTGGACGAGGCCCAAAAAGAAATCGAGTCCCGAACGAATATTTCGGAACTCATGTGCGGGGCTTCCGATTACTCGGAAAACACGTCCGGAGTTAACCGGACCTTCCTTGGCATTCCAGGCAACTCGCGAATTGGGCGGATTCCCGCGATCCGGAAGCACAATGCTACCAACCCAACGAGAGGAGGTTTTTCATGGCCAGGACTTCGAACTTGTCGGAAGGAATGCGCGACTTTGCCGAGCAGGGCGCCGAACAAGCGCGGCGGATGGCGGATTTCGGCGCGTTCGGAATGCGCGATTTCGCCGAGCACAGCGTGGGGCAGGCGAGACAGGCCTTTGACGGGTTCCTTTCCGCCACCCAGAAGAGCATGGCGACGTTCGATCAGCAGGCATGCGACATTCGCCAGAAGACGCTGTCGCTTGCGGCCAGAACCCTCGCGAATTCGTTCGAATACACGCAGCGACTGCTGCGGGCGCACAGCGCCGAAGAACTCGTTCAGCTGCAGGCCGAGTTTGCCGAGGCGCAGATGCACGCCTGGGCCGACCAGACCCGGGAACTGGGGCAGACCATGGCCAGGACCGCGACCGATGCCATGAAGACCACGGTCGGCAGCATGCAATCGGCGGCCGACTGGAACCGCATCCAGGGGAACTGGAAACAGCTCAAAGGCAGGGTCAAGGAAAAATGGGCCAAGCTCACGGATGAGGATCTCGACGCGATCGAAGGCAGGCGCGAGCAGCTCGAAGGCAAGATCCAGGACCGCTACGGTTACACCGCCGATCAGGTCCGCCGCGAGGTGGATTCCTGGTACCGCTCGATGCGCCACTGACGCAGTTAACGCGTAACCCGGCGGCCGCGGCGGCTTGCCGCACAGGGCAGGAACAATCAGCAATGCCTGGCGTTGGCCGCCGGGGCTCGCGGGGCCTCGAAAGGAGAGATGCTGATGAAATCCTTTGTGAAGGGCGCGCTCGCCGCCGCCATCCTGGCGGGAACGGCGGGAATCGCCGCCGCCCAGACGGCCGCGGTGATCGACCTCACGCCCGACCAGCGCACGACCGTCTTTCGCTCGATGACACGCGAGCGGATCGCGGTCGCGCCTCCGGCGGACTTCCGGGCGCGCGTCGGGGTCGAGGTCCCCGCCAGCGTCGAGCTGCTCCCGGTTCCGGAGACCATCGATGTGCCGGCGATCCGGCGTTATCGCTACACCGTGATCGAAAACCAGGTCGTCCTGGTGGATCCGAGCACGCACCGCGTGGTCGAGATCATCCACGAGTGAGGTCATGGACGCTCGCGCATCTCCGCCCGGATCGCCGGGCGGGGATGCTTTTTTTGACCTGGCCATCCGGCCAGTAGGATTGCCATCCGCCCGGTGAACAATGGGGCCGACAGACTGGAGGCCCCGATGTCGAAGCAATCCACCGAAGATCCGCTCGCCGCCCTCTCCCGCCGCTCGAGCGAAATCGTTGCACAATGTGCGCAGAGCGTGGTCGCCGTCTCCGGACGCGGCCGGCCCAACTCCAGCGGGTTCTTTTGGCGGTCCGGCATCGTCGTGACCGCGAGCGACGCGCTCGAGCGGGATGAAGACATTTCCGTGCTCACGCCGGAGGGCGAGCAGGTCGCCGGGACTCTGGCGGGCTGCGACGCAAGCACCGATATTGCCGTCGTCAAAGTGCCGGGCGCGGGGAGGCCATTGGCTTTGCCGCGCGAAGATGACGTCTCGACCGGGGAGTTGGCGCTCGCGATCGGCCGTCACCCGGACGGACCGATGGCAAGCCTCGGCATGGTCGCGATCGCAGGCGGCCCCTGGCAGAGTCTGCGCGGCGGACGGATCGATCGATTGATCCGCCTTGACCGCGCCATCGATGCGCGCCAGGAGGGCGGCTTGCTCGTGAATGCGGAAGGCAGCTCGGTCGGCATGGTCGTGCTCGGTCCGCGTCGGATCGGCCTTGCGATTCCGCTGCTTACGATCGAGCGCGTGGCCGAGCAGCTTTTGGCGCACGGCCGCGTCCCCCGCGGCTATCTCGGCCTCGGGCTGCAGCCAGTGCGCCTCGACGACGCGTTGGTGAAATCTTGCTCGCTTTCCAGCTCCCGCGGGCTCCTGGTCGTCAGCCTCGACCCGAACGGTCCGGGCCGGCGCGCGGGAATGCTGATCGGCGACGTCATTATCGCTTGGAACGGCGAACCCGTGCGCAGCGTGCGCGACGTGTTCCAGCGGCTGAGCTCCGAAACGGTCGGCCGGCAAATAAACCTCGCCACCATTCGCGCCGGACAAGTCGCGTCGGCGAGCATCGAGATATCCGAGCGGCCGATGTCCTGATCATGGCGAACGGCCTCTCCGTCCAGCTCGCAATCGAGGATCGCCTGCTGGCGGAGCGCATCGAGGCCATGCTGCTGGATCTCGATGTGGAGCTCATCGAGCCCGATTCCGATGCGGCTTCGATCGCGATCACGGATGTTCTCCCCCACGCCGAAACCGATCAGGCCGTCATTCTGCTCGCGGACGATGTCGACCCGCTCGCCGCGCTGCGCGTCGGAGTAGCCGGCGTGCTGCCCAAGTCGGCCGAAATGGCGGATTTGCGCATTGCGCTTGCGGCGGCTTCGCGTGGACTCGCCGTTGCACCGCTGCGGATGATCGAAAGCGTCCGGCACGATGCGGCCGCACCATTCGACGCGACCGGGGTGACGGACTCGATCGGCCTGACGTCGAGGGAGCTCGAGGTTCTCGGGCTGTTGAGCGAAGGCGCCTCGAACAAGGAGATCGCGCGAAGGCTCGCCATTTCGGTGCACACCGCGAAATTTCACGTGGCTTCGATCCTGGAGAAGCTCGATGCGACCGGCCGCACCGATGCGGTCGCGCATGCGGTACGGCTCGGGCTCCTGATGCTTTGACTTGATCAATTTCGGCATGCGTGTTCTGTCCTGCCGGTCGAGGATCGGTTCGGCTGAACGCGTGGGGGAGGATGGCAAAGCTTGCATCGAACGATTCGCGCGCGGCGCACGGCCGGCTCGCCGGCAAGCGCACGATCGTGACCGGCGCCGGCAGCGGCATCGGGCGGGCCAGCGCCAAGAAATTCGCGGCGGAAGGCGCCATGGTGCTGGCCGTCGACCGCGGCAAGGCGGCGGTCGAAGCGACGGCGGGCGAAATCGCGAGCGCCGGCGGCAAGGCGATCGCGGTCGCGGCCGACGTCGGCGCGGAAGCCGAAGTCGAAGGCTTCATTTCCCGCGCGGTCGAAGCGTTCGGCGGGCTCGATGCGATCTATGCCAATGCGGGCATCAGCGGCGGGCTGGTGCCGCTGTCGGAGCAGACGGTCGAGCTGTGGCAGGAGGTTTTGCGTGTCAACCTGATCGGCGCGTTCTTGGCCATCAAGCACGCGGCCCCGCTCATGGTGAAGCAGCGCGCCGGCTCGATCCTCTGCACCGCCTCGGTCGCCGGCCTGCGCGCCAATGCCGGCGGCAATCCCTACAGCGCCAGCAAGGCCGGCGTGATCAGCCTGGTGCAGACCGCGGCCAATTCGCTCTACGGCACCGGCGTGCGCGTCAACGCCATTTGCCCGGGCCTGATCGAGACCGGCATGACGCAGATGATCTTCGAGCGCGCCCGCGAGCGCGGCACCCACGAGAAGATCGGGCAGCTCAATCCGCTGACGCGCTACGGCAATCCCGAGGAGATCGCGGCGGTGGCCGCGTTTCTGGCGAGCGATGAGGCCTCCTACGTCAACGGGGAGGCGATCCCGGTCGACGGCGGCCTGTCGAGCACGCATCCGTTCACCGTGCCGCGGCGCTAACCGCTCCCCACGCGCGTTTTCCCCGAATGAAGCCTCACCCCTGCACCGAATAGCCGCCGTCGACCGGGATTGCCGCGCCGGTGATGAAGTCGGACGCCGGGCTCGCGAGGAACACGGCAACGCCCGCCATATCGTCGATCACGCCCCAGCGGCCCGCGGGCGTCCGCCGCAGCACGTTTTCGTTGAGGCCGGGCACCTCGTCCCGCGCGCCGCGGGTCAGCTCGGTATCGATCCAGCCCGGCAGCACCGCGTTCGCCTGGATGTTGTCGCGCGCCCACGCGCAGGCGATCGATTTGGTGAATTGCACGATGCCGGCCTTGCTCGCCGCGTACGCCGGCGCGAACGAGGCGCCGAAGATCGACATCATCGACCCGATGTTGATGATCTTGCCGGCGCCGTTGCGCTTCATTGCCGGATAGGCGGATTTCGAGCAAAGGAATGCGCTGGTGAGATTGGTGTCGAGCACCTTGTGCCAATCCGCGGTGCTGAGCTCATGTGCCGGGCGGCGAATGTTGGTGCCGGCATTGTTGACGAGGATGTCGAGCCGACCGCAGCGCTCGAGCACCGCGGCGACCATTGCGGCAACCGATTTCTCCGCGGTGACGTCGGTCTCGATCGCTAACGCTGAGGCGCCGCGCGTCGTTAGATCGCGCACCGCCGCGCGGGATTTCTCCGCATTTCGCGCGGCGATGACGACGGCAGCGCCGGCGCCGGCGAGCCCGCGCGCCATGCCGAGGCCGATCCCGCCATTGCCGCCGGTGACGACCGCGACCTTCCCGCTCAAGTCGAACATGCGATGCTCCGTGGCTAGGACACTCGAACTGCGCGCGACCTCTGCGCGGTTCTCCCTCCCCGGAGGGGACGGTCGGCGAGACGCGGCCGCGTCGAGCCGGGGTGGGGTGACTCAGATCGAAACCCCACCCGCCGCGCTTCGCGCGGATACCTCCCCTGACGGGGAGGTATCAGCGGCTCATCAGCAATTTGAGCATCAGGGCGGTGATGCGGCCGAACGGCGGCCGCAGGAATTTCGCGCCGCTGAACCGGCTCTGCACGAACACGCCTTTGCGGTGCGAGAAGGTCTGGAATCCGATCTCGCCGTGATAGGCGCCGATCCCCGAAGCGCCGATGCCGCCGAACGGCAGCTCCTCGATCAGGACGTGGAGCAGCGTGTCGTTGACGGAGACGCCCCCGGAGATGGTCTTGTTCAGAACTTCGTCGCGCTGCTTCTCGTCCTCTCCGAAATAATACAGCGCCAGCGGCCGCGGCCGACGATTGACGTATTCGATCGCCTCCTCGATGCGGCCGTAGGACAGGACCGGCAGCACGGGTCCGAAAATTTCCTCGCGCATGACGCCGAGCTCCTCGCCGGGCTCGATGACAAGCGTGGGCGCCAGCTTGCGCGCGTCCGGCGGCAGCCTCTCTTGCGCCGGATTGAACTCGACGACGCGCGCGCCTTGCTGCTTCGCCTCGGCGACGTAGCGCACGACGCGCTGATAATGCCTCTCGTTCACGATCGAGGCGTAGTCGGGATTGAGCACGTAGTCGGGCGCGATGCAGGTCTGCCCGGCGTTCAACAGCTTGCCGGACACGATGCTGTCGACCGCCGCCGGCAACGCCGCGTCCTCGGCGAGGATGCACGGCGACTTGCCGCCGAGCTCGAGCGTCACCGGCGTGAGATTCTCGGCCGCCGCCCGCATCACCTGCCGGCCGACCGCGGTCGAGCCGGTATAGAACAGATGATCGAACGGCAGCTTGGCGAACGCGGCACCGGCATCCGCGCCGCCGAGGATGGTCGCGACCTTTTCGGCGGGAAACACGCTGCCGAGAAACTCCGCGAGAAACTGCGCGGTACGGGGCGTGAGCTCGGAGGGTTTCAGCATCACCCGGTTGCCGGCGGCGAGCGCCGCGATCAACGGCACGATCGCCAGCTGGAACGGATAGTTCCACGGGCTGATGATGCCCACGACTCCGACCGGCTGGTAGAGAATGCGGGCGCTCGCGGGCATGAACTCGAGACCCACGGAGACACGCTTGGGCGCCATCCAGCCCGGCAGATGCCGGATCGCGTGCCGGATCGCCGCGAGCGTCGGCCACACGTCGGCGAGCAGCGTCTCGTAGCGCGAGCGGTTGCCAAAATCGACGGAGATCTCCAAGGCGATCCGCTCGGCGTTTTTTTTGATCGCGCGCCGCAGTCTTCGCAGATCGGCGCGGCGCTCCTCGAGCGCCGGCGGTCCTGCCTGCAGGAATGCCTCGCGCTGTCGCGTCAGGATATCTTGCATCGGCTCGAAGCCTTCGGCCGGGCGAGCTTCCGCCATGCTGACCACGCTCATTGCTCTCGCTCCTCGTTCGGTCGCGTTTGCCGATTGGAAATCTATCGGAAAATCCGCCGCCCCACCGCGCGGCCGAGAATTCGCGCTTTCTGCGCGAGCGGCAACCGCAGGAACGTGGTCTTGCCCGCGCCCGCGGTGAACGCGGTCGGCTTGGAATAATCGATGCGCACGTCGACGATCACCGGCCGGCGCCCGGCGGCGAGCGCGCTCGCCTGCCCGATCGCGCTGGCAAGCGCGGTGTCCTCGGGCAGATCGACGAAGGCGGCACCGGTCGCGGCCGCCACGCCCTCCAGATCGAACTCGCCGAGCTCGGTGCAGGTCTTGCGATTGTACGGCAGTTGCTGGAACTGGGCGATCTGCGAGAGCTCGCCGTCGTGGAACACGTAATAGACGATGCCGAGCTCGTTGCGCACCGCGGTGAGGATTTCCATGCAGCTCATCGCGAACGCGCCGTCGCCAACGATGACGTTGACCGGCAGGTCCGGATTGGCGAGCTTGGCGCCGATCGCGGCCGGAACCGCATAGCCCATCGAGTTGAAATCGGTCGGCAGGATCACGCTTTTGATGCCGTGGACCGGAAACAGCTCGGCGGCCAGGAAGGTGTGATTGCCGTCGTCGAGCACGGTGATGGCCGCGTCCGGCGTCTGCTTGCGCAGCTCGTCGAAGAACCGCGCCGGGTTGACCGTGCCGTCGGCGCGATGCGCGTACCAGGATTCACGATAGGACGCTTTCGCGCGCCGGATCAGCTCGATCAGATCCCGGTTCGCCTCGCGGGGCGGCGCGGCGGCAACCAGTGCGGCGAGCAGCGCCTCGAGCGCCGGCTTCGCATCGCCCGCGATGGCGACCTTGGCCGGATAATTGGCATTGAAGACTTGCGGGTTGATGTCGATGTGGATCAGGTTGTCGGGGACCTTGGCGCCGTAGCTGCCGGTCGCGATCTCGGCAAACCGGGTTCCGACCGCCAGCAGGCAATCGCAATGCTTGAACGCGGCTTGCGCGGCCGGCACCGCGGCCGGTCCGAACCCGAAGCCGGCGTGCAGCGGATGATTGGCCGGGAAGACGCTCAGGCCCTGCAGCGTGGTGGCGACTGGCGCCTGCAGCCGCTCGGCGATCGCGCGGACTTGCGGGTAGGCGTCGCGCGCACCCCAGCCGACGAAGAGCCCGGGGTGCTCGGCCGCCGTAAGCAGCGCCGCGGCGGCGGCCATCCCCTTTGGATCGTCCGGCCGGGTTTCGGCCGGACGCGAATAGGTCGGCAGATCGGGAATCTCTCCCGGGAATGCCTGCAGGTTGAGCGGGATCTCCACGAACACCGGTCCCGGCTCCCCGCCGGTGGCGATGTCGTAGGCGCGAAAGATGGTCGGCACGATGTCTTCGTGCCGGGTGACGTGAAACGTCGCTTTCGTGAGCCCCTTCATGAACTGATGCAGATCCATCTGATGGACCTGATAGCGCCTCCCGCTGTCGGTGCGCACGCCGCCGGTGAGGATCAGCATCGGGATGCCGTCGAGAAACGCTTCGCCGATGCCGCTCGCCGCATGGGTCAGGCCGGCAGCCGGGACGATGACGAGCGTGCCGATGTTGGGCGAAAGCCGGCTCACCGCATCGGCCATGAAGGCGGCGCCGCCTTCGTGGGTCACCAGGATCGGCGTGATGCGGTTCGAGCTGTCGAGCTCGTCGTAGAGCTCGGTGTTCTGCACTCCAGGAATGCCGAAGGTGAATCGCACCCCGATCTGCTCGAGCGCATGGATCGCAAGCGCGGCGCCGGTGCGTTTCATGGCGCGCCCAATGCGCCGTCGCGGTTGACTGGCTGCGACGCGCTCACGACGGGCGTCCGATGCTGCGTCCGGCCATGCGCCCGGTCAGGATCGAGCCGCCCAGGAAGGTGCCTTCGAGCCCGCGCAAACCGTGCATGCCGCCGCCGCCGAAGCCGGCCGCTTCGCCGACCGCGTAGAGGCCCGCAACCGGCTCGTCCGCGCCGCCGAGCACGCGACACTCGAGATCCGTGGCGATGCCGCCGAGGCTCTTGCGGCTCACGATGAACTCGCGAATGGCGATGAGCGGCATCGCGCGCTCGTCGAGGATTTTTTGCGACTTGCTGATGCGCATGCGGTCGCCGCGATACTGCCGCAGCTCGGCGATGCGCCGCAACTGCGGGTCCTGCGAATCCGATGCGCGCGCGACCTCGGCGTCGTAGCGCGTGACCGCTGCGGTCAGCGCGCCGGGATCGACGCTGCGGTCGCCCTGCAGCGCGTTCATCTTACCGGCGAGTTCCGATAACGACCGCGCCACGACGAAGTCGCGGCAGTTCGCCGTCATCTCGCCCACCAGCCAGCGATTCCCCAGAATCATATCTCGCGCAAGCCGGACCCAGCTTTTGTCGCGAATCGACGGGTTGAACTCGGCGCCGGATATCGCCAGCTCCTTCAGCGCGATTCTCCGGTTCATCAGTTGCCAGCTGTACTGGCGCTCCTGCGCACAAATCGCGGTGACGAGCGCGCGGGTGTCGAAGCCGCTGACGAGCGGCGGCAGGATGCGCTCGCCGCGCCAGTTGAGCCACAGTGCGGATTTCGCCGGCACCAGCGAGAGCCCGTGCAGCGGCTTGCGCGGCCGGTAGTGATGCACGCCCGAAGCGTAATTCCACATGTTGTCGAGGTGCGTGAGGCGGCCGCCGATGGTCGCGACCGCGTCGTGCAGCTTGCCGTCGGCATATTTGTGCGAGCCGTTGAGAATCACTTCCGGCGGCTTGCCCCAATCGCGGTGCCAGTTCGCCTTGACCCGCCCGATGTCGCCGTTGATGCCGCCGCTCGCGACGATGACGTGCTCGGCGCGTACCTCGAACGTCGTGCCGTCGCGTTCGTGCGTGCCCGCGCAGCCGGCGATCCGCCCGCCCTGCGTGACCAGCGTCTCGACCCGGTGCTCGAACTTGACCGCGAACCGGCCGCGGTTCGGGTGCGAGCGGAGCGCCGCGATCAGTTTCGTGGCCAGCTCGCGCCCGGTTCCCCAGACGATGTGAAACCGCGGCACCGAGTTTCCGGGCCGCGCCTCGCCGCGCTCGACCCAAGCCGGCAGCGGCAGGAAGCGGATGCCGCCGGCGCACAGCCACTCGTAGACGTCGGGAATGCAGCGCTCCACATAGGTTTCGGCCCACAGCTTCGGGAAGCGGTCCTCGGGCCCAAATTCCGCGAACGAATGCCAGTCGCGCAAGGCCAGCGCCGGACTGTCCTTGATGCCGTTGCGCTGCTGCTCGCGGCTGTTCACGAAGAACACGCCGCCGAAGCTCTCCTTGGCAAGGCCGCCGAAACCGCTTTCCTCGTCGCGGTCGAGGATGAGCACGTCGCGGCCATGGTCGAGCAGCTCGAGCGCCGCCGCGATGCCGGCAATCCCACCGCCGATCACCGCAACGTCGGCCGTGTAATTCGCCATCGCGCCAGTTTCCCTTACCGGGCGATCTCGAAGGCCACGGAAACGACCGCGCGCAGCGTGTTCTCGCCCGGCGCGATCGGGACGTGCGCGCCCGGCGCCGGCTGCGCCAGCGCGCGCATCGGCATCGGTGATGAAGCGCCGGACTCCTCCTCGATCGAGACCACCCGACCGAGCGGGACGCCGGCGGCCCGGGCGTACACCTCCGCCTTGCGCCGCGCGTCGGCAATCGCTGCCTCGCGGGCCTGGTCGAGGACCTTGGCCGGATCGGATACCAGGAATTCCACGTTCCAGACCTCGGTGGCGCCGGCGGCGATCAGGCGATCGAGCACGTCTCCGAGCTTCTCGACGTGCTTGATCTTGGCGCTGACGTGATTGGCGACACTATAGCCGACGAGCTTCTGCTCCTTGCCGGGTTCCTGGGCGGCATACACGGGCTGGATCGACAATTGCGCGGTCCGCACATCCTTCTGCGGGATGCCGGATTCGGTCAGCGCGGTCAGAATGGCCGCCATGGTCTTGGAGTTCGTCTCGGCCGCCTCGCGCACGGTCTTGCCGCGCGTGCTGACGCCGCTGCGAATCTGCACGACGTCGGGCGCGACGCTGATGCTGCCCTCCCCGGTCACGACCACGCGCGAGCCTGCCACCCGCTGCTGCGCACCCGCATCATCGACGGCGCCGAGCGCGCTCAGGCCGATCGCAAACGCGAGTCCGCACCAGCCGAACCGGAAACGCCATCCTGCGTCGAGCATGTTCGCTGACCTCCTTCAGACGACAGCGCCGTAATGGGAAAATGCGGCCGATCGAAGCCTAGCACTTCGCGGCGTCGTCCTGCAGGGGAGCCGCGCAACCATGAAAACGCGAAAAGCCCGTGCCGTCGGCACGGGCTCTCCGGGACTAGTTTAGGCGGAATCTGACGGCGCTCAGGCCGCGTTCTGGAACGCCCGGTTGACCCCGGTCTGGATCGGCTCCGCGGCCTCCGCCGCCAGCTTCCGCGCGAGCTCTCCGAGCAGCTTGGCCTGCTCGGTCATCGCCTGGAACTGCTCGCGCACATGCGCGGCCGAGACTTCCACCACGTCGGTCGGGGACTTCACCGCCAGAAGCGCGATGGCGTAATCGAAGCCGGCATTCACGTTGGCGCGAGCCGCATCGATGACCTGCCGGTTGTACTCGGCGGCACCTTCGGCTGCGGCCGCATAGGAGCGCTCGAGGACGCCGGTGGCTTCCTCGGCGGCCGCTTTCGCTTTCTCGTAAGCGGCCTTGGCCTGCGCGATGCCCTGCTCGGCGACCTCGCGGAACGCGGCAGGCGCCTCCGGCAAGTCGAACTTGGGCAGCTCGAACTTGGGCAGCTCGAACTGCGGGAATTCGAACAGCGGAACCACGGGAGCCGCGGCTTTCGTCGCCTTGGTTTTACCAGCGCTGAGTTCGGTCATGACACTCATCCTTTCGGGGCGGCCATGCTGGGGGAATTGGGACCTGCCGCCGGTACGGTCTATGTTCCTGGGTCGGCAGCGCCGGGAGGCCCTTTGCTGCCATTCGGTACCAGAAATATAGGCCGGAATATTGTGCACTGCAACATGAATATTGCAATGCAATTGGAAAGCCCCCGGTTTCCGGAACTTATTGGGTAACTTATTGATTTATCATGGCTATACGGCAAACCCCGCGCTGGCTCGTCCTGCCACGGGCGCAATGCTGCTATGCACAATGAATCCGATCGTTGGCGGGCGGGAGAGCGAGCCCTGATTCCGTCAGGCCTCCGGCACCGTCTGGAGCGCGTAGAACTCAACCTTTTGCACCCTGCCCTTGACGGCGACCGCGTGGAGCTCTTGGCCCGCGAGGTCGAGCCCGCCCGCCTCCGCGGCGCGGCGCGAGAGCACGAGCGCGCAATCATATTCCTTGGTCAGCCCTTCGAGCCGCGCCGCGGTGTTCACCGCATCGCCGATGGCGGTGATGATCTGCGAGCGCGGCGGTCCCATCGAGCCGACGATCGCCTCGGCGAAATGGATGCCGATGCCGATCCGCAGCGGCTGCGTGAGCTCGCCCGTGAGGCGACGATTGAGCTGATCGAGCCGCGCCAGCATCTCGCGCGCGCCGCTCAAGGCCTCCGCCGGTCCCGTCATCGGGTCTTTGGCGTGGAGCCCGTAGAGCGCCAGCAGACCGTCGCCGGTGAATTGCGAATAATGGCCGTTGGTGGCGTCCAGCGCCTTGGTCATTTCCGTGAAGAATTGATTGAGGATGAACAGCACGTCGTAGGGGAGCTTGGCCTCGCCGAGCGTGGTGGACCCGCGCAGATCGACGAACACGACCGTGATCAGCCGCTCGCTGCCCTCGAGCCCGCCGCGCACGCTGCATTGCGCCGCCGTCGCGTCGGAAGGCAGCAGCGGCATGACGGCAAGATCCGCCGTCGGCCGGATCTGACAGGCGAGGCGCAATCCGGCCGGCGCCTCGATGCGCGCCAGCGCCTTGGATTCCAGGAGGGCCGGGGCCGCGAGCGCGGCGAGCCCGCGGGTGACCATGACGCGGCAGGTGGTGCAGCGCGCCCTGCCCCCGCATACCGAGGCATGCGGGATGCCGTTCTCGCGCAAGGTTTCGAGCACGGTCGCGCCGGGCAGGATCGGCATGGTGCGTCCGCCCGAATGGGCCAGCGTCGGCGGGCGGCGCAGCCGGTAGGCGAGGCGCCGCCCCCACACCGCCGCGAACGTCAGCCCCACCAGGGCGAAATGGGTGACGAAGCCGATGTTGGCCCAGCGGTAAATGATGCCGCTATCGGCGGGAGTGAGGTTGGCTTCGCGGAGGACCGAGGCCACGTAGCCCGGCTCCTGGGCCTCGCGGACGATCTGGTTGCCGGCCGACACATAGCCGGCGAGCGCCAGGGTCGGAATGAGGATCGCGGCCGCCGCGAGCGCGCCGCGCACGCTCGGGTACCAGCGCTTGGTGCGCAGCCAGAAATGGATCCCGATCGAGGCGTGCACCCAAACCGTCAGCAGGGCCGCGGTCTGGATGAACACGTATTTCGGCGAGACCACCCATTGCAGCACCAGGATCTCGATGTAATCGCTCTCCACGTCCAGCAGTTCGCCGGCAAGCCGCGTCGCCAGCACGTGGACCATCAGCAGCGGCGGGATGCACAGCCCGAGGCCGAGTTGCCACCATTCCCATGCGGAGAGGCGCAGATAGCGCCGCTCGTAGATCGACCACAGCGCGTTCACGTAGTGCACCAGCGCCGCCGTCAGCAGGATCGCGCCGCCGATTGCGGTGTTCCACGGCGCCATGAGGATCGTCAGGACGCGGTTGGCGACGGGGAAGGAGATGAGCAGGGTGATGTGGCTGACGAGGTGGCAGACCACGAACGCGAGCATGATGAGCGCGCTGACGAGACGCAGCCTCGCCCGCACCGCCCGCACATTCCAGCGCCTGCCGCTCAGCGCCGCTCCTTCGAGCCGTGGCGGGGCGTCAGCGGTTCTCGAAACCGTGGTCATGACGTCGTCGAGAGTCCTGTCTCGGCTGGATGACAACTCCTAGACCAGTATAGCCGAGCGAAATTCCCGGCAGCAGGCGAAAACTCGATCAAGTGCGGTATTCGTCGCGGTGACGCACCCAGGCCATCTCCCTGGCCAGGAGCTGCGTGCGCGCCTCGAGCCATTCGGCTCGCGAGACTATTTTGTGGTTCATCGTGGTTCTTCGATTCCGCTCCGTGGCCACGGCGTCACTGGCACTCGGATGCTCGCACGGCCGAAATCCTCGGGAAAGCTTCGAAATCCTCGGGAAAGCTTCGCGCCCAGGGTTCATGCCGCCTGCTTGAGGAGCCCCAGCATCTCGCGAGCCTCGGCCGGGCTGGCGATCGGGCGTCCGGCTTCGCGCGCGCAGCGCGCCAGCGTCTCGACCAGCGCACCGTTCGATGCGGCCTTCGACCCGTCCGGCAGATAGAACGTGTCCTCAAGTCCGGTGCGCAGATCGCCGCCGAGCTCGGCGGCGCGCCGGTGCAGCCGCCAGATCTCAGCGCGCCCGATCGCGGTGACCTGCCAGCGCGCGTCCTTGATCGCGAGCTTGCGCAGGATCGGCAGCAGATCCGGATCGGCCGGCATCCCGGATTCGACCCCCATGACGAAATTGTAGCGCGGCCGTTCCCGGAACATGCGGTTCTTCGCATACATTTCCACGCAGCGCACGATCCCGGTATCGAAGCACTCGAACTCCGGCTGGGTTCCGGTCTGCGCCATCACGTCCAGATAGGCCTTCACCTTCTCCACCGGATTGTCGAACAGCCGCGGCGGCCAGGCCCAGGTGCCGTCGGATCTGACCTTGAGATAATTGAGCGAGCCGGCGTTGCAGGCGGCAATCTCCGGGCGGATCGCGCGCAGACAATCGAGCGGGCCCTGGATGTCGGGCCCGCGCGTGCCGGTCGATTGATTGAGGATCACGCCCGGACAGGCGTGGCGGATCGCGTCCATGATCGCGACCGCGACGCTCGGCTCCCACGACGGCAGATGCCCCTTGCCGGGCGCCTGCTGACGGAAATGCACGTGCATGATCGCCGCGCCGGCATCGAAGGCGCGTCTCGCCTCCCGCGCCATCTCCTCGGGCGTGACGGGAATCGGATGCTGCTTCGGATCGGTCAGCACGCCGGTGAGCGCGCAGGTGATGATCGCCTTGCCGGCCATCAGGGATCAGGATTCAGTCAGGTGGCGGGACGGGCTCACGTCAGAATATCCTTACTCCGATCTCCGGGCTCCTGTCTCCCTCTCATGCGTCCCCGATTCCTGGCTGCCGATACCAGACTCCCGAAGCTCCGCCAGGAGCTGGCGGGTCGCCACTTGCTCGCCTTCCTTCACGTGGACGCGCT
>WNGE01001756.1_pt1 | contig 27152 bp, 23 predicted proteins | sample 5400651 | NCBI WGS metagenome assembly WNGE01 (sample SAMN13153370, study PRJNA577476) | soil metagenome | isolation source: 60 cm soil or saprolite under grassland replicate 2 | place: USA:California | collected 2016-06-15 | reverse complement strand
TTGCGGAAACGTCTCCCGGGAGCGTAAAGCCTGCCTGCGTCGCCATTGCGATATTGTGGGCTCGACCGATTCCCGCTTCGAGCATCCCTCCGCACCAGACCGGAATACTATTTGACCGGCAGACCTCTTCGACACGTTTGGCTTCTCCATGACCACCAACGCGCCCGAGTTTCACGTTTATGATTTTGCATGAGCTTAGCTGGATAGCATGTTCAGCGTCGGCGCTGGAGTGAATCGATTCATCAAGGCAAACTGGTGTCTTGATCTGCCTTTGAAGTTCTGCATGATCGAAAATGTCATCGTGAGCAAGCGGCTGCTCAAGCATCATCAGATTGAACTGATCCAGCTCACGGAACAGCGGCAGATCGGCGAGTGTGTATGCTGAATTGGCATCCCCCATGAGAGGGATATCGGAAAATTTTCTACGGACTTGCTCGATAATATTCAAATCCCACCCGGGCTTGATCTTGACCTTGATTCTTTGATATCCGGACTCTAATTCCTGCCTAATCTTCTCCAACAGTACTTCAGTTGTGTTTTGAATACCGATAGAAACGCCGCAGGGAATCTCGGTTTGAACACCGCCGAGATGTCTCCACAAAGGCACGCCCGCCAGTTTAGCCTCCAGGTCCCAGCATGCCGTCTCGATCGCCGCCTTTGCCATCCGATGGCCGCGCACAGGCTTCATCAGCGAGAAAGCCTGAGCCGCATCCTCAAACTCTCTGCCCACAACCATTGGCGCAAGAAACTCTGCCAACGTGGCCCAGGCGCTTTCGGTCCATTCGTCACTGTAGAAGGGACCTTCCCCTGCAGTACACTCGCCCCAGCCATCAACACCATTTTTATCCACTACGCGAACCAATAGAATGCGCCGCTCTGTCGTCCGACCAAAACTCGTCTCAAAAAAGTGAATCAGCGGCAGACGAATCTCGCGCAGTTCGATCTCTCCGATATGCATGAGTTTGGGGAACCTCTCCGAGCGGGATTATGCCTGTGTGCAGGCCGATTTGTCAGCCTGCTCCGCCGCCACTCGCTGCACGGATCTATTTAGTGGATCGTCTACTTGTCTCTAGATCAGGACACCACTTACCTTGACCTCTACCTGCAAAGCTGGTAAAAACTTCACACATTCCTACCGGCAGTTCCTTTCCCAGCTCGGTATTCCTCCAAACAAGTGCGGACGTTTAAAACTGAATTTTGAGAGGAATATTTATGCGTTATACTGCGCCCCGATCCAGCCGGCGGATTCGTCTGTCTCTTAGCCCACTTTTTACCATATGGCACCCTCACTTTAGAGGCCGCCGTTTAATAAGTATCTCACTCGCTTTCATCCTGGGAATCGCTCTGTTTAGTAGCGGAGTGCTCACACTCTTCTCGCTAAGAGTCGTTCAAGCTAACAACACGGCTCAGACGCTACCGTTCTCGCAGGACTGGACGAACACAGGACTCATCACAACTGACGATGACTGGTCAGGTGTGCCAGGAATCATTGGGTACCGTGGAGACGGCCTCACCGGAGCAACGGGTGTAAATCCTCAAACAGTTGTAGCCGAAAGTACTGTCGTCGATGTAAACGCTAATCAAACAAGTCCTAATACCTTCACTACTGGCGGGGTCAGCGAGTTTCATATTGCCAACCCCGTCGTAGCCCTTCAAGGATCTGGCACCGCGCGAGCGCCATACATACAACTCCACCTTAATACCACCGGCCTTTCGAGTATCAATGTTTCCTATAACCTGAGAGATATTGACGGCTCCGCTGACAATGCTGTTCAACCGGTCGCTCTTCAGTTTCGCATTGGTTCAACAGGCAACTTTACAAATGTTCCCGCTGGTTTTGTCGCCGATGCGACAACAGGGCCCAGCTTGGCCACGCTTGTCACGCCCATCAACGTCACACTCCCGGCTGCGGCGGACAATCAACCTCTTGTCCAAGTGCGCGTGATTACAACAGACGCGGCGGGAAGCGACGAGTGGGTCGGTATTGACGATATCGTAGTAACGGGGTCGGGGGTCGGGACCCCAACGAATCCCACTGGCGTGGGTCAGGCTAATCCGACCACGATCGTAGCCGGAGCCTCTACGTTATTGACCGTGACGGTGACTCCCGGCGCAAATCCGACCAGCACTGGGCTTGCCGTGACGACAGATTTGTCGACTATTGGTGGATCAGCCACCCAGATGTTCTTCGACGACGGCACAAACGGCGATGTGACGCCAAATGATAATGTCTTTTCCTACAACGCCACAGTTCCCATCAGCACAACACCAGGGGCGAAAACTCTTCCCTTCAACATTACCGACGCAGAGTCACGTTCGGGTACTGGTTCGATTAGTCTGACCATTCAATCACCTCCGCCACCATCAGATCATGTCGTCATCAGCCAGATTTACGGCGGCGGCGGCAATACCGCAGCGACTTACCGCAACGACTATGTCGAGCTGTACAACCCCAGCGTTACGACCTTCAATTTGAGTGGTTGGTCGGTACAGTATGCTGCCGCAACAGGAAGCGGTTGGTCGAGCGGTACTGTACCTCTCGCCGGCCCGATCGCACCGGGTGAGTATTACCTGGTAAAGCTGGGCACCAACGGCGCAGTGGGGCTCGAACTCCCGCAGGCAAACGCCGAAGGCACCACTGTCAATATGAGTGCTACTACGGGCAAGGTAGCCCTCGTCAGTAATTCAGTAGCGCTATCAGGTAACTGTCCCGTAGGGTCCGACACCGACATCGTCGACTTTGTCGGTTACGGCACGGCTGATTGTCACGAGGGTGCCGCAAACGCACCCGCACCGAGCAACACAACTGCCACCCTCAGGAATGGCAACGGCGCGACAGACAGCAATCAAAACGGGGCCGATTTTACCGCCGGTAGTCCGAACCCGCGTCGGACCGCGCGAATCGTCGACTCCCCACCCTCAGTCTCAAGTACTGACACGGATTCCGATCCCTTCGCTAGTACCCCGGCCCCGCGCGACGGCAGTGTTGCGATTTTCTTCAGCGAGCCGGTCGAAGTCATTGGCACATGGTACGACCTCACTTGCGCAAACACTGGCTCCCACACCGCGGTAGTTTCGGCTGGTCCCAGAAACTGGGTCATCACGCCCGACGTCAACTTCCAGCCCAGCGAGCAGTGTACGATCCAAATCTTCGCAGCACATGTGAGGGATCTGGATACGGATGACAGTGAGCCCAACACTGACTTCATGCAAGCCAATTACTCGAATACCTTCACGGTCGCAACCGGCGCACCAGCTCCTTATAGTCCCAGCGTGCACCTGACGATGGGCAACCCCACTGGAGCGACGGCCGATATCAATCAACCGAATAATTATCTGCTGGAAAAGCCCGAATACTCTCTCTCATATAACAGAGATCGCGGCGGCCCAAACTGGGTGAGTTGGCACCTTTCCGATGATTGGACCGGCTCATTGACACGCGTCGACACCTTCCGCCCTGATCCCCAGCTGCCCGTTGAGTGGAACCGTGTCAATCAGTTTGATTACACGGGATCTGGCTTTGACCGTGGGCACATGACCCCCTCCGCCGATCGACTCGCTTCGCTGCCGATTAATCAGGCGACGTTCCTGATGGACAACATAATTCCGCAGGCGCCGGACAACAATCAGCAGACGTGGAATAACATGGAGCAGGCACTTAGAACCTACACGCCGGCGAATGAGTTATACATCGTGTCTGGTGGTGCTGGCATTGGAGGCAGCGGCGACAACGGGTTTGCCACGACCATCGCAGGCGGTAGGATCACTGTCCCTGCTTACACCTGGAAAGTGGCGCTGGTGATTCCGAAGGGTGATAACGACATCTCGCGGGTGAACTGCTCTTCGCTAACCATCGCCGTCATCGTGCCCAACACGAACGGAACGAATCCCGACTGGACCACTTACCTGACAACGGTCGACGCGGTCGAGAGCTTGACCGGCTACGACTTCTTCTCAAACCTTCCGGACGACGTTGAGAACTGTCTCGAGGGTGCGGTGCTTGCAGATGCTGGTTCGTCGTTGGTAAACGAAAGCTGTCCGCCATTTAACAGCGCCGTCGATCCCGGCGAGCGCGTAACCGTAAATCTGCGCTTAACCAACACGGGAACTGCCAGTACTTCGAATCTTGTCGCGACTCTTCAACAGTCGGGCGGGGTTGTTGCTCCATCCGGCCCGCAAAACTATGGAGCAATCGCTCCCAATAGTTCCGCCGGCAGAGACTTCTCTTTCACGGCCACGGGGACGTGCGGAGATACGATAACGGCGACGTTACAACTCCAGGACGGCGCTACTAATCTGCGGACAGTAACGTACAGTTTCAGGTTGGGCGTAGATTCAGGCGGCGGATTTGTCTGCACCACTCCCTGCGGAGGCGTGAGGCTTGTGGTTAGTTCACAAGTCACCCGCACCGATGCATCAACGGTTCAGGCGATTTTCACCGTGCAGAATACCGGGTCCGAAACGGCCAATAACGTGACGGTCGCCAATGCAAAGCTCGGCTCAACGTCTGGCACCCCGCTGCCTCAGAACCTGGGGAACCTTGCTCCCGGAGCTACCACAAACGCAGTGGTGAACTTTGCGAATTCAACTCCCGGAGCCAGCTCAACGTTAACCGTGAGCGGGACTTACACTGGGGGAAGCTTCAGTAGCAGTAGGCGGCTTACGGTTCCCTAATTCGCTAATCGGGAACCGCTAGTCGGAAATTGTTTTTTCTCTCCAACAAAGAAGGGGCACCGTATCTGGTGCCCCTTCTCGTTTCTCTACCGAACTGCTTGATACCTTATTCCTTATTCCGTCGAGACCATCTCTTTATTATTGAGTGCGGCATGCATCGTATGCCAGGAAAGGGTCGCGCACTTTACGCGCACAGGGAACTCACGGACACCCGCGAAGATGGTCAAGTTTCCGAGTTCATTCGGCGCCATCTCTTCCTCAGGATCGCCGGTCACCATCGTATGAAACTCCTGAAAGAGTTGCTCCACCTGCGGCTTCGTTTTCCCCTTAACTGCCTGCGTCATCATGCTGGCCGCGGCTTTAGAAATCGCACAACCCGAGCCCTCGAAGCTTACGTCTTTAACAGCGTCATCCTCCAGTTGCAGATAAACCGTCAAGTGATCGCCGCAAAGTGGATTGTAGCCTTCGGCACTGTGATTGGCGCCCTCGAGCTTGCGAAAGTTCCGCGGCTTCTTGTTGTGGTCTAGTATGACTTGCTGGTACAGCTCGCTCAGTTCAGACATTTATGCATTTCCGATTGCCAATTGCCGATTTATCTCTCCTCGGGAGACGAAAATCGGAAGTCAGCTGAATATTTCGATGACCTTTTCAATTGTATTCGCAAGCGCATCCACTTCTTCCCTGGTGTTATAGAAAGCGAACGAAGCACGCGCTGTTGCCGGAATATTAAACCTCTGCATCACCGGCTGCGCGCAATGATGGCCGGCGCGAATGGCGATTCCTTCTTGATCGAGAATCGTGCCGATGTCGTGCGGGTGCACTTCGTCGATAACGAACGAAAGCACACTGGCTTTCTCGCGGGCATTACCGATGATGCGGACACCTTCGATTGCGGAAAGCCGCTCGGTAGCGTAGCGCAACAGTTCGTGCTCGTGCACCGCAGCTTGTTCCCAACCAATGCTGTTCAAATAGTCGATTGCTGCTCCCAGACCAATCTGCGAGGCAATCGCCGGGGTTCCGGCCTCAAACTTGTTCGGTAGATCGGCGAACGTAGTTTTTTCAAAAGTGACGCTCTTGATCATGTCGCCGCCACCTTGAAAGGGATTCATCTTTTCCAACAGCGCCGCCTTGCCGTAAATGACACCGCTTCCAGTGGGCGCGAACATTTTATGACCCGAAAAAGCATAGAAATCGCAGTCCAAATCCTGCACGTCGACTGGCATATGCGGCGCGCTCTGCGCGCCATCGATCACGACCGGCACGCCATACTTATGGGCACGTTCGATTATGTCTTTCACAGGATTTATTGTGCCGAGGGCATTCGAAACGTGCGTAACTGATACCAGCTTCGTTCGCTCATTCAACAGCGCGTCATATTCGTCGAGCAGCAGCTCACCGGCGTCGTTCATGGGAATCACGCGCAAGCGAGCACCCTTCTCTTCACAAAGCATTTGCCAGGGGACAATGTTTGCGTGGTGTTCCATCGCGGAGATGATGATTTCATCCCCGGCGCCGATGAACTTGCGGCCGTAACCATGCATTACGAGGTTAATACCTTCGGTTGCGCCGCGAACGAAAATGCACTCCTTGGAATCGTGGGCGTTGATAAACCGTTTCACCGTCTCTCGCGCGCCTTCGTAGGCTGTAGTTGCTTTCTGGCTAAGGTAATGTACGCCTCGGTGAATGTTGGAATGCTCTTGCTCGAGGTACATGCTGCCGCGTTCGATTACCACCTGTGGAACCTGAGAGGAGGCGGCATTGTCAAGATAGACCAACGGCTTGCCGTTCACGGTCTGGCGAAGGACGGGAAAATCCTCGCGAATCCGCTCGACGTCCCATGTGGCAGTCTGCGCTCTCTCTACAATTACTGATTTTTCTATTGTTGCCATATGAGAAACACTCAAGCCTGCATCATCTTTAGCCTTATCCTTCAAAAACCTGACTTACTCGGCATGTGAACGCCGGCAGCAACGGCGTCGTAAGCTGATCATTATTCACCACAGTAGTTACCAACACGAGCTGTCCCTGTTCCAGCCGGTAAACCTCAATCGTCTGCTGATACCGATCAACCACCCAATACTCCCGCACTCCGAACTTACTGTAAGCCTGGCGCTTGACAGTCCTATCGCGACGCTCGTTCTCAGCTCCCGGCGAAACGATCTCGATGACTAGATCGGGCGCACCGGTAACTTTTTCGCCCGACGCTATAGCTTCAATGCGTTCATTGCTAACAAAAACGATGTCGGGAATCGCGGCGTTGAAATCGTCAAAGATTACGCCAGGCGTCGGCCATACCTTACCGACTCGATTCTGCGTCAGAAAGACCGTGATCATTGTCAGCAAATTAGCCAAAACCGTCTGGTGAGGTAGACCGGGTGCGCGCGAGACGAATACTTCTCCTTCAAAGAGTTCGTAACGGTTATCGTCATCTGGCATTAAGTCAAGGTCAGCGACCGTTAAGATGGGATCGACTTTCGCCGACATAAGGACCTCCAAACGAATTTCTATGCTTCCAGACGAGCGTTGATTCGATTAAGCACGGTTTCATCAAGCTGCGCCTTGATCGAATCGATCTTTATCTTGCCAATCACTTCTTCGGCAAAACCGTAAGTCAGTAGATTCTTCGCCAGATCCGGATGAATACCCCGAGTCTCAAGATAAAACAACTCGTCTTCTTCAATTTGCCCCACGGCGGCGCCATGCGCACATTTAACATCGTCCGCCAGAATCTCGAGCTGTGGCTTCGTGTCAACGCGAGCCTCGTTTGAGAGCAACAGGTTTTTGTTGGTCTGCATCGCATCAGTCTTCTGTGCGCCGTGCCGAACAAAGATCTTGCCGTTGAAAACTGCGCGCGACTTACCGTCGAGAATTCCTTTGTAGAGCTGGTGGCTCGTGCAATGCGGTTGCAGGTGATCGATGACAGAATGTGTATCGGTATGTTGTCCTGTGCTAACCACGTAGAGTCCATCAACCCAGCACTCGGCGCCTTCATGGGCCATAGTTACGCCTATGTCGTGTCGCGAAAGCAGCGCACCAAAGTTGATAGTGGTCGCGTCGTAAGCGCTGTTCCGACCAAGATCAGCACTCGTCGTGGCAATGTGATAGGCCTCGCTACTCTCTCTTTGCACCTTGTAATGTTCCAGCCGCGCTCCGTCTTTCAAAACAATCTCGACTACGGCATTTGTGAAGTATGGAATGTCATCGACACTTGAGTAGCTCTCGATAATCGTGGCACTGCTATTTTCTTCAGCCAACACCAACACGCGCGGGAAGATCGCCGCCTGGGGCCCGGCAATGAACTGCACGTGAATCGGCGTACCAACTTGGATGCCTTTGGGGATCAAAACAAACGCGCCGGAGGAAAGTAACGCCGTATTCAATGCAGTGAATCCATTCGCGTTGTAGTCAGCGCCCCGGGCCAGATGCTCACGAATAAGGTCGCGGTATTTCTCGTGGGCGAACGCTGTTGCTAAATCAATGGCGATTACTCCTGCCGGCAGACCCTTCATTGAAGAGAGATCGTTTCGCAGTAGGCCGTTCTGGAAAACCATTCTGCTTTGTTCGGCTTCCAGGTAGCCGAGTCTAGCCACATCCGCCGCCATCAATGCAATGCTTTCTCTGTCAAAACCAACTATCGGCTCGAAGTCTAGCTTTGTGACTGGGGCAATATTCGTATATTTCCACTCTTCTTCTTTTACGGACGGGAACCCCAACTGCTCGAAGCGATCCATTGCGCTATCACGCAAACTGCCAACCCAGACCGGACTGGTGCTTGCAGTCTTTTGCTGAAGTGCGCGAAATGCCGCCTGATAAACGCTTTCTTGTTTTGCTGTTTGCGACACCATTTCCCTCTACCCTACTGGAGACGCGCTCGCGCCGCCGCTGTTGACCGCCGACGTGATCCAATCGTAGCCCTTTTCTTCCAGCTCAAGTGCCAGCTCTTTTCCACCTTCGCGGGCAATGTACCCGTTGGCGAGCACGTGCACGTAATCCGGAACAATATAGTTAAGCAGACGCTGATAGTGGGTAACTAGCACGATCGCGTTTTCTTCATTGTGCAAGTGATTTACGCCGCCTGCGACAACCCGCAGTGCGTCGATGTCGAGGCCGGAGTCGGTTTCGTCCAGAATCGCCAGCTTCGGTTCGAGCACGGCCATTTGCAGGATCTCATTTCGTTTCTTCTCGCCGCCTGAGAAACCTTCGTTAACCGAGCGCGTCATAAAGCTCGCGTCCATTTCCACGATCTTCGCGCGTTTTTTTAAGAGGTCCTTGAACTCCAGCGGATCGAGCTCTTCTTCTCCCAGGTGTTTGCGCTTCTCGTTGTATGCCAATCTCAGAAACTGCGCATTCGACACGCCCGGGACTTCAATCGGGTATTGAAAGGCCATGAAGACGCCTTCGCGCGCGCGCTCGTCGGGCGGCATAGCCAGCAGGTCTTTACCTTCGTAGAGCACCTGCCCTTGGGTAACCTCATAGGAAGGATGACCTGCCAAGACCTTCGCGAGTGTTGATTTTCCCGAGCCGTTCGGGCCCATGATGGCGTGAATCTCGCCCTTCTTGATGGTGAGGTTGATTCCCTTAAGAATCTCTTTTCCATCAATGCTTGCGTATAAATCGCGAATCTCTAACACGTATTATTGCTCCTCTTTAAATCATGACGCGGGAGGGAAGAACACGCGGTGAAGGGGCGAAAGGGAGAGACGGCGAAAAACCCTCCGTGTCACCGTGTCTCCGTTTCACCCCTTCTCCGTTCGCCCCGTCTCAGCGTCCCTTTTCAACCGACGCTGCCCTCAAGCTTCATACCGAGCAGGCGCTGCGCCTCCACTGCAAACTCCATTGGCAACTGCAGAAACACATCTTTACAGAAGCCATTAATAATCAAGGAGACTGCATCTTCCTGGGAGATGCCGCGCTGCTGCAGATAGAACAACTGCTCTTCGCTGATTTTCGAAGTGGAGGCTTCGTGCTCAACCGCCGAAGTGTTGTTCATAACTTCGATGTAAGGAAAGGTATTTGCACCGCAGTCCGAACCAATCAACATCGAATCGCATTGAGTGTAGTTCCTTGAGTTCTCTGCCTTGGGCATCACCTTCACCAGCCCGCGATAGCTATTGTTTGATTTGCCGGCCGCAATACCCTTGGAGATGATCGTCGAGCGAGTATTCTTGCCGAGATGGATCATCTTGGTTCCCGTATCTGCCTGTTGCGCGTGATTCGTGAGGGCAACTGAGTAGAATTCGCCGATCGAGTTGTCACCCTGCAGAATACAAGAGGGATACTTCCACGTGATCGCCGAACCGGTTTCTACCTGGGTCCAGGAAATCTTTGAATTACGCCCAGCACACTTGCCGCGTTTGGTAACGAAGTTGTAGATGCCGCCCCGTCCTTCTTCATCACCCGCATACCAGTTCTGCACTGTTGAATACTTGATTTGAGCATCGTCCAATGCCACCAGTTCCACCACCGCGGCGTGCAATTGGTTTTTGTCAAACTTCGGCGCCGTGCAGCCTTCTAGATATGAAACGTGCGAGGCTTCTTCGGCGACGATTAGCGTTCTTTCAAACTGTCCCGATTCCGAATTATTGATCCTGAAATAAGTTGAGAGCTCCATCGGGCAACGTACGCCCTTCGGAATGAAGCAGAACGATCCGTCTGAGAACACCGCGCTATTCAGGGCAGCAAAGAAATTATCGTTCGTTGGCACCACCGAACCTAAATACTTCTTCACAAGATCTGGATGCTCACGAATTGCTTCAGAAAAGGAACAGAAAATTACACCGTGCTTCCTCAGCTTCTCTTTATAAGTAGTGGCGACGGAAACTGAATCGAAGACGGCATCGACTGCGACATTCGCCAATTGCTTTTGCTCTTGCAGCGGGATGCCGAGTTTATCGAATGTTTTTAGCAGCTCAGGATCTACTTCATCGAGACTTGCTTTCAACGCCTTCTGCTTGGGAGCACTGTAATAAATCATGTCCTGGTAGTTGATGTCAGGATAGGTGATGTTTGGCCAGTTTTTCGGCTCCGTCATCGTTAGCCAGTGACGATAGGCCTTAAGTCGAAACTCCAACATCCAGTCAGGCTCGTTCTTCTTCTCGACAATCAGACGAATCGTGTTCTCTGACAGTCCGCGCGGAATCATGTCTGACTCGATGTCGGTTACGAAACCGTACTTGTATTCCTGGCTAACTAAATTTCCTGCTGTGCTCATTTGATTAGTCGTTTCTATCCCCCTTTGATAGTTTTCCTCTGCGCCTACGAAGCCCTCCCTAACGGTCGGGCTACTGCCTCCCGCTCAGACTTGCAATTGATCCGAGCTTGCCCGCTGCTTCGTCACCTGAATCTGGTGCAGCGTGGCATCTACGTTCGCTTCCGTGTCGAGCAATTGAGATAACGTAATCTCCGCAAGCGCATGGTCGACAATCTGATGTAGTTCAAGGATCACCGGTCGGATGCCGCAATCACCCGTGTGGACGCACGCTTCCAGGACGCCAGCGTAGCTCTTGCAATGAGAGTCCGCGCGCTCTCCGTCCAGGACGCGTATCACCTGGTTCAAATGAATCTCAGAAGCCGGGCGTGCGAGGTGATAGCCGCCTTTCGTGCCGCGTTGCGATTGCACAAGTCCGGCCTTGGTCAGGATCCACATCAGCTTGCCGGCATTGGCCACGGATATGCCTTCCAACCTGGCAATCTGAGCCAGGGTCAGAGATTCCCCCGCTGAATCTGCCCGCGCAAGCTGCAGCAAACAGCGCAGCCCATACTCCTCTTGTGCCGATATCTTCATAAACAGGGCCAGTCTAGCGAAAGCTTACTTTAAAGTCAACATTAGTAAGGGGGCTAGCTGCCGAGCAGTTATCCCTTGCCGGAGGCTTCATGGAACCGATGCTCAGTCTTTAGCTTTAGGCACTGGGTTTGTAATCTCCACCAGGAATAGGCTGGGATACGTTGGCTCATTGTCGGGCGGATAAGTTGATACTTCATCATTCCAAGCCATCGGACGCACCAGGTAGCGGTTTGGTGGAACCCCGCTCTTCTCTAATGTTCTTGTGACCTCTCGCAGCCTTCGTTGAAGAAGTTGGCTGGGACGCTCGAGAAAGTATCCGAACACTACTCCGGTTACGGTTGGTCTAGCCCGTAAGCCTCGAATCAGTTTCTGCAACGCGGCCTTGTAATCTCGTACTCCTCGATTCACTTGTATCTTGCCTAGTGAGGTTCGTTTGATCTGAGTGCCGGTGGATGCTTCAACGTGAGACGGTAATGTCGCCCCTTCCGGAATCACCCATACCTCAGTGACTGGATCTGCGAAGTTCTGTTGTGACAGGCAATCCTCTGATCGCAAGTAGATGATTCTACCGGGCAAGTAGGCATAACCTTCGATTAACCGTTTCGCAATGAGGAATGGATCTGCAGTAGCAGTAACCAGGGCGAAAGCCATTGGCTCTTTCGAGCACACCCTCAGGCCTATTTTCGCTTTGTCGTTGCTGCCAGTTGAGAGCGCCAGACTCAAAACGTCTTCGGTCAACCGGTTAACAGCGACCCCCATTTCATAGCGACTGAATAGTCTTGCCGGCGTTTCAGGACCGCTTTGAGCAACCGTGGTTAAGCTTGTGAGAAAAAGGTAAAAGAGAAAGTACGGTTTCGGTTTGATTAGCAGCGGGTAACTCCATCTTCCAATAAGCGCGGTGGCCTCGGTCGGGCGCGCATTAGTTGGGTTTCTCTGAGGGCGCATTACCAAAGCTCTTGAGGATTCGCTCGCGAAAAATGCGAGCGTTCGCTTTAATTGTCGCCTCATCAAGCGTCAACAGTCTCCGATCCTGCATTACCATGCGGCCGTTGATGATGACTGTACGGACGTCCGAGGCCTTGGTGGCATAAACCAGGTCGGAGTAAATGTTATAGATAGGAATCTGATTGAGTGCGTCGCGTTCTACAATCACAAGATCAGCCCTTTTCCCCGTTTCGAGCGAGCCAATTTCTTTTTCAAGATGAACCGCTTCCGCACCGCGAATCGTAGCCAGCTCAAAAGCCTGCTGGGCCGAAATCACCTTGGGATCACCGCTGAAGACCTTATGCAGCTTGGCAACCGTGTCCATCTCCTCCCACATGCTCAAGTCGTTGTTCGATGCCGCGCCATCGGTTCCCAGACCGAGGCGCAAACCTTCGCGCAACATCTGCGGTAGGGGCGCAACACCAGCGGCAAGTTTCATGTTCGACTGCGGATTGTGAACAACTCCCACGCCGAGTCGCTTTAAGATGCCGATTTCACCTTCACTCGGCCAAACCACGTGCGCGGCAATCACCCGATCATTAAGAAACCCGATTCGCGCCAGATAATCAATGGGACTGGCGCCTTTAGCTTTTAAGCTGTTATCCACTTCCCTTTTCGTTTCAGCAATGTGAGTAACAATCGGCGCGCCGGTTCGATCGGAGAATGCACGCACAGCCTTCAGATGTTCTTCCGATACCGTGTAAGGAGCGTGAGGAGCAATCGCCGGGATGATCAGCTCATGACCTTGCCATTTCTTTACGAAGCGCTCGACGTAAGCCATTACCTCGGCGTTGGTTTTGTTGTCGGCCACGGGAAAGTCGATTACCGTTTCACCCAGAATACCGCGTACGCCCGCTTTGGAAGTTTCATCCGCGATCGCATCCTCGAAGTAGTACATGTCGCAGTAAGTGGTGGTGCCGCCGCGAATCATTTCCGCCAGACCCAGACGAGTGCCGACACGAACGAATTCCTCGGTCACATTCTTAGCCTCAGCCGGAAAGATATACTTGGTAAGCCAGTCTTGCAGATCGAGGTCGTCCGCCAACCCGCGAAACAGAGTCATGGGAACATGAGTATGCCCATTGATCAGACCTGGAATGATAATGCGGTCCCTCGCATCCAGTGTCTGGCGCGCCGCGTATCTTTTGACGATTTCCCCGCGCGGCCCCATGGCCACGATGCGTCCGCCCTTGAGGGCGAGGCCGCCATCTTCAACGACTTGACGGGTTTCATTCATCGTAACAATCGTGCCACCAAGCACGACGGTATCTACTTGCTCAGCGCCTTGTCCCTTTTGTTGTGCGGATGCATCTGGCATTGGAAGACTAAGAAACATGGCTAGAATAATGAGCGGGAAAGAGAAATGTTTTGACATATTCACAATTCACGCCGCGAGTTAACTTGAATGCCCTGGTAGCTCATGCTCGCTGCAGCTACTTCTGTCGTGTAACTTCCTTCAGGAACCTCGCATCGAAGGCTCGGGGTAAAAGCTCCTTGATAGAAACAGTTTCACTTTCGCCGCGCAGGTTCGCCAACACAATGGTTGCATGCTTGCAGAACTCCCAGATGATTTGCCGGCAAGTGCCACATGGTGTTGTCAACGCTTCAGTATCAGCCACAACTGCCAACTCGGTGAATTGTCGCTCGCCTTCAGATAAGGCTTTCCAGATCGCCACGCGTTCTGCGCACACGGTAAGACCATAACTCGCGCTCTCGACGTTGCAACCGATATATACCTTGCCGTTTTCTGCCCTGACTGCTGCGCCAACAAGAAACTTGGAGAATGGGGCAACGGATTGCAGGCGTGCCCGCGTTGCGTCTTCTACCAACGATTGTAAAGTTTGTTCGCTCAATGCTGGCCTCCGGCCGGGGTCAAGGCAGCGGCTAACCGCTCCCGTATCTTCCCGCTAATTAAATCAATGCTGACAAGATTATGACCGCCTTCGGGAATAATTACGTCTGCGTAGCGCTTCGAGGGCTCGACGAACTGCATGTGCATCGGACGCACCGTAGCCAGGTATTGTTCGATAACAGATTCCACTGTTCGTCCTCTCTCTGCAATGTCGCGACCCAGCCGCCGAATAAATCGAATATCATCAGGTGTGTCTACAAAAACTTTGATGTCCATCTGTTCACGCAAGCGTGGATCAGCAAAAATTAGTATCCCTTCCACAATCACAATCGGCTTAGGCTCGACCCGCCGCGTTTCGTTCAGGCGCGTGTGCGTGCGGAAGTCATAAAGCGGTAACTCAATCGGCTCACCGGCTTTGAGTCTGCGGACGTGGTGCACCAGTAGATCGTTATCGAGCGCGTCGGGATGGTCGAAGTTGGCGAGTTGGCGGTAGTCCCGGGGAAGGTCCTGTAGATTGCGGTAGTAAGAGTCCTGTTGAATAAAAACCACTTCGCTGGCACTGACCGATTCGAGGATGCGGTTTGCTACCGTTGTCTTGCCTGAGCCGGTGCCACCGCTAATGCCAATTATCATGCTCACAAACGCAATTATCCTCGACGGAAGCGATCTCTTTAATCCAGCAGTCTCACGATCACGCGGCGGAGCAACTGCGCAAACGTCGCTTTTACATTTTTTCCGGTCTGCATCACCTCTCCGTGATCTATCGGCTGATCGCTGATTCCCGCAGCCATGTTCGTAATGCAAGAGATGCCCAGGACCTCCATTCCCATCTGCCGTGCAACAATTGCTTCAGGGACTGTACTCATGCCCACGGCATCGGCGCCGAAAGAGCGCAACATGTGGATCTCCGCTGGAGTTTCATAACTGGGCCCGGTAAGTGCTGCGTAGATTCCCCGGCGCACATCTATTCCCAGCGCCCGCGCCTCCTCGGTTGCGGCTTCCTGAAGCTTGCGCGAATAAACCTCAGACATGTCTGGAAACCGCGGTCCAAAACGCTCGTCATTTACACCGCGCAGAGGATTTACGCCCATCAGGTTCAGATGATCGCTGATCACCATCAACGCACCCTGGCTTAGCTGGACATTGATTCCCCCAGCAGCATTGGTGAGAACCAATGTCTTAATACCCAGGAGTTTAAAAGTGCGAATAGGAAAGGTAACTTCTTCTAAAGAGTAACCCTCATAAAAATGCACCCGACCCTGCATTGCCATAATGGGAACTCTGTCAACTTTTCCAATGACCAAACGACCAGCGTGCCCTTCAGCGGTTGAAGCCGAGAAACCGGGAATCTCGCCATAGGGGATTACGACAGCGTCTTCCAGCTCGTCAACAAATCCTCCCAATCCGCTCCCGAGAACGAGGGCTATGCGCGCTTCCTCAGCGGTCCGCGCGCGGATAGTGCGCGCGGCGTGTTCCGCGCGCGCATATAGATTCGAAGCTGCTGAGCCTTCAAGCATGTCTCTTCCTAGCTCCCCAAAAAGCTAAAATCGATTTCAAGTCATTGCCCGGTTTCTGCTCCAACCAAGCTCGGCGCCGTCTCATTGAGGTCAGTACCACCACGCGGTAGAACTGATGTCCGATAAACTTCAGTTTGTCGTGTTTTCCAGAGCAGTACTTTTGTGAGCAACGACAAACTGAAGTTTATCGGACATCAAACGACCTCATGGCATTGAGCACCAGTGATCCTGATCGGAGAACAATCAAGCATTTAATTCCGTTCCCTATGGTTCAAGCGGAGTCACCGAAGTGATATCACCCCTGCGCTCACCTTTCTTTTTCATATGGGGTGCCGAGCGCTCGCGGCGGCCTTGATGAGCCAATGAAGCCGGCCAAAACAATGATCGTCAACAGGTAAGGAACCATTTGAATAAACTGGACCGGAATGTCCTCGCCTGATGGAAGTTTCACCACTCCCTGCATCTGAATCGTCACGGCTTCCGTGAACCCAAACAAAAGACACGCGAGCACGGTTTGCACCGGCCGCCACTTCCCGAAGATTAACGCGGCAAGCGCTATAAAGCCGCGGCCGGATGTCATGTTTCTGGTAAAGAGCGAAGATTGGCCGATGGAAAGATAAGCTCCGCCAAGTCCTGCCAGCAATCCTGACAATAGTACCCCCGCATATCTCATACGCGCTACGCGAACTCCGGCAGCGTCGGCCGCCTCGGGATTTTCGCCAACTGAACGCAAGCGCAAACCAAATGGAGTTTTGTAAAGAACATACCAGGTGATCGGAACGAGGGCGAAGGCAATAACTATAGGAGTCCAGGGGATCAGATGCTCCTTCGCGATTTGCGGCGTCGAGCCGGACGACAGGAAAAGCGCGCCACCTAAGAATCCCGGGACACCAATCATCAAGATATTAAGGGCTGTCCCGGTCACTACCTGATCAGCGCGGTAGCGAATGCAAGCAACCGCGTGAATGGCGGCAATCGCCAGTCCAGCCACCATTCCAGCCAGCAATCCCACAAAAGGGTTGCCTGCAGCATAGGTTACCGCAGCCGCCGTGAATGCTCCGGCCAGCATCATTCCTTCGAGCGCAATATTGATGACGCCCGAGCGTTCCGAGAACATTCCCCCAAGCGCCGCCAGCACCAAAGGAGTTGAAAGGCGAATGGTGGACCAGATCAGGGATATGGTGAAGATCTCGCTCATTGCTTCATACCTTCGAGCGTTTCAGCAAACCAAACCTTGCGAACGGACCACGGAAGAAGGCCTCCGCCGCTACAAACAGAATGATCGTCGCTTGTAATACCTGAACGATGTCCTTCGTCACGTGCTGTGTGAAGGCGTCGACCGGAATGCCCCCGCGCTGCAGAACAGCAAACAACAAAGCGGATATGATCACACCGACCGGATGGTTGCGACCCAGGAGCGCCACTGCGATTCCCGTAAAACCATAATTATCAGAAAACCCATCGTAATAGCGATAACGATAACCAAGTACTTCATTGATACCAACCATTCCTGCTAACGCTCCTGAGATTGTCATTGCCATTACGATCTGCTTCCGCACCGAAATGCCGCCATACTCGGCAGCGGTCGGGTTAGTACCCGTGGCGCGCAGTTCATAGCCCCACTTTGTGTGCCATAAAAAAAGGTAAACCAGCCCACAACAAATCAAGGCGAGCAGAAATGCCAGGTTAAGCGGAATGCGCTCCGGCAAACCCGGAATAAACTTGCCGAGCCGGGCTATGTGCGCACCAGCGCCGATCTCAGAAGTTTCCATGATCGGGTCGCCGGGTATTTTGTAGTGATACTGCGTGAAGTAACTTACCAGCGCGACCGCCACGAAGTTCAACATGATTGTATTGATCACTTCGTGTGATCCAAAATGCGCCTTTAAGAAACCTGGAATCGCCCCCCAGGCGCCGCCCGCGAGAACCGCAGCGAAAAAGCACATCGGAACGAGCAGCCATGCAGATCGATTCGCAAACGTAATTCCCACCCACGCAGTTATGAATGAAGCGAAGTAGAGTTGACCTTCGGCTCCAATGTTGAGTAGGCCGCAACGAAAAGCGACGAGCACCGCAAGACCCGTGAAAATCAATGGCGTCGCATAAAAAAGTGTGTAGCCAATCCCGTCAGGCCAGGAGAGGGCGCTACCGATCAGCAGGGCGTATGCTTCCAGCGGATTATCGCCGATGATCAAAATCAGGATTCCACCAACAATGAAGGCAGCAACAACGGCGACTAAAGGAAAAGTGAGTTCGCGCACGAGGTTCATAGAATTTTTGATTTTTGATTTGCGATTTTAGATTACAAGCGAGACTTTTTGAGCACAATGGATCCTTCTACACCGCGATTGCCCGACCGCAATCAAACATCACCAATCAAAAATCACAAATCCTGTCAGTGTCCCCGCGTCATCAACAGTCCAATTTCTTCGATCGTTGCAACCTTTGGATCGACTTCGCCGACAATTCGTCCTTCGTGAATAACCAGCAACCGGTCGGATAGTGATGTAACTTCTTCGAGCTCGGCGGACACCAGCAGCACGGCGCAACCCGAGTCGCGTAAGGCCACAAGTTTGCGGTGAATGAACTCGATGGCGCCGATGTCGACACCACGGGTCGGTTGCGATACCAGCAAGAGCTTGGGGTGAACATCAAACTCTCTACCGATTATCAGTTTCTGCTGGTTGCCGCCAGAAAGCGAACGTGCCGGCAGATCGGGATTCGCGGGGCGCACGTCAAAGGCTTCGATTATCTTGTCCGTGCGCCGCCGAATGGCCCCATTGTCCAGAAACACACCAGCGTAATTGACTATTGGTTTGCGATAGTGAACGCCCAGAATAGAATTTTCGGCGAGGCTAAACTCAAGCAACAAACCGCGGCGATGCCGGTCCTCGGGAATGTGGGCGATGCCCAACTCACGCCGCAACCGAGCACCTTGCTGCGTGATGTCGCGGTCTTCAAATTGAATCTTCCCCGAAAGCTTTGCGGGATCAATCAGTCCCGCGAGGGCTTCTATCAATTCGGTTTGCCCATTACCCTCGACGCCGGCGATGCCAAGAATCTCTCCCTTTCGAATCTCAAAGGAGACGTTGTCAACTGGTTTGGCTCCGTTCTTCGTGGTAACGGAAAGCTTGTTAACGCTCAGCTCAGGGGGACCGGGTTTCGCCTCAGTCTTCTCGACGCGCAACAGCACCTCGCGGCCCACCATCAAACGCGCCAACTCGGCCGCATTGGTCTCTTTCGTTTGCAAACGACCAACTACGCGACCGTCGCGCATCACAGTTACTTCATCAGAAATCTCCAGGACCTCAGTCAGTTTGTGAGTGATGATGACAACGGTTTTACCCTGCGCTCGCATGCCACGCAGGATAGAAAAAAACTCTTCCACTTCCTGGGGAGTCAAAACTGCTGTTGGTTCATCAAGGATCAGCAAACGGGCGTGGCGATAGAGAGCCTTCAGCAATTCGACGCGCTGCTGCTGGCCAACTGAAAGATCCTCAACGAGAGCATTTGGATTAACGGCGAGTTTGAATTCGTCAGAGAGTTTACGTATTTCCCCACTGGCTTTGGCAAGATTGAGTGCAATTGCACTCCCCGGCTCTGCGCCAAGGACAATATTCTCAGCAACGGTCATCGTATCCACGAGCATGAAGTGCTGGTGGACCATGCCAATTCCCAGGGCGATCGCATCATGTGGGTTGGAAATCTGTCTTACCTGGCCATCAACCAGAATCTCACCGCTGTCGGCAGTATAGAAGCCGTAAGCAATGCGCATTGCCGTAGACTTACCAGCACCATTCTCCCCCACAATCGCATGAATCGTGCCCGGCTTGACGACAATGTTTACTTTGTCGTTAGCAAGCACAGAACCAAAGCGTTTGGTAATGTTTCGTAATTCCAACATCCTGCAGCACTACCTGTTTGAACTTGGAACTTTGTACTTTGTTTGTTTTGCTTTAGCGCCGCAGCGTTAACGGATCGAAAGTAAGCGTTAAGTTTTGGGGCTAGTTCGTTGATTATTGGCTTCAATGCGTCGATCTGGTGATTAGTAAGGAGGGTTCGCTTGTATGCTCGGCGCAGCCAGTGTTGTGTTTCGTACAGAGAGCCTCGTGCCATCCTTATGAATCTTCTGTTGTCTTGTAAGGTACCTCTTCCGGTACCTTCGGCAATATTCGCCCCGACACTATCGGCGGAGCGAATCAATTGTTTACCCACGGTATCTTGGGCGAGATAGTTCCAACCCAAAACAACCGCCCAGATCCCGTCGGCAAGATTTTCTGACAATTTGTATACTCGCAGCTTCTCAAAATCAGTCTTTTCCATTTCATGCTCCATGTGAGGACTGGACATCAAAGAACTAAGTACAAAGCTCAAAGTTCGCTTTATTTCGTCATAGCATCCGTTACTTTAATTTCACCCTTGATAATCTTCTGCCGCGCTTCCTCAGCCTCTTGAATGGCCTCTGCCGGGATCAGATCCTTATTGTTTTCATCCATCGCGTAAGCCACGCCGTCTTTATCGAGGCCGTAAACGTGAAAGCCGGCCTGGAACTGCCCATTCACCACATCTTGGACGATTTGATACACGGCGTTATCAACGCGCTTAACCATACTGGTTAGCACAAAGCCGGGCTTGACCATGTTTTGGTTGGAATCAACGCCGATCACAAAATGCGTGGCGCGGCCATCCTTTTTGCCTTGCTGCTCGACCGCATCAAAGGCACCCAGACCTGAGTTGCCGGCCGCAGTAAAGATTACGTCTGCGCCTTTGCCTATTTGGGCCAAAGCTATTTCCTTACCCTTTCCCGGATTGTTCCAGGCACCATCCGTGACGCCCACATAGTTCTGGATCACACGAATACTTGGATTCACCGCGAGCGCGCCTTCCTCGTAGCCCTTCTCGAATCGATGGATGAGGCCAATGTCCATGCCACCGAGAAAACCAATCGTGCCCGTTTTGGAGGTTTTGGCCGCCAGCATGCCCACCAGGTATGAACCTTCATGCTCTTTGAACACCAGTGAGGCGACGTTGGCTTTCGGTGTTTTGCCATCGTCTTCAAAAATTACGCCATCCACGATCGCGAAGTGAATGTTTGGATAATCGCGCGCGACATTTTGCATGATTGGCGCCTGGGCAAAACCCACTCCGATGATTAGGTCATAGCCCCGCTCGGCAAAGGCGCGCATCGCCGGTTCAATCGATGTGGGATTGCCGGGCTCAACGTCGCGCAGCACGATATTCAGCGCCGGTTTGCCACAGCTAGTGCCGTTGGGCCACTTGCCACTTTCCGCGCACTTTACTCCGGCCCACGCCGCAGCATTGAATGAGCGGTCGTCCTTGCCACCGATGTCAAAAACAATGCCGACGTGGACTTTCGACTTATCGTCCGCACCGTAGCTCTCGCGATTACAGCCAGAAAGATTGAAAGCCAACAAACAGAAGGTAAGAATAAGCAGGACGTGACGGAACTTCATTCGTTAATTACTTCCTTGATCAAATGTGGTGCTTCGCCGGGGGCCTCTTCGCCGACCTGATAAGCAGCGCGGATACGCTCGGCAGCTTCCCGCGCTTTGAATTCATCGCGGCATTGAACGACGCCTAGCACTGCTCTGTCGCTAACCCGGTCGCCAATTTTCACCTCCGCGATAAACCCGACTGAAGGATCGATCTTATCTTCGATGCGCACACGGCCCCCACCAATGGATGCAATTGCATGGCCGATCTCAGTGGTGTTGACCGCGGTAATGAAACCAGAGCGCCGGGATTCTACCTTAAAGGATTCGCGTGCCAAAAGAAGAATACCGTCAGGGTCGTCACACACGCGCGGATTACCGCCCTGCGCGAGAACGTTCCGCCGAAAACGTTCGAGCGCCTGGCCGGAACCCAAAGCACCTTGCAAACGCTTACGCGCAGATGCAAGCGAATCCTCAACCTTAGAGAGGACGAGCATATGCGCCGACAATTCAAGGGAGAGATCCAGGACGGGAAGCGCACCATCTTCGGCGTCGCCACGCAGTATCTCGATACATTCCTTCACTTCATTTGAGTTCCCAACCGCACGTCCGAGCGGTTGATTCATATCAGTCAAGAGCGCTCTGGTGTGAATACCACAGGAGTTTCCCGTGCTGACCAGCGCGTGGGCCAGCGCCTGGGCTCGTTTTTTATCCGGCATGAAGGCACCGGAGCCAACCTTCACATCAAGAATCATCGCATCCAGTCCGGCGGCGCCCTTCTTGGAGATAATTGACGCTACTATCAACGGGATGGCCTCTATGGTCGCGGTGGCGTCGCGCAGGGCGTACATTTTCTTGTCAGCCGGGGCCAACTCCGCCGTTTGTCCCGCCATAGCAAAACCAACTTGCTCCAGCACGCTGCGAAACTCGGCGGTTGAAAGATTAACTCGATAGCCAGGAATCGATTCGAGTTTGTCTAACGTGCCGCCGGTATGGCCCAGGCCACGGCCGGAGATCATTGGCACACAGACGCCGCAAGCAGCCACGAGGGGTGCTATCACAAGCGAGGTCTTGTCGCCAACACCGCCAGTGGAATGTTTATCTGCTTTCGGTTTGGAAATGTCGGAAAAATCCAGGACGCTGCCTGACTGCAGCATCGCCTGGGTGAGCGCCTGCTGCTCTTCTTCATTCATGCCATTCAAATAGATGGCCATCAGTAACGCGCTGATCTGATAGTCGGCAATCTCGCCGCGCGTGACCCCGCTAATGAAGAAGTCGATCTCTTCACGAGAAAGTTGGGCGTTATCACGCTTCCTGCGAATGACGTCCTGCGGTCTCACTCTCCTCCCAATGCTGCTCTAATCGCTGCTCATCAATACGGCTGCCTGGGCTGTCACAGCAAGTCCCTGGCCGATTTCTCCCAGCCCCTCGCCTGTCTTGGCCTTCACACTGACACAGCCCAGATCAACTCCGAGTATTTGTGAAATGTTCTCGCGCATGGAAAGCACGTAGGGCCGCAGCTTTGGCGCCTCGAGCATGATGGTCGCGTCCACGTTGACTATATGCAAGCCACGTTCACTTGCCAGCCACATCACGCGGGAAAGGAGTTGCAAACTATCTGCGTCTTTCCATTGCGGGTCACGATCCGGGAAGTGAACGCCTAAGTCCCCTTCGCAAAGGGCGCCGAGGATCGCATCGGCGATGGCATGCGAAAGCGCATCGGCATCTGAATGCCCGGCCGCGCCGCGTTCTGACGGAACATGAACACCACCGAGAATAAAAGGACGGCCATCCACTAGCCGGTGCGTGTCGTTGCCAATGCCAATGCGAAACATGAAAGGTTCGTTGTCAGTTGTTAGTAGTCAGTTATCAGTGGTTCGTTTGTCAGTGGTCCGTTGTCGGTTCTCGTTCCTTAGTTTTTGTTCTTTAGTGGCCAACCCTCGACTTGACGACCTGACCACAGACACCTTGCTAATAGCCACTGACTACTGACAACTGACTACTGACGGTTTTTGAGCATTATTTCCGCCATCGCCAAATCTTCTCTTCGAGTGATCTTTATGTTGCGCGAACTGCCCTCAACGATCGCGACCTTCACACCCAGTCGCTCAACTAGCAGACTTTCATCGGTAAACTCCGGATTGAGAAGATCAGCCTGCTGGAAAGCGCGTTTCAGCAAGCTGTAGCGAAAACATTGCGGCGTTAAGGCATGTCGCAAGTCAGCGCGCTGGAGCGTTCTTACAATCGTTCCATCCTTAACTTGTTTTATGGTGTCAGTCGCCGGCGCAACAAGGATGGCAGCATCATTCACCTCCGCTGCCCGAACGGTCTGGGCTACCTCATCTTTCGTGACAAAAGGGCGAACGCCATCGTGAATGGCCACAATTCCAGTTGTTGAACTGATCGCTTCAAGGCCTCGCCATACAGACTCGGCCCGAGTCGATCCTCCGGAAACAGTCTTGACAAGCTTTCGCAGCCCGTATTTCCCTCCGATTTCGAGAAATCCGACTGTATCCAGCTCGGGTAGAACTAAGATGATTTCTTGAATGGCCTCACACTGCTCGAAGGGTCTGAGCGTGTGGATAATGATTGGAGTACCCGCGAGCTCGAGGAACTGCTTAGCTCGCTTGCCGCCAATCCGAGTGCCCTGCCCGGCGGCAGCAATGATTGCGACGTTCATAGGAAGGTGACAGGCGGTAAGTGGCAAGTGACAACAAGAACCAGGCTATCCATTGTCCCTATCACTTGTCGCATGTCACGTGTGTTCTTGCACCAGGCTATTCAATTGCCGGTTCGGTATCCGAAAGACGCACGACTCCAGGCGTGCTGCGTGAGTCTCGCGTTTGCCGGCGGGCAGCTCCGTTGATGCGGTGCTCGCCATTACCGTTCTCAGCTTCTTCCCAAAGACGACCGAAGATCATCTTGCCGGCAGTTGTTTGCAGCACACTGGTAACTGCGATATCAGCGTTCTTGCCAATTAGTCTCCGCGCATTATCAACCACCACCATTGTCCCATCATCAAGGTAAGCGACGCCCTGGTTGTATTCCTTGCCCTCCTTGAGAATGAAGACACGCATGCCTTCCCCGGGCAGCACGACCGGTTTTAGCGCATTTGCAAGCTCGTTGATATTGAGAACGCTCACTCCTCGTAGCTGCGCGACTTTATTCAGATTGAAATCGTTCGTCACGATCACTGCATCGAGCTGCTTGCCGAGTTCAATAAGCTTTAAATCAACTTCACGAACCGAAGCAAAGTCAGTCTCCACGATTTGAATGTCGAGCGAACTGTTATTCTGCAGGCGATGGAGCATGTCCAGACCACGCCGGCCACGCTGCCGTTTCGATGAATCCGGAGAGTCGGCAACCTGTTGCAACTCGCGCAAGATGAACTGTGGAATAATTAGCGACCCGGTGAGAAAGCCTGTCTCTGCGACGTCGGCGATGCGGCCATCGATGATTACCGAAGTGTCAAGAATCTTTAGATCGCGCCGGGAAGCTTTGTCCGTCAAGATACCGCCCAGGGCCGATAGTTCCAGGTAGTCGCCCTTGGCTGCGCCTACCATCAAACCGACATAAGCCATGAAGAAGGTAAGGGCAAGAGTAACAAAGGTCTTGACCTCCGGCGCCACGGCCATCGATTCCTGCCTGCTGATTAATGATCCGATCAGGAACGCCCCGACGATTCCCATAATCGACCCGACCGCAGCACCAATTAATGTCTTCAGAGTTGCTCGGCGAATTCGCAGTTCGAAAAGGACGATACAGATGGCGATCAGCGCGCCGACCCCGGCGGAGATCCAGGGATCATCGGCCACCGGACGGAGCACATATCCCGCCGCTACCAGAATGGCCGTAAAGACGAGTCGGATGAGAATTACATCGCCATGCATAACAGGCGGAATACTAACACGGCCGGAACTAAACAGTCGACCAAAAACCTTTGGAACTAAGCAGTTTGCGAGTCATCGTTCAGGTATTTGCTAAGCCTTCTAAATTAGGACCACAGTGCCCGGCCCTCCTTTACTTTGCCTCACGAGAGGAATCAGAATCATCGGGACCGGGTCATCAACGGTTTGGAGGGAGCAATCGAAAAATGAGGTGGACTATCGCGCTGCTGTTTACACTCGCCGTAGTTATTAGCGGAGCACCGCTAATTCCCGCACAAAGGATGATCGAGAGTGTTTATAGTGATCTGGCATCGGGGAAGTGTAAGCCAATGAAAGTTGACAAAGAAACTGGCAACTCTGTGCAAAACTGTAGTGGAATTGCGGGATACAAACTACAGGTGCTGGACGATGATGCCAGACAATCAATCACTGTGATTACTCCCGACCGTAAGGAATACCCTCTGAACTTTTGGCATGTGGTAACGCTGGGCTTCTCCAGCGTTGGCAATAAAGCCGAATGGCGCGTGGTGAGGAACCAGAACAAGATCTCCCCGATTGCTTTGATCGTTCGTGTACACGCAAATGAAGACAGCGCGAATCCAAAGCGCGTGAGCTCGTATCTGGCGGTGGCCAAGATAACCCCGGATGCAGTGTGCGTAACGCACAAGATTCTTCCCGGTGCGAAGGCAAACGAAGAAGCGCGCACCGCCGCGGATGGCGCACAGTCAGCTCCTTGTTTGAAGGATCTGGCACCTTGACAGTCACGGCGCTTCCGATAAGGACCCGTGACGGTGAGTCGTTCAGGAGGTTGGCGATGCGAGGTTTCATTCTTGTGTTCGTGCTAATCATTTCGCTTCCCGGCGTGGCTGGGCTGGTTCGGGGTCGGCAGAGATTGCCGCAGACACCGAAAAGCGAAGGAAGGCCCTCCACTACGCAACAGTCTAAAACCGATTCGCAGTCGCGCCCGCAGGAATCCCCGACGCCAACTGATGAAGTCGTGCGCATTACAACGAACCTGGTGCAGATAGATGCAGTAGTAACGGGCAATGACGGCAAGATCGTTTCGGACCTTACAGCGGAAGATTTTGAAATCTACGAAGCAGGCAAGCTGCAACCGATCACGAACTTTTCATTCATTGCTACCGATCCGACTCTCCTGCCTACGTCGACCAACGTCGGCGCCACACCGTCGCCGACGGCAACCGAGAAAAAAGCGCTCGAGCGTCGGCCGGCGCCGCCACCGATTCGCTCGCGAGCCGACCAGGTGCGGCGCACGATAGCTGTGTTGGTGGATGGTACATCCTTTAGCAGCCTCTTTGCCGTGCGCGTAGCGCTGACGAAGTTCCTTGCCGAAGGAGTCGAGCCCCACGATCTGGTAGGGATTTTTCGCACTGGGCACGGCAACATGTTGCAACAGTTTACCTCCGACCGTAATCAGCTTGCCCTCGTTATACGGCACCTCGACTGGAATCCTGGCAGCGATAACTCGATTGGCGTCTTTGAACCTACGCGACGTGAGTTCATCGAAAGAGCCGGGCCAAGTAGAACTGGCCCGCCAGGGATGCCTCAATTCGAAAATCCTACAGCGTCAGTAGATCTGGCATCTCGATTGGCCATGCGCGATTGGTATCTCAGGACAGATGTTTATGATCATGGAACAGTGACCATGCTTCGCTTTTTGATACATGACATGCGCTCATTACCCGGTCGCAAATCTATCGTGATTTTCTCTGATGAACTGAAGTTAGGGGACAAGGCGCCACTAATCGTAGATTACGCCACGCGTTCGGGAATCCCCATCTATACGGTGCATGCTGTCGGCCTGGTCAACACCGACTACATCGGTGCGGACGAGGATGTGACCTCCAAGGATGTGACACTTGGACGCACGGACGCGATACGCAATGGTCGTGCGACCGACTTACGGAAGTCCCAGGCCGGCTTACGCTATCTGGCGGAAGGAACAGGGGGCACCTTCACGCAGAATAATAATGACCTCAG
>WNGE01001755.1_pt1 | contig 27172 bp, 25 predicted proteins | sample 5400651 | NCBI WGS metagenome assembly WNGE01 (sample SAMN13153370, study PRJNA577476) | soil metagenome | isolation source: 60 cm soil or saprolite under grassland replicate 2 | place: USA:California | collected 2016-06-15 | reverse complement strand
GATCGCGTCGCTGCTTGTTTTTCCAGTGGTGTACGACAAGGCGTGCTTCAATAGAGACAAGCCACTACTATTGCAAATTGGAGTAATTTTTAGTGCCGGCATGGGCTGGGAGAAGATTGTTTCCACAGCAGTAGGGAAGTGAGTAAGTCCGTAAGCAGCTAGAGGTTATAGAAGCATGCAGCAGGTACATGGAGGGGGACAATGACAAATCTAGATAGCGCTCTTCACCAGCTTCGAGAAGAACGTGGGCAAGCCGAATTGCAAGTTCGAAAGCTGGAAGACGCGATCTCCACGCTGGAAGGTCTGATTGATACTGCACAGAATGGCACGCGCCTTACGCGAACTGTATCCGCTGCGGTCCGTGCCCGAATAGCGAAGGCGCAGAAGGCAAGATGGGCGAAGTGGCGAGCGAAAACTAACTCGCCCGCTGAGAAGACTCTTTCAATCGCAGGGCGGCGTCGAATCGCGGCAGCACAGAGGGCGCGATGGGCTGCGGTTAGGGCGAAAGGAAGAAAGCTGCATAGTTAGGGCCAGAGCCTGTTCAGTAGCATCGCAAGGCGTGTTCCGGCTCTTGCCAGCTGTTCGCTGATCACTGGATCTGCAACCGTGACGTAGTGCTGGCCAACGCTTTCGTGTAGCGTCTTCATTCTGGCGGAAACATTATTGTCATCAGTGCAGTTGTCCACACTCTTCGGTGTTTCCACCGACACCGATCTTGGAAGCTTTCCATAAGAGATATTCACGGCTAATTCGTGGCTCTCCCACGCCCAAGCCTCGAAATCCGGGGGTGTGCTTTGCCACGTGGGGATATCGGACGCAAATTCCACTGCTAAGTGATCTGCAAAAGCCTGAACATCAGTGTCATGCGATCCGCCGATCTTGCCGACTCGCTCCACAATCTCGGTGTCCCAGACGCCATGCAAATTTGGTTTGTAGCTGCCGGTCGAGGCATTTGTGAGCCGTGGTTTCCTATTAAAGAACTTCACTGGAATGCAATTGCCGCCACGATCGTTGTTGGTTGTCGCGTGCAAAGGCTGGTGGATATCGCCGACAAAATGTACAACGAACATCAGAGCATTGGCTTGATCCTGAAGCGTGCCCGTTGCATTACGCAGGATATCGAGCTGCTGCTGAATCGCGGTTGTTACGCAACCGGTGCTCGCATCGCACGCGCCAGATACGTCCGTGCGCGCGGCGCCTAAAGGGATATCGATAAAGTGCCAAGGTCCTGTCTCTCTCCGTACGTCCCGCTCATCGTCTGCCCAGGTCGCCAAGTCAGCAAATGGATCGAGGCCTGTGGCTCCGCAGAAACGGTGAAGCGACGCTTCGGTTGTCCGTGAAGTAGCTGCTCCACTTGTGCATGCGCATTTGGCGTAAGTTGCTTCAGCGCCACCAGTGCTACTACCTGGTGTCCTGAGCAGCCCCATCCAAATGCTGGGGAAGCGCTGCAGAATGCGAGCAGAAGCGTAGCTATCAGCGTCTTCATAAGAGTTTCCCTTCGGAGCTGAGAGAAAATAGCCGGGTAGCTTACACCCACGAAAGCCTCTGTCAACCAAGAAAAGGATTTTGTTCCAAAAACCGAACAAGAGAATTTCATTCCAGAAGCCTTGCCTACCTCCGCAAACTTGGGAAGCTGTTCTTCACGTGCGGTAACTTGATTCCAAGGCCCTTGCCTGTACCTGTAAGTGCGTTTACAGACGAACGAGATTGTTTCCAAGAGGCAGAAACGAGCGGCTTATCGAGCACTGTCATGTGCGACGACGGCCAGCTGACAGCAAAAGGAAATGGTGGTGGCTCGGCCACTGTAGATAAGTCAACCACTGCAATGCCTGTGCCTGTCCGACCTGTAATGGCCACCAACACGTTGTCTTGTCCGTCGGCAATCAATGCGTCGTAATTGGCTGAAAGCGCCACCGGCAACGAGATCCGTGTTAGCAAATTGCCCAGATGTCCGTCAAGGACATCAATGGCGTTGAGCAAAGGAGAAAAAAGGAGGTTCCCGTCTGGGCTCATTTTCTCTCCGAAGACTGCGAAAACATTCCATGTTTCGCGTTCAGCGTACGCAGAAAACGAGATAGGGTTGAGGTTGGTATCAGTGAGAAACTCGCTAGCCGACATTCTTGTCCCGTTGCTTGCGAGCGTCAACTCATAGTCACCTTCGAGCAGAATGATCGGATTGAAGTAAGGAGTGTCGGTAGCTACATCTAGCGCGATAGGTAAACCGCCATCGTTGATAAAAACACGAGCGTTGTCCGACGTAAGCAGCACCCGCGCATAGGCGTCGTCAGTCAGCGCACCCGCCTGGAACCACTGGAAGTCCGTTACTGTGCCGGTGGAACTATCGAGTTTGTGAATAGCCCACCCTCCCGTCGAATATGCGTAAAAACTCGAATAGTAAATGCTCCCAGAGTCTGTAATGACCAACGAAGAAGGTTGTTCTCCTTGATCCATTCCTATGTTTGGCAAGGTGAAAGTCTTGATGTTCGAAGGTGAGCCGGGATTTAGCAGGTAGATCAAACTTGCCCCGGCATCCGCGATGGCGAGCTTGCTACCGTCGGGCGAGAGAGCAATCCCCCATAGCCTGGATGAGTTGGGTATAGGAATGGACGGCACCCACTGTCCCTGGGCCTTCGAAAAGATCCGCAATTGACTCTGATCCGTGAAGTAGTACACATCGCGGTGGCTGTCGTAAACACCTTGAGCAAGCGACGCGTTGTTGAGCGAGAACTGCTGGATTGCGGGGTAGTACTTGAATACATTGCTGGCAGTGGTCGAGCCCTCAGTATTCGATACTGTGATGTCCACTACCGTTCCCGCTATCCCTGGCGGAACAGTCACAACAATTCCCTCTAACGGGAACGGATAATAAGGATCCAGCTGAGCGGTCGCGAGCGTCGGTAGGTATTGAACAATTGTGGCCGGTTGACCGCCGATCGTAACTTGTAGGCCGGGCGCCTGTTGGGCCTGTCCGAACTGACCGAAGCCATAACCATAAATCGTCGCCGTTCCACCTCCTTCGGCCGTTGATGCGTTTGGCGTGGCTTCAACAATCCATGGCCCATAACTAAAACCCTCGGGTGAGAGTTCAAAGGCGCCATCCGTTCCTGTCACTGCCACATCAACGGGACCAGAATTACCTGGAGGGCTGTTTACGTGCACGCCGAGATTGTCTGCTGTCGCCCCTGCGGCAACTCCGCTCCCAAAAAATACCTGTCCCAGTCTGTTGGTTCCAATGTCGCTAACCGCGAGCACCTGAGTTCCGCCAGTTGTCGGGCCGGAGGTAGGTCGGACGGAAGGATTCGGCACTTGCAACACGGGAATACCGCTCCGCAAAGTTGTGGCGTCTAGGAAAGTAACGCCATTGCCCATCACGCCCGCAATGAGGCCGCTCGGCTCCGCGACTTCAGGTGTCGTCCACGATTCCAAATCGCCGGTCGTAAAGGTAGAGAACCAACCCTTGAGGGAGTGAGTTCTCCAATCATAGGCGAGGCCACCGTTGCCGAACCGCGGCAGTGCATACAAGGTGTTGCCATCAAAACTGAGGATAGAGCGATAGAAATCGTTGCCGTTGCCAATCGGAAAACTATCGATCAGGAACAGTCCTTGCGCGTCATACACGTTGACCGCATTCCCACCCGCTACGAGGATTTCCTTTCCATCGGGGGGGGCGAGGATTGGTGCGCCCGCGCCCTGCACGGTACGGTAGGTAGCGGTGTTGGGATCGACTTCACATAGAGTCCCATCACTGAATGCACTGGAGATCAGTACCTTGGTTCGGTCCGCACTTAATGCAAACTCGCCAATCGTTCCCAGGAAGTCACAAACAAAGGGTTGTCCCTGCCCGCTTCCACCATAGGAAGACCCCAATACCGTCAGCGAATTACTGACAGGGTCCCATACGCCGAAGTTCGCGTAACCATCCACTGCGGGAATGCCGCCTTGCCCTCCGAGTAAAACCAATCTTCCATCCGCCAGCACACGAACTTCATACGCTTGATAACCGGCCAGACCAATCTCCACCGAGGGAATGCGTTTCGTTACCGCCATTGCAACTGGGTCAACCACATACAAATCACCGACTTGAGTACCAACATAGATTGTCGAAAAGTCCGGGCTCTCGTCAGAGACCCAAGGCCCGGGAACAGGGATCTGGGCGATCTGCAATTCCGTGGTCGCGTCAAACACGTCAATGCGATTTAGTGCGGTATTGTTGGCAAAAAAGCGGTTCGTGCCGGGGTCATAAATGATCCATTGCTGAGGAAAGAAATTTAGAAATCCATAATCCCACTGAGCATCAGTCCGCAAGTAACGCACACGTCCAGGCGGATGCATATTGGAGGCGAGACTATCCACAGCCACAGCAAGATGACTGGTATGACTCAGCGCACCCGAAGTTCCGGTAACCGACAAGTTCGTACTGCCCACCGAAGTGCTCGCAGCAGCCGATAGTGTGACGCTTTGTTGGTTGTTTGGGGAGAGGATGAAGTTCGCCGGAGATGCCGTCATGCCAGAGGGCATTCCCGTAATGGAAATGTTGACTTGACCACTGAAACCATTAGTGGCCATAACAGACACCTGAACGTCGTTGGAAAAACTCTGTCCGAGTGACACGCTGTTCGGTTGTACGGAGACAGAAAAATCTCCTGCAGGTGGCGGAGTGCCACCACCGCCACTGGATCCGCCCCCACATCCAGCGAGCGAGCAAATGATGACTATGCCAGGGATGAGAACAACAAAACCCAGCCGATGGGTCATGCAAGACCTTGCCGACAAGTGTGCCGGTCAGGTCAGCAGAGTATGCAATGTAAGTCACTATCCGTCAATAGCTGATTTGGGGGTCCAGATTTCATCGGCAAGTCATAGCCTGGTGCAATATTATCCTTTTCCGCCCTTAAAGGTCGTGGTATTGTGTAGCACTTCATCAGGGCACCCTCATCGTGCTGCATGAGCCAAGGCCGGTACTATCGGAATAGCCTTTTCTTGCTCCTGGCGGTAGTGTCCCTGCTGCATGCAGGGATCCTTGGTGAAACTTTCAAGAATCCACTTCTTATTCAAACCGGTTCGAGTCCATCCAGCGTGAGCCAGGGCGACTTCAACCGCGACGGAAATCCTGATCTGGCATTCATTGACGGTAGCGGCATCCACATCCTGCTCGGAAATGGAAACGGCACCTTCCAGCGCGGACAGAATATATCTCTACCCCTTGGTTTCGGTGGGACCATTACCGTAGCCGACATCAATAGGGACGGCAACGTAGATCTGGTAATGGGCGGTGGTACGAACCAGAAGGCAGCTGTTGCAGTTCTATTAGGAAACGGAGACGGCACATTCGGTCCACTCATTGTTTCAACCCTGCAACTAAACCTGAACCTCTACGCCGCCATCGCATCACGATTAGGCGTTGCGGATTTTGATGGTGATGGAGCCATGGATATCTGTGCCTCTGATAGCCAAAATGGCTCAGTTTATATTCTGCTCGGTAACAATACGGGAACATTCACGTTGAAGAGCGTTCTGTCTAATTTCAGCGCTCCCAGCGACGTCTGGACAGGAGACTTCAATGGCGACGGGCATGTGGACCTGCTGGTCCACGGGAGGTTAGGGGCGGACGCGACAGTCTATCTCGGAAATGGCGACGGCACCTTTCAAACTGGTGTGACTTACGGCGGGGCCAGCGACGCGTTCACAAGTATCGTTGTTGCAGATATGGACGGGGACGGCCACCCGGACATGATCGTGGGAACACAAACAAATTTCGTGCAGATCCTACATGGAAACTCCGATGGGACGTTCGCCACCACCTCCGAGGGCGGGTCCACACTCAACTCCTATCCGATCGTCGTGGCGGTCGCAGACTTCAATTCCGACGGCCTTCTGGACATCTCTGTGTCTACCAGCAACGGCCTCTCGATACTTCAAGGCTCCGGAAGTCTTAATTACGCATCCCCTGTGTCTTATGGTCTGGGAACATCCGAATCCACTTCCGCGCTGGCAGATTTCAACCAGGATGGGCGTCTTGACTTCGCTCTAGCAGCATCCGATGGCATCTTCGTGCTGCTAGGGAAGAATGGCGGCAAATTTCAATCTTATGATGTTTATGATGTAGGTCAACCCGTGGCTGCAATTACTTCTGCTGACTTCAATAAGGACCAGCATAAAGACATTGCTATCGCAGGACTCGCGGGTGGCCCCGGCATTCTTTTAGGGAATGGAAACGGCACATTCAGCCTGTTGCCTTCGAGTCCCGTTTCGGGTGGCACTGGATCGATACTCTTGACTGGCGATTTCGATGGAGACGGGAGCGCCGACCTTTACTTTACCGCGAACAATTCGGCTGGCGTGGTCCAGTTTGGAAATGGGGACGGAACCTTTGGTTCTCCAGTCGCCCTTAGTGGATTTCAGCAGGCGGGTTTTATCGCTGCCAACATCGCTGATTTCAATAACGATGGCCGCAGCGACTTAGTAAGCACGAATTATCAATCTCTTGATGTACTCCTCGGACAGCCAAATAGGGCCTTCAAGTTAGTCACAAGCACAAATTATGCTCTGCAGTCTTCCGTTACTCCGGCTGTCGGAGATTTCAATAAAGACGGAAAGCAAGATATGGTGATTGCCGGGGTCACCACGATCCAGGTGCTCGTTGGGAACGGAGATGGAACCTTTCGCGCGGGAAGAATCTTCAACACTCAATTGCCAGGATTCACTAACTTGGTTGCCCCGATCTCAATTGCGACAGGCGATCTCGATCGGGATGGCAATTTGGACCTGATTATGCCCGTGAGCTATCCCTATGTCGCTGAGATTTTTTATGGAAATGGAGACGGGACATTTCAAGACCCGGTGGTGCTTCCTCTCGAGCGAGGTTATACCGCAATATCGATTGCCGACCTGAACGGCGACAATCTGCCTGACTTAGTGTTTTCGGATCAAGGCTTAATCTCGATAATTCATAATGCAGGTAATCGAACTTTTTCAGGGGAATCACACTATGTGGCTGGACTAGTCGGTAACCTTGTCTTACAAGATTTCAACGGAGATGGCTTTCCGGATATCGCAGTGGCCAGTTCCGGCGCTACCGTGGCGGTCCTGCTGAATCAACCTGGCGGACAGCTCACGACTGGAACGCTGACGATACAGCCGGAACCATCGACCTTCACCAACCCGGTGGCTATGAGCTTGACGCTGGCACCCTTCAAAGCGGGTTCTGGAATGCCCATGGGTAGCGTTACCTTTTCAATTGACGGTAATCCGGTGGGAACAGCTCTGCTTGCCGGAACCAGCGCAACCTTGAGTTACCAATCCTCTTCGTTAGGACCAGGGTCTCATGCAATTTCGGCGGCATATAGTGGCGATTCAAGTTTTGTTCCCAGCTACTTCGCTGCGCAACACCAGGTGATCCCCATCGTCTATGCGACAACGATTACGCTTTCCGCAATCCCAAGAACAGCGTTAGCTGGCCACACAATCTCTTTCCATGCGGTAGTGAAGTCTCCCGGACAAACTCCTTACGGGATCGTGAGTTTCCTTGACGGCGTAACGCCGATTGGTGCATTACAGCTCGATGCTAACTCGGTTGCAGTCTTTGATACAGCGTTATTAGGGCCAGGGAAACACAGTGTGACAGCGCACTTTCTGGGAAATGCCAACTTCGCACCGGTCGTATCATCGCCGGTTAGCGTTATAGTGAATATTGATCAAACGACCACTAGCCTCATTGCCAACCCAACTTCCGCCACTGTTGGTGCAACAGTCCTGCTGACGGCAACTGTTGCATCTTCAGCTGGAATGCCAACGGGTTCGGTTGCGTTTTACGATGCCGGTACGTTCCTTCAAAGCATCGCGCTCGATGCGCGCGGAGTGGCGGTTGCCGCGGCAACCTTCTCGCTTGCCGGCACACATTCGATTACAGCAAACTATGGTAGCAACGGCAGCTTCGCTTCCAGCACTTCCTCTGCGGCAACGGTGATAGTCGTTCTGGGAGGAGCGACTGCAGGGACAAGCACAAATCTCAGCGCCACGGCGAATCCCGGGGTCGCGCGTGGATTTTTCCTTAGAGCTAATGTGATCGCGAACAAAGTCACGCCGAAGGGGGATGTGATCTTTCTGGATGGCGGCTTGCTCCTCGGGACCGCACCTTTGGATTCAACCGGGAACGCGAACCTTCCTAGTCCTTCCCTTGGACCGGGAATGCATTACATCAGCGCCTTTTACTCAGGCGACTCGTCTTTGAGCCCTAGTGTGTCTCGGACCGTGACGGAGGATGTTCCCACAGGCACTGCCGACTTTGCGATCAGCTTGCCGGTATCGAGTGTCGCTCTCGCGAGCACGTCAGCTAGCCTTCAAGTGAGTGTCACTTCGATAAACGGATTCAGTGGAGATGTGGCGCTCTCGTGCGCCACCGAAATGCCGCAACTTCAGTGTAGTCTCCAGAATCAGGTCGTTCGCGGTGCAACAGGGACTTCAAAATTGGTTGTTACATTAGTTAGTACACCCAATGACCGCGCGGGTTTGAACGCGCGCGCATTCTTATGCTTTGCTGTCGTGTTTGGGAGCCTGATCTTCCTGCGAGGTCGGTATCGCCCGATTAATGCAAGTCTGTGTATCCTTCTCTTTTGCCTTGGAATGACGGTTGGATGCGGAGCGCCTAGGGATATGCCATCGAGAAAAGGCGCGTACTCTGTCACCGTAACTGGCATATCCGGACAGCCTAGTTTCGTGGTGTTGCACCGGACAGAACTGGTAGTTCGGGTATCCATTCCTACAAAATAAGACCCAAGGGAATAAACAGACAAACTGTTAGCAACCAAAAAACCGTGCTTTTATGGTTCGGGACCACGAGGTTGGGCTGCGCTCTGCGGCGTTAAGCTCGGGTCTGTTCGTTAGAGACCCGTGCCGTTCCCCTGCCGTTCGCACTGCATTAGATCGAAAACAGCGTAAAACATGCCATCTGCTGCGCTATATGTTGTTGAAGTTACGTTTTCACGCGGATTCGAGTCCTACCTGAGGAGCCAATCTTTTCTTGGACTTCCCGGAAAATCCTGAAAAAAGAATCTGGATCAAATAAGGGTAACTATATCGTTGACTAACCACAGGAGAGCGTGGTGGTCACGACGCCGTCAAACAATGCAACGGTCGGCACGACGTTCCTGTTGCAGGCGCAAGCCCCGAAGTGCAGTGGCAGCAATAGCAACAGCATGGCCTACTCCTTTGATAGCAACCCGGATAACGACTTGCCCGGCCAGCAATCCATCAATCAAAATGTGACTGCACCATCGACTGGCGCGCATACGTTGCGAGTGAAAGCCTGGAACGGCACTGGCGACCTATGCGAAACCAACGTCAGCATTAATGTCACCGCGAGTGCCTCCGACGTTACAAGCACCACTCCCACCGATCCGAACGTTGCAATCAGCTTCCCGTTGCAAGCGCAGTCAACAAGTTGTCAGGGCATCACAACCGCCAGCATGGCGTATTCGTTTGACAGCCTTCCTGATCACTTGTTCTCAGGACAGACTTCGATCAATACCACGGCCACTGCGCCGAGCACAGGTGCGCACTTGTTACGGGTAAAGTCGTGGAATACCTCAGGCGGGTTGTGTCAGCAGGACATGGACCTGAACGTGATCAACAATGGTTTAGTGCCCGGCTCAACTGCGAACGCCTACACACACATCGAGCTTTTCAACAATTACACCGGAGGTTATGGTCCTTGCCCGCCGAACTCTAGAGGATCGGGCGTGCAGGGTGCTACAAGCAACGCGTACCAGTTGTGGCAGACTCAACCCGATTGCGGAACCGTGGGAAATAAGACTGGCACAACCAGCCTCGTTTCTCCGCCGGTAAACCCACCGTCTGGAGACACCCAGGTGCGCGTTTTCACTATGAATTACGATGGAAGGGACGGTGCTGGGGTCCGCTGGTCAATCGGTCTGAGCAAGTCGGGAGACCTGAATGACGACACCTTTTCAAATTTCCAGTATGACCTATGGCTTTACTTCGATCAGACGGACCTCAATAATCTTCGCAATTTGGAGATAGACCTCAACCAAACCATCGGCAGTACCAACGGTGGAAATCCTGCGCAATACCTCCTGATCTACGCGACCCAGTGCAACATGGTGCAGAACGTGTGGCAGCTGGGTAATGGATGGCCACTGAACGCGAACCAAGCCTGCACGAGCAGTCTCTTCTCGCCAGGATGGCATCACGTGCAGCTTCAATTTCATCGCAACTCAACCAGCTCAATAACGTTTGACGCTGAGTCGATAGACGGCATCGTGCAGAACTTCACGTGCGGTGGAGCTTCTTGCACCGTCAACGTGCCGACAAGCGGCACGAACTGGGCCATTAACGTGCTTATGCCGAACTTTCAATTGGACGGCAAGGCGGGAGGTGCAACGCTGACAGGCTATGTAGATCAGTTCACGATTTACCGCTGGTAAGGCAATCTCAACGTCTCCTATTTCTTGTACAGACGGCCCCAGGAAGAGGGGCGTCTTTTTTCCTGGATGGGTGCTATGAGGCTGCTTTCTTACGGCATTCGATACGGGATTTTCAGCTTTTGGGCGAGAGCTATTGGGCGCTTTCTATTCTTGTTTCATAGAAAACGTAGGTTCTTGAAGCTTGGCGAGAATGAACAGTGCGAACCACGTCGGAGCGGTCCACGTGTACCAGAATGTAGCGCGATGTAAGAGAATGAGTATCAGCACTAACGCGTTGGCGACCAGGTACATTCCGGCGATGCCGATGGCAGGTCGTCGGCATCGGACAGATGCCAACCACGTGCTTGCTTGGAAGAGACACGGCAGTAAGACGATCTCGTCAAAGAACCATGCGTAGGGAGTTGTCAGCAGTGACGTGAGGATTAGTATCGGCATTTCCTCAACCCAATTCCATAGGCTACTTCGACGACTTGTGTAGAAAAAGACCCATCCCAACGCAAGAATTCCGGGCAACAATTCTGCAGCGCGGAAACCGATCGAGAGTCGAATGAGGCCGCTTAGGGTCGGCGTGAGCTCTTGCGTGAGCCTCTCTTGGACAAGCATTTGTACATACTGAATAAAAATCGAATAATCCAACGAGATCGCTATGAGGCTGGCCGCCATCGTTGTGAGTATGAGCCCGCCCAAGATTCTCGCAGAACGTTTGTAGATGGACAGCACGCCAAGCGCAGCCCACACAAGAAAGATCAGGTGAGGCTTAAGTGCCGCGAGGAACAAGAACGCGCCGGCCCATCCGAGCTTCTGCTTTTGCTGAAAGCGTAAGAAGCCTGCGATTCCTAGCAGAACCAGAGGAGTGGCCTGCCCAATTGCGAGTGCCACAGGAATCGGCGAGAAGGTCGCAGTCGCCAGGCAAGTCAGCAATGGTGACTGTTCCTCTGTTCGGTAAACGTCCCAAAGCCACTTTGCCGATACAACACTTGCGAGCAATCCAACGATTAACCACAGCCGCTGCGCGGTCCCAAAGGGCAAGAAGCCGAGCGGAGCAATGATCGGCACGATCCACGGCGGGTTTCGCATGATTAAGGGTGTGGATCGGCTGTAGCCGGCCGCTTGTTCCAACTTCAACACTGCAGCGCTGGCATACGGATTCTGGCCATGAATGATAAGGGATGCCGCACTCCAATATGCGGCGAAGTCATTGACATTAGCTGTACGTGTTTGCTCCGAAACGGCTCCAGTTAAGCAAACGGACAGGGCAACGATCATTAAGTAAATAAACTTCGGCTGTGACGCCGAGCAACTCAGCCCAGATCGGTGATCGAAACCCGGAGTTGAACCCATTTACTTAAGCTGAAACGTATTGGTGAGGTTCCCAGTGCCTCATGTTAACCTACCGTTCTCTCAAGCATGGACACTCGCGTGAAACTGTTCCTCGTGGCGTTGGGAATCCTTGCTACTGCTAGGTTGGCCCAAGGCCTGTTACGACGACGTCGGCACCCGCTCTTCGATTCTGCTCGGGCAGCAGTTCCGACTCCGAGCACGAGACGGTTGATTCTTGCAAGTTTTCTCACATTGTTCGCTGAACTCGCTTTCATTCGATGGATCGCGGTGGAAGTGAGGATTTTCGCTTACTTCAAGAATCTCGCATTGCTCTTGTGTTTCGTCGGTTTCGGACTCGGCTGCGCGCTGGTGAGTAAAGCACCGCGTTGGGAAACCGCGATAAAGGCCTTTCTGGGTTTGGTACTCGTGGTGCGCTTACCATGGTGGTCGGGGCAGGTGACAGAAAAACTCTCTGCCATCCTTGGTGCAGCGCCGGGCATCGAGATTTGGCACACTCTCGATGCTGCCAATTGGACCCAGTTCCTTTCAGCATCGCTGTTCGCCACGGCATTGTTTTTTCTGCTTATTTTGATCTTCGTACCTCTCGGTCAAATCGTAAGTCGCGAGTTGAATCTCGCATCGCGAACCCTGTCTGGATACTCCTGGAACCTGTGCGGCAGTTTGTTAGGAATTCTGGCGTTCATCGTGATATCCCGGTTGATGTTGCCGCCCTGGATTTGGCTCGGCATCGTGTTGTTGGGCATCGCATGGCATCAAGAGGCTCGGCTGGACCGCGGATTTGTGCTGATTCTGGTCGTACCCTTGATGCTAATGCTCTACGAGCCCAACACCCAAGATCACTTCAACTTGTGGACGCCGTACCATCAACTTGATTACAGGCGTATCTTCCGAAACAGCGAATTTGTCGCAGGGAACGTACAAGTGAATCATGTGGGCTACCAACTCATCGTCAACCTTTCGAACGATTTTCTTGCCCGACATCCTGGCCTCATGAAGGAAAAACCGGAGGATAATCCTTACAATTTGCCCTTTCGTTTTGCGAAAGCCTCGGCCACAGTTCTGATTGTGGGATCGGGGACGGGGAACGACGCGGCAGCGGCGGTCCGGAATCACAGCTCCGTCATCGACGCGGTGGAGATTGATCCGGCAATTCTGCAGCTGGGGCGTTCCGAACACCCGGAGCACCCTTATGACTCCCTTGCCGCCACAACCCATGTCACCGACGCACGCGCGTTCTTTAAGCGAAGTACACGGCAATACGACTTAATACTCTTTGGCTTGCTCGACTCCCATACGCAATTGTCCGACTACTCTAATATGCGTATCGACAATTTCGTCTACACCGAGGAGTCCTTCCGCGAAGCGAGAAAGCTGCTCAGAGACGATGGTGTATTGTTCGTGAAGTTCCAAGTCAATAAAGAATGGATCGCACAGAGATTGGTTCGAATGATGCAAGAAGTGTTTGGCAAGCCGCCACTTGTGTTCAACGCGCCGTCCAGCTATTCGGCCACCGCTACCTGCTTCGCGATCTCGGCTTCGGATCGGATCGAGCGTGCTCTAACCGACAATCTCGCACTCGCGCAGTTTGTGGGCAATAATCGATTGCAAATAACAACCGGTGATGTGCCGGTCACAACTGACGACTGGCCATATCTCTACCAAAAGGAAAGGCGCGTTCCGCAGCTCTTTCTTCTCGTCAGCATATTGGTAATGTCATTAGCGACGATCTTGTACTTCCAGGTTCCTGGAACTCGAGTCTCCGTGCCGTCGCCGTTCTTTTTCTTCATGGGCGCCGGCTTCATGCTCTTGGAGACTCAGGTCCTGAGCCGGTTGGCTCTTTACTTCGGCACAACTTGGCAGGTCAATGCAATCGCAATATCTTCCTTGCTCGTCTCGCTTTTGGCCGCCAATGTGGTCACGGCAACGTGCAAGCGAACAGTCTCCCGGCATTTCATTTTGGCTGGATTGTTTGTTGGATTGGGAATCGCATACTTCACGCCTTTCTCAAGATTGCCGTTTCATCCGGCAATCGTGGGACTTATCGCATCTGGCATTTTTGCCGTGCCGGTGTTCTTTGCTGGCCTATTGTTTTCAAGAGAATTCGCTACCGCCCCCTTGCCGAGCGCCGCTCTGGGAGCCAATGTTTTAGGAGCAGTCCTTGGAGGCCTATTGGAAAACATGTCTCTCATGACGGGAATGCGATCGCTTTTACTTTTGGCCGTTGTGGTGTATGCGATTGCGAGTTTAGCCTTAGTGGCGCGAAAGCTGGTTTAGTCACGCACTTGTTGCGGAGGGTGGAACGTTTCGGATCGAGATGGGTGAGCGCCCAAACGAGACGTTCGGGACAGATTCGGCTGAGAGGCCATCGTAACTCGCAACCAATCTGAGGTTCAGGCCAAATCACGGCTGGAAGAATCGTCTTCCCGCTCTCCACCCAAACCGGCGTTTCCCCACTGCCTCTCCCAAGACGTCCGCAAACGTCCACTTGCTGGTGTTGGGTTCGCTATGGTGACCGCTTTCTGAGTTGTCCGACTTTGAATAGAAAGTGAGCTCGTGCGATAGCAATACCGTCGGACGGTCGATCCACACTCGAACAGGGAGACGACATGCAAGAGAACGATCCTGGAACAACCTTTCTCATTCGCGCTGAGGCGCTACTCGCTATCCTCGTTTCCCTGATTTTTTTAATCGCGACCGCCGCACCTGCTCAAACTGCGAACGAGAATGACATGGACCGTTCCATCAAGCCAGGTGACGATTTCTACGGATATGCCAACAGGGGCTGGCTCAAAAGAATCGCGATAGAGACAGGACGGGCGAGCTACGACAACCGCGCACTGTTAACCGAGAAGACCAACCAGCGGGTTCGCAACCTTATTCAAGACGCGGCAGCCTCGCATCCAGCCAGGGGTAGTGTTGCACAGAAAGTGGGCGACTACTATGCGAGCTTCATGGATGAGGATGCCCTTGAGGCCAAAGGGTTGACGCCGCTGGCCAGCGAAACCGCGATGATTTCAGCAATCAGCGATAAAAAATCGCTCTCTGCTTGTCTCGGCACTACTCTGAACACTGAGTCTGACGGGCTCACCGCCAATGCTGACCATGTCTTCGGCTTGTGGATCAATCAGGGGTTTGAAGACTCGAAGCACAATTTTCCTCACCTGTTGCTATGGTGACGCTGCAGACTGTCGCCTGTCTGGAATACCGCGTCCGAGTTCTAAATTTCGGTGGGTGCCCCATTCTAAATTTCGCGCTTCTTGCGAAATTTAGAGCCTGCCCTGAGCTTTTCGAACGGATGGAGGATTCCATGGGCGCCCCATTCTAAATTTCGCGCTCTTTGCGAAATTTAGGGTGGGTCTTGACCTTGTTCTTGAGATCGAGATTGAGCGCCACGGCCGCGCGGATGAGGTCCTTCAACGCCGCCTCATCAATCTTGTCGCCTTCGTGAATGTCGATGGCGCGCCTGACATTCCCCTCAAGGCTGGAATTGAATAGACCTGAAGGGTCCTTCAACGCAGCTCCCTTGGCAAACGTCATTTTGACGACGTTCTTGTAGGTCTCTCCCGTGCAGAAGATGCCGCCGTGGGACCAGACGGGAGTTCCCGGCGATGTCGCCTTCGCCCACTTCCACTCTTCCCTGATCTCAGAATGACGATCTCAGGGTCTGCCGCGTGTATAATGTCGCGCACTTTCGCGAGCGTCTTCCCGCGCCAGTCGGCAAGTTCTTTGATTTTCTGGTCGATGAATGCAGAGGCAGATTCCACCGGGACGAACCTCCTTATATACACACTTATAGATACAGCTCCAACTATCGCACCTAATTTAGCTGCGCCCAAGGAAATTGGTTGTTGTACAATTGTACATGTTGTATAATGCGAATTGTGGAAATAGTGATCGACACGTCCGCTCTCCTTGCCGTCATCGGGGAGCAGCCGGAAAAGGCAGACTTGGTCAGGCTGACGCGTGGAGCGACTCTGGTGGCTCCAGCGTCGGTCCACTGGGAAGTGGGTAACGCATTATCGGCCATGTTCAAGCGCAAGGCAATCGGCATCAAGGAAGCGCTGCAGCTGTTGGAGGCCTATGCCGCGATTCCCATTCGCATGGCCGAGGTAGGCTTGAAGCAGGCAGTGGAATTGTCCGCGAGACTGAATGTGTACGCCTATGATGCGTACGTGCTTGCCTGCGCCATCAACCAAAGAGCGCCGCTCCTTACGCTGGACGGCGGACTGAAGGAACGCGCGCATGAATTGAAACTGGACGTACTGGAGGCCAACACCCGATGAAGTCGTACAGCTATTCTGAAGCGCGTGGAAATTTTGCGACGGTGCTCGATGAAGCCGAGCGCGACGGAGCAGTGGAAATTCGCCGCCGCGACGGGACCGTGTTTCGCATTCTGCCTCTGCGAAAGTCCAAAGCGTCGCCGCTGGACGTGAAAGGCGTAAAGCTGGGAGTGTCGGCCGCCGATCTGGTAGCAATTGTGCGCGAAGGTCGCGAGCGCGGATAGATCTTCATCTGTGATTCTCACCCTTTGAAACCGCAAAGGGTGGGGCAACCTGGTTGTGGTGGTGCGAAGGGTGGGCCAACCAGCCCAACCCATCCGACCGTGAAGTAGCCACTTGTATCCGCTCGAGGTTTGAGTACAATCCTTCCGCCATATGAAACATCACGTTTGGTCTAAGCCTGATTTGCAATGGGAGGGCTTTCAGCCCGTTGCGCATTGGTTTGGAACCGAGAAAATCTGGGCCTTGCCGTTGACGCGGAAGTACGGCGACGGCAAGGCCGATGAGATTACTACAGTCGGGGACGTCATAGCTCTTTTGCACGACAAGCAATTGAAGCCGGAGTCGTTCGAACGCGGCGTCCTTGAAAGTGAATTTATTGCAGCAGATGACTCTTTGAAAGTGACGGTCAAGGGGCTATCGTTCAGTCGCGACCTTTTAAGAGTTATTCTCCAGTTGCACTCTGAAGGCATTGGTGCTCTTGAATCGGTCTGGTACTACTTCGATCACGACAGTTGCCGACAAGAGCCGCAGGAAATGTATTTCTTTTTTGTCGTAGCCAAGAACAGGATTGTTCGTGAGCGGGTTGGATTTTCTGACTACCTCGATAGCGGTTTCGATCCCACGATCTTTGAAACGCACGATTACAAAGACATGATCTGGGGAGATGAGGCGGATTGGGACGAGGCGGACACGCGTTACTGGTATCGCAAGTTCTACACAGAGACTCGCACCGGCCAATTGATGGCTTTGCGCCCCGACGATCCGCGGTTGTTCCACTACGAGCGCACCGGACCAGATGTAATGGGAGGAATCGGAGTGCTACAACGGTCGTTGTTGCAGATAAAATTCGTTATCTGGATTTTGGTCATCATTTCGCTAGTCAACTTAGTGATTCACTGGAAGTAGTCACGGGACGCTCTTCTGCGCTACCCGCTCCTCAGTAGAGGTGATCGATGGTCGAGAACAACACGCGAAAAAGTGATACTGTGATCGCTGGGAAGTGCTGCCAGATTGTGGCAGCGGTCTGAACGTTATGGGCGCCGCGATTCCTAATGCCATACGCCAGCGCTACATCACATTGGATTCGGTCGAGCGGCGATGTGCCAACGGTCAGAGTACCGTCAAGCGCCGACATCGTGGTCTTGTCGAAATTGGTTTGGAATTGACCATTGATGTCTCCCAGCTGTGGGATCGTCAAACTGTGTCCGGTAGCCTGTAGCAGATATGCTGAATGATTTATGAACTGCCACTGGCCCGTGTTCTTTCCCTTAATCGCGCTATCAATTACAAGCGTAAGATCAAAAAGCAAATTGATTTCAAGTTGGCCAGCGAACCCATTCTTCGTGATGCGCTTTGATAGCCCAATCTTGATTAGCCGTGCGAGCGTGTAGGTGAAAAGAAACACGGTATCAAGATCGGCCGTGACATCAAAAAATCTCGGCTTTATGTCTTCCACGCGGAGTGCGCGAGCGTGTTCCGCGTTATAGTTCGCAATTGCGTTATTAAGAAAGGCCGCCTGGTCGATGACCCACTGCCTGAATGCTTGATCGACCTTGCCATAATTCAAGGTAACTAGCGCGAACCCCGGCGTGTCAGGCTTTGCCTGGCCTGAGCTACGGATGTCTTCCTCAACGGATTGGTGAGCCAGCAGATAACCACGGTCAATGTCGCCCCTGTTGAGGGCCGTCATCGCCCAGAAATAGTAAGGCGTTCCCTTGTGAAGGTGTTGGCCTGGGTGCGTTTTTTCCCACTCGTATGCAGGTTCGAGTGCACGCTCCCAAATACGTTCTGCTTCTTCCAATCTGCCGTTGTCTGCTAGGAATCGCCACACGATTGTGAAGTTGTTGAAAAATGCATCGTGTGCGCCCGGTGCATTAAGGTTATGGTCGAAATATTCAAGCGCGGCTGACGTGAATTCGTCCCAGGCTACCGACGTATTCCCAAGATATGCCTCGTGTAATCGATCAAAGGCGCGATCAATTGGCTGCCCCAGTGCACCAGTGACGATCTCTCGTCCGCCGAGTGTGAGCACGCGCTGCATATGAGTTTAGGTGCCTGAATCAAGAGTTCATCAATACGCCGAACAAACACCATCCTCGGTCATAATAGAACAACCGTGTTGCCCCCATTTAATCCAAGCACGATTGTGGAGCGCGCGAGAAGATGAGTCTGCGGCATGAGAGTCTATAAATTCCTCGATGCAAAATACGGCATGAAGAGCCTCGCTGAAAAGAGGCTGAGGATTTCGAGATTTGATGATCTGAACGACCCCTTCGAGTTAATTCCCTACAACCTTAAAAATCGCAAACATCGCTGGGCCTTAAGGGCGATGAGGAGCCAACTGGGGCAAAACAGAGGAATGCTGTGTTTCAGTGCTACCTGGCGAGACCCTGTTCTGTGGGCACACTACGCTGAAAAGCATCACGGTCTTTGTATCGAGTTTGAACTACCAGAAGGAAACGAGCAATTCCATGAAGTTGATTATGTCCGGTATCGCTTGCCATTTCCAAAGTCACCAACTATTGCAGATACAAAAATCATTCTCTTTACCAAATACGACAGCTGGAAATATGAACAGGAAATCCGAGTATTCTTGGCCTTGAGCGACGAAGAGGATGGCCTCTATTTCAAAGACTTTGACCAAACGCTCAGACCTGTCACAGTGATCGTTGGAGCAAGATGCAAACTGTCAAAAAGGGACATTACAAAGGCGCTTGGACCTCTAGCGAAACAAGTTAAGGTGATAAAGGCCCGTGCAGGATTCACCAAGTTTGAAATTGTCCAAGACAAGGGAGGATTTCAATAGGCGAGTGCGTGGCCACAATCAAGCCCTCAAGTTGAATGGCTACCCGCCGGATGAAACTTAAATCATCATCCGCATGAGCAGGCCGGTGCCGAAACGGGTTTCTGTTGTTCCAATCAGCTTGAAACCGCAAGCGATGTAGAAGTCCTCTGCATGCGGGTTCCCGACTACGTGCAGTGCGCCAGATCCTTGTGCGCGTGCGAACTCGGCGCAGTGCGCGAGCAACGATCACTGCACCGCTTGTCGCAGAAACGCTTTGAACACGACGTCGTCAATATCAGCGGGCTTCCTGACTTTGACGTGTCGTACGTACTGACCATTGCCTTCAAGAAGGCGTCGAGGGTCCTTCAATGCAGAGCCGTGCACAAAGCCAAATTGGACGTGGTCCGGCGCTGAGTACACATAAGCGACGGGAGCTTTGCCCTTCACCCAGCAGCCGTTGCCCCATTTCACCGCTTCCTCGAGTCCGGGCTCCGCACGCTTAACGAATCGGCGTAGCGCGCGGATGATCGAGCGGTTCTTCGACGGCTGGTCATTCAGGTAGTCGTCAAAGCTGGCGTACTTTTTCATCTTCATTGGCCACCTCGGATCGGCTGCGATTCTACTAAATGCATCAACTTGATGGGTGACCGCGCCTGAGCTCGCGCTAGCCGCCACGATCGCCGCTGGGGGCTGGCCCAGCCTTTCAGGTTGAATCCCAATCTTGTTTGGCTTCTTTCCAGAGAACCTAACTTGGGTTGCCCCAGCCCTTTCGCCCGATTTTGGCGAAGGGTGGGACTCAGCTTCGGGTTCACTTAGCGCGACAGCTTTCAAATGGCGGCCGGCGGCGGTAACTGCAATAATGCTCGCTGAGAGGAGAGGTTATGAAACGGACAATGCTTGCAGTATTGGTCTTTGCGGCAATTACGTTGACGTTGGCCGACACGAACAAGAAAGGAATAATCGCGCTCACCCCGCAACAAGTGCGATGGTACACGCCGTCGTACTACACCGACGGCCGCGAGCGAGCGCAGTTGCTCGGCGACTCAAGTCAGGGCGGTGCGTGGGTTGATCGTGCCAGGATTCCCGCCGGCAAACGTGTCCTCGCGCATACGCACCCGCAGGACGAACTGGTTACGGTGATCGAAGGGACCTGGTATTTGGGCGAGGGAACGAAATTCGACTCCACAAAGCTGAACGGCTACCCCGCGGGCAGTTTCATCGTCATTCCAGCCGGCGTACCTCATTTTGTTGCGACGAAGGACAGTACCGTGATCGTTCAGCTCAGCGGCAATGGCAAATTTCACACGGATTATGTTGAGAAATAGGAAGTGCCCACCGGTCGTCTAAGACTTAAATCATCATCCGCATTAACAGGCCGGTGCCGAAACGGGTTTCTGTTGTTCCAATCAGCTTGAAACCGCAAGCGATGTAGAAGTCCTCTGCATGCGGGTTCCCGACTACGTGCAGGGCGCCAGATCCTTGTGTTCGTGCGAACTCGGCGCAGTGCGCGAGCAACGATCGTCCAATCCCATGACGTTGCATTCCTGGATCAACAAACAATGCGTCCAGTTCGCTTTCTCCATCCGCTCTAGGTTCCACGGCTGCAAATCCAACGATGGCGCCGTTCTGTTCTGACACGAACACCCTGCCCCAGCGATCTGCTGCAGGGGCAATTCGATAGCATCAGGGTGGGCAAGTATGGCATCACGATCGCCAGCGTCGTTGAGGGATGCACGTAATTGCAGGTCCTCAAGCTCGCTTCGCTCAGAGATGAGCGCCGGGCGAATGAAAAAAGTATCCACAGACGGATAGTGTAGCGAAGCACGCGGCATTAAGAGAGTGCGTATAAACCGCTTTAGTCGTGGCGCGGCACGGTCGTGTCTTAAATCCTGTGGCATGGCTCACGCGGGTGCTATTTAAGACACGAGCAGGCGGCTCCTCTTCGTTGACTTGCCCTCGCTCCGGACGTAAGATTCCACCGCAGCGGTGCGGCTTTCGAATTTACCTTCAGTTCGAAAAGGAGATCCTCATGAGCGCATCCCCCACGCCCATAACCTCATCCCCTACACCCATAACATCATCCACGAGTGCGTACACCACCCCCGCGTTCTGGGAACGTTTGTGGCGCACAGGCGGTATCCAGTCGGTCGGCTGCTTCATCGTCGCGTACGCAATCTACGGCCATCACCCGCAGGTTGGCGCGTCGAACGACGCACTGGTCGCGTTCTACAACGGCAGTCGCATGCAGATTCTGATCGATGCGGTGTTCTATGGCCTCGCGGTCCTCAACCTCATGTGGTTCGCGGCGGCGCTCAGGGCCACCCTGGCGGACGCTGGGCAAGACGGCTGGGGCGCGGCGGCAACCGCCTCCAGCGCGGCGGTCGGAGGGCTTTTCCTCCTGCTCACCACACTGGTCGCAGGGCTCGCGTACTCGATCGCCGGCTCGGGAAATCAAACTCTCACATCGGACTGAACGATCTCGCCTGGGCCCTTGTCGTGTTGAGTTCGTTCCCGCGCGCGGTGCTCATCATGTCCGCGGCGTTCGGGCTATGGCGGGCCAGGCAGATCTCGAACGCGCTCTTCGCGGCGGGGGTCGCAGCTGTGGTGCTCGTCTTGCTAGGCGGCACCACGTGGCTGAGCGGTGGATTCTGGGCGCCGGACGGCGTCTATTCGCGCTTGGTTTCACCCGCCGTCGGCGTCGTTTGGGGCTTGGTCGTGAGCTGGATCCTCTTGGCCCGAAGTCCTGCGACGCGTGCTGGATGGTGATGCAATTCCTATCTCCAAACGAGGTACTCACCAATTAGGCGAATAGTGGGAGGCCGGGTGGCCCACCCTTTACGTCGACTTTTCCCAACCTGACTTAGTGATCCCCACCCTTCCCGAAGACCGGGGAACGTGAGGCAACCCCGTCGGTTTGTTAGAGTCAAGGACATGAGCGTGATCTGAGAGGAATCCCTGGAGAATTGATATGGCGAAGGCACCACTGATTTTTACGTATTACATTGCTGCTCCCGTGGAGAAGGTCTGGGATGGGTTCGTTTCGAAGGAAGCGAATCAAACAATCTTCATGGGCGCGGACTTTGAGGTGGACTTGAGACCTGGCGGGGCGATGACATGGTCGGGTCCGGGTAAAGATGGTAAACCGATGCGGTATGTAACCGGTGAGGTGCTGCGGGTAGAACCACCAAAGCTGTTTGAATATAAGTTTGGCATGGGCGACGGGGCGGTGATGTCGAGAGTGAAGGTGGAACTGACTCCGGAAACGGAGGCGGTGAAAGTTGTGGTGACGAATGACGGCTTTGAGGAGAACGATCCGTCCTATGCGCAGAACGCCGACGGTTGGCCCCGGATTCTTTCCCGATTGAAGACTCTGCTGGAAACAGGCAAGACCTTCCGGCCGCATTAGACCGACCAAAACGCGAACCAGCGGCGGGATGACCCTATCCTGCCGCGAACTGCCCCACTCAAGCCAAAATCGGGCTTGAATGGGCCACCCGTCAGCCTTCCCTTCGAGCGGCGATTGGTCTGACCGAGGACCCGCAGTGAGACAGTTTCTGCTCCAAAGGCGGGGCTATTTTTTTGTTTTCCCTTGTCGAAATAACCCAACCCTACCCGTCATCCCTATAGAGGCGGCTTAACGGTCAAGTTGCCCATCGAGGAGGTGAACGATGTGTCCATTCTGTTTGGCAACCATGGGATTAGTCGTCGCCGGGGCAGTTTCTACCGGCGGTGTAGCAGCATTGGTTGTGAAAATTTCTCGCAAAATGACGGATCAGAAGAAATCGTCCCGAATCTGAATAATGAATCTGAATAATAAGGAGAAATGAAAATGAAAGAGAGAGACAAGCAACCCGGGAAAGGGCAACTCGCGATGAAGACGCCCCCGATCGTATCGCAGCAGGAATGGGAAGCTGCGCACCAGCAGCTCCTCGTGAAGGAGAAGGCCTTCACCCGCTCCCGTGATGCGCTGGCCGCTGAACGCCGGCGGATGCCTTGGCTGGCTGTGGACAAGAAGTACGAGTTCGAGGGACCCAAGGGCAAGGTAAGCCTGGTCGATTTGTTCGAGGGCCGCAGGCAGTTGATCGTCTATCGCGCCTTCTTCGAGCCCGGAGTGTTCGGTTGGCCCGAGCACGCCTGCCGCGGCTGCTCCCTGGGCGCCGATCAGGTTTCGCACCTCGCGCATCTGAACGCCCGCGACACAACTCTTGCATGGGCCTCACGCGCGCCGCAGGCGGACATCGCGCGCGTGAAGAAGCGTATGGGCTGGGAGATGGCCTGGTACACCATGACCGACAGCTTCGACAAGGATTTTGGCGTCGATCAATGGCACGGCCACAACGTGTTCTTCCGCGACGGGGAGCGCGTGTTCCGCACTTACTTCATCAACAACCGCGGCGATGAAGCGATGGGAAGCGTCTGGAGCTATCTCGACATTACGCCGCTCGGACGTCAAGAGACTTGGGAGGACTCGCCGGAAGGTTATCCCCAGACTGCGCCGTATAAATGGTGGAACTGGCACGACAACTACGACGCCGAGCCCACGCCTAATCCGAAGTGGATCGACATAACAACCGACCCTGAAGGAGCCGCGTTGCGAAGGCGCAACGAAGAAGCGAAAGCAAGCTAAAGAAGGGCGCGGTGGCCCCACTCAAGCCCGGTTTGGCCTGAGTGGGGATCGTTCACATGTCACAGACTTAGGCCAACGAACAAACTAAATTGTCCTCATGCCCTGCGTACTAACGCGTCGTCACACAGTGGCCAAAGTCACCCCAGCCATCAGTCATCAGGAAAAGCACGGGACGAAAACACGGAAGAGCGACGGGAAGACTTTGTCCTGCGGTAGAACATCCCCAGGTTGCTCGGCGCCATTTCAGCCCACACCGTGTAATACCATCACGGCAAACTTCCAGGCATCGTCGGTCTTGTGCAGCATGTAGGTGACCCCTACGCGCTCCAATTCCTGTCCATCGGATTTGTAACGGACGGCGATGCCGCTCGCCAACGCAGATTTGGCACTCAACAGCTTAACCTTCCGCTGGTCGAGCTCACTGCGCCCATACCCGCGAGCCCGAAGATTTTGCATAACCGGGGTGAAAATCGGCAGGACTGCAGCAGGCGTCGGCAGCGCGATCACTCCAGGCGGTCCAATGAGCAACGCTGGCTGGTGGAAGTAAGGCAAAATGGCTTCGATATTTAGAGTGCTGAACGCAGCGTAGTATTCATCCAGCATACGGTTTACGGCTGCTTCGTCAGTCATGGTTCTTCCTCGAAAGCGGTCTTATCTTATCCCGCCAAGGAGCCGAACCCAAAAAAGCCTGAGCCCTGAAAAGATGTGAACTCGGCGAAACATAGAAAGCTCCCACGGGCACGATTGAGTTGAGGGCGTAATTCCACCGGTTGTTAGAGGTGCGCCCAAATGGAGACTCTGTCCACCCTGTTCTATTTCGCCGAGATCAGGCGGCCACTTCGAAGCGATCGTGGTTCATCACCTTGCCCCACGCCGCCACGAAGTCTTTTACAAACTTCTCCTTGGAGTCGGTGCACGCATAGACTTCCGCGAGGGCACGCAGCTGTGAGTGCGAACCGAAGATCAGATCGACACGGGTACCGGTCCACTTGACCTGGTTCGTCTTGCGATCGCGTCCTTCGTACACGGTCCCAGAGCCGTTCGATTGCGCCAACGGCTGCCATTGCGTGCCCATGTCGAGCAGGTTGACGAAGAAGTCGTTGGTCAGCGTCTCCGGCCGTTTGGTGAAGACGCCGTGCGTTGACTTCCCGGCATTTGCGCCAAGCACGCGCAGGCCACCAACGAGAACCGTCAGCTCAGGCGCCGTCAGCTTCAGCAATTGAGCCTTATCCACCAACAGCTCCTCAAGCGATAGACGTTGTTTGCCGCGAACATAGTTGCGGAATCCATCAGCTTTCGGTTCGAGCGGTTCGAAGGACGCGACGTCCGTGTGCTCTTGCGACGCGTCCATGCGCCCCGGCGTGAAGGGGATTTTCACATCGTGCCCAGCGGCCTTCGCAGCTTTCTCGATCGCCGCATCGCCGCCAAGAACGATCAGGTCAGCTAGCGAGACCTTTTTCCCGTCAGACTTCCCTCCGGATTGCGCAGCGTTGAACTCCTTCTGGATCACTTCCAGTTTCTGTAGCACCTTCGCCAGTTCAGCCGGCTGGTTGACCTCCCAGTCCTTTTGCGGCGCGAGGCGAATGCGTGCGCCGTTCGCTCCACCGCGCTTATCAGAGCCGCGGAACGTCGACGCCGATGCCCAGGCGGTCGAGACCAACTGGGAAATGGACAGGCCAGACGCGAGGATTTTCGACTTCAGAGCGGCAACGTCCTGCTCGTTGACCAGTGGATGACTCACAGCGGGGATCGGGTCTTGCCACGGTAGTGGCTCCTTCGGAACCAGTGGGCCGAGATAACGCACGATCGGGCCCATATCGCGGTGCGTCAGCTTGAACCACGCCCGGGCAAACGCGTCTGCGAACTGGTCCGGATGCTCGTAGAAGCGCCGTGAAATTTTTTCGTAAGCAGGATCGAAGCGCAACGAGAGGTCCGTGGTTAGCATAGTTGGCGTGTGACGTTTTGCGGGATCGTGCGCATCCGGTACCGTGCCGTTGCCGGCGCCATTCTTTGGCGTCCACTGATTCGCACCGGCCGGACTCTTGGTCAGTTCCCAGTCGTAGCTGAACAGGTTGGTGAAGAAGTTGTTGCTCCACTTGGTAGGCGTCTGGGTCCAAGTGACTTCCAGACCGCTGCCAATGGTGTCCGCACCAAATCCTTTACCAAATTTATTCTTCCACCCTAAACCTTGGTCGTGGATGTCGGCGCCTTCCGGCTCCGCGCCCACGTAGTCAGCGGGAACGGCAGCGCCGTGAGTTTTGCCAAACGTATGCCCGCCGGCAATCAGCGCGACTGTTTCTTCGTCGTTCATGGCCATGCGATGGAATGTTTCGCGAATGTCCCTGGCCGCCGCAATGGGGTCGGGCTTTCCGTTCGGCCCTTCCGGGTTCACATAAATCAGGCCCATCTGAACTGCGCCGAGAGGATTCTGAAGATCACGATCGCCACTGTAGCGCTCGTCCGCCAGCCACGTGCCTTCAGGACCCCAGTAGACTTCTTCGGGCTCCCAAACATCCGCCCGACCGCCGCCGAAACCGAACGTCTTGAATCCCATATCCTCGAGAGCGACGTTGCCGGCAAGAATCATCAGGTCGGCCCAGGAAATTTTGCGTCCGTATTTCTGCTTGATCGGCCACAGCAGCCGGCGCGCCTTGTCGAGGTTCACGTTGTCAGGCCAGCTATTGAGTGGCGCGAAACGCTGCTGCCCGGCTCCGGCACCGCCGCGGCCATCGCCGATGCGATATGTGCCTGCACTATGCCACGCCATGCGAATAAACAGCCCTCCGTAGTGCCCGAAGTCGGCGGGCCACCAATCCTGCGAGTCGGTCATGAGCGCATGCAGGTCTTTGATCACAGCATTCAGATCGAGACTCTTGAATTCCTTGGCGTAGTCGAACTCCTCGCCCATGGGATCAGACAAGTCTGAGTGCTGATGCAGTACCTTCAGATTCAGCTGATTCGGCCACCAGTCGCGGTTGGTAGGAGCCGAGGCCCCGTGGTTGAACGGGCACTTGGATTCGGTTGCTGCATTTTTGCCCTGATCTTTGACTTGATCTCTGACCTGAACCTCGGGGGAAACAGTCCCCGATGAAGAGGCAAGTGTGTTTTCCATTTGTTTTGTATTTTCCATATTTTTTTCCTTATGTATTAGTTCGAAACTGCGATGATCTACGAACCCATCAGACTGCGGTCCGCACAATTTAGGTGCCGACGCGCGGGTTGATCGGCTGTTCAACAAACATCCACACATCTCCAGACTTAACGGGAAGCGCGGTGAGCGCACTTCGCGCAAAACCCGCGAAAAATAAGTTGGCATTCACGAACCACTCGCTTGCCGAGCGAACGCGAAGTAGGCTTGGGCACGTCGTACCAGTCCACGTCCTCAACATTGCCGCAGCGGTCGCAGATGAAGTGGTGGTGGCGCATGCCTTCCAGATCGAATCGCCCGGCGCGGCCCTCGACGGCCACTTCGCGC
>WNGE01003850.1_pt1 | contig 27180 bp, 28 predicted proteins | sample 5400651 | NCBI WGS metagenome assembly WNGE01 (sample SAMN13153370, study PRJNA577476) | soil metagenome | isolation source: 60 cm soil or saprolite under grassland replicate 2 | place: USA:California | collected 2016-06-15 | reverse complement strand
CTTCGGGCTGCTCCCTTCGCGCCCGCTCGGCATACCCTTCGTGGCCGCGCGTCCATGCCGCTGCGCAGGAGGGCACCCAGGGTCGGACTGTAAGCGTGATGCTCCGCTGGCAGGCACTGCTTGTCCCCTCTCCCTCTGGGAGAGGGCTAGGGTGAGGGCGAGCTAAAGGCGATAACCGGCTGCTGCCAGCCACAAGCATGCAAGCCGCGCGCAATGCGATAGCCCGCCCCACCACGGAGCAAGTTCCCTGGCTGCCCTCCTGCCCCAGCGGCACGCAAGCGCCTCCACGAAGGTTATGCCGAGCGGGCGCGCAGGGAGCAGCCCGAAGGGCGTCCGGGCGACGCGACCAGCGGCGCCCGAGCGGACTGGAGCGAGCGCGGGAACGCTGAGACGCAAATTATCCGAAAAGGACCGGGCGCGGACCGAAGCGAGCGCGGGAACGCTGAGACGCAAATTTCTTTGAATTACTTATCGGGCGAGGTGGTAGGGCACGTTGGCCACGATCACGCCCGGGTGGAACAGCAGTGCCGCCTTCAACCGCAGGGCGGTCTGGTTGTGCAGCAGGTGCTCCCACCAGTGGCTGGGCACGTACTCCGGCAGCACGATCACCAGAGTGTCCGAGGGGTGGCTCTCGTGCAGCGCGTCGATGTAGCGCAGTAACGGGCCCGCGAGCGAGCGGTACGGCGACTCGATCACCACCAGGTTCGCGGCGCGCTGCGACGACTCCTGCCACTCCGTCTGCAGCTCCAGCGCCGACGCGGGCTCGTCGGTCACGTGCACGGCGGTCACCGCCTGGTCAGAGGTCATGGCACGCGCGAAGGCCAGCGCCTGCCGCGCGGGCACGTTCAGGCCGGAGATGGGCACGATTACCCGCAACCGCACCTCGGCCGGATCGAGCGGCGTCTCGGGCGCCTGCGCGACCTGCATCCGCAGGTAGTGCTGGCGAATCATCCACATCATCCCGATCAGCAGCGGGATCAGCACCAGCACCATCCACGCGCCGAGCAGGAATTTTGAAATGGCGACCTCAAACGTGACGACGCCCGTCGTCACCGCCCCGAGCGCGTTGACCGCCGCTCGCAACTTCCACCGAGGATCCTGCTGCCGCAGCGCGTACCAGTGCTTGACCAGCCCGGCCTGGCTCAGCGTGAACGCGATGAACACACCCACCGTGTACAGCGGGATCAGCCCGGTGACGCTGCCGTTGTAGGCCACGATCAGCAGCGACGACACCACCGCCAGCACCACGATCCCGCCCGTGAACGCGAGCCGATCGCCGCGGAAGCGGAAGATGCGCGGCAGGAAGCGATCGGTGGCCATGATGCTCGTGAGCCGCGGAAACCCGTTGAAGCTGGTATTGGCCGCAAGCACCAGCAAGATCGCGGTCGAGAATTGGATCAGCAGAAAGTACGGGCCCTCGCCCACCAGCGACCGCGTCAGCTGACTGACCACCGTCTGGGCCTCGGACGGGTCCGGCACGATGCCAATCTGCCCAGCCAGGAAGCTGATGCCCACAAAGATCGTCGCGAACAAGGCGCCCATCCACACCAGCACGGTCTGGGCATTGCCAACCGACGGCTCCTTGAACGCGGGCACACCGTTGGAGACTGCCTCGGTGCCAGTCAGCGCGACCGAGCCAGAAGCGAACGCACGCAGCACGAGCAGCAGCCCGAGCCCCTCGGCCACGCCAGACTCAGGCAGCAGCCATTCGGCGGGCGCGGTGTACTCGGGCAGGTCACCGAGCGCGAAGCGGAAGGCGCCGTAGCCCACGAGCCCGAGGATGCCGACCACGTAGATATAGGTAGGCACGGCGAACGCTCTGCCCGATTCGCGGATGCCGCGCAGGTTCATGAGCGTCATGAACGACACGACCACCAGGCTGATCGCCACGCGCTGCTCGAACAGGTACGGGAACGCGGACGTGACCGCCGCCACACCCGCGGCGGTGGAGACCGAAACGGTCAGGATATAGTCGGTCAGCAGCGCGGCGCCCGCCGCCAATCCAGCCAGAGGACCCAGGTTGTCCTTGGCGACGACGTAGCTGCCCCCACCGTTCGGGTACGCGCGAATGACTTGCCGATAGCTCAGCACGACGATACCCAGGACCAGACAGATCACCAGCGTGATCGGCAAGGTCAGCGTGAGCGCCCCAACCCCGGCGATCACCAGCACGCGCATGATCTCTTCGGTCGCGTACGCGGACGACGAGATGTTGTCGGACGCGAAAATCGCGAGGCCGACGAACCGATTGATGCGCTGCTCGGACTCCTCGGCGCTGGCCAGCGGGCGCCCGATCAACAGCCGCTTGAAAATGCCCAGCACCCGCCCCGCGCCCGACTTCGGCTGCTCGCTGGACGTGCGCGGCACCAGGTAGCCCGCGCGCACACGCCGAAAGTCGCGGTGGCGACTCACCCGCAGATAGCGATCGCCGGGCAACTTGCCGTGCAGCGATTCGACCCGCTGCAGATCACGGTCGATCGTCGCGGTGCGCTTCGCCGGCTCGAAACCCTGGGGCAGATCGCGCAGGACGACGGTCTCGCCCACGCCGCGGCCGTTGCCGTTCGCGCCTGACGTTTCGTCGCCCACGTAAGCAGTCTGCGGGGCAGTACGTAGGTTCAGCGCCAGATAGCGCTCAATATTTTCTCAACGTTTTCCGCTCGGGTGCTCCCTCGCGGTTACGCTCCGCACTAGCCGGCGATCGACGCTAGTCGGCGAGCAGTCGGTAGCCCACGCCTGGCTCGGTGGCGATGAACCGCGGCGCTTGCGGATCGGGCTCGACTTTCTTGCGCAGGCGAGCCACGTACACATGCAGGTAGTGCGCCTCGTCACCGTAGCCGGCGCCCCACACCTCGTGCAGCAGCATGCGGTCGGTGAGCACGCGATTGGGGTGCGCAATCAGCACCTTGAGCAGCGCGTACTCGGTCGGCGTGAGGTGCACCTCCTGACCTGCCACGCTGACCCGGCGGCGCTCCAGGTCGACCTCGAGCTCGCCCGTTCTGAAGACCGCGTCAGCTCCCTGAGTGGGTCGGGCGGCGTGCCGCAGCGCGACCCGCAGCCGCGCCAGGAGCTCCTCCACACCGAACGGTTTGGTGAGATAGTCATCGGCGCCCAGATTCAACGCCTCGACCTTGTCGCGCTCGCCGCCGCGCACCGAGAGCACCACGATGGGCGTGCTCGCGCTCTCGCGAATGGCCCGAATAACCTCCAAGCCATCGAGGTCCGGTAACCCCAGGTCGAGCACCACCACATCGGGGTGCAGGCGGGCATACGCCGCCAACGCCTCGCGGCCTGAGGCGGCCGTGTCGACTCGAAAGTCATGCCGCGACAGGTTGGCCTCGACCACCCGCAGGATCCCTGGCTCATCGTCGACGACCAGTACCCGCGCTCCGAGCGGGCGCGTCATAACGGCAACGTGAAGCTCACCTGCAGCCCATGCTCGGCGCGGTTTGCTGCCCAGATCTGCCCACCATGGGCCTCGACCAGCCCGCGCGCGACAGCCAGGCCAAACCCGACGGCATCTGGCCGCGCGAACACCTCGAACAACCTGGCCAAAACTGCATCTTCGACCACAGGACCACTGTCGATGACGTCGATGCGCAGCGCCTCGCCCTCGATGCAGGCGCGAACGGCGATCGCGTTGCCGTTCGGGGCGCGGCCGATGGCGTGCTCGATCAGGTTGGTCAGCACCCGGTCGATCTCGACATAGTCCAGAGACACGGGTGGCAGATCGTCCTGCACCGCGACCTCAACCTGCCGATCTGAGGAGGACCGCAAGCGGCCGACGACGTCGTCGATGAGCGCGCCGACGTCGTACCAGCCCTTCTCGGGCCGCAGCGTGCCGCTTTCGATGCGCGACAGGTCGAGCAGATCGCCGACCAGCCGATTCAAACGCAGCGCCTCGTCTTCGATCGCCTGGGCGAACTCGGCTTGCTCTCCTTCCGACCACTCCACATCGCTCTGGCGGAGGCTGCCGGCCGAAGCGACGATCGAGGCCAGCGGCGTGCGCAATTCGTGCGAGACACTGTTAAGCAGCGCGCGGCGGAGCTCATCGCTCCGCCGCTGCACTTCCGCTTCGATCGCGTCGTTCAGCTCATGCAGGATGCTGTCATCCAGCACGACCGCTCGGCGCAGGAGCGATTCCAAGATGTTCCACGACTGGGGTTCGGCCATCGGCGAGTCGCTTCGCGGCCATTATCGCCAACAACACCACCACCTGCGTGACCGCGATCAGCCACAGGAACGAGTCGGACGTCGCGGGGAAGGGCAGGATGTTGCTCCAGGCGTTCATCGACGCGTGGAACATCGTGGCGATCAGCAGGCTGCCGTTGGTCGCGTTGTAGACCCAGATGAACAGCACCACCGCCAGCAGCGACGTGACCAGGAAGGCCATGAACGGCATGCCGTTCTGTCCGCCCGCGTCTGAGGCGCCGTTGTTGAAGAAGATCGGCAGGTGGAACAGCGTCTCGAGCCCGCCGAGGACCGCGACCGTGATGGGCAGGCCGTAGCTCTTCTGCAGCCGAGGTAGCGCGAAGCCACGCCAGCCGACTTCCTCGCCGTTGATCAGGGCCACGAACGCGAAGGCGAACAGGATGTCCAGCCCCAGGGCCGGACGCAGCTCGGGCAGCGCCGGCACCTGGTTGCCGAGCGCACCGTACAGACCGAGCGCGGCGAGGATGATGGCGCCATTCAGAAACAGGGTGATGCCCCACCAGCGCCAGCCGACGCGCCAGATCAGCAGTCGCTTGAGCAGGGCCTTGACCTCCTGGCCACCGCCGATGATCGCGCTCACGATGATGGCCGCGATCGTAGGCGCGTAGCCCATCGCGATGAGCAGCGCATCGGGCGGCGTGCCCATGAGCCCGTACGAGCTCAGCACGAGCGGAATCAAGATGCTCCACGCGAGCACGAAGGCGAGCGTGAAGAACGAGACCAGCGGGTGATTTCGAATGAACGTCAACATGCGCCCACAATGGGCCTTGCCGTCGCCCGAGGCATCGGCCCGCGTCCCGACCTGCTCGGGAAGCTGGTCCCGACGTGGCGGGAACGCGCTCAGCGCAGGCCGGCTTCGCGGGCTCGGATCACGGCCTGGGCACGGTCGGCGACCTGCAGCTTGCCGCAGATGTTCGAGACGTGGTTGCGCACCGTCTTCAGACTCAGCACCAGATGCTCCGCGATGTCCTCGTTGGTGCGGCCCTGGGCGATCAGTCGCAGGATCTCGGTCTCGCGCTCGGTGAGCTCGGGAAAGATCGCGGCGCTCGCGGCAGGCTGCGGCGAGGCGAAATAGCGCATCACCCGCGAGGCGATACCCGGTCCGAAGATCGCCTCGCCGTTGCCCACGGCGCGGATCGCGCGTAGCGTCTCGGCCTGGCTTGCGCCCTTCAAGACATAGCCGCGCGCTCCAGCACGCAGCGCGGCAAAGACCGACTCATCGTCTTCGTACATCGTGACCACCAGCACATTGGCCCGCGGACTGTCCTGGACGATGCGCCGCGTCGCCTCGATGCCATCGGGCGGTGGCATGTTCAGATCCATCAGCACAACGTCCGGCTGGAGCGAGCTGGCGAGCTCGATGGCCTCCGCGCCCGTGGCAGCCTCACCAGCCACTTCCAGATCGCCCACCGACTCCAGGAGGCCACGTAGCCCATCGCGGAACAGTGGGTGATCGTCGACGATCAGCACCCGCATCTAACGCCTCATCTCCCGTTCCCGCAGCGGCACGGTCGCCACCACACATGTCCCACCCGCGGCACCACGTGAGATCAGGCAGGCTCCGCCGAGCTCCTCGGCGCGCTCGCGCATCGACGCCAGCCCGACGCCAGGGCGGTACTCCACCGGCAACCCGACGCCATCGTCTTCGACCGAGATGGACAGGCCGGCATCGCCCGTGAATACCGCGACCCGCGCGCTTCCCGCGTGAGCGTGGCGAGCCACATTCGTCAACGCCTCCTGGACAATCCGATACACCGCGACCTCCACTGCCGCTGGCAGCGCAGGCAGCTCGAGGTCAGCAATGCTCACCTTGAGCCCATTCAACTGCTGCCCTTCCAGGCTCGCTCCCAGCTGCCGCAGCGCTCCGGCCAGGCCGAGCTCGTCCAGAGCTGGCGGGCGCAGGGCGGAAACCAGCTGCCGAATGTCGCCTACCGCGGCCTGAGTGCGCTCCGCGAGCTCGCCGAGCAGGACATCGGCTCGCGGATCATCCGATAGTCGGTTGCGGGCAGTCTCGAGTTTCAGTCCGAGCGCGGCCAACGTCGGGCCCAGACCATCGTGCAGATCGCGTCGAATGCGCCGCCGCTCCTCCTCGCGGGCGTTGACCAGCCGTTCGCGCGAGCGCAGCAGCTCGACGTTCAAGCGAACAGCCGCCAGGGCCGCTGCGGCCTGGCGCAGCAGGTCATCCAGCAATCGCCGGTCTGCCGCGGCCAGTCCTTCACCAGGAGTACGTCGGCCGACCAGCAGCGTGCCCAGTGCTTCGCCCTGGTGGACGAGCGGCAGCCGAATCGGATCGGCTCGTGGCACACCGACCGCTGCGAGCTCGGTCTGCTCCGAGTCGGCAACCTCGATGGCCACATACGGCACCTTCAGGGCGCGTGCGATTGTCTCGACGACCGCGGGCAGGGTGGCGGTCGGATCGGCGGTCGCCGCGAGTCGGCGCCCGAGGTCCGACAGCACCGTGTATGGCTCATCGCGCTGCCCATAGAGCAGCCGGTTGACGGCGCGCTGGAGTCGCTCGCGCAACGGCTGGAACAGGACCGCCACCGCGCCAGTAGCGAGCAGCGAGATAGCCAGGTTGTCCTCGGTGCGGAACAGCGAGCTCAAGTAGCCCACCAGCATCACGTACAGCGCCACGACGGTGACGGTCAGCGCAGCATAGACCAGCGTCCGGCCGATCAGCGCATCGACGTCGAACAGCCCGTGCCGCAGCAGCGCTACGGTCAGAGACAGCGGAACGAGTGCGATGCCGAGATCGGCGATGGCAGTCAGCAGCAGGCCCGGCAGTGGCTCGCGCAATTCAGAGACGAATGCTTGCAGCACCCCGAGGACGCCGAACGTCGTAACCGCGGCCACGAAGCCCACCGCGGTCCATCTCGTTTGCAGGCGCTGCACGGCCGAGGAGACGCGGCGATAGCGGTAGATCTGGCTGAACACCACGCAGCCGAAGCCGATCAAGAACAGCGGCACCACCGCGTAGTCGTAGGTCTGCCGCACGGCTGCCAGCTCGTCGTCGATGAGAAACGGGCGCGGCAGCTGGGCCACCATCCAGCCCAGCGCCGGCCAGCGCATCCAGCGCGGCACAAACCGCCCATCGGGGAACACGAACAGGAACGCGGTGAACGCCGTGCGGCCGATGACGTCCACGGCAATGGTGGGCAGTCGCAGAGCCGGGATCGTTCGCGCGGCCTGGTCGGCGAAGTCGGGGAAGGTGATCGAGCCGAAGAGGAGTAGCGCGAATGCGGCGAAGACCGCGATGCGGTCGGTTGGCCGACGCCACACCAGGAGTCCGCTGGTAGCGGCGAACACCAGCACCACTGCCAGGCTGATGGCCGCGAACCAAACCCCGTAGGGGTCTGGTCGCTGCGCGACGCCTGGCAGCCCGAGCCCGACCAGAGTGCCCGCGCCGAGCGCGACCAGACACCAGATGATGCGCACCACGGATGGGTTCAGCGGCACGTGCGGCGCAAGTCTACTCGTGTCTCGCTCAGCATCGGCAGATGAGGTTGCCGTATGCGACGTGCCACACGAGGTAGAACGCGATCCGCATCACGATTGCTGCCAGGAAGCCGTAGCGGCGGAAGAACACGGCCTCGCCCATGTTCAGGGCGTAGTCCGGAATGAACGCGGTGATCGCCAGGAACAGGGTCTCCGGGCGAACGTCGAGGAGGTCCTGCAGGTACGGCTCGACGCAGCTCGTGAGCACCGCCAGGACCCAGAAGACCTGCGATTCAGCGCGGCCGCGGAGGATGAGGCGCGAGATGAGCCACAGCAGCAGCGGGATCGGGAGCAGGCGAAAGAAGACCTCGGACAGGATCGCGCCGCCGGTGTAAAACAGCACCGAGCCCGGGAACGGGACGTTGAAGGTTTCCAGTGTGTGCTGTTCGGCGAACACCCTGGTCCAGCCGATCGCGACGTCAGCGCCCGACATAACGGCGCCAATAGCGAGGCCCAGGGCGATCGGCCACATCCCCACGCGGCCCGCGGCAGGGAAGCCGGTCTTGTGGGAGAGCCAGATCCCGACGAGCCCGAGTCCGCCGAAGAGGGCAATGGCCGGCCAGCTGAATAGACTCGCTCGGGGGTCACGCTCGAGGCCGGCGCCGACGTAGGTGATGAACAACTGGACGCCCGCCAGAAACCCCAGCAGTGCAACCCAGACTCTGATGGATTGGGCGAGCGGTGTGTCCGCGCGCCGCAGATTCGCGGCGAGAGTGGCCATGCCGCCGAGCCTAGGGCTCGGACAGGTCCCGAGGCATCGGCCCGGTTCCCGAGGAGTCGGGAATCCGGTCCCGATGCCGCCGTTGGCCGCTCGGCGCGAGCGCTGCTAGGTGCCTTCGTAGAGGCCGAAGGCGTTGCCGGCGGGGTCGCGGAAGGTCGCTTCCCAATCCACGCCCTCGACGATCGCCGTGCGCGGCTTGACGACCTCGCCGCCATGCTCGACGACTGCTGACAACACCTCGTCGATGCTGTCCACCGCGATGCACGGCAACAGCCCTGGCTCTCGCGACGGCGGCCGGCCGAGCACGAACCCTCCCCCAGCGCGACCGCTCGAGTCGGTGAACTCGGGGTAGGCAGTCTGCTCGAGCACCTCGCCGACCGCAGGGTGCCGCCGGACGTGCCAGCCCAGCACCCGCTCGTAGAACGTGATCGACTCCTCGAGGTTCGAAGCCGGGATCTGAAGGTAGTTGAGGACCGCTTTCGTGGTCATGCTGCGCCTCCTTTCTTCGGCCGCGACTCGCTCGGCCAGGATGTTCCACGTCACCCGCTGGCGCGGATCGGGCCGGCCATCGTCCAGGAACACGACGCCCTCATCGCTCAAGCGCCGCCGAAGCTCAGCATCGATATGCTCGTTGGCCAGGACGCGGGCAGACAGGCCGGCGCGCACGATGCCCTCAGCCGCCCGCACGTCCCCGCGCACCGCTATGGAGACATCCCCAGCGGTGGTCCACTCGCCCTGGCGAACCACCGCCATCGCGCGTGCGAAAGCCTGCGAGCCAGTGCGGTAGCGACGCACCAGCCGCCAGTGCTGCGGCTCCTTGCCCGGCACCAGCTCGACCACCTGGAAGCGCGCCAGCGCCTGCAACGCCGTATACGTGTTGGGCACTTCGTAGTCGATCTGGCTGGCGATATCGGCGGTCTTGAGCCCCTCGTCGCCGGCCAGTCCGGGCAGCTCCACGATCTGCCGTTGCCGCTTGCCCAGCGCATGCTCGTCAACGGGGCTCGGCGGCTGCTCGGCCGAGGCCTCCTCGGGCAGCGGGCTGGCCTGTTCGGCAAATGCCGACAACGCCGAGGCGAGCGTCCGCGCCAGCTCCGCCCACGCCTTAGCCACCACACCCTGCCCCAGCCGGCCGCCGCGCCAGCGGCCCCGCGCAGCGCCCTCCTCGTCGCATATGAACTACTATGAACTACAGTTGGACTGCCGTCAAGTGCCTCTTTTAGAGCCGCAGCCGCGGATCCAGCGCATCCCGCAGCGAGCCAGGCTCAGCGCCAGGCCCGGCGCCACCGCCAGCCACGGCGCACGCTCCACGAACTGCACGCTCGCACCGCGCAGCATCAGCCCCCACGCTGGCGTCGGCTCGGCGACGCCGAGGCCCAAAAACGTCAGCGCGGCCTCCGACAGCATCGCCTGGCCCAGAAACGCCGTGACCAGGATCAAGTACGGGGCCATCACGTTGGGCAGCATGTGCTGCGCGACTATCCGCGCGTGGCTCGCCCCGATGCACCGCGCGGCTTCGATGAACATCTGCTGACGAATCGACAACGCCGAGGCGCGGATGACCCGCGCGACCCGCGGAATGATCGGCACCGTGATGGCCAGAATCACGTTCGTATCGTTGTTGCCCAGCGCGGTGACCACCGCCAACGCCAGGATCAGCAACGGAAACGAGATCAGCACGTCCATCAATCGCTCGAGCAGCAGATCGACTTTTCCACCAAAGTACGCGCTCACCACCCCGAGCAGCGCCCCCGCCGAGGCGCCAACGAACGCGGCCCCAAAGCCAATCTTCAGCGCGGTCCGCGAGCCATAGATGATCCGCGACAACACATCGCGCCCAAAGGCATCGGTGCCCAGCCAATGCACGGAGCTGGGCGGCTTGAGCTGCTCCAGAAAGCTGGTCTCGTACGGATCGAACGGCGCAATTACCCCCGCCAGGAAGGCGATCGCGAGCATCAGGACGACGACGACGGCGCCCGCGAAGCCCAGCGTGCGCTTGCGGGCGAACGACACGACCGCGCAAAACCAGGTGTCGCGGGCCGGCCCGGGCTACCACGTGCGGCGCCGCTTGAGCGGTACGACAGCCCCGAACCGCGCATCGCTGGCCATCTTACGAATAGCTGATCCGCGGATCGAGAAACACGTACAGCATGTCGATCACGAAGTTGGTGATAACGAAGGCACTGGCGATCAGCATGATCAGTGCCTGGGTCATCGTGTAGTCGCGCCGCACGACCGCTTCGACCATCAGCTTGCCGATCCCGTTCAGGTTGAACACCTGCTCGGTGACCAGCAGCCCACCCAGCAGAAACGCGAACTCCAACCCAATCACCGTGACCACCGGGAGCAACGCATTCCGCATCGCGTGGCGCAGCACCACGAACTGCTCCGCGAGCCCTTTGGCCCGCGCCGTCCGCACGTAGTCGTCGCGCATCACCTCGAGCAACGTCGAGCGGGTCATGCGCGTGGCCACCGCCGAGTAGCGATAGCCGACGGTCAGCGCTGGCCAGATCAGCTGCGAGAGGTTCTCGATTGGGTTCTTTAAGAACGGCGTGAACGTGAGCGGCGGCAGGTAGTGGAATACGAACAGCAGGAACAGGATGGTCAGGATGCCCACCCAGAAACCGGGCATGGCCAGGCCGGCGATGCTGAACAGACGGATGGCGTAGTCCACCCAGGTGTCTTGCTTGAGCGCCGCCAGCGCTCCGAGCGGAACCGCGAACAGCGTGGCGATAACGCTGGCCATGATCGTCAGCTGCAGGCTCAGCTCGAGGCGAATCGCCACTTCTTGCAGGATGGGCCGACCGGTCCACATCGACAATCCGAAGTCGAGGTGCGAGGCGCCGGCCACCCACTCGACGAACTGGATCGGCATCGGCTTGTCGAGGCCGAGCCGCGCCCGCTCCTGCTGCAGCACGTTCTCGTCGACGCGCCCGCCGTCACCCGCGAGCTTCAAGACCACGATGTCGCCGGGCACGATGCGCAGCAGGACGAACGTGATGATCGCCACCCCGAGCAGGGTGGGGATCATCAGCAGGATGCGGTTGATGATGTAGCGGTACATGGTCAATACTTCATCCTGAGGCGAAGCCGAAGGATCTACCGTGGCATCCGGAGATCCTTCGCTGCGCTCAGGATGAAGCTAGGCGGTTAGCCAGACACCGGCGAGGTCCTGGTTCAGGTAGTGGCTCGGCAGGATCTTCCAGCCCTTGAGTTTGGCCGAGTGGGGAATGATGCGCTGCCACCACGGCGTCATGCCGATGTAGACCTGCTCATCCAGCACCCGCTTCTCGTACTGCCACACCAGCTGTTTGCGCTTCTCTGGATCCGACTCGCGGGTCTGCTTGTCGTACAGATCGTCGAGCGTGCGATCCGTAATCTTGGCGTAATTGCCGCTGTTGCGGTCGACCGACAGGAACTTGGCCAGGTGCAGGTCGGGCTCATCCATGTAGTCCGCCTGGAAATCGACGATGACGTCGAAATTGCCAGAGCGGATGTCATTGAAGTACGCCGTGGTTTCCAGCACCTGCTGGGTGACGTTGAGGCCGATCTTGCGCCACTGATCGATCACGAACACGCCGACCGGCTCGTACGGCGACGGAATGTCGCGGTTCTTGTAGGTGAACGCGAACCCGTCGGGAACACCGGCTTCCTTGAGCAGCGCCTTCGCCTGCTCTTTGGCGGCATTACCGTCCTTGCTGAAGCCGGCCAGCTTGACCAGCTCCGATTCGGGCATCGCGAATGGCCCACCTGGCCGTACCAGGGCGCCGGGTGTCTTCGGGAACGCGATCGCGCCGAGCGTTTGCGCGCCTTGCCAGCGATCGATCGCCAGGCTCAGCGCCCGTCGCACGCGCACGTCGTCGAATGGCTTGTTGTTGACATTGAACGTGGCGAACAGATCGCCCAACCACGGGCTCTCCTGGACCACGATCTTGTCGCCCAGCGCCCTGACGATATCGTCGCGCGCCTGCGGCGTGAAGCCGCGGAACTCGATGTGCGCGCGTTCGCCACGGATCGCCGCCTCTTGCGTCGCCGTTTCGCGAATGAACAGGGCGCGGAAGCTGTCCAGGTACGGCTTACCCTTGTCGAAGTAGTCCTCGAAGCGCTTGCCGACCCAGTGTGAGCCGGGCACGTACTCGACGAACGTGAACGGACCGCTGCCGAGGATGTTCTTCTCGGGGAACTTCGGGTCCTTCTCGAGCGCGGCGGCGCTGTAGATGTAGTTCCACGGCGACGCCAGCAGCGACAGCATCGCCGCCGAGGCGTACTTGAGCTTGAACACGATCGTCCGCGCATCGGGCGCGTCGACCGAAGCGACCGCGCCGTACTGCTGCTTGCGGGCGCTGGTGATGCCCTCGGGCGGATTCAGGATGCGGTCGTAGCTGGCCTTCACGTCGCGCGAGGTAAGCGGCGAGCCGTCGTGGAACTTGACGCCGTCGCGCAGCTTGAACGTGTAAGTCAGGTTGTCGGGCGAGACGGTCCAGCTCTCGGCCAGGTCGCCCACGACCTTCGGGTAGTTGTCCGGATCGAACTTCAGCAGCAAGCTGTAGTGCGGCGAAACCGGATGGATGACGGCGAACGTCGTCTCCTTGTGACCGTCGAACGACGGCGGCTCGGCGCTGACCACGTAGGTCAGCTCACCGCCGCGGCGCGGTGTCTCGGCGGCAGCGGCGGGTTTTGTCAAGGCACCTTCCGTCGGCTTGGCAGCGGCCGCCGGCGCGGTCGTCGCTGCCGCGGCGGGCGCAGTGGTGGGCGCGGCCGCGGCCGCGGCGGTCGGCTTGGCCGCCGGCGCCTCGGTGGGTTTCGCGGCGGGTGCCGCGGTTGGTGTGCCTGGTGTGCCGGGCCCGCAGGCCAACGACAAGCCTAGGGTGGCTGAGCCAATGATGGCGGTGCGCAGGAACGCACGTCGGCTGATGCGCCGATCCACCGCCCTCGCGGGAAGATCAATCGACCCCATCGTGCCCCCTCCCGGTACAGACCGGCAAAAATCTTATCGAGCCTATGCCCACTGTCAAGAATATCAGTCCCACTGGTCCGACAACTCGACCGTCGGGCCGCCCCGGGTGAACGGCGTCTACAATAGTGGACGACGTGAGCATCACAGTAGACAGCGCGGCGGGACACATCGCCGAGCGCTTGCGCCTCGAACGCGAAGGCCGCGGCTGGACGTTGTCCGAGGTCGCCGACCGCTCCGGCGTCTCGCGCGCCATGATCAGCAAGATCGAGCGCTGCGCGGCCAGCCCCACCGCTACCGTGCTGGTGCGCCTGGCGAGCGCGTTCGACCTGACCCTCGGGGGGCTCATCGCGCGGGCAGAAAGCGACCCCGACCGACTCGTGCGTGCAGCCGATCAGTCGCTGTGGCGCGACCCCGCGAGCGGCTACCTGCGCCGCCAGATCTTCGAGCGCGCCGATCATCCGCTCGAGCTGGTCCGGGTCGAGCTGCCGGCTGGCGCCCGCGTCGGCATGCCCGCCTCGTCTTACGCGCGCATTCGGCAGGCGGTGTGGGTGCTCGAAGGGTCATTGGTCATCGAGGAAGCCGACGCGCGGCACGAGCTCGCCGCCGGCGACTGTCTGGGTTTTGGCCCGCCCGCGGACACCACCATCGCCAACGAATCTGACGCGGTCTGTATGTACCTCGTCGTCGTCACTCGGAGCTGAGAGATGCACGCCACACTTGAGATCGTCGCATTGCGCAGCAGCCCCGAGGTCGTCGCCGCGCTGGCCGACCTCCTGGTCGAGACCGTCGCCGCGGGAGGCTCGGTCAGCTTCATGCACCCGCTGGCGCCTGAGGTTGCCGAGGCCTTCTGGACAAAGTCGCTCGCAGCCGCCGACGAAGGTGGGCGCGTGGTATTCGGGGCGATGGAGGATGGCCAGCTGGTCGGGACCGTGACGCTGCTCCTCGACAACCCGCCCAACCAACCCCACCGAGGTGAGATCGCCAAGATGATGACCCGCGTCAGTCGCCGCGGCCGAGGCGTCGCCCGCGCGCTCATGATCGAAGCGGAACGCATCGCCCGCGAGCGCGGCCGCACCCTGCTCAATCTCGACACCGCCGAGGAGGACGGCGCCGGCGGCTTCTACGAGAAACTCGGTTATGTCCGCGCGGGGGTGATCCCGGACTACGCCTACAAGCCGCGCGGCGGGCTGTGCGGCACGATCATCTTCTGGAAGCGCCTCTGACGTCAGCCGAAGTGGTTCGCCATGTGGTAGGGCACGTTGGCCACGACCACGCCCGGGTGGAACAGCAGCGCAGCCTTCAAGCGCAGCGCTGTCTGGTTATGGAGCAGGTGCTCCCACCAGTGGTCGGGCACGAACTCGGGTAAGACGACGGTCATGGTGTCCGCGGGGTGGGTGTCTTTGAGCCCATCGATATACGCCAGCAGCGGCCCGGTGGACGCGGCTCCCGATCGTGGTCCTGTCTGTGCGGGGTGATGACGAGACGAAGGTGCGCGCGCTCGATGCTGGCGCCGACGATTACCTGACCAAACCGTTCAGCGTTCCCGAGCTGCTCGCGCGCATGCGCGTGGCGCTCCGCCACGGCGGACTCGCCGCCGAGGATGCCACCGGCGTGGTGGTCAGCGGCGACGTGGAGATCGACCTTGCGCGGCGGGTCGTGCGACGCGCCGGCAGCGAGGTCCATCTCACTCCGACCGAGTATGGCCTGCTGCGGTTCATGGCGCAGAATGCCGAGCGCGTGATCACGCATGGACAGCTCTTACGGGCGGTCCTGGGCGAAGGCTACGAGGATGCGATCGGCAGCCTGCGGGTGTTCATCGCCAACCTCAGGAAGAAACTGGAAGCCGACCCCAGCGCCCCGTGCCTGATCGTGACCGAGCCCGGCGTCGGCTACCGCCTCAAATTGGACTGATCAGGGCGCGTCGATCGCGTACCGTCTGAGCTGCTGATGCCCCCGCCACCGCGAACGCCTCAGCAACGCAAGCAGGACGCGTTGCGGCGCCTCGAACAGGACGTCGACGCGTGGATCGCCACTGCCGACCCGTCGAGCGGAACCCCGTACCTCGTGCCGCTGTCGTACCTGTGGGACGGCAGCGTGCTCCTCGTCGCCACACCCGCCACGAGCGTGACCGCGCGGAATTTGCAAGCGAGCGGCAAGGTCCGAGTCGGTATCGGCCCGACCCGCGACGTCCTGATCATCGAAGGCACCGCGCAGGCCATCGAAGTGTCACCCGAGCTCGGTGACGCCTTCGCCACCAGAACGGGCTTCGACCCGCGCCAGCTCGATGGCTACCTGTACTTCGCAATCGTGCCGCGTCGCCTGCAAGCCTGGCGCGAAGCCAACGAGCTGGCAGGCCGCCAGCTGATGCGCGACGGTCAGTGGGTCGTATAACAGTCAGCGGGTGCAGTCCAGATCGCACAGGAAGCACACCTTGCTGATTGTTGACGATGAGCCGCGCATCCTGGATTCGGTGCGCATGAACCTCGAGCTCGAGGGCTACCAGGTGTTCGAGGCGACCAACGGCCAGGAGGCGCTCGACGAGGTCCGCAAACGGTTGCCCGACCTGGTCGTGATGGACGTGATGATGCCCGAGATGGACGGCTTCGAAGCCCTGCGCGAGCTCAGGAAGTTCTCGCAGGTGCCCGTGGTGCTGCTCACCGTAAAGGCCGACGAGCGCGATGTGATGCATGGCCTCGACCTGGGCGCCGACGACTACGTTGCCAAGCCGTTCAGCCCGGGCGTCTTGCTGTCGCGGATCAAGGCCGTGCTGCGCCGCGCCGAGACGCCGCCCCAGGCGCCGGTCTCCAGCTCACTCGAGGTGGACGATCACCTGACCATCGATTTTGACCGCCACGAGGTGTGGAAAAACGGCGAGAAGGTGCAGCTGCGGCCGACCGAATTCCGACTGCTCTACCACCTGGCTTCGAATCCTGGCGTGGTCATGACCCACGAGACGCTGCTCAGCCGCGTCTGGGGCCCCGAGTACCGCGACGCTTCGCACTATGTGCGGCTGTACATCAATTACCTGCGCCAGAAGCTCGAGGACGACCCAGCCAACCCGCGCTACATCCTGACGGAGCGTGGCGTGGGCTACCGCTTCGCCGACTTCGCCGAACGCTAGGCGTGAGCATTCCCACTCCCAGAGCCGAGCGCGCACAAGTGCTGGTCAGGTGACCAGTCTGCGATTAGGTCATATGCCTGATGCCGGGAGTGAACCAGCGGCGCATGCTGGTCGTAGATCCCACCGAAAGCGAGGACTACCGACATGCAGCAGCACCACACCACAAGCGAGACGTCGTACGACCTCGCCTATACGTGGGGTCTCGGGCCGACCGCCTACCTCTCGACGCGACAGATCGCGCGATTGATGATCTTCCGCTCGCTGTGGCGCGAGCGTCAGCAGGCCAGCGCCCCCATCGGGTCCCACGCCGGCAAGACGATCGGCTCCAGGTCCAGGGCAGCCAGAAGGTCGGGTGGCAAGTAGGAGCGCCGAGCGGCGATCTCGAACATGTACTCGTCGAACCACGAGTCGTTCATCGTGAAGAAGCCCTTCTGACCGGGCTCGTTGCCCCACGAGTTTTCCACGCGCCACCGCCGCGGCGAATCCTCGACCACGTCGACGCCCGTGAACAGCATCGCGTGCGTCATCGCCGACTCGCCGTATTGCAGCCGCGCCGCTTTGTCCAGATCGAACGACGTCTCGTACAGCGATGAGTAGTCGAACAACGTCGCATCCCACAGGCCCAGATCGCGCCGCATTTGCTTGCCCGTGTCACACCCGAACCACACCGGTTCCCCACTCTCGAGGGTCCGCTGCGCAATTGACTTCATGAGCGCGATGTCGACATTCAAGTAGGTCACCCGCTCGCCGCCAACCACGTTGCCAAGGTACTGCACGGTAAATGTGCGACCGAACGGCGATGTAGGCCGCGGATCGTGCACCAGGCACACGTACTCATCCAGCGGCAGCTCCACGAAGCGTGACGCAAACTCCGGCGGCGTGATCTCCTCGGTGCGATGGAACTCGTTGTCCTTGTCGCGCCATTGCCAGGTGAAGCGCTCCGGCGGCGTCCCCAGGTGGATCGACAGGATCCGATGCACCGCCTCCAGGTACTCGCGCTTGCATGACCGCAGCTGTTCGGGCGACGCACCGTCGGAGGCCAGTGAGCGCAGCCGCCGAGCACCCTCGCGTAGCTTCGTCCGCAGCACGCCGTTCATCTTGCGCGAGCTGGACGAGCTCTCGGTCTCGGGCATGAACGCCTTGGGCACCAGCCCATGCTTCTTGACCAGGTTGATGAACATGTTCCACTGCCCACCGTCGGATAGCGGCTGGTCGAGCAAAAACGCCACCGAGCGATCGTCGACGTCGCGATCGGCTGCCTCGATGATGGCCTCGAAGAAGTAGTTGGAGCGCTCGACCTTGTCCCAGAACATGACGTAGTTCTGGCTGAATTCGAATTCCTTGACCCCCATGGCCTTGCGGGCGCCAACCCGCAGCAGGTTCAAGCCGGCAAACATCCAGCAGCGGCCGGTCTGCTTCTGGTTCGTGACACTCCAGTCGTCCAGCTGCGTCGAGAACGTGTGGTCGATAGACGCGACGAGCCGCTGATCGAGCAGCAAGTCATCCACCGTCGTGCGGGCGACCGCGTTCTGCGCGAGCCGCATGCCGGGCTGTCGTTCAAACGAGGCGGCGAGCGCGGCCAGCGCGGCGCCATCCAACGCGCCTGCCGGATCGCCATCGATCGCACTGGAGCGCATCCGCTCCGCGCTGCGCGCTCCGGGATCCACCTGGGTCTGTATCACGCATGGGAATGTACATCGGCGTCTACACTCCAAGCACGCAGAACGTTGAGCCGATCCGCGCCATGGCCGAGCGCGCCCGACGCAACGTCGAGCGCGTGATCGTCGGCAAGAGCGACGTCATCGACCTGATCCTTGTGGCACTGCTGTGCGAAGGGCACGTGCTGATCGAAGACGTGCCCGGGATCGGCAAGACCATGCTGGCCAAGTCGGTCGCGCGCACGCTCGAATGCACCTTCCGACGTATCCAGTTCACGCCCGATCTGCTGCCCAGCGATGTGACCGGCGTCTCGTTTTTCAACCAGCGCAATCAAGACTTCGAGTTCCGCGCGGGACCGATCTTCTCACAGGTTGTCCTGGCCGATGAGATCAACCGCGCCACCCCGCGCACGCAGTCGGCGCTCCTCGAGTGCATGGATGAGCGGCAGGTCAGCCTCGAAGGCGAGACGCGGCCACTGCCGCGACCGTTCATCGTGCTGGCCACCCAGAACCCGATCGAGCTCGAAGGCACGTTCCCACTGCCCGAAGCGCAGCTAGACCGGTTTCTGCTGCGCATCGCCATTGGTTACCCGAGCGAGGCGGATGAAAAAGACATCGTCCACCGCTTTCGCGCGGCCAACCCGCTGGATGAGCTGCCCGCCGTCGTCGAATCGACCGAGCTGACGGCGATGCAGCGTCTGTGTCGCGAGGTGCACGTTGCCGAGGCGGTCGAGGATTACCTCGTGCGGCTGGTGCGTGCATCGCGACTGCATGCCTCGATCGAGCTCGGCGCGAGCCCGCGCGGCACACTTGCCCTGTACCGCTCCGCACAGGCCTTTGCAGCAGTGCACGGTCGCGGGTACGTGCTGCCCGACGACGTCAAGCGGCTGGCGCCGGCAGTGCTGACGCATCGCCTGATCACGAGTGCGCAGTCGCGGCTGCGCGGCCGCGCGGCGCACGACGTGCTGGACGAAGTGCTGGCCTCCGTTCCCGCGCCCGTGGAAGAACCGATCGAGCCCGCTCGCGCTTCGACTGGCGCGGGGTGACCCTTCGACAAGCTCAGGGTGAGCGGGGCGGGGTGACCCTACGACAAGCTCAGGGTGAGCGGGCGGGCTAATGCGCGGCGAGGGCTGGCTGTACCTCGTCTTCGGCGTACTGCTGGCCAGCTTGCTGTTTCACGAGGCGCTGCTCTTCGTCGTGTCCTTGATCTTGCTGCTGACCGGCATCGTCTCGCAGTTGTGGGAGCGCTACTGCCTCGTTGGACTGGCGTACACGCGAAAGCTAGGCCAGAGCAGAGCGTTCTTCGGCGAGGACGTGCCGCTCACGGTCGAGATCGTCAACGCCAAGCCGCTGCCGCTGGCCTGGCTGGAGATCGACGACACGATGCCCAGCGCCGCCCTACCCGTGAGTCCTGGCCGCCTCGGCCCGTCACACATGCCTGGCCGGCGGCTGCTGTCAATGCTGCTGTCGGTCCGTTGGTACGAACGGGTACGGCGGCACTATACGGTGCACTGTGGCGCGCGCGGCTATCACCCGTTCGGACCGGCCACGCTGCGCACCGGCGACGTATTCGGCTTCGCGACCCGCGAGCTGGAGATCTTCCAGGAGGACTACCTGCTGGTCTATCCCAGGATCGTGTCGATGGACCGCCTCGTGCTGCCCGCGCGCGACCCCTTCGGCGACGTCCCGCAGCCTCGCCAGTGGCTGTTCGAAGACCCATTGCGCACGGTCGGGGTGCGCGAGTACCGCGCGGGCGACAGCCCGCGGCGCCTGCACTGGAAGGCGACTGCCCGCGCACCCGATCAGCAATTGCAGGTCAAGCTGCTCGAGCCAACCACGACCCATCGCCTGCAGGTGCTGCTCAACGTCGGTACCTCACGCCACAACCTTGCCTGGCAGGGCTACGACCCCGAGCTGTTGGAGGCGGCCATCACCACCGCTGCCTCGATTGCAAACTGGGCAGTCGAACACGGCTTCCAGGTAGGGCTGGGCGCCAACGCCCGAGCGTATCGCTCACGGGCGGTGTTGCGCTTGCCGTCCAGCCGCGATCCGCGGCAGCTGATGCACGTGCTCGAAGCCCTGGCGACACTGGTGCCGATGCCCACACTTAGCCCCGCCGACCTCGTCGCGCTCGAAGCGCAGGACCTGCCCTACGGCACTACGGTCGCGATGGTCAGCTGCATCGCCGAGGAGGATTTGCTGCAACAGCTCGCTCGACTCCGCCGCGCTGGTCACCGACCGGTCTTGTTCCTGGTGGGTGATGCGGCGGTCGAAACGGGCAGGAGCGTCGATGGCATCGCAGTGCGGCGCGTGCGCGTGGAGGACACGCAATGAATCGAGCGCTCCTCACGCTCGGCCTGGCGGCCATGGGTGTGTGTTGGCTGTATCCGTGGTCGCTCCTGGCGGCGCTGTGGCTCGGAGATACAGCCGGCAGCGGGCTGCTGTCACCGCTCACGATGCTCGCGCTCGTGCTCCTCGGCGCGGCCTACACCACGTTCGCCTTGCGGCGACTGGGCAAACACCACGCTCAAGCCGCGCTGATCGGGGGCGCCCTGCTCGCGTCGCTCGTCGCGGTGCGGATCGACCAGTACTCCAATGCGGGTGCGCTCGACTGGATGGCGCGGCTGGCAACGTCGCTGGCACTCCTGCTCGGGGCGCCGGCGACGCCAGTCGTTGCGCTGCTGCTGGCACTGCTGCTGTGGCGCCGCGGCGCGCAACTGGCCAGCGACATGCCCGCCTTTCCCGATGTCGAAGCGTCGTTCCGCTGGAGCATTGGCGCGTTGATTGGCTTCGCCGTTGTCCTCGCGGTCGGGGTGCGGCCAAGCCAACAGCCGGCGATCGAGCTGCGCGCCACACCATTCGTGGTTGGGTCGTTCTATGTCGCTCTGCTCACGCTCGCTCTCGCGCGCCTGGAGAGTCTGCGTACGCGAAGCCAGGCGCTCGCACTGAACACGCAGTGGCTGGGTGTGCTGATTGGTGTGGCAGGTCTGCTGGTGCTCGGGTCCCTCGCCGTGGCGCAGGTGCTCTCGTTTGACCTGCTGCTGCTGGCAACGCGGCCGTTATTCGACCTGCTGGGTCGCGTCCTGTTGCTCCTGCTGTACCTCGTGGTGATCCCGCTGGCGTGGGTGATCCAGTGGATCGTGTACTGGCTGCTGCAGCTCCTGTCGCCGAACTCGAACACCCAGCCGCCCGAGGCGCCGCAGCCCTCCGACTTCGAAGGCTTCCTGCAACGTCTGCTGGCGCAGGCGCTGCCGCCCGATGTGCTGGCCGCGTTGAAGGCGCTCGGCGCGCTGCTGGTACTGGGCGTCGTGCTGCTGCTAGTCGCGCGGGCGGTCGCCCGCTGGCGGCCGCGACTGGCCGAAGCCGACGCAACCCAGGAAGAGCGCGACTCGGTGTATCAGGCCGGCAGCTTGCGGCAGATGCTGCTGGCGTGGCTGCGGCGGCTATTCGGCCGTGGCTCGGACACCGCCGAAGACTTGCCACCTGCCCTGGCCGACGACGGTGTGGCCGCTGCCTCGCCATCCGTGTCGAGCGTGCGCGAGCTGTACCGCCGCCTGCTGGCGCTCGGCGCCTCGGCCGGTGCTGCGCGACCCTTTGCGAGCACACCGTACGAACACCAGCCGTCGCTCGAAGCGGCGCTTCACGCGCCAACGCCCGTCGAGCAGCTCACGCACGCGTACGTGCAAGTGCGCTATGCGGAAACCGAGCCGGGCGAGAGTGAGCTGCGAGAGCTGGTGGAGCTGGAGCAGACGCTCGAGCGCGAAGCGAAGCCCGACGCGCCCTAGCCGTTGCGGCGGGGCTTGCGCGGGCCGAAGCCGCCACCGCCGCCGCGGCCCGAGGATGGGCGGCGGCCACCCGGCTTGAAGCCACCTGGCTTGAAGCCACCCGGGCGTGGACCGCGCGACTGAAATTTGGGAGGTCCACCGCGAGGACGGGGGCGGAACTCGACATCCTGTAACGGCTCCTCGTAGTCAGGCGGACCGCGACGGAACGGCGGTCGCCGTGGCGCCTCGTCGTACTCGCGCGGCGGGCGAGGCCGGTCATCGCGCGGCCGGTCATCGCGCGGCCGGTCATCGCGCGGCCGATCGTAGCGCGGCCGATCGTCCTCGAAGTCGCGCGGCCCGGCACCGCCTCGTGGACCGCCAGCCGGCCGCCAGTTGCGGCTGCTCGAGGTCGCGCTGCGCGAATGCATCGGCGATTCGGCGTGCCAGCCGAGCGCCGCCGCGATCGCGCGGGCGATGATCTCGGCCAGGGTCGCGTCATCCAGCTGGCCTTCCTCGGCCGTGCTGCGCGCCTGGGCCAGCTCCAACCGCAGGCGGCGCCGAAGCTCGGCTTCCATCGCCGCCGGCGTGCGCGGCGTGGGTCGGTTAGACCGGGCTGACTCGTCCATGCGCCACCATCGAACGCAACAGCGCGTAGCCGCGTTCCTTCTGCTCCGCCGAGCCAAACACCGACGCGTATATGTCCGTGGCACCAGCGCTCTCGAGCGCGGCAAACTGTCGCTCCACCTCAGTCTCCGATCCCACGATGGAGACATCCGCTGGGCCGGCGGCGCCTTCTCGATCGAGCATCGCGCGGTACGACGGCAACTGCCCGTACCGCTCGTAGATGCGCGCGGCCCGCGCTCGCCCACTATCGATGTCATCGGTGACACACAGCGGCAGTCCGACCACCACCCGCGGTCGGCCACGACCAGCCTCGTCCGCGGCGGCATTTAAGAGTGGCGCGATGTGCGAGCCGATCGTCCGCGGGCCGGCCATCCAGCTCAGGGTGCCGTCGGTCTGCGCACCAGCCAGCCGCAGCATGCGCGGACCGAGTGCGGCCAGCAGCACCGGCGGCGGTGCTGCGCCCGGCACCGTGAGCTGGCCCTCGCAGCGCAGGCGCTCGCCGCTATAGCTGACCGACTCTCCGCGGAGCAGCGGCAACAGAATCGCGAGGTACTCGCGCATGTACTCGACCGGCCGCTCGAAGGACATCCCCCAGCGCTGCTCCACCACCACCTGGTGCGACAGCCCGATCCCTAACGCGAGCCGACCCTGAATCGCGGCCTGCGTGGTCAGCGCCTGCTGGGCCATCGCCTGCGGGTGGCGGGTATAGATCGGCATGACTGCCGGGCCCAGCTCGATGCCAGGCACGGCGCGGCCGGCGACCGCCACGACCGTGAGCGCATCGACGCCGAAGACGTTGGCGAACCACGCCGAGCTGAGCCCATCGTTCGCGCGCGCCGCGACCTGCCCGACGAGCTGTTCGACGCTCGCGCTGCCCCCGCCGGGTGCGGAAGCATCGACCATGACCCCGATACGCAAGTCTGCGCTCACTTTGTCATCCTGACCCTGAGCTTGCCGAAGGCGAAGGATCTCGGTGTGATTGCGAGATCCTTCGGCACCCTTCGCTGCGCTCGAGGGCAGGCTCCGTCTCGCCTCAAGGATGACACGCGCCCTAGCGTACTCCGCCCGGTCGCTTGAGCCGCTCCATGAACTTCTGACGTGCCTTGGCCACTTTGGGCGCGACCACAAACTGGCAGTACGGCTGATTCGAATTCCGCGCGAAGTAGTCCTGGTGATAGCCCTCGGCCGGATAGAACTTGTCCAGCGGCACAACCTGCGTCACGATCGGATCGCTGAAGAGCTCCTTGACGTGCTCGATCGCCGAAAGCGCGGTCTCCTGCTGCTCAGGGGAGTGGAAGAAGATGACCGAGCGGTACTGCGACCCCACATCGGCACCCTGGCGATCGAGCGTGGTCGGATCATGGATGGTGAAGAAGACGTCCAGCACATCGCGATAGCTGATCTCGTTCGGATCGAAGGAGACCTGCACGACCTCGGCGTGGCCCGTGCGGCCGGAACACACCTGTTCATAGCTCGGGTGCGCGACGGACCCGCCGGCGTAACCCGAGATCACGCGTTCAACGCCGCGTAACTCCGTGTACACGGCCTCGAGGCACCAGAAGCAGCCGCCACCAAGCGTGGCCTGTTCCAGGGTTGTTCCGTTCTGCATTGGCGAAGACTCCTCCCTCGTGCGCTGAGCCTACAATCGGACAACAGTATGGAGGCACCGTCCGCCGACGAGAGCGATAAATCCTGTAGTGCGCAGCGCGGAGTGGATATCTCGTCGTCGACCGCATATGTGATCGAAGGCGGCGTCCCGTTGCACGGCACGGTCCCGATCTCCGGGGCCAAAAACGCGGTCCTGAAGTTGATGTCAGCGGCGGTGCTGTGCGACGAGCCGTGCACCATCACGAATGCGCCGCGAATCGCCGACGTCGAGTACATCCTCGAGGTGCTGTGCGACCTGGGCGCCGACGCCGGCTGGATCGGCGAGCACGAGCTGCGCATCCACGCCCGCCAGCTGGACTGGGAGTTCATTCCCCTCGAAGCCGCCAAGCGACTGCGCGCTTCATTCGTGCTGCTGGGACCGATGCTCGGGCGACGCGGCAAGGTGGTGATCCCCAACCCCGGCGGCGATCGTATCGGCCGCCGCCCGGTCAATGTGCACGTCGATGCCCTGCGCGCGCTCGGCGCTGACATCGTCTACAAGTGGGGCTACTACTTCGCCCAGGTGCCCGGCGGTCTCCGCGGCGCCGACCTCCGCCTGGCCGAGGCCAGCGTCACCGGCACCGAAAACGTGTTGATGGCGGCAGCCCTCGCGGACGGCCGAACAACCATCACCAACGCCGCCGCCGAGCCCGAGGTCGACAACCTGATCGAGTTTCTGAACGCGATGGGCGGCCGCGTGCAACGCGAACCCGACGATGTCCACACGATCGTGGTCGATGGCGTGCCCCTCGGCTCGCTGCACGGCGCCGCGGTTGAGGTCATCCCCGACCGCATCGAGGCCGGCTCGTTTGCCATTGCCGCCGCGATCAGCGGCGGTGACGTGTACCTGTCAGGCTCGCGCGCCGACCACCTCGGGGCGTTCATCGATGCCCTGCGCGCTACCGGCATCGAGATCGAGGTCGATGCAGGCGGCTTTCGCGTACGCGGACAGCCGCCGTTTCGGCGACACGAGATCACCACCGCGATCTACCCCGGCTTCCCGACCGACCTGCAGGCGCCGTTTTCGCTGGTGCTGGTCGAGGCCGATGGTGTCAGCACCATCAACGAAGCGCTGTACGAGGATCGCTTCGACTACACCCAGGCGTTGCAGCGCATGGGCGCCAAGATTCACGTCTTCGACGAACGCACGGCGGTGTTCCACGGCCCCTCTCGCCTGGCGGGCGCACAAGTCGAGATTCCCGACCTCCGCGCGGGCGCAACGCTGGTCCTGGCGGCACTGGCGGCTGAAGGCGAAAGCCATATCAGCGGCATCGAGCATGTCGCCCGCGGCTACGAAAACATGGTTGGCAAGCTCAGCGCGGTCGGCGCGCGGGTGACCGAGGTGTGCGGCGCTCCCAGGTAAGCGGCGTATGCTTGTCGCGCTACAGAAACATGCCCCTGGAACACCTCGCGCAGGAACCCGATGGCCTGGTGATTCGCTGTTTGCGCAACCTGGGCCCACACGAGAACAACATTTTCCTGGTCTCGGACGCTGCCTCGGCCGAGGCGTACGTGATCGACGGCGGTTACGAGCCCGAGCGGATCGCGGCGGCCGCGAAAGGGCTCTCGGTTCGGTCAATCCTGATCACGCACGGGCATCGCGATCACCACGAATTCGTGGGTGACCTGAAGCCACTGTTGGGTGCGCCCGTTCTCATCGGCATCGACGACGCTGCGCAGCTCTCGGTGTCTCCAGACTCGCTGATCGTTGATCAGCAGGTGCTCAATTTCGGGGCTCTGTCGCTGCAGGCCATCCACACGCCGGGCCATACCCCGGGCTCGACGTGCTTCTTGATTGGCAAGCACCTGTTCACCGGCGACACCCTGTTTCCCGGCGGGCCGGGCAATACGCAGCGCGATGCCGTCCGCTTCGAACGCATCATCGCCAGCATCCGTGAGCGGCTGTTTTCGCTGCCCGACGAAACCGTCGTCTACCCGGGCCACGGCCTGGACACGACGATCGGCCGCGAGCGACCCCACCTCGAGGAGTGGATCGCCCGCGGCTGGTAAGCGAGTGATTAGTGATTGCTAGTGCCGGCTGATCGAAATCTTCTCCAGCTCCAGACGGCGCGCTGACCAGCGGTCCTTTAGCGACATCAGCCGGTGCTGCCAGTCGGTGTCAGTGACCCGTTCGATCGGGCGGCGTTCGCGCGACTGCATCATCCGCCACAGCACCAGTCCGATGGGCAACAGTGAAGCTGCGGCGCCGTAGCCAGGCTGGCGCAGCTCATCCGCCGAGCTCGGAACGCGATTGCGGATGTCACTCGCGGTCTGCCACGCCTGGCGGCGAATGCGATTGATCGGCCTGTTCCGCTGGCGCTGCCAGCGCATATACATCCACACGCCGATTGCGCCGCACGTGATCGCGGCGACCGAGCCGATGCCGATGGGCAGGCCCATCCAGCCGCGGCCGCCGGACATCGGCTCTGCATAGAAGCTGGGGTCGGTAGCAGACGAAGAGTAGGGAGTCGACATCGTCGGGTTCCAATCGCGCAGTCCGTTCGTGCTCGGTCGCTCGACGCGCGTGAACGAGGGCTCGCTCGAAGCGCTCGACTGTGCCGCCTGGCGCTCTGGCGTGCTCGGGTCGGTATGCACAACGAAATCACGGTGCCCAGGCACGGGCTCGACCGGTACTCGCTCCGAAGCCGGCGCATAGACACGTTCAGCCACGCCGCTGTCGTGCTCAGCGGCGGCGCGCTCTTCGGCCGTCAGCGGCCGAGACCCATCCACGGCGAGGCCGTGCGAGGTCTCGGTGCGCAGCTGATCCTGGTTGCGTTGACTCGGCGGAAGGCGGTCGATCTGGCCCTGATCGTCTCCGCCGGATCGATCCTGGCTCGGGTCTGGCAAGGTCATGTCCGCACACACCTCAAGTTTGTGATCCGGAGTACCTGAGCAAAGGCCGTGCCTAGGCTCGCGGCTGCCATGATTTTGACCCTTTAGCAACCCCGCAGGCCCGGCGGACAATGCCGTAGGGCGCCCTGCGGGAT
>WNGE01002515.1_pt1 | contig 27226 bp, 28 predicted proteins | sample 5400651 | NCBI WGS metagenome assembly WNGE01 (sample SAMN13153370, study PRJNA577476) | soil metagenome | isolation source: 60 cm soil or saprolite under grassland replicate 2 | place: USA:California | collected 2016-06-15 | reverse complement strand
CCCGCCCGGTTCCACGGACGGGGTCGGCCGGCTCCGGCTGGGCCGGCGGTCAGCGGGGGGAGCCGCGGAGGCGGGCGAAGAGGCCGGGGACGGACTCGCTGGTCTCGCCGCGCAGGTCGGCGAGCTGGCGGAGCAGGCGCCGCTCCTCCTCGGACAGGTTGGCGGGGATCTCGACCTTGAGCTCGACCAGCAGGTCGCCCCGCCGGCCCCAGCCGTCGCCGCTGGGGACGCCCTTCTTGCGGAAGCGCTTGACCGTGCCGGGCTGGGTGCCGGGATCGATCTCGATGACGAGGTCCTCGCCCTCCAGCGTGGTGAGCTGGACGCTGCCGCCCAGGGCGGCGGCCGTCATCGGCACCCCGACCCCGCAGAGCAGGTCGTCGCCGCGACGGCTGAACACCGGGTGCGGCTCCACGACCAGCTCGACCCACAGGTCCCCGGGCGGGCCGCCGTACTGGCCGGCGTGCCCGCGGCCGGGCAGGCGCTCGCGCATGCCGTCCTCGACCCCGGGGGCGATGTCGATGGTGATGGACGACTCCTTGGCGACCACGCCCTGCCCACGGCACCTGCCACAGGGCGAGGGGATCTCCTGCCCGGTCCCGTCGCAGACCTGGCAGGTGGAGGCGGTGACGATCTGGCCGAGCAGCGACTGCCGCACGGTGCGCTGCTGGCCGGTGCCGCCGCAGCGCTGGCAGACGGTCGGCTCGGTGCCGGCCTCCGCGCCGGACCCGTGGCAGCGGTCGCAGGCCGCCGCCAGGCGCAGGGACACGTCCTTCTTCGCGCCGAAGACCGCTTCGACGAAGGACAGCTCGACGCGCACGCCCGCGTCGGCGCCGCGGCGGGAGCGCGTGCGGGGCCGGCGGCTGCCGAACGGGCCGGCGCCGAAGAACTGGCCGATCAGGTCCTCGAAGGTGGACCCGAACGGGTCGCCCGCGCCCGCGCCGGCAAGGCCCTCGACGCCGTCGGGGCCGAAGGCGTCGTAGCGCTGCCGCTTGTCGGGGTCGGACAGCACGCTGTACGCCTTGTTGAGGTCCTTGAAGCGCTCCTCCGCTCCGGGGTCGCTCGGGTTGGCGTCCGGGTGGTATCTGCGAGCCTGCCGGCGGTAGGCGCGCTTGATCTCCTCTTGGGTCGCGTCGCGGCTGACCCCAAGCAACTCGTAATAGTCGGTCAAGCGTCTCCCCTGCTCTTCTTCCTCCGGCTCTCACCGGCTCTCACCGGCAGAGCCGGGCGCGGCTCGCGCAACCCGGTCAGGGCTCGACGTCGTCCAGCACGTCGCCGAGGTAGCTGGCCACAGCCTGGACCGCGGCCATGGCGCGAAGGTAATGCATCCGAGTGGGGCCGAGCACCCCGATAGTGCCGATGGTATCGCCTGCGGGGTAGGTGGAGGTGACCAGCGAGCAGGCCTGCATCCCCTCGATCTGGTTCTCGGAGCCGATCACCACCGAGATCGAGCCACCCTTGCTGAACGCCGCCTGCAGCAGCCGCAGCACCAGGACCTGCTGTTCGAGGAGCTGGTAGACCCGGTGGATGGTCTCGATCTCCTCGAACGCGCCCGGCACGGCGATGTGGGCCTGACCACCGAGCCAGATCCGCTCTGACGCGCGGTCGCTCACCATCTGCCCGATCGCGTCGGCCAGGACCGTGAACAGCCAGCGCTGCTCGGCCGGCACGGACTCGCTCATGCCGGACAGCACCAGCTCGGCGCGGTTGAGCCGTTCGCCGACCAGGCTCTCGTTGATCCGGCGGCGCAGGTCCTCCAGGTCCTCGGCTGTGACCGCGCTGTCGGTCTCGAGCAGGCGCTGCTCGACCCGGCCGGTGTCCACGATCAGCACCAGCATGACCACGTGGGACCCGAGCCGGACCAGCTCGACGTGACGCACGCGGGAGCGGTCGAGGGCCGGCGAGGCCACCATGGCCGTGTACTGGGTGAGGCTCGCGAGCAGCAGCGACGTGCGCTGCAGCGTCTCCTCCAGGCCGGCGGCGCCCTCGAGGTAGCGCACGACCGCGTCCTGCTGGCCCCGGGCGAGCTCGCCCACGCCCGAGATCGAGTCGACGTAGTAGCGGTAGCCCTGGTCGGTGGGGGCGCGGCCGGCGCTGGTGTGGGGGTGCGAGAGGTAGCCCTGCTCCTCGAGCGCGGCCAGCTCGTTGCGGATCGTGGCCGAAGAGATGCCGAGCGCGTACCGCTCGGCGAGCGCCTTGGAGCCGACGGGCTTCCCCGTCTGGATGAACTCTCGCACCACCGCGCGGAGCAGTCGCGCCCTGCGGTCATCGAGGCTCACAGTGCTCCCTCCCGCCGTCCCCGGCGTCGTCCCCTACCTGGCTGAGCGTAGCAGTCCCACCATGCGAGTGCTAAGCCTTTCAAGGACGGCCGAGCGAGTCAGGCGGCGGGCCCGGGGCGGACGCGCCGGACCGTTTGGCGACGGCCTGCGCGCGGACCCGATCGATCTCCCGCGAGGGCAGGATCACCGGCGTGCCCGCCTGGCTCGCCTTCCAGTGCACCTCCGCGACGAACTCGACCCGCACGGCGTTCTCGACGGCGGCGTCGAGGTCGGCGCCGACCGTGAGCACGCCGTGGCTGGCCAGCAGCACGCCGTTGTCGGCGCCGAGCGTCCGCACCACCTTGCGGGCCAGCTCCTGCGTGCCGTAGGTGGCGTAGGGAGCCACCCGGACCGAGTCCCCGACCGAGGCGATGACGTAGTGGACGGCGGGGATCTCCCTGCCGAGCACCGCCCAGGTGGTCGCCCAGGGCGAGTGGGTGTGGACCACCGCGCCGACGTCGGGCCGCGCCCGGTAGACGGCCAGGTGCATGCCCAGCTCGCTGGAGGGCAGGTGCCGCGCGTCCTCCTCGAGGTTGCCGTCGCCGTCGACGAGCAGCACGTCAGCCGGGTGGATGCGCCGGTAGGGCACCGCGCTCGGGGTGATGGCGACGGTCCCGCCCGGGTCGCGGACGCTCAGGTTCCCCGAGGTCCCCTGGACCAGCCCGGCGCGCTCCAGCTCCCGCCCGGCCTCGGCGACCGCCTCCCGTACCGTCTCCAGCCGCACCTGGCTTCCCCTCCTCACCACCGGTCAGGCAGCAAGCCGGCTCGTGGCCTCGCCGTGCACGAACATGCCGCGCTCGGTGAGGCGGACCCCTGGCCCGGGAAACAGCACGCCGGCGTCGCGCAGCTCGGCGGCCGCGGCGCCGGCGGGGTCGACCCCGAGCGCGCGAGCTTCGTCGTCGTCCAGCCCGTCGACCGTCCGCAGCCGCAGCGCCAGCGCCTCGAAGCGGGCCTGGCGCCGGTCCAGCGCCTCGTGGCCCTCGGTCGGGCGCCGCCCCTCCTGGACGGCCGCCAGGTAGTCCGGGACCCCGCGCAGGTTCCACCGCCGCAGCCCAGAGCCCGCGCGCCCCGGCGCGAACTCGTGCGCCCCGGCGCCGAGGCCGAGGTAAGCGCCGCGCCGCCAGTAGGTGCGGTTGTGGCGGCTGGCCCGGGCCGGGAAGCGGTCGGGGCCACAGGGGCCACGCGCCCAGTTCGACACCTCGTAGTGGCAGTAGCCGGCCGCGGCGAGCGCGGCGCACGCCTGCTCGTAGCGGTCCGCGAGCAGGTCCTCGTCCGGCTCGGCCATGCGGCCGGCGGCGACCAGGCGGCCGAACTTGGTGGCCGGCTCGATCGTGAGCGCGTACGCGGACACGTGCTCCGGGCCGAGCGCCACGGCCTCCTCCAGCGACCTGGCCCAGGAGTCCCCGTCCTCCTCCGGGCAGCCGAAGATCAGGTCGAGGTTCAGGTCCAGGCCGCGCGGCGCCGACTGGCCGGCGGCGCGCAGCGCGGCCACCGCCAGGCCGACCCGCCCGGCGTCGTGCGGCCGGCCGAGCGCGGCCAGCACGCGGTCGTCGAAGCTCTGGGCGCCGAGCGACACGCGCGTCGCGCCCGCGGCGACCAGCCCGTCGGCCAGGGCCCGGTCGACCGTCTCGGGGTTTGCCTCCACGGTGACCTCGACGTCCGGCGCGAACCCGAGCAGCTCGCGCAGCCGCAGGAGCACGGCGCCCAGATCGGCCGGCGGCAGCAGCGTCGGCGTCCCGCCGCCGACGAACACGCTGGTGACCGTGGGTCGCTCCGGTGCGCCGACGCCGAGGCCGGCCGCGGCGAGCTCCGCCTCGGCCAGCAGGGCGGCGGCGTACGGGCGGCGCAGCGCCTGCATGCCGGTGTAGGTCACGAAGTCGCAGTAGTTGCAGCGCGTCAGGCAGAACGGCACGTGCACGTACACGCCGAACAGGGACCGGTCCACCAGCGGACCGTCGCCGGTCGCGGGCGCCGCCAGGGGGCTGCTCACCGGGCTCATCGGCCGGCGTCCCCCTCGTCGGTGCGCAGCGTGGCCACGAACGCCTCCTGCGGCACCTCGACACGCCCGATCTGCTTCATGCGCTTCTTGCCCTCCTTCTGCCGCTCGAGCAGCTTGCGCTTGCGGGTGACGTCGCCCCCGTAGCACTTGGCGAGCACGTCCTTGCGCCGCGCGGTGACCGTCTCCCTTGCGATGACCCGTGAGCCGATCGTCGCCTGGATCGGCACCTCGAAGAGCTGCCGCGGGATCAGCTTCTTGAGCTTGGCCGCGGTCGCGCGGCCGTAGGCGTACGCCTTGTCCTTGTGGACGATGGCGGAGAACGCGTCGATCGGCTCGCCCTGCAGGAGCACGTCCACCTTGACCAGGTCGGCGGCGCGGTAGCCGCTCGGCTCGTAGTCGAGCGAGGCGTAGCCGCGGGTCCGCGACTTGAGCTGGTCGAAGAAGTCGAAGATGATCTCGGCCAGGGGGAGCTGGTAGCGCAGCTCGACCCGCTCCTCGGACAGGTACTCCATGGTCTGCAGCGTGCCGCGGCGGCTCTGGCACAGCTCCATCACCGCGCCGATGTACTCCGACGGGCACAGGACCATGGCGTTGACGAACGGCTCCTCGATGCGCTCGGTGCTGCCGGCCTCCGGCAGGTCGCTCGGGTTGGAGACGGTGACGGTCCCGCCGCCGGACACCGTGACCCGGTAGGCCACGTTCGGCGCGGTGGTGATCAGCTCCAGACCGAACTCGCGCTCCAGCCGCTCCCGGACGATCTCCATGTGCAGCAGGCCGAGGAAGCCGCAGCGGAAGCCGAAGCCGAGCGCGGCCGAGGACTCGGGCTCGAAGACCAGCGCGGCGTCGTTCAGCCGCAGCCGGTCCAGGGCGTCGCGCAGGTCGGGGAAGTCGTCCCCCTCGATCGGGTACAGGCCCGCGTACACCATCGGCCGTGGCTCGCGGTAGCCGGGCAGCGGCTCGGCGGCCTGGCGGCCCGCGGTGGTGACGGTGTCGCCGACCTTCGCCTGGGCCACGTCCTTCAGCCCCGGGATCAGGTAGCCGACCTCGCCGCTGGTCAGCTCCTGGGTCGCCACCGCCTCCGGGGCGAACACGCCGACCTCCTCGGCCTCGGACACCCCGGCCGCCACCATCATCCGGATCCGGTCGCCCTTGCGCACGCGCCCGTCCACCATGCGCACGTAGGTGATCACCCCCCGGTACGGGTCGTACAGCGAGTCGAAGATCAGCGCCCGCGTGGGCGCGTCCGGGTCGCCGCTGGGCGGCGGCACCCGCCGCACGACCGCCTCGAGCAGCGCGGGCACGCCCTCGCCGGTCTTGGCCGACACCCTGAGCGTCTCCTCGGCCGGGGTGCCGACCACCTGCTCGATCTCGCGGGCCACGCGCTCCGGCTGGGCCGCGGGCAGGTCGATCTTGTTGATGACCGGGATGAGCGTGAGGCCGGCCTCGAGCGCCAGGTAGAGATTGGCCAGCGTCTGGGCCTCGATCCCCTGGGCGGCGTCGACCAGGAGCACCGCGCCCTCGCAGGCGGCGAGCGCCCGCGACACCTCGTAGGTGAAGTCGACGTGGCCGGGCGTGTCGATCAGGTTGAGCACGTAGCCCAGCCCGTCGGCGGCGGTGTAGGCGAGCCGCACGGCCTGGGCCTTGATGGTGATGCCCCGCTCGCGCTCAAGGTCCATCTTGTCCAGGTACTGGGCGCGCATGTGCCGCTCGCTGACGGCGTGCGTCAGGTCGAGCAGCCGGTCGGCAAGCGTGGACTTGCCGTGGTCGATGTGGGCGATGATGCAGAAGTTCCGCAGGCGCACAAGGTCGGTCGGCATGTGGTCCCGTCGGGCTCTCAGGGAGGAGGCTTGCGCCCGGCGAGGTCATCTTCCCTTCCGCCGGGGAGTCCACGCGAGCATACCATCAGCCCAGGTGACAGCCTTTGGCGCGCGTTGAGCCCGCGCGAGCGCGTGTGCTAGCCTCCGTGGATATGGCCAACATCAAGTCCCAGATCAAGCGGAACCGGCAGAATGAGCAGGCGCGGCTGCGCAACAAGTCGGTCCGCTCGGCGCTGAAGACCCACCGGCGCCGCGTGCTCGAGGCGCTCGCCGGCGGCGATGCCGAGGCGGCGGAGGCAGCACTCAACCGGGCCGCGCGCGCCTACGACAAGGCGGCGAGCAAGGGTGTCATCCACCCCAACAACGCCGCCAAGCACAAGTCGCGCCTGGCGCGGTCGCTCAACCGCGACAGCGCCGCCTGACCCGGCACCGCGGGCCTGCCAGAGGGCGGTGAGGAGCCGCCCTCTTTGCTGCGTGGCCCGTTGCGCCCGTTGCGTGGTCCGCGCCGCCGCCGCGTCAGCGGCCCGCCGCGATGGCGGTGCGCGCGACGATCAGCTCGAGCGCCAGACGCGGTGACGGGCTGCCGTTGCGGATCCGCGCGTCGGTCTCGGCGACCAGGTCCAGGGCCCGGCGCAGGACCTCGGGGTGGAACCTGCGGGCCTGACCGCGGAGCTTGCGCACCTGCCAGTCGCCGCGCACCCCGATGGCCTGCGCGACCTGGCTCTCCGGGGCGTTGGGGTACTCGCTCACGTACAGGACGTTGCGGAGCTGGCGGGCGAGCATGCCGAGCAGCCCGATCGGCTCCTCGCCCTGCGCGAAGAGCGCGTCCAGGTAGTTGAGCGCGGTCGCCGGCTCGCCCGCCAGCATCGCGTCGGTGAGCTCGTAGCCGCGCCGGTCAGCGGTCTTGGTCAGGAACTCGGCCACGTGGCTGGCCTGGAGCGGCGCCGGGGGCGGCACGGCCACGTGCAGCTTGGCCACGGCGCCGGCGAGCTCCCGGAGGTCCTGCCCGACGGTGTCGACCAGCGCGGCGACGAGCCCGTCGCCGGCCTTGCGGCCGAGCCGGCGCACCTCGGCCCGCAGCCAGCTCGACCGCTCCGAGGGCTTCAGCCGCGCCGCGGTCACGACCTGGGCGTGCTCCTGGAGCTCCTTGAAGAACTTGCCCTGGCGGCCGACGCCCTCGGCGCGCACGACCACCACGGTGCCGGGCCCCGGGTCGCGCGCGACCGCGAGCACCGCCTGGCGCCCGGTCGCGTCGAGCGCGTCGGCGCCCTGCACCACCACCACCCTGCCGCCGCCGAACAGCGAGGCGGTGGCCAGGCTCATGGCGAACCCGTCGGGCAGGGAGCCGCCCTGCACCTCCTCGACCGTGGTCTCGGGGCCCAGCTCCTGCCGCGCGGCGCCGACCGCCTCCGCCACCGCCCGCTCCGCGAGCAGCTCCTCCTCCCCGAGCACGACCGTGACCGGCGCAAACTCAGTTCTTCCGCTCATACCCGGGAGTCTATCGTCGCGGGCCGTTGCCGCCCCGAAACGGTGAGCTCACGGCTGCGGCCTCGTCGTCCTCGCGGTCTCCGGGGGTGTGCCGCCGGGCTGCCGGGCGCGGCGGGCGTGCGGATCGGCCCCGTCGTCACCGTGGGAGCGTGTGGCGTAGCGGAGCCTGCGACGGCGGCGGTCCTCGGCGGCGCGGTCGAGTGCTGCCGCACGACGGCGGGCCAGGACGGTGCAGGCGGCCACGGCGACGGCGGGCAGGAGCCGGGCGGGGCCGGACAGGGTCAGGGACGCGGCCGGCAGGGCGGCGGCGCGGTCGGCGACGGCCACGAGCGCGGCCAGGAACGGGTCGGCGAGACGGCAGGCGAGGGTGGCGAGCGGCGGGGCCACGGTCGCGCTCGCGGCGGCGACCACGCCGAGCAGCATCGGGGCGGTCGCCAGCGGGAGGGCCACCAGGTTCGCCGCCAGACCGGCCAGCGAGACCTGGCCGAACGCCAGCGCGAGGACGGGCAGCGCGCCGGCCTGGGCCCCCAGGGTGATGCCGGTCGCCGAGCGCACCACGTCCGGCAGCCTGCCGGGCAGCACCCGGCCGGCGGTCGGGCCGAGCCACAGCACACCGGCGGTCGCCGCCACCGAGAGCCGGAACCCGAGGCTCCACGCCAGGGCGGGGTTGGCCAGCAGGAGCAGCAGCACGGCCAGGCACAGCGCGCGCCGCCCACCCGGTCCGCGGCCGGTGGCCACGCCGGCCAGCGCGAGGACCGCCATCGCGCTGGCCCGCAGCACGCTCGGCTCCCAGCGCGTCAGCAGCGCGAACAGCACGACCAACAGGATCCCGAGCACCGCCAGCAGAGGCCGCCGCGCGCCCAGCGCGACCGCCACGCCGAGCCCGGCGGCCAGGACGACCCCGACATTTTGACCGCAAGATGAAGGATAATGACGGTGGTGAAGGAGGTGATGCGATGAACGCTGGGATCTACGCGCGACTGTCGATGCTCAAGCCAACGGAGCAGTTGACCGAAGCGGCCCTAGAGCGCCAGGAGCACGACTGTCGTCGGCTTTGCGAGGCTCGCGGCTACACTGCGATCAAGGTCTACCCCGATGAGGGAGTCTCGGCCTTCCAGGGTCGGCGACGTGCAGGGTTCGAACTGGCGCTCGACGATCTTGAGGCCGGCGTGATCGACGTGCTGGTCTGCTGGAAGCTGGATCGTCTCGTCCGGCGCCTGCGTGACTGGATTCGCGTCGAGGAGATCGTAGGACGCTCCGGCGGCAAACTCGTATCTGTCCAGGAGGGCGACGCTTCACGGTTCACGCTCCGTATCCTTGCGAGCATGGCCGAGGAGGAGTCCAGCAACACGAGCAAGCGGGTCGAGGCGCAACAGCGCCAGGCCGCGTTCAAGGGAAGTGCGCCGCACGGCGGGCATCGCTTGTTCGGCTACTCGAAGGGTCGCACAGCAATCGTCGAGGACGAGGCGGCTGTCATCCGTGAGTCGGCTGAGCGGGTGCTCCGTGGAGAGACGCTACGCTCCGTCGTGACGTGGGCCAACGAGCAGGGACCGTCGCCGACCGGCGGAGCATGGCAGCAAGCATCGTTCCGTCGCATGCTGCTGAACCCCGGAATGGTGAAGCTGCGCGAGTACCACGGCGAGATCGTTGCCGAAGGCAAGTGGGAAGCTCCGCCGATCCTTACCCGCGACACATGGGAGCGCTTGTGTGTCCTCCTCAAGGACCCTGCTCGCGTGAGCAAGGCTGGCCGTCCCTGGCCGGGATTCCTCCTCAGTGGACTCGCCACCTGTTGGCACTGCAGACGGCCGCTCGTCGCGCACTATCGGCCGAAGGATCGAGGAGGAGCTCGTGAGTACCTCTGCTTGCGAGGCCCAGGGCGGCACCGCTGCGGCAAGACGAGCGTCATCGCGGAGCCGCTTGAACGGTTGGTCGAGGAGGTCGTCCTCCAGGAACTTGCCGAAGGTCGCCTTGCGGTCGCGCTGGCGGCTCAAGGTGGCATCGTTACTGAGCTGAGCCAGCAGCGCGAGGTCCTCAAGGCCAAATTGCGCGAAGTGGGCTCGATGTACGACCAGGACCTGATCGACAAGGGCGAGTACCTCGAGCGTCGAGCGGCACTGACCGAACGCCTGATCGGCGTTCAAGGGCGACTCGATCGTGAGTACAGCAAGACGACCCTTGTTGAACTGCCGACCGCTGAGGACGAGTTACGGGACTGGTGGCATCGCAAGGCGACTCTTGACCAGCAGCGAACGATCCTCAAGGCATGTCTCAGTGCCGTCGTGGTCGGCCCTGGGAGCAAGACGGGTGGTCCTCGGTTCAACGCTGGTCGTCTCAAGCCGCCCTGGGGACCGCAGTGGAAGATATGAACCCGGTTCAACCGTGGTCGCATTTCCAAATCTCATGTAAGGTGATCTTGCCAACGAGGTAGGCAGGAAGAGAGACCGGCGACAGCCCAGCCTACCGCCCGTGGCTCGGTATTGCACCGAAGCGGCGCTCTCAGGTGTTCGACACTTGGGGGCGTTCTGCTTTGGAGACCATGAACCAAACCGAGCTAGCACGCCGGCTCGGGCTCTCCGTAGCGGCCATCATCGACCGGCGTCGTCGTGGTAAGACTCCTCCGCCCTTCGCCTGTCCGTGTGGTCACGGAGTGCTATTCGACCGCGATGAGGCCGAGGCGTTCATCCGCGAGTACAAGTCGCGAACCGATGGGCGGCGGCGGTCAGCATGACCCGCGAGAGCGAAGGCGCGGAGCAACTGAGGACCGTTGCCGCTGAGATTCGCAAGGCGACTCGTGAGGCTCAAGGGCTACCTGAGCAACTGACCGACGATGACGTATTCACGCTTGTTGCTGCTCTGATGCGCACGGAGGCGAAGCGTGCTTCGTGAGCCGATCGTCGAAGTTGCCGACAACGTCGGGGACGAAGAACTGTGCGCTCCGCTCGTCCTCGTCGCCCTGCTCAGTCCGCTCGAGTTGCATCTGTTCCCCGGCTGGCGCCTGGACGATCCAGACGCAGAGGCGATGTTCACGACGATCACCGAGGACGAGTACGGACCAGCGCTGTTCTACAAGCTACGCAAGGGAGATGTTAGGGACCTCTATTTCGACCTACAGGAGCGAGGCTACGCAGGGGACGAATACGTGGTTCACGTCCACGGCCAAAGGAAGGAGTAGCCCACGTGTTCCGAGTTCCAGCAAGTGCGGGGCGACCGACGTTCGATGCAACGTTTAAGGTGAGCTTCTGGCGGTGGCTTACCAGCAGCAAGGTTGACCGTCAAGAGTGGCAGCGACGAAGGAACGCCGCAGCAGAGTTGGCTCGCCAGGGCCAAAACGCTCGTGTCGAGACTTGGGCTGAGCGAAAGGCGAAGGGCGACTGAGTAGCGCGAGGGGCAAGCGATAACCCGGGAAGGCGAACGTCCTAGCGATTAACTAGGACGTTCGCAACACCCACCAGCCGAGGTGGTACATTGATTATCGAACAGAACAGTCGTGGTTGGCAAGAGGACTCTGCGGAGCAACTTCTCGAGCGAGCGCGTCGGGCCGTTCCAAATGCTGTTCGCGCTCACGGGTATTACACCGAGACCGGCCGGCTGGTCAACCTCCATGTGAAGAAGGACGACGGCGGCTGGTGCTGGCGCAGCATCGATCACGTCAACAATGGGCTCCTTCCGCATCGCTTGACCGTCCCAGGGGTCGAGACGCTGTTCGCCTACTGGCGCGCGAAGGCTGAGCTGGAGACGACCTCATCGCGCGTTCTCGGCATCTGTGAAGGTGAGAAGGACTGCGAAACCGCGTGGTCGCACGGCAAGCCTGCGGTCTGCTACCCAGACGGAGCAACAGGAGCGAAGTGGAACGGCCTGCACACGGCAGCGGTGGTCGATGTCCGACCAGACCTCGTCGTGGTGATCGCTGACAACGATGTAGCCGGTCGGATGAGCGCCGAGCATATCGCTAAGAGCCTAGAGGCTGCTGGGCTACGAGTCGAACGACGGCTACCCCCAACTTCGGGGCACGACCTGACGGCGCACATCGAAGCAGGCGGAGCAGCGGACGGCCTGTCTCTCGTCCCAACGTTCGCTCTCAGCGCTGAGGAGGCAGAGACGGATCAACTCCCACATGGCGATTACGGTCGATCGACCCTCAAGCGAGGACGCGAGACAAGCCAACTTGGGAACGCTGAGCGATTGATCGACCAGCACGGCCAAGACATTCGCTACGTCAAGAAGTGGCGCAAGTGGGTTGTCTGGGACGGCAAGCGATGGGTCGTCGACGGCAACGTGGTGCGCCTGGCCCAGCAGACCGTTCGTACGATCTACGACGAAGCGTGGAGGTATCCCGAGGACAGCGACACGCGGAAGGCACTGCTCAGGCATGCTATCGGGAGTGAGCACTCTAACTCGGTCCGAGGGCTGCTGTACCACGCTCAGGCGATGGCCCTGGTGCAGCCCGACGAGTTCGATCTCGACCCGTGGCTGCTCAACTTCAACAACGGCACCCTCGACCTGCGCAGCGGCCGGCTCCGTCCACACCAACGCGCGGACCTCGTGACCAAGCTGATCCCAGGCAACTACGATGCTGGGGCTGGCTGCCCCACTTGGGAGAAGTTCCTCGAGCGCGCACTACCGGACTCGGAGAGCCGAGCGTTCGCTCAGCGGTGGGCCGGCTACTGCCTGACAGGACGCGTCGATGAGAAATGCTTCCTTGTGATCCACGGGCCATCTGATGCGGGCAAGACGAGGTTCGTCGAGGCGCTTCGTGGGTCGCTCGGAAGTGACTACGCCCAGGTGCTCCAGGAGCAGGACTTCCTAGAACTCGGAAGATCCAATGGCGGCAACAACGACGCGATGGCCGATCTCCACGGTACGCGGCTAGCAGTCGTCAGCGAGACTCCTCGTGGCGCGAAGCTGAAGGTCAGCACTGTCAAGAACCTCACTGGTGGCGGCCAGCTCGCGGGGATGCGTAAGTGGGAGCGTCGGTTCCTTTTCACTCCGACGCATAAGCTGGTGATTGACACGAACCACCGACCGAAGATCCCGGACCCTGACAACGCAATCTGGAACCGTGTCAAGATGCTGCCGTTCAAGGTGGTCATTCCGAGGGACGAGCAGGACAAGAGGCTCGGCGACAAGTTCACTATCGAGCGCGCGGGGATCATCGCCTGGATGGTCCGTGGTTGTCTGGGGTGGCAGCGGACCGGCCTTGCTGAGCCGGAGTCGTCTCGGACTGCCCAGCAGGAGTACCGCAAGAAGGAGGACGATCTCGGCCGGTTTATCGAGCAGTGCTGCGTTGTCGATCCGGACCGACGAGTCACGAGAGACCTGCTGAGGAGCAGCTTCGCTTCCTTCATTGCTGGAGCACCTGCTCGTGGTTGGGTCGCTCAGCTCCAGGAGACCTACGGGGTCGAGCCGACGAATATCGGCGGGGTTCCTGGGTGGAAGGGAATCGGCTTGAAGGGCGAGGTAACAGTCAAGAACGATAAGAATCCAACTTTCTGATTCTTCCTATAGGGACTTTGATTCTACAACGATGGGGCAAGTTTGGTTCTTTTGGTTCTTGACCTGTGAGAAGAACCGGGACCCACGGCTTTTTGATCCTCTCCAGTAGTGGTCTACTTGAGGTTCAGGCTCCTTAGGCGCGCTTCTAGGGCGACCGCACGTCGGTTCATCGGACGCTCGGACGAGGTCGCCAGTCCTAGCCTGTACAGCCTGAACCAAGCGCTGGTCCTGCGGTACGAACGACGTTGGGAGGCTCGACGACACGTCTTGCACCTGCGCTCGTTGCCGTAGACGTCGGTGTTCTCCGGCGTGTACTCGTGGCCTTGCGGGCAATGCGTCCGCGCCTTGCGCTCCGCGGCCAGACGCCGGATGTCCTCGATGCTCATGGGTCTACCTCCGCTTCCTGCTTAGGTCGGCACCACGTACATCGGCATCGGCAGAGGTCTCCTGGTCGGCCTTGGCGATGATTGTGCCGCTTGGGACAGGGGTGGCGGGCCTTGATCGGCTCCTTCTCGTCCTTGTCGGCAGGAGGGATACCTTCGACTGGGATCATGTAGTCGAAGACGGGGGACGCCTCGAGGACCACCTGCCTGTTGCCACCACCACCGTTGCTACCACCATTGTCGCTGTAGACGTAGCCAGTTCGGTCGAACTCGATGATCGCTGCGAGGCAGGCCGGGCAGTAGACTCGCGACTCGACAACGGTCATCCACCGCACTCGACCCGTCTCGGGGTTGACGCTCGTCGTCCTGACGAACCGAGCGCTTGCGTACCAGTCGTCCTCCTTGATGGCGACACGAGCAGCTACCGAAGCGCTGCATGCTCGGCAGGTCAGCGAGTGCAACATCCACGATCAGCCCTCCCGCGCACGTCGCTCTTGCCGGCGCTGTTCTCGTCGTCGCTGCTTGTCCTGCTTTCGCTGCGTTCGCTCGACCTGCCGGCGGATAGCCGAGTGGAGAACGGCACTACGCTTGGATGCCATCACGTCACCTCATGAGCTGGTAGGAATTCCGGCCGTGGATGGGACAAGGTAAATCGTGAGGTCGCTTTTCAGGTTTCGACGACGTTCGGGCACGACGGATGTTTGGGTTCGTGGTCTTCCTCGAAGAACTCCGGGTCGAACAGGTAGCGTCCCGTTGGGGTTAGCGTGTGGGGGAGCAAGCCTCGACGAGCCTTCTTCCGCACGTAGTCGAGGGAGATCCCGAGGATCTCGGCGACTTGTCGAGTTGTGTACCGCGGACGCTGGCGCTTGGCCGCCACGACCATGCCGATCTCACTTCCGTCGTGGAATTCAAGACAATTGGATCGTCACGGAAATGATCGTGGAAGGTGGATCGCCCGAATGCCGAGAAAGTTCAGCGGGAAGGCGCTAGCACGAGAGCGTAAGGACCGCACGCTCAGCGAGACCGAGTTCGCAAGGCTGGCCGGGGTCACCTTGAGCGACCTGCGGGCAATCGAGCGAGACGAGCGAGACGTGACGGGCGAACAGGCGCTGGCGCTCGCCGAGACGCTCAACACGAGCTTCGACTCGCTCTACGGGCCGCCGGACCCAGACACCTACAGGACGCATCGTGGAGTCGCCCGCGAGATCGAGGACCCGGCAGAGCGGCGGCCTCGTCGGCCGGAGTCGCGACAGCGCGTGGTCCAGGACCTCACGACCGCGCAGCAGGAACTGACGATGCTCCAACAGTGGTACGAGGCCACGCCACCAGAGCGGTACTACGAGCACCCGGAGCGCCTGCGTCGATTGACGCAACTCCGAGAAGTCCTCGGCGCGTCGGGAGTGTGACGCATGGCGACGAGGCGGCAGATCCGCGATCACATCTACGAGCTGGTCGAGGACGGCCCGGCTGAGCCGGTTCGGACCACGCCGACACAGATCAACGTCGGCGACCTGATCAGCAGTGCATCGCCAAGCCTCGCCACGTACGAGGTACTCGAGCGTTCCAACGTTATCGACAGGTCGCAGGTTGGTGGAATCCTGCTCGGCGTCAAGCTCACTGTTCGTGACCGGGCAGGCGATACGTTCGAGGTCGAACTGAGGGACAGCCTGGAGGACATCGAGCGGGTTTGGAAGCACCCGAGGCAGGCCAAGGAGTCGGCCTAATGACTGCGTGCGCCTTTTGTGGTCAGCCGGCTGAGTGGTCCTACCTCGTCAGCTCCTTCGAGGTCCCTGCACCGTTCATAGGCGGGCCAATCGAAGTTGATCCCGCGCAGCCCGCATGCGACGACTGCCATAGCCTTATCGAAACCGACTCACGGAGCGCCTTGGCAGCAATCCTCGCAAGGAATCAGTCCAGGCCGCCAGGGACCGACCGGCGTACCTGGAGACGCCTTCGGTCGCACCGTGAGCAGTGGTGTCGTGAAGTCGTGAGGCTGTTCTGCGAGCACCGCGTCGGCGACCCTACACCGCTTACTCTCAGGTCGGTGTCCTGATGTCGCTCGGTGGCGGTGCAGGTAGCGAAGCAGCGAGACTCTTCGTGTCCGTTGGCATGGATAACAGTCAAGCGATGACTGGCTTCAAGCAGGTCAATCGTGGCATCGCCGAGACAGGGAAAGCCAGCGAGGGAGCTGCGAAGCAGCACGGCGCCTGGGTCAAGCAACTCAAGTATGGCGCTGCCTTGCTGGGTGGGGTCGTCGTCTCTGGGATGTGGAAAGGCGCTCAAGCTGCTAGCGACCTCAATGAGACGATCAACAAAGGCAACGTGATCTTCGGCAGCAACGCGAAGGAGATCATGAGCTGGGCCTCGAACAGCGCGCGAGCGATGGGGTTGAGCCGGCAAGAAGCTATCGAGAGCGCGGCGACCTTCGGAGACATGTTCCGACAGCTCGGCCTTGGCCCACCTATCGCAACCAACATGTCCAAGCAGATGGTGCAACTGGCAAGCGACCTTGCGAGCTTCAACAACGCCGACATCACCGATGTCCTAACGGCGCAGCAGGCAGCCTTCCGTGGTGAGTACGACTCGTTGCAGCGATTCATCCCGAACATCAGTGCCGCGCGTGTCCAGCAGGAAGCTCTACGGGAGACGCACAAGAAGAGCGCCAAGGACTTGACCGCAGCGAACAAGGCGCAAGCAGTTGCCAACATCATGATGATGGACGGCAAGCGTGCAGTTGGGGACTTCGCGAGAACCAGTGGTGGAGCCGCCAACCAGCAACGCATCCTTGCTGCACAAGTCAAGGACATCTCGGCCAACTTCGGCCAACTGCTCCTTCCTGCTCTTGTCGTTGGCTCGAGAGCCCTCACGACCATCGCTGGACTGGCTGACCGCAATCGTGGCGCGTTCCTTGTCCTTGGCGGAGCGATAGCAGCCACGGCCGGCTTCGTCCTGGCGATGAGCGCTGCTGAGAAGATCCACCTTGCGGTGACGACCGCCGTGAAGGTCGCAACAGCAGCGTGGGCTGCTGCTCAGTGGCTCCTCAATGCCGCGATGACAGCGAACCCGATCAGCCTGGTTATCGTCGGAATCGCTGCGCTAGCCGCGGGGGTCATCTACGCCTACAAGCACAGCCAAACCTTCAGGAACATCGTCCAAGGAGCATTCCAGGCTGTTCGGACGGCTGCTGCCAACATGGTCACCGGAACGCTGACCGTCTTGAGGTTCCTACTGAACTCCTGGCTAACAGTGGCAGGTGGCATCCTGCACGGCGCGGCAATCGCCTTCGGCTGGGTTCCAGGACTTGGGCCGAAGCTGCGGCAGGCAGATGCGTGGTTCCAAGGCTTCAAGAGCAGTGTCCTCGGCAAGCTGGACGACATTCGACGCGCGGCGGATATCACGATCCGTGGGCACGACGAGGTCACGCCGATCCTCCAACGGATCCGCTCGGAGGTCGCTGCTACCGGTGGATCGGTTACTGCAAGGCTAATCCGTGGTGGGGCGTACCAGCACGGCACGATGTCGGTCCCTGCGACTGGTCCGGCCCTCCTGCACAAGAGCGAGATCGTCGTTAGCCCAGCGTGGTCGGAACTGATCCGATCAGGACGAGCCATCCTCGGTGCCGGCGGGCCGATGCCGAGTCCGGCGTTCGCTGTTGCTGGCGGCAGTGGTGGAGCTATTGTCGTCAACGTCAACCTAGGTGGGATCACTGGAGCTATTACGGCTGATCAGCGCTCATCGATGGTCGCAATCGCCGAAGAGGTGGGGGATCACGTTGGCCAGGCGGTGCTACGAGCGCTTCGCAAGCGAGGATCACAGCGCTAATGGGCGAGGAGTGAGATATGGAACTGCTTCAGCCGGCTGTACCGGATAGCCATAGCAGGGACAACCCGATCTACGGCCCAGGCGGCGACTTGTGTGATCGGTGCAACAGGTTCGTCGCAGACGTCAGCGCTCACCAGCAAGCTCACGATGACGCGGTGATCGACCTTTCGCAGAGCGTTCAAGACACCTTGAGAGTAGACGACCCGCAGGGCGTCACTGTCATGGCGCCAGTCAATTCGCTCCTCACGATCGTCGTAACTCGGCCGCGAGGACTGTCTGGCGGCGCGACGGACGACGTCGTGCAGCATCCGTACAAGCAAAGCCTCGAACTGGTGCAGCTCCCAGCGAACTGGTTCGAGCGCAACGACTACGTGGCCGTCGAGCGAAGATAGCGGTGACGACTTGCTCAAGCGCATCTACATCAGTATCGAGGAACGGGAGCGGTGGCGACCTTGGCCGCTAGGGATGCGCCGGCCGCCGTGGCAACTCGGAGTTCTGGCGGTCGTCGTCATCCTCCTTGCACATTCGCCAGTGGTCCTCGCTGTGGCGCTCCTCCTTGGCGGCCCGGTTGTCCTCCGAGCCGCACGACAGCACTGGAGGCGACGATGATCAGCGTTCTCCTCCTCCTGGCCCTCGTCGGCTGGGCCATAGCCGGAGCCTTCATTTGGGCCGGCGGGCAACCCGAACGCGACCGGCGACGAGCCGAGCAGGAGGCGCAAGTAGCCGCGCACGAACGGTTCATGAGGGATCGGCAAGCCGGAGCGAACGCGCGAATAGCAGAGCGTACGCGGCAGGAACTGAGTCAAGTCGGAACGGTCGCGACGTGGGGCAAGCCAATATTGCCTGGTAAGGAGAGGAGCCGATGACTGTTGTGGTGCTGGTCATCGTCGTGCTCGTGCTGCTGCGATTCGGCCCGGGCTGGGTTCAGTCGTTCCTGGATGCTCGACGGTCCGATCCGCTGCCTCCGCTGCCACGAAACCGAGAGTACGAGGAGTACTTCGAGGCGGCGGAACGGGCGAGCAGACAACTCGAGCGTGAAGGCACTTGGCCGCCACCACCACACGAGCGAGGGAGGTGAACGCAATGGCGACGAGTACTGGTCCGCAGCCGTGCCCGTTTGACGGCAAGCTGGACGCGCAGAAGCGCCCCGTTGAGACCACCTGGCCGACCGTGAAGCAGCCAAGGAAGGTCGACCTGTCGGACGTGGTCGATCCTAAGACCAGGACCCCCAGGCCGGTCTAATGCCAGCCGATGAGTTGACCGTCGAGGGCGAGACTCGCGAGGTCGTTGGAAGCAAGGGCGACCTCTACTACGTGTCGTACGAGGACGGCCATCCGGTTGCCTGCACTTGCCCGGACCACATCTACAGGCAGCGTGCTTGTAAGCATATGGGTGCGTACCGGTCGACCTACCGGCCGACGACACGAGGTCGACCGCGTAGGTACGTCCCGCAGCAGCATGAGCCGGGGCTCTGGGAGCGCCTTAGGGAGACCGGCAGCACATCACATGATGCCGCTGTCCTCTGGGTCGGAGGGTTCTTCCTTATCGGAGTCGGAGTTCTCCTTGCTTTCTTCGTCCCCGTCCTCGGTCCCATGCTCGGCGCGGTCTTCATCGTCATCGGCATCGTGTGCCTATGGGCAGCTCGTCGGATCCATAGGAGAAGCGAATGAGCCAGGCCGGAGCAGCATTGCAAGGTCGTCCGCTGGCCACTAGTAGCGATCCTAGGAGGCCAGCTACCCGAGCCACAGATCGGTGATGGGCGTCCTCGTGCTGCTCCGGCTACAACCAGCTTCGTGGGATCCGGGAGGTGCGCTGGTGGGTGAACCGAGAGTACCGACGAGTCGGGGGACGCATCGTGTGCCTGTTGGCGTGCATAACCCGCCGTGGCAAGAGGATCGGCTAACGGTCAGTCGGCCATCACCACCTCTTGCGGTCCAACAGGTGCTCAACGAGTTGTACTCCTGCCCGGACTGCGGCAGCGAAGTGCATTGGGATCTCAAGGTCGGGGTTGCTCACGATCCGGACTGCCCGAGGCAGAAAGGCGTCACATGAGCAAGCGTGGGTCGATCCTTCACGGCCAGCGGGAACGACAGACAGCCCGCGCGCAACGCCAGCGAGACAAGGCGCAGCGTCGCGAACAGCGACGCCAGGAGCGTCGTGAACGGCGGAGTACGTGAGTGTAGCCGGGGCAGCGGCCCAGTGAATCCGACGGGCAGGTCGAGTCGCTCTCGTCGGAACTGCTGCTCCGGCTGCGACCACGTCGGGGCTGGCGTGGGATAGTCTGTAGAGCCGGCCAGGGGGCAGGGCAGGGTGACACCGCTCCGTTCCCCTGGCCGGCACCTGCGTACCGACTACCTCGGTACGACGAAGCCCCGAAGGACGGTATGCGTAGCGAGCACGTCATCCGCATCGGGGCTAGCAAGGGGATAGCTGTCGTGCGTTGGTGCCTCAGTGCTGCGGCAGGACTCGCAGAAGGGCACCACCATCTGGAACAGGTCGGGCACGACGACAAGACAGGTAGCGTCTGCCGTGCAGGAAGCGCACGACAGCGGCGGTTGCTGCATGACCGCTCCGTTGTTCAGTTGGGCAGGGTGACGAGGTCAGCATCGTTGATCCCGCAGGGAAAGGTCAAGCGAGAGGCCAGACCGGATGCCTCTCGCTCAACGCTGTCAGTCGTCCCCTAGTGCCTCGAAGTGCTCGTACTCGAGGAGTCGCTCCGTCTCCTCGTCGATCATCGCGTTGCACGTTGGGCACAGCAGCTCGTTCGCTTCCACGACGAACGGCGCTCCGCAGGCTTCGCAGAGTCGGACGTTGTCGCTCATCGGTGGAACTCTTTGTGGATCGACGTAGACCGTTCGCTGTCGATCACGAGAGCACCGCAGGTACGACAAACGCAGAGCCCCTCCTTGAGGATCGTGTCCCAGGGGATCGGCCAGAATCCGTTGCTGCGTCCTTCAGACGTAGGTGGCTGATCGTTTCTCGGCGTGGTTACGCGGCGATTTGAGGTCGGTCGCTGCTGTGGCATAGCACCTCCAGACGTGCGAGACGGGGAGCCGTGTGGTGGCTCCCCGTCGTCGCTGTAGTCACTTGCTGAGAAGTTGCCTCAGTCGCGGGATGCTCAGCTTCGTCGCCTCGCTGATCGCCTTCGTTGTGGCACCGTCTGCGCGTGCCTTGTGGATAAGAGCGAGACGATCCGCCTTCAGGCTCTCCAGCCTGCTCACCTCGTCGCTGATCCGCTTCAGCTCCGTCAGGTCCACGCTCGCCTTCGGCTCAGCCTTGACCTTCGCCTTCGGGGCCGACTTGATGATGACCTCAGGCCCCTGAACCTTCGGCTCCGTCGCCTCAGGCGCCGCCTTGACGGTGTCTGGATTGCACTCAGGGCAGTTCGGAACCTGCTCCTTGTGTTCGCCAGCGTCGTGCGCCTTGACGAGCTTCTCGCGTGCGACCTCGATCGCGCGCCTGGTTGCAGCCATGTGGCTGCCTCCTCCATGTGTAGTTGTCAACCTTGCAACGCGAGCATCCCTCGATTGCGCACAACCAGACAACTTAGACACGATGGAAGTCTCGGATCAATAGAGCATTCTGGATCTAGAAAGTCGATCGCTCCGCTACCGCGACTGCTACCCTGGAGGCACCTCCCCCCAGGCACCAGAAAGGATCGGCGTGTCCCGGATCATTCAGAACAACGTCGCTGCCCATCACGCGGCGCAGGTGGTCCGCCAAAGCGGTAGCGTCGCTCGCCAGAACGTCGCGCTGCGACAGCGGAGCGGCTCCTTCTTCGTCGTCCCGCCGGCACCCCCCGAAGCAGAGCCGACGACCCCGCCGGACTTCACGAGCCTAGGGTTCGATGTGACCCAGAGGTTCACGCTCAAGGAAGCTCGAATCGCAGACGACCTCGTCCAGTACGAACTGCTCGATTCCGAGGACCATGTGCTCTGGACTGGCGGAGGGAACGACCCCGTCGAGGGCCTCGCCAAGATCATCGTGCGGATCCTCCTAGGCAAGGATGAGGACGACCTACCGGACTACACCTGATCCCTGGTCCGACTGAGAGCACCGTCATAAAGTTGTTACTTGGCCGCTCACCGCGACCAGATGCGTCAGCCCGGCGGCGGTGAACGCCTGGTCCAGGTCAGCGGGCAGCAGCGAGGTGTCGCCGAGCGCGATGCCCGCCAGCAGGCCGGCCCGGTCGGGCGGCAGCGCGGCGAGGGCGCGCTCGCGCACGGCCGCCCGCACGGTCTCGCTGGCGCGCAGCAGCCTGGACCGGGAGGCCGACCTGGACAGGATCCGTGGCCGCCGCAGCAGCACGGCGGGCCGGCCGCCGAGCGGGTCCGTGCGGTCCGAGCGCTCGACCCCGGCGCTGAGCCGCAGCCGGTCGCCGACCGCGACCGCGCCGGCTCCACGCGGGACCACCACCCCGGCGCGTTCCCGGGTCCGCCACACCCGCCCGGCGACCTCGACCCGCCGGACAGAGAGCACCACCCGCCGCCCGCCGTAGCGGACGGCGTCGGGCTCCTCGGCCACGGTCGCCTCGACCGTGACCGTGCCACCGCGCCCGGCCAGCCCGGTCAGGACGCCGCTGTGCACCGCCGCCGCCCGGACGCCCGCAACGGCGGCGCCGGCCAGCGCGAGCGCCGCCAGCCCGAGCGCCCCAGCCAGCGCGGACCGCCCGACGCCACGACCGGCGAGCCGGGCGCCGGTCGGTCGGCTGGGTCGGCCGCCCACGAGCGGGGCACCGCGGGGTCGGCCCCCGGCGAGCAGGACGCCGGCCAGCAGGGCAGCCAGAGCGACCGTGACGGCCAGCGCCCAGCCCACGCCGGGGGTTGCGCAGCTTCCCGACCGTGGCCCGGCTGCGGTCAGCGGGCACCGGAGACCGTCACCAGGCCCTTCAGGAGCTCGAACCGGCGGTCGCCGATGCCCGGCACCTGGCGCAGGTCGTCGACCGATGTGAACGGGTGACTGCTGCGGTATGCCACGATCTGGTTCGCGGTGACCTCGCCGACGCCGGGCAGCGTGTCGAGCTGCTCGACCGTGGCCGTGTTCAGGTCGAGCAGGGCGCCCGGCTGGCCCGTGCCGCCCGGCTGGCCCGTGCCGGAGCCGCTCCCCTGCCCGCCCGCACCCGGGTCCGGCGCGCCGCCGGCAGCCGCCGCCGGCTCGCCGTGACGGGGGACCCGGATCTGCTCCCCGTCCACGACCCTGCGCGCCAGATTGACCGCCTCGAGCTCCGCGCCGGGCACGGCACCACCCGCCGCCTCGATGGCGTCGAGGACACGGCTCCCCGGCGGCAGCTCGACCAGCCCGGGACGGCGGACCTGGCCCACCACGTCGACCGCGATCAGGGCGGTGCCGGCGGTGCCCGCACCCTGTCCGCGGCCGGCCGCCGCGCCGGCACCGCCCTGGTCGCCACCACCGGCCGCGACCCGCGGCAGCGGCTGCCCTCCCCCGCCGCCGGCGGCCGCCGCGGGCGCCGGGCCGGCGGCGTGCGGCCGGGCGTTCAGCCACAGCACGCCGGCGGCGGCAAGGGCGAGGACGGCGACGAGGGCGATCGCGACACGCTGGCGCGCGACGCCGTCGAGCAACCGCTCGACACGGGCGCGCCAGCCGTCGGAACCCAGCACGAACGGGGACGGCGATGACGGCATGCTGCTCCTCGGGGACGGGGCGGAGCGCGGCGGCGGCGTGCGGCCGGGCCCGGCCGGGCGGCGGTCCCGCCGGGCGGCGGGTCCCGCACCGGACCCTAGCCCGCTCGGCCACTGCCTGCCCGCGGTTGTCCCCACCCCCCTGACCTGCGGAGATCAGGGGTGTCCAGCAAGATTGGAGGAGCTGGCGGTCAGCGCCCGGTGACGACGTTCACCAGCTTCGGCGGCACCACCACGACCCGGGCGACAGCCCGGTCCCCCACCGCCGCCCGCACCCTGTCCGAGCCGAGGGCGATCTCGCGGAGCTGCTCCTCGCCGGCGCCGGCGGCCACCTCGACGCGGTCGCGGACCTTGCCGTCCACCTGGAGCACGCAGGTCCCCCGCTCGACCCGGACCAGCTCCGGGTCGAAACCCGGCCAGGCCGCCATGTGCACCGAGCTCGAGTGCCCGAGCACGCGCCGCCACAGCTCCTCGGCCAGGAAGGGTGCCAGCGGGGCGAGCAGCAGCACCAGCCGCTCCGCCGTCTCGCGCCGCTCGGCGGCGCTGCCCCGGCCGCTCCGCACGGCGTCCGCCAGGCCGTTGGACAGCACCATCAGCTTGGAGACGGCGGTGTTGAAGCGGAACCGCTCCAGGTCGTCGGTGACGCCCTGGGTGCTGCGGTGGGCGAGGCGCAGCAGCTCGGGGTCGGGGGTGCCGGCAGGGTCCTGGACGGCGGCGCGCACCGCCCGCCAGACCCGCTGGACCCAGCGGCCCATGCCCTCGGGAGAGACCTCCGCCCAGTCCACGTCGTCCTCGAACGGCGCGGCGAACAGGATCGTCAGCCGGGCGACGTCGGCCCCGTGCTCGTCGATGATCTGGGAGGGCTCGACCAGGTTGCCGCGCGACTTGCTCATGGCGGCGCCCTGCATGATCACCATGCCCTGGTTGAGCAGGGCGCGGAACGGCTCCTTGAAGCCCACCAGCCCCATGTCGAACAGGATCTTGACGAAGAAGCGCGAGTAGAGCAGGTGCAGGATGGCGTGCTCGATCCCGCCCGTGTACTGGTCGACCGGCATCCACCTGGCCACGCGCTGGGGGTCGAAGGGACGCTCGGGGTCCAGCCCGGTGTAGCGCAGGAAGTACCAGGACGAGTCGACGAACGTGTCCATGGTGTCGGTCTCGCGCTTGGCCGGACCGCCACAGGCAGGGCAGTCCACGTTCACCCAGGACTCGACCGCGGCCAGCGGCGAGCGGCCCCTGGGCACGAAGTCGGTGACGTCCTCGGGCAGCAGCACCGGGAGCTGCTCGTCGGGAACGCGCACCTCCCCGCAGGAGGGGCAGTGGACGATCGGGATCGGGCAGCCCCAGAACCGCTGCCTGGAGACCAGCCAGTCCCGCAGCCGGTAGTTGACCGCGGCCTCCCCCAGCCCCCTGGCCGCCAGGTCCGCGGTGATGCGGCGCTTGCCCTCGGTCCAGTGCAGGCCGTCGTAGGGACCGGAGTCGGCCATCCTGCCCTCGCCGGCCCACGCCTCGGTCATGGTGTCCCCGTCCAGCGGAGCCTGGCCCGCCGGCTCGCCGGTCCCGGAGCCCCCGGCCGCGTCCGGCTGGATGACCGGGCGCACCGGCAGGCCGTACTTGCGCGCGAACTGGAAGTCCCGCTCGTCGTGGGCGGGCACCGCCATGATCGCGCCGGTGCCGTAGTCGGTCAGCACGTAGTCGGCCGACCAGACCGGGATGCGCTCGCCGTTGACCGGGTTGACGACATAGGCGCCCAGGAACACGCCCTCCTTGTCGCGCTCGGTCGACAACCGCTCGATCTCGCTCTGGCGCGCGACCCGCTCGCGGAAGTCGCGGAGGGCCGCCTCGCGCTCGCCGCCGGCGACCAGCCGCGCGGCCAGCTCGTGCTCGGGCGCCAGCACGAAGAACGTCGCCCCGAACAGGGTGTCCGGACGGGTGGTGAAGACCCGCACCTTCTCGCCGGTCCCGGCCACCTCGAAGTCGACGTGGGCGCCCTCGGAGCGGCCGATCCAGTTGCGCTGCATGGTGAGGACCTTGTCGCTCCAGCGGCCCTGGAGGTCGTCCATGTCGTCCAGCAGGCGCTGGGCGTAGTCGGTGATCTTGAAGAACCACTGGGCGAGCTGCCGCTTGACGACCACGGCGTCGCAGCGCTCGCAGCGGCCGTTGATCACCTGCTCGTTGGCGAGCACGGTCTGGTCGTTGGGGCACCAGTTGACCGGCGAGGCCTTGCGGTAGGCCAGGCCACGCTCGTGAAAGCGCAGGAACAGCCACTGGGTCCAGCGGTAGTAGTCGGGGTCGCAGGTGTTGAACGTCCGCGACCAGTCGAACGAGATGCCCAGCCGCCGGAAGGTCGCCCGCTGCGCCTCGATGTTGCGGTGGGTCCAGGTCTTGGGGTGGATGCCGCGCTTGATGGCGGCGTTCTCCGCCGGCAGGCCGAAGGCGTCCCAGCCGATCGGGTGCAGCACGTTGTAGCCCTGCATCCGCTTGCGCCGCGCGATGACGTCACCGCCCGAGAACGCCTCCAGGTGGCCCATGTGCAGGTCCCCCGACGGGTACGGGTACATGTCGAGGGCGTAGAACCTCGGCCGGGTCGCCGTGTCGTTCCCGTCGGCCCGGTAGAGCGCCTGCTCCTCCCAGGCCGCGGCCCATTTGGGCTCGACCTGCTGCGGGTCGTAACGCTCGGGTTCCACCGTGGGCTCACCTGCCTGCTGCCGGGTGCTCGTCGGACGGCCGGCCACGAGGCCGACCCAACATAGATATTGGCAAGCATAACAGCCGCCCAGCAAAGGCTTATTTGTCGTGATCCGCTGAGCGAAATCCTATGGGCTGTCCGGGATGCGAGGGAAGCGCGATTTATAGGTCATCTGGACATCCGGGGTCGCTAGGTGCAATGTTCCCCGCCATATCGTCGAAGTCGTACGAGCCGGACGTAGCCCGCTTCGGGTGGCAAGCGTGCACGCTCCGTGAACGACTCGCCACCCAGAGGGGAGGCACTCGTGGTAACCACTCGCAATCCGGTCGGCCGTACCGGTCCTTACCGCACCGTGCGGGACTGGCAGCCACCTCGCTCGTACGAGCCCTTCCGCCCTGCGGGAACGCCGCAGAGCGAGGACGTCGAGGTGCTGCTGCGCACGACGGAGGTGGCGCGCCGGCTGCAGGTCAGCGCGCGCACCGTTCTCGCCTGGGCTCAGGCCGGCAAGCTGCCGAGCATCCTGACCCCCGGTGGCCACCGCCGCTACCCGGCGCACGGCGTCGAGCAGGTGCTGGCGACCATGACCGCCGCCGGCGAGCCGCGGCGTCGCTGATGGCCTGAACCGCGCCGGGAGCGCACGCGCGCGCCGTGTGCGCTCCCGGCCGTCCAGTGCCGTACGATGAAGCATCGTCTGCGGCGGAATGGGCGGAACGGGTGGTGTTGCTCGCGATGTCTGGTCGGCTGGGGATCCCGAGGACAGCGGCCTGGGTGTGGCACGCTGGACCGCGCTCCATATTCGGCCTGGACGCAGTGTTCGTGCGCTGCGCCAGCGGCACCAGCCCGAGCGGCGGGACCTTCGACTACGCCGCCAACTACCGGCGGTGGGCCGAGCAGCGCGGCCCGTCGGTCATCCCCTGGACCTGGCTCGGCCCGCCGGCCAGCTCCGACGGCGCCGGCACCGCGGACCTGCTCTGCGACATCGCTCCCGGCAGGCCGCTGTACCTGGTCGAGCTGCAGTTCGCCACCCCTGCCCGGCAGGTCGTGGCGTTCGCCCGGCGCGTGCGCGAGCGGGAGCCCGCCGCGCTGCTCGGCTTCTCCAGCTTCCCGACCAGGACCGAGGCGCACGCCTCCGGCGTGCCCTGGGGCGCCTGCGTGGAGCAGTTCGACTTGGGGCTCCCCCAGGTCTACACGCCCGCTCAGCGGGAGCGGCTGCTGCAGACCCCCAGCCCGGTGGTGGCCGACATGGCCGGCAAGCCGGTCCACGTGGCGGTGTTCCCGGACAGCGACACCGGCTGGCTGGAGAGCGCCCGCGCTGGCGTCAGCCGCCACGCCGGCGCGTCGGCGTGGGCGGTCGACCAGTCGAGCTTCTCGACCTGGCGGCGGCAGCTCAGCGCGCTGACGGCCCAGGACGAGCGAGAGGCCGAGCGGTCGCCCGGGCGCCGCGCCCCCGGCGAGGAGGCCCTGCTGGCCAACCGGGTCATCGCGATCGTCCAGGCGCACCTGGACGCCGGCGGCAAGCTCGGCGACGACCAGCTCGTCGGCGACGTCGAGCGTGCCCTGCGCGACGGCACGGCATAGGCC
>WNGE01002546.1_pt1 | contig 27238 bp, 28 predicted proteins | sample 5400651 | NCBI WGS metagenome assembly WNGE01 (sample SAMN13153370, study PRJNA577476) | soil metagenome | isolation source: 60 cm soil or saprolite under grassland replicate 2 | place: USA:California | collected 2016-06-15 | reverse complement strand
GCCGTATCACCGTAGATGCGCACATGCGGGTCCTGGACCTGGAACTCCTCGTTCTTCAGGTCCCCGCGGTGTCGGTCGGCCCACTGCTCCCTGGTGAGCACGAACCCGACCGGTCCCACCCCGACGAAATCTGGGGCGAGCAGGTCGCCATAGGCATCGGCGTCACCCCGAAGCTCGACCTCGGCCCAGCGCTGGACAAGGTCGAGGACTTCTTGCTCAGTCACTGTTGGTGCTCCTTTCGACCTCGGTGCGGATCGTGGCTTCCGTGGCATCCCTGCCGTCAGGGTGGACGGACCCCGCGGAGCGTGGGGATGGCCACAGCCAGTGTGGCCAGCGCTTCCGCCGTCCACGGACGGCTTTGCCGACCACCATGTGCTTGATCCCCAGCGCCGCAGCCGCCACGCAGCGGCGAACCGCGCGACCAGCCGCAGGGTCCGGCGTTCGCCCCCATCCGCCGATCAGGATCGGCGGATGGGGGCGATGTGCCGGACCGGGGATGCCCAGTGGGCGCCGCAGCCGGTAATAGGTCCCGTCAAACGGGGCCTGGTCATCGGTGAGCACGTCCAGGGTGGTGACGGCCTTGACCAGCAGCGCCGGCGGCCGGAAGGTCACACCGGTCACCATGGTGCCGAGCCGGACCCGTTCGGTGTGGGCGGCGAGGTACCCAAGGGTGGTGTAGGCCTCGAGCATGTCGCGCTGGTCGGGTGCCGCGTTGGGGTCCGCCTGGAGCAGGTGATCGACGACCCACACGGTGCGACGCCGGCCTGGTCGGCGGCGCGGACGAGCCGCACGAGCTCAGCGCCGAGCCCTTGCGGGCCGCTCGGCCACGAGTAATTCGTCACGCCGATGCTGACGTGCATCCTCACAACCTCCACCTCTTGCCGGTACTTCCCGGCACGCGGCGGTCATGCGAGCGCGCCGAACCGCTCGGTCGCCCGGCCCGTGAGTGGGATCACACTCGCGAAGGCGAGCATGTAGGCGGTCAGGACCCACTGGATCGTCGAGATTGACGTGGTGAACGCGGTCCCAAGGGTAGGGACGACGACGTTCACCGTCGTCAGGTCAAGGACTGACAGAATCGTCCCAAAGGTAACGATTCCGCCGAGTGCGATGATCTCGCGGTCGAGTGCGACGCCACCCGCCACCACATTCGCTTTCGCCGACCGCAGCGTCACCTGCGTGCCCGACCGGGGCGTTCTCGCGCCTGCTCTTTTGCCCGGCTCATCGGATCTCCTTGCTTGCGTCGAGGGATTGTGTGGGACACCTCACCCGGCAGGCAGGGGTCCAGGCTGACAGCGCCTACGCGTTCTCAGGTAGATTGCGGGCAGAACGTCGACTTATGCCTACCCATCTTCGTGTCGCACTAACCTTCGATCTCCCCTAAACTTCGTGTCACTCTATGAAGCCTGCTGCCGAAGAGTTGGGACTCCGCGAGCGCAAGAAGCAGCGCACGCGTCAGTTGATCGCGGATACCGCGATGCGTCTGTTCCGCGAGCGCGGGTTCGACGGCGTGACGGTGGCAGAGATCGCTCGAGCGGCGGAGGTGGCGGAACAGACCGTCTTCAACTACTTCCCCACCAAGGAAGACCTCGTCTACGGCCGCATGGAATCGTTCGAGGAGGCGTTGATCCAGGCGATTCGAGAACGACCTGCCGACGAATCGATCCTGGCGGCCTTTGGGCGGTTCATCCTCGAGGCGCAAGGGCTGCTCGCGGACAAGGAGGCAAGCCAGGAAGTGAAGTCGGTGGCCCGCATGATCGCCGAAAGCCCCGCCCTCCTGGCTCGGGAGCATCAGGTTCTCGAGCGCTACGCGGATTCGCTGGCAAGGCTGATCCGCGAGGAAACTGGGGTCAGCGCCGATGACATCCGCCCCTGGGTCACCGCCAACGCGATGATCGGCATGCACCGCGCCCTTATCGAATACGCCCGACGCCGATCGCTTGCCGGCGTACCCAACAGGCAGCTTGCCCGTGAGGTCCGTATGCGTGGAGAGCAAGCTCTTGTTGCACTTGCACGCGGGCTCGACGAGCTTTTGGACTGGGCGAGCCGCGGTCGGCGCGGAGAGTGAGCTGGCGGGGGGCCCTGCTTGGCGGCAGTATCGGCCAGCAGGGCCTCGGCCAGGCGGGCGTTCTCGGCACGCGCCAGCATCCAGCCCGGCACATACCGCGAGTAGATGTCGATGGTCCACTTGACCGGGTCCAACAGCTTGATGATGTCCCACCTGGTCCAGGAGCTTGGCGTACACCGTGGCCGGTGCCTCGTCCCACGTGCTCGGGGCGGTTGAGCACCTGGGGCAGTTCGACGCGTTCCATCTCCGACAGCGCCCGTGGCTGGGCTGCTGGCACCCGCTGGGGCTTGGGCTTTGGCGGTGACGGCGATACCAACGCGCCTGCGCCCTCGCCGACCGCCGCGCACGCCGACCAGCGGGACAAGCTCGGCCATAGCCTGGTCGATCATCCCGTCTCGCCCTCGGGGCCTCGGTCACGCTGTCGGTGGCCAGCTGCTCCAACAACGCCGAGCACATTCCCTGGACCTCGATCACCTTGCGGGCCTTGGCAAGCTCGGCCGGCAGCCGCTGGTTCTCCCGACGCAGCCGGGCGCCCTGCTGGTCGTGGGGATCGGCCGGCTGGCGTCCCGCCGGCAGGTGTCAAGCGGGTGAGGGTTCGTTCCTTTGGTTGCATTGGTGCCGACGGCCAGGGGGTCAAGATACTGTGCGCGACCTCAGGATCGGCGCCGTGCCCTACGCTCCGCGAGACAGCATCGGAGTCGACTGGCAATGAGCCGAGGACCGCTCATGGGCCTCTCGACTCGCTGAGCAGATATTCGCATCGAATACAAGGTTCTATCAGGCTTCCAACCCTATAAGCCGCTTCGCCGCTTCGACCCGCAGAAGAGGCAGTCTCCACCGTGTCACGTCCTCATCGACCATCCTTGGTATTGAGGAACTGACATAGCCGATGCCTAGCTCGGAGGTGCCGCTGCTGTCGAGGACGAAGGCGGGGTCGCGCCAGGGCTCGGGGGGGTGGGCATCGGCGGCGCCGGGGTGCTGCCAGGCGAGGTGCAGGGCCTTTCGGTTGGCGGTGGGCGGTTGTGCGGTCGGGGTGGTAGGGCGTGATGAGGCTGTTGGCAGTCTCAGGTCTCGCTGCTTGTGCCGGTGGCCTCCGAGCTGGATGGCGGGTCGTTCCAATGGGCTGGCCCCGTGTCGTGCTTCGGCTCAACCCCAGTGGTCGGGTGGCTCGATCTTGGCGTCCACCCCGGCATGCTCCTTGAGCAGGTACAGCAGATTCGTGCCGGACAGCAGCTCAAGCGGCTTGTCGTTGGCAAAGTCAAATGAAGCCTTGCCGAGCCCCGGATGTGGTGACCAGGATGCCCTTCGTCGCGCCCTCGTTGTGGACGCTGCCGAACAGGCCGCGCACCGCGCTCACCGGGACCGTGGTCTGCGGGTCCGTGGCTTGGCTGTTCGGGACCGTGAGCCCAGCACAGCCAGACCAGGCGGTGCTCGCCGAGGCGGGTGTGGCGGTCCAGGCTGCGTCGAGTGGCGAAGCCGCGGTTGTGGGTGACGCATGTCCAGTGGCCGCGTTCCAGCTCGCACAGCGGTCCGACCGTGAGGGTGACCGGGCGGGAGCTGACGCCGACGGGGAACGAGAACGAAGCTTGCTCGCCGGCCTTGGCAAGGGTGATCCTGGGTGTCAGTCGTCTGCTGGAGCGGGACCGACGTGGGCTCCGAGGACCTCGGCGATGAAGACCACGAGCGCGCACCCGACGGGAAACAACAGTTCGTTGACGCCTTTTGCCAGCAGCGAGGGCAGCGGGGTGGGGGCCGACTGAACTGTGAGCGCCAGGAACGCGCCGCCGAAGACGATTCCTGCCACCAGCCCGGCCGCCATATGCCCGAGCGGGCTTCCCCAGGCCCGCCGGCCGACCCACCTCAGCGCCAAGCCGAGGCAGGCGTATTCCGCTGCCTTGATCGCCAGTGCCCACAGGGGCGCCCGGCCGGCGAGGGTACCAGCGGTGTTCAACGCCTCGGCGACGCCCTTCTGGAGCGTGTTGGCAGCCGTCAACGCCAGCGGGGCTGCCAGCAGCCCGGTGACGCCCTCCAGCGGCACGCCACCCTTGGCTGCCACGCGGCCGAGCGCGACACCCACACAGACAAGCAGCGACCAGCACACGGTCTTGCAGGTATCGGCCAGGAGCGGTCGGGAGCCGGCAACATGGCCGAACCCGGCCGCCACCAGCAGCAGGGCCAGTTGCAGCAGGAGCCCCAGTAGGATCGCCAGCCAGGCAACGCGCAGCAGCGTCGCCCAGGGACTGGGCTTCGGCTTCGGCCGTCGAGCGGCGCCCCGGACCATGAGCCCTTGGATGAGCAGAAACAGGCCGGCGTACTGGATCAGGTCGCCGACGCTGACCACGGCCCGGACGCCGAAGAACCCGACCCGTTCCCCGAGCATCGGCAGGTGGGTCTCGGGCCCGGCCACCACATACTGGGGACCGAGGTGGGTCGCGTCGACGCTGGTGGTGTGGGTGTGCGCCTGCTGCGGGGCTGCGGTCGACACCGGCATGGCGCCGTTGAGGCCGACCACCAGCAGGTTGGCCAGCAGGCCGAGCGCGATGAGCGGCATCCCGGGCAGCAGCGCGTTGGCCCGCACCACGAGCAGCAGCAACAACAAGGAGGCGACCAGCAGCACTGAGCCGATCCCCCAGCGGGTCCCGTGCACATGGCGCAAGGGCAATCCGAGCAGGAGCTGAAGCACCAGGGCGGCCACCAGGAGCGGCAGCGCCTTCAGCCGCGCCAGCCGAAGACCGGCCAGGCGACCCCCGCGCAGCAGACCCACGAGGATGCCGCTGTCGATGACCAGCAGCACAAGTACAAGGGTTCTGGGGAGCATTGGCGCATGTCGCCGCCATTCACGAATGGGCCCTGACCTTGTCGTATCCGCTTCGTGTGGGCCAACTCGTCAGTTTGCGGTCGCCGACCCTCCCGACGCAGTGCTCCCTGACACAGCCGAACGGTGCTATTCAGCACAAGAAGTCGAACGCGGCGTGCAGGTCTGGTGGCCTGATGAGATCTGGGAGGGTGTCGTCCCTCGAGGACTGGTCCATCAGCACGGCGCCGTGCCTGCACCGCTGGGTCCGTCGACCAAAGCAGGCATGGTGGCGGTCAGTCAGCGGCCTCGTCCAGCGGAGGAGCACAGGGTCAGAAGGAAAGTCGCCGAGTGATGAAGTTTCACGGGTAGGTCACAAGAGGCTTGTTCTCGTCTGCGGCGCTCTAGCAGCGAACGGGCCTCGCAGATGCTCGGTGCGAGGCCCGGTGCAGCCCATGGAAGATCCTTCTGACCAAGCGGACGAGAAATCCCTTCCCTTCCCTTCCCTTCCTCTCCATTCCAAGCCATTCCGATGCGATCCAATCCATTCCATTCCTCTGAGACGATTCTACCTGATCAGCGGATTTGAACTAGATGCCACGTGACATCGTGTTGCGAGAAGGACAGGGAATACCGAGCGAATCGGGTACAGAGGCTTGCGATCGAGAGGACCGACCAGCTACTACTGGGCATCAGATAACGAGGACCGCCACCGTCAATGCGGATGGCGGTCCTCCACGGGTCCTCGGGCACTGCCCGCCTGCTGTTCGCCTCACGGCCCGCCAACGCCAGCGACTACCTCGCGGCGGGCAAGCTGCGCTGCGGGCGCTGCGACAAGCGCTACGTCGGCGCCGCCGCAAGGGGAACCTCTACCGGTACCGGTACTACGTCTGCTTCTCCCGCCAGCGCTACGGCCAGGCCACCTGCGCCGCCGACCGGCTGCCCGCCGATGAGCTGGACCGCGCGCTGCTGGAGGCGCTGCTAGTCACCCTGGCGCGGTCCGACCTGATCGAACGGGCGGCAACCAATCTCGCCAGACAGCTCGACCACGACCGCGACCGGCACCTGGCAGAACTGGCCGCCATCGAAGCGGAGCTGCGCCACCTGGACCAGGCCATCGACCGGTACATGCTGACCTTCGAGCAGGGCACGCTGGACCCCGACCGGTTCAAAGCCCGGCTCGAACAGCTCGCCCGCAGCGGCAAGCGGCTCCAACGGCGCAAGGAGAGCCTCCAGGCGGCGCTGGAGCGCACCGAGACTCTGCCACCGGCCGCGCCGGGTCTTGGCGGACTTTCGCGCCAACATCCGCGCAGCGGTCGACATCGACGAGATCGCCCCGAAGAAGGCGGTGATCAGCGCGTTGGTGCAGGACGTAGACGTCCGCAGCCGGAACGAAATCTACCCGACGTTCCGCTTCCCGACCGCGGCTGAGCTCGACGGAAAGGTTCGGAAGCTGTCGGGCTCCGTGCACTCAACTTGCCACAATCCGAACACCCCGCCATCAGCGTTTCCGCTGGTCAACGGCCCGCTCATCCGGGTGCCGGGCCAACACGGCAAGGTCCGCCGCGACGGCTACCGCAGGACGTCGTGACCTCGGGCACCCGCAAGTCGCAGATACCGACCGCTTCCCCGGATCGCCTCATGTTCACGGGTACGCCGACTGGGCCGAGTCAGCGCTGCGAAGGATCGAATCTTGTCAGCGATCACGGCGTGGTCGCTGCCGATCGGGCCACGCCCGCCCAGAACGATGCGATCGGTTGTTATCGCGCTGAGCAGCCGCAGTTCCTGCCTGGCAGGCGAAGGATCGTCGTCAGGTCACGGCTGGGTTCCCCGGCGGTCGGTGTTGGCGATGGACTCGAACAGGGTCACGCGCTCAGGGCCGACGCCGCCGGGGACCATCGGGGCGAGGGTTTGGGTCCAGCCGTGAACGAAGTACCGCCACCCGTCACGTACGCCCAGGCACCTTGACGCTGCCTGGGCGTGTGCCTGCCTGAGAAAGGCACGGTCACCACGGTAGTTGGCGTCCAGGACCCGGGCGCCCTCGGGAAAGACGCCACCGAGGGCGATGGGCGATCCCGGGGTGTCCTTGCCCATGCCCGTGGCGTTGACCACCAGTGACCCTGGTGGGAGCGTCGCGAGCAAGCGCGTTGTCTGCTCGCGGTCGGCGGTGCGCACCTCCAGTTCCGAGGTGCCGGCAAACGGTTGCAGCAACTCCCGTGCCGCGTCCGACCGTCGGGCACGGATGTCGGTGACGACAAGTCGGCGAGGTCGCTGCTCCGCACCCGCCAGTGCCTGGCCCACACGACGCGTCAGCAGGGTCAGCGCGATCGCGATGCCAGCACCCCCCGAACCCAGGATCAGGGCGTCGGCGGCCGTGTCCTCCCAGTGCCGTGGCCCCAGCAGCTCGCCCAGCACGAGGCGCACCGCCCGCGGATCGCAGGCGTCGGCCGCCAGCCCGCAATCGGTCGCCAGCAGCGGGCTCACCTCCCGCCCCGCCCGCGCGTACGGATCGCTCGCCACAACAAGGTCGGAGACCGCCTCGTACATCGCCCGCTTGTGCGAGGTGATGACCAGCCCCAACACCGAGCGATCCTCGAGCATCTCGTCGGCCAGCGCTCGGTACCTGCCTGCTGGGCTCCCTAACGGCAGATCGGTGCGACGAAGCTCCAGGCTCAGGTCACAGGCTCGAGCCCAAGCCGGAAAGATCCGTGTGATGCTCGATGCCCTTGTCGTCACGCCCAGGAACGCCACGATCCGTGCCCCTGCTGGCGGCGGTTCTTGTGTCGGGGACAACGCGCGCGAGCGTTTCACCACGTCCTCCCGCTTTGCCAGCCTCCATCGTGACACTACACGTCGCCGACTTGGCGGCGAGCGCCTGTGAAGGAAGCCACGGACTCGAACCCCGCGGCCCGCGAGGCGCCCGAGCTGCCTTCTCTGCGTGAGTTCGACAACACGGGCGAGGCCGTTCGGTCTGCCCAGCACGGCCGGGAACCGCTGGTGTTCGGACAATGTACGGGTCGGCTCCTCACCATGCGGAGCCATCTGCCCTGCTCAGGAGGCGGACCAGTCCCGCCCGCCGCGAACCAATGAGCCCCGTTGGTCGGGACGGTCGTCGCGCTGTTGATGAGCTGTTGATGAATAGTAGGCGGCCCAGGCGCTGCGTACGGCGGCGACCAGGTCAACCTGTCGCAGGTGAGCGTGCCGGCCAGGAACCGCTTCGCCTCGGCCGGATCGGCCGTGACGACCCTGAGGATCAGCAGCGGCGCTGGCGCGACCGCTTCGAGCGCGGCGTGCCACTCGGCCCCCGGCCGTTCGATCCAGTCCTCGCCGTCCAGGTGGAGCAGATCGAAGAAGAACGTGGTCAGCGGCAGCTCGCTGCGGAGCCGGTCGACGTCGAGGCGGCTGCCGATCTGGCCGGCGCTGACCTGGAACGGACGGGGGCCGCCGGTCAGCGCGTAGCGCGAGAACCTCCCCGTCCAGGACGACCGACCGCACAGGCAGGTCGCGGAGATCGCCTCCACCACCTCGGGCACGCGGCTGGTAATGTCGTCCAGGCTGCGGGTGAAGACACGAATCTCGTTATCGGCGCGATGCGCCTGCACTCGAACACCCTCGAGCTGCCAGGTGACGGGTGATAACCAGCATGGGAGGAACGCTTGGAACTTCACCCTCGGCGCGTACCACTCATCCTCATCGGCATCGTATTTCTCGCGTTCGGCGTGTTCATGTACGTCGGATTCGCTCCCTTCCCCGGTTCGATCCGCAGGGTGCTCGTTTGCGGGCTGTCCCTCCTGCTCGGCGGTGGATTAGTCGCAATCGGGCTGAGGCCCTTCCGGTTCCACATCGGCGTGCAGGGGCTGACACTGCGACTGGCGGGCATCAACGGCTTGGTCTCCTGGGCTGCGATCGACGCGATCGTCATCGAACAGCCGGACCCTGGCAGGAGTAGCCGCAACCCGGCTCCCTGGTTGCTGCTGGTGCCTGCCGAGGGTGTCGACCTCGACGTCCCGGCACCACACCGGAGCCCGGTGGATGAGCGCGCCTGCGTTGAGCTGCTGACGTTCAACGACGTCAAGGAGTCCCCCGAGCAGGTGGGGCAGGCGCTGGCGCTGTACGGCGGGAGTTGCTTCGCGGACGCCCGGCCGCGACGCGGCCAGCGGGGCGGGTCGAGGTTCACCCTCGCGCTGCGCGGCTACGACACCGCCCGCGTCGACGAGCTGGTCCGGCGAGGCCAAGCGGCGCTGTACTCAGCAAGCGCCACCGAGCGGCTCGCCGTCCAGGGCGAGATCGACAGCGCGTCCCTCCCGATCGTCACACGGGGGTATGACCGCACGCAGGTCGACGCATTCTTGACCGCGCTCTCGACCGAGCTGGCCTCGCCGAGGAGATAGCGGGCACTGCCTCTTTGCTGTTTGCTCCGCGCCGGAACCGGCGCCGGTGTTCAGGTCGGGGCTGGTCGACAAGGTCGACCGGCTGGCCCGCACCGTCCGCGGGCTGGCCAAGATCCTGGACGAGCTGGACGCCGCAGGCGTCGCCTTCTGAAGTGCGACCGAGCCGTTCGACACCTCCACCCCCGCCGGCCGCATGCTGGTCCAGATGCTGGGGGTGATCGCCGAACCAGCGCCAAGACCCATCTCCTGGTGCCACACCCCGTCGAGGCGCCGACGGTGTCGATCATCTTCGACCACTACGCCAATCATCGCCTCGGCTGCCGCGCCATCGTCACCTGGCTCAACGACCAAGGCCACTGCACCAAGGCCGGCAAGCCCTGGGGGTAGACCGCCGTCCGCACGGTCCTACGCAACCGCGTCTACATCGGCGAAGTCTTCTTCCGCGACACCTGGCACCCCGGCCGCCACCAGCCCCTGGTCGACCCGGCCACCTTCAACACCGTCCAAGCGCTATGGCCGAGCGCGGCGACGCCACTCCAAGCGCTCCAGCAGCGCCTTCGACTACCTGCTCGTCAGCCGCATCCGGTGCATCCACTGCGGCAAGGCATTCGTCGGCGCCGCCGCGCACGGCAAGCGCTACCGCTACCCCTACTACGTGTGCTTCTCCCGCCAGCGCTACGGCACCGACACCTGCCCGGCCGAACGGCTACGCGCCGACCTGCTCGAACAGGTCGTCATCGACGTGCTTATGGATGCCTTCCAACAAGCCGACCTGTTCAAGCAGGCCATCGCCGCCTCCCATACCCAAACCGAGCCCTCCGCGACCAGCACCAAGCCGAGCTCGTCACCGTCACCGGCCGCATCGGCAAGCCCGAGGCCGCGATTGAACGGTACCTGGACGCCTTCGAGGCCGGCACCCTTCCTGAGGACATCTGCGGCCAGCGAGTCCAGGACCTCAGCGGCTGGATCGCCAAACTACGATTCCGTCAGGACGAACTCCGCCAGTCCCTGGACGCGGCGACCAGCCTCCAGCTACCCCAGCCGCCAAGCGCTGGATGACCTCGCCGAACAGGTCCGCATCGCCATGCAAACTGGCCCGTTCCAGCCCGAAAGCGCCTCATCAACGCCCTCGTCCATGAACTCCGGGTGGAGAGCCGCGAGATGAGCGTCCCCGGTATTCCGGGTGCCGGCAGGCCAGCCATCAGCAGCCAGCAGGGGTGTTCGGACAATGGTTCGGTCGGTGCCCTCGGCAGGGCACACAAAGCATGGGAACGGGAATGACCGTTGGAGGCGGGTGGCTTCCCTGTCCCGACCGGCGATGTCTCGGCGACTTCACCGACTGAACGCAGCAACTCCGGCGCGCTGTCCTCCTGAAGGATCACTCGGCAGACCGCGAGGTTGCTCGGCTTGTGGTAGCCGATCTGCAGGCGGAACGCCTCGAACAGCCGCCGCAGCGGCGCCTCTGCGACCTCGGCGAGCTGGATGGGTGCGATGGGGAGGAGGTCGAGCAGCTCAACCGCTGGGGTCGCAACGGTCGGCTGGGCGTCTTCGGCTGCGTCGAGTTCTGCCAGCTTGGCCTGCTGCTCGGTATGCAGCTCGTGTAGGCGCTGCTGGACGCGGACGAACACGGTGCCGTCGGGGTCGTCGTGGGTTTCCAGGGTGTGGATCAGCCGGGCCTGGCGGGCCTCCAGGTCGCCCACGGCCCGCCGCAGCGCGTCGATCCGCGCTTGGTGGTGCTGCTGGACCTGCTGGTCGGCGCTGCCGATGGTGGCGGCGAGCAGGCTGCGGCGGTCCGGTCCGAAGACGTGGTCGGCGAAGAACTGGCTGACGCCCTCCAGCAGGGGCTGCTGGCGGACCCACAGGCTCTTTGGATGGTCGCTGGTGTCGTGGTCGGTCCACCTGCGCTGGCAGGCGTAGTAGGCGATCTCGCGGCGGGTCTTGCCGAACATGCGCCGCCCGCACAGGCTGCAGATCACAAACGATCGGAACAGGTAGGCACGCTTGGTGTCGGGGTGGGCGGTGTTGGCGCCCGGGGTGGTGCGCGACCCGAACCGCTCGCGGGCGACGGCCGCCGCGGCGTCGAACAGCTCCTGGCTGACCAGCGGCTGGTGGGTCGGCTCGGGGGAGCGCACCCAGGTGGCGGGCTGGTTGACCTTGCCGTTGGCGCTCTTGGTCGCGCGCCGGTTCCACACCATGTACCCGGTGTACTTCGGATTGAGCAGGATGTCGCGGACGGCGGTGGGGATCCAGGAGTTGCGCTGGCGGGCGGGGTCGGGGGAGACCGGCGGCGGGTAGCGGTCGGGGTCGGCGTTGAGCCGGGTGGCGATCGCCTTGTAGCCGAGCCGCTCGGCGACGCGCCAGGCGAAGATCTGCCGCACGACCGGCGCGGTGACGGGGTCGGGGACCAGGCGGTGCTTGGTCTTGCCCTCGGCGCGTCTGGCGGGGACCGGGTGGGGGACGGGGTCGGCGCGGTAGCCGTAGGGTGGGCGGCCGATGTTCCAGCCTTGGCGGGTGTGCTCGCAGTAGCCGTCCCAGGCCTTCTCCTGGGTTTCGAGCACGTACCACTCGGCGGTGGCCTGCTTGACCCGGCGGGTGAGGATGCGGGTGGCCTTCTTGCGGCCGACCTGGATGGGCTCGTCGGCGGCCAGCAGCGGCACGCCGGCCTGTTCCAGTTCGTGTTCGATCATGGTGCCGTAGTAGGTGCGCCGGGCGATCCGGTCGATGGACTCGCAGATGACCGCGTCGAAGCGGCGGTCGGGCCGGCGGGCCTCGGCCAGCAGGTCGGCGATGCCGCCGTCGCGGCGGACCGGGATGTCGAACAGCTCGTGGGCGCTTGAGTGGCCGCGCAGCGCCGGGTCGAGCCGGCCGCTTTCGACGTCGTAGAAGTACGCCACGGGTACCCAGTCGCGCGGCAGCGCGTTGCGGCTGTTGGTGACCTGCCGGGGGATGGACAGGGTGGGGTCTTGCAGTTCCACGGTGGAGGTGCGGGCCATGACCGCGACCCGCAGCGTCGGCAGGCCGGCTGGCTCGGCCGGGGACGGCCACGACGGGGCGGGCTGGGCTCGTACCACGGTGACGGCGGGGGCCGGCTGCCCGGCTCCCGCCTGCGTGCCCGCGTCGTCCCGGCTCAGCCGGGGCCCGTCGTTTTCTCCCGCCGCTGGTGGGTGTGCAGCCATCGCAGCACCTCCATGATCGCGCTGGTCTGTTCGGCTTGCAGCGCTTTGCCTTCGGGTCCGCCGAGCAGCACGATCTCGAACCGGAAGGTCGGCTCGGGGTCGGGTTCGACGGGTCTGGGACCATACCTCGGTTTCGGCGTGGGCAGGTGGGCGTTGCCCGGTGTGCTTGGACCCGGTGGTGAGCCTGGGCTGGCACGATGAGCGTCGTTCATGAACCGGCGGAGGAATGAGAGCGGCGGAAGACGAGCACGTCCTCGTGGGCGATGACCCGCAGCGGCAAGCCAGCGGCGCGGGCCTTGCGGACCCGGCCGAGCTGGAAGAACGACGGCCGCCCCACCAGCCGGTCGCCGTTGAGGCCGACCAGCAGGGCGACGTTGCGTTCGAAGCAGGCCAGCCCGGCGCGCTCTCCGGCGCGGACCAGCGCGCCGGGGAAGTCGACCAGCAGGCCGCGGCGGCGCCACGGCCGCGCGGTGAGCACGACCACCCCGCCGGGCCGCAGGAGGGTGCGGCAGGCGCCGAGGATCTGCTGGATGGCGCCCAGCAGCACCTGGTCGCTGGCGCGGGCGAGGTTGCCGCGCCCGGTGGCGCCGGGTTCGGCGTAGCGGTTGTCGTACTTGACGACCCCGCCGGGGCGGGCGTCGACCTGGCCGTGGATGGACGGGCCGTACGGTGGGGAGGTGACCACCAGTGCGACCTGGCCGTGCAGCGACGGGTCCAGCAGGCCCAGGAGCTGGCGGGCGTCGCCGATGGTGACCGTGCCGGCCCCGGTCGCCCCTTGGCTGGCGGCGTGGGCGAGGTTGGCGCGGGCGAGCTCGGCCCAGCGGGGCTCGCGCTCGACGCCGAGCCCGACCCGGCCGAGGTGGGCGGCCTCGACCAGGGTGGTGCCGATGCCGCACATCGGGTCCAGCACCAGCTCGCCGGGCTGGCTGTAGCGCTGGATGGCGGTGCGGGCGATGGCGGGCAGCATCTTGGCGGGGTGGGCGGTGGACGCCTGGAGGTAGCGGCCGGTGCGCTGGCGGGCGGCGGGCTGTTGCGCGGTCGGCCAGACCGACAGCGGCAGCGGCGTGGACGGCTCAGGCACGGGGGACCTCCACAGCATCCGCGGTAGGCATCGGGGTCGGGTTGGACCGGCGTGGCCGGCATGAGGCGTGGGCGTGGCGGTGGTCGGCGGCGAGCAGGCGGCGGCCGACCCAGGTGATGACCGGCACGGCGACGGCGTTGCCGATGGCGCGGTAGCGGGCGGCGTCGGAGACCGGCCGACGGTTGGCGTCCAGCGCGGTCCAGTCGTCGGGGAAGCCTTGGAGGCGTTCGCACTCGCGCGGGGTGAGCCGCCGGACGCTCACCGGTGCCGGGCCGTGGCCGGGGCGGGAGTCGTCGCCGCTGGCGGGCTGCGCCGAACGCTTGCTGTGGGCACCGGCCATGAGCTGACGGTGCGGGGTGTGGATGCCCATGGCGCCGTCATCGACGGTAGAGTTGGCGCCCTTGCCGCACCGGGCCATGAGCGCCCCGGCCACAACGGGGGCGTGCTGGCCGCCATCCGCTGCTGACGGCGTCTGCCCGCCCGGGGCGGCCGACCCCGCCGCGGCGTGTTCCGGATCGCCTTGGGGTGCCGCCGTCCGGATCATGACCGCCGGGTAGCCCTGGCCGGGCTTGCCGCCGCCGCTGCCCAGGCTGGCCGCGATGTCGGCGGTCAGGATCTCGCCGCGCTGGTTTTCGGAGATCGAGCGCGCCTGCAGCGACGGCGGCCTGTCGAGCGGCGGGTGTGCTGTCGGCCCGCTGCGGCTGGGCAGGGCGAGCAGGTGCGGGTGGCTGGTGTCCAGGGTGTAGCTGGGCCCGGTCGTGGTCAGCCAGACGTCGCCGAAGCCGGAGCCGCCCTGGATGGTGCACAGCGGCGCCGTCTCCGCGCCGGGGCCGGTTGCCGCCCGGGTGTCGGCGCTGCGGTGAGGCGGGGTGTCCGGCGGGTGGACGATGAGGGTGTCGGCGCCGTCGCCGCGGGGCGTGCCGGCGGCGTAGCTGGCGGTCAGGGTGGCGGCGACGGGATGGTGGTCGTGTTCACTGCGGCGTCGGGTGGGGCCTGTGCGGCGAGTTGCTCCAGCGCCAGCTGCAGGGGTGGCGGCAGCGCCCGGCGTCGACGTGCGGCCCGGCGGAGGATTCCCCTGGCCGCCTTGGGGCTCAAAGAGTATTTCGAAGGGGCATGGGGCTCCACGACAGCCGACAAGCAGGACTCTTCGTCGGCGTTGGGCGACTCCGAAGTAGCGCGCATCCAGCACCCGCCACGAAACGCCGTACCCGAGTTCATCCAGCGTGGCGAGGACCGCCTGGAAGTCCTGGCCCTTGTTGGATGTGAGGAGTCCGGGGACGTTCTCCAGCAGAAGCCAGCGTGGAGATAGGGCGCCAACGACGCGGGCGAGGTCGAAGAACAGCCCCGTGCGTGCGCCGGTGAGTCCGGCGCGGCGGCCGGCTTGTGAGACGTCTTGGCAGGGCCAGCCGGCGCAGACCAGGTCGACGGCTGGTCGGGGCTGGGCGTGCCACCAGGCGATGGTGGTGCGGACGTCATCGTGGCGCGCGACCTCCGGGAAGTGACGGGCCAGGATCGAGCGGCAGACCGGGTTGATCTCGACCTGGCCGACGCAGCGCATGCCCGCGCGCTCCAAGGCGAGGTCGAAGCCGCCGATGCCGGCGAACAGCGACAGAAACGTCATCGGGCCCTGCACCGCCTGCGGGCTGCAGCGTCTGGTGTGGACGCGGGCGGTCATACGCCGCACACCCCCTGACAGTCGTTCCCGAGCCCGTCGGCATCGGCCGCGGCGGCGTCGATGGGAGACAGGTCGACCTGGTCGAGGGGGCGCAGGGAGTGGTGCAGGAAGGCCTTGCCGCGCAGCTCCGCCTTGTGGATCGCGGCGAGATGGCCGTGGCGAATGGCGCGGTCGAAGGCAACCGCGTCGGCTCCCTCTTCCGGGGAGTCCTCCCGCAGGTCGCGCCACTGGCGATCGGAGTGGTGCGGACTGTACCGCATCGCTCAGCCGCTCCTTGGCGCGGCGTTGGGGGCGCCTGACCGAGTGGACGGGGTGTGTTGTGATGGCTGGCTTAGCAGCTTTTGGAAGACCAGCACGTCCTCGTGGACGAGCAGGCTGGCCGGCTCCCCACGCCCTAGCGCCCGGCGGGTCTGGTGCAGCTGCCAAAACGACGGCCGCGCGTGCAGCCCGCTGTCGCGGACCGCGGCCAGCAGCGCGACGACGTGCTGCAGGTACTGGTAGCCGGCCTGCTCGGCCAGCGTCACGGTCGCCGCGGCCAGGTCGAACACGCGGCCTTGGCGGCGCAGGTTGCGGGTGACGGTGACCAGCAGCCCACCCGGCCGCAGGATCTGGAGGCAGCCGGCGTACACTCCGGCCATCTCTGCCAGGTACGCCTGGCCGCGGGCGTGGCCGAGGTTGGCGTGGTCGGCGGAGTAGTTCTCGGTGTCGCGGCGCGCCAAGGCGCCGCCGCGGCGCCAGGCGGCCTTGTCGATCATCCCCGGGGTGCAGGCGTACGGCGGGGAGGTGGCGACCAGGTCGACCGTGCCGGCCAGGTCGGCCAGCAGCTGCGGCAGGTGGCGGGCGTCGCCGGTGCGGACCTCGCCGAGGCCGGCATGCTCGGCCGGCAGGGCCAGGGCGAGGTTCTTGCGGGCAAGGTCAGCCCAGCGGGGCTCCAGCTCGACGCCGACGCTGCGGCGCCCCAGGATGGCGGCCTCGACCAGGGTGGTGCCGATGCCGCACATCGGGTCCACGACCAGGCCGCCGGGTGGGGCGTACTCGGCGGTGATACGACGGGCGAGCTCGGGCAGCATCTTGCCGGGGTGGGCGGTGGATTCGGGTAGGTAGCGCCCGGCCCGCTGGAGGTGGCCGGGGGTCTGCGCGCAGGCCCAGACTGCCAAGGGCACGGGTTCGGCCGCGTCGAGGATCGCTGCGGCGCGGGTGGGGGTGGCGTGCGGGGCCATGGGTGAGCCCGCGGCCATCGGTTGCGCCGACACTCCAAATATCCAGGTGACCCCCGGAATTCAACATGGCGGCTTTGCGGCCCAGGGTGTTGCCGGCGCTTGATCCAGCCCGCCGTGGGTGCAGCGCGCTGCTGTCGGCGAGGGGTCCCGCGACCGGTTCCGGCGCGCCGTGGGCCGACGCTGCTGGCACGGGCGAGACCACCGTCCCGGAGGCGCCAGCTGCGCTGAGCGTGCAGGCTGGCCGGCGGCAGCCACCACCGGCCCTGGGGTGTGGGCGTCCCGCCTGCGGATCTTGGCGTTCCGGCACCCGATGGGCAGGGGCACGGCAGGGGCACGGCAGGGGCACGGCAGGGGCAGAGCAGGGGCAGAGCAGGGGCAGAGCAGGGGCACGGCCCCCGGGCAGCACACCGGCTCGCTGGCGTTCCTGGCCGCGGTGCTGCCTGCCCCTGCCGTGCCCCTGTGGTGCCCCTGCGTCCTGTTGTGCTGCGGCTCCATCCGACTTCGCCAGGAGAGGAGCCGCCTCGTGCCAACCGCAGACCACGACCCTGACGCGCTCGATGTGCTGGACACCTCGTTCCGCCTGCTGGTCACCGGCCCGTCGCCGCTGGCGATCGACGGCGCCGCGCTGGGCCACGGGCTGCCCGCCCGGCTGATCCCGCTCGACCAGCTCCGCGCGCTGCTGCTTGCGCGCAGCACCCCCTATGCCGCCCGCGACGCCGCAGTCAGAGAGTTGCTGCGCCGGGCGCGCCACAGCGGTGGCGCGTGGACGGTCGGGCTGGCCGGCGTGCTGGCACCGGGGTTGCGTCGCGTGGCCGCAGCGCTCGCCAACGACTACCCCGGTGACCCCGCCGACATCGACGCCGAGGTCCTGGCCGGCCTGCTGGACGGCATCGCCCGGATTGACCCCGCCGGCACGCGGCTGCCCGCCCGGCTGCTGCGGCACGCGTTCAACCGCGCCAAGCGGCTGCGGCGAAGCGACCGCGCCTTCGCGCTGCGCAACGCGCCGGTCGCCCCCGACTCGATGGCCCCGCCACGGCTGGTCGGCCACCCCGACCTGGTCCTGGCCCGTGCGGTCAGCCGGCAGGTGATCACCCGCGACGAGGCCGACCTGATCGGTATGACCCGGCTGGAAGACATCGGGATCGCGCAGCTGGCCGCCGCCAACGGCTACCAGCTCGGCGCGCTGTACCTGCGCCGCGAGCGGGCCGAGGCGCGGCTGGTCGGCTGGCTTTTGACCGGGCGGCTGCCAGCTCGCCGGGCGTGGAACCGTCCGATCCGGCTGCGCTGGTCGGCTGGCGAGCTGCCGCCCGCCGGTACGGCGTCGCCCGCAGGTGCGCGGGCTCGGCTTGCGTCGGGGGCGCCGAGGCTGAGGGGGCCCCGATGACCTGCCAGAACCGGGTGCTGCGCTGCCTGCTGATCCGTCTCGCGCGCGACGACGAGCACCGCCGGGATCGGCTCGGGCTGGCGGGCGGCGGTCCAGGTTTTTCGTGCCGCCATGTTGAAAACGGGGGGTCTGGTGGACATTTGGGGTGCCGGCAAACAGCGGGAGGGCGGCCGGCATCGGTGGCCACCGGTTGCGCCGTGGCCAGCTCGCCGGAGGAGGTGAGGAGCAGCCCCTCGCCGACGGCCGCCCTCCCGCTCCCCACCGTCCGCCAGGCTGCACCCTCGGCCGTCCAGATCCGGCAGGCCTCCGGTTCCGGGAAGGACGCCTCGTGAACGGCTCGTGCGGACTTCGCCGTGTCGTTCGGGCGGTGGGCACCAGCGTGAGCGCTGCGGTGCTGAGCGTGACGGCCGCCGGCCCGGCGCTGGCGCAGACCCCGCCGTCGCTGAACCAGGTCCTGGACGCGGCGACCGCCTGGCTGGTGGGGCTGCTGGCCAGCCTTGCGACCCTGTTCTTGACGGTGGGCGGGATCCGCTACATGGCGGGGGCGACCGACCCGGGTGAGGTCGAGAAGGCCAAGACCGCGCTGAAGGCGTCGGCGATCGGCTATGCGCTGGCTGCGCTGGCGCCGCTGGCGGTGCGGATCCTCAAGCAGATCGTGGGGGTGTGAGCGGTGCGGCCGACCCGGTCGGTCCGCGCGGCGCTCGCGCTCCCCGCCGCGGTGGCCGCGCTCGCCCTTGTCGGCCTGGTGGTCCTGCCGGGCCGGGCGGGCGCGGCCCCGCCGCAACCCGCCACCCCGCCAACCACTCAGCGGACCGGCAGCGCGGCCACGGCCATCCCGGCGGCGCAGGCCCAACCAGCACCCACCACGACCACCACGAGCACGACCACGACGACCAGCAGGGGTGGTCAGGGGGGCTCGCCGCGCAACCCCGGCCGGCGGCTGCCGTTGCTGCCGCTGCCAGGCATCCCCAGCCTGGTCGAGCAGGCGATCAACCAGCTGCTGATTCACCTGCTTGCTGCCGCGCTCAACCCGACCCTGGACCTGGTCGGCCACACCCTGCTGGCCACCCCCGACGTGACCGCACCCGGCAGCCGCATCCGCGAGCTGTGGTGGGCCTCCGCCGGGATCGCCAACTCGGGGTTCGTGCTGCTGGTCCTGCTCGGCGGGATCCTGGTCATGACCCACGAGACGCTGCAGGCCAGGTACTCCGCCAAGGAGATCCTGCCGCGGCTGGCGGTGGCGTTCGTGGCCGCCAACACCAGCCTGGTCCTGGCCGGGTGGGCGATCCGCCTGGCCAACGCCGTCTCCCGCGCGGTGCTCGGCACCGGCGTCGACCCCCAGCGGGTCGCCCAGACCCTGTCGCCGCTGCGGCTGCTCCCCAGCCCCGGCGCCCGCGACATCTTCCTGGTCATCGTCGGCCTGATCGTGGCCGCTTTGGCGCTGGGCCTGCTGGTCACCTGCGTCGGCCGCGCTGCGCTGGTCGCGATCCTGGTCGCCGGCGCCCCGCTGGCGCTGGCGCTGCACGCCCTGCCGCACACCGAGGGGCTCGCCCGGCTGTGGTGGCGGGCGCTTGGCGCGGCGCTTGGCGTGCAGGTCGGTCAGGCGCTGGTGCTGGTGGTGGCGCTGCGGGTGTTCTTCGACGCCGACCGCGCCCAGGTGCTGGGGATCGGCACCGGCCGGCTGGCCGACCTGCTGGTCTCTGGCGGGCTGCTGTGGCTGCTGCTGCGCATCCCCGGCTGGGCCCGCCGCGCGGTGTTCGGCCCCCGCACCGGCGGGCTGACAAGGATGGTCCGCGGCTGGGCGATCTACCTGGCCGCCAGCCGCTTCCTGCCGGTCCGCGGCCGACGGCGGTGGCGGTGAGCCGATGGATCGCGTGCGCATCCCCGCCGACATCGACCAGCCCGACCGGATCTTGGCCGGCCTGACCGCGCGGCAGCTTGGGATCCTCATCGTGGCCGCGCTGCCCGCCGCCGTGCTGTTCCTGCTGGCCCGCGCGCTGCTGCCGCTGCCGGTGGCGACCGCGTTGGCGGCGCCGCCGCTGCTGGTCGGGGTGGCGCTGGCGCTTGGCCGCCGCGACGGCATCGGGCTGGACCGGCTCGTCCTGGCCGCCCTGGGCCAGCAGCTGAGCCCACGGCGGCTGGTCCGCGCACCCGACGGCGTCATCCCACCTGCGGCGTGGCACGCGCCCGCCGCCACCGCCCAGGGCCCAGTCGCGCCCCTGCGGCTGCCCGCCCGCGACCTCGGCGGCGACGGCGTCGTCGGCCTCGGCCCGCAGGGCGCGGCGCTGGTCTGCGAGGCGTCCACCGTGAACTTCGCGCTGCGCACCCCCGCCGAGCAGCAGGCGCTGATCGGCGCGTTCGCCCGCGCCCTGCACGTGGTCACCGCGCCGGTGCAGGTGCTGGTCCGTGTCGAGCGCGCCGACCTCACCGCCCACCTGCGCCAGCTCAACCAGGCCGCCGGCGGGCTGCCGCATCCGGCGCTGGAGGCCGCCGCCCGCGACCACGCCCGCTTCCTGGCCGAGCTGGCTGGCCGCCGCGACGTGCTGCGCCGCCAGACCCTGCTGGTGCTGCGCGAGCCCACCCCGCCCGCGCGGGCCGCCCAGGGCCTCAAGCGGCGCGCCGAGGAGCTGGCCGGGCTGCTCGGCGCGTGCGGGATCACCCTCACCGTGCTGGACGGCGCCCACGCCGCGGCGGTCCTGGCCAGAGCCTGCGACCCCGAAGGCTCATCATCCCCAGCTGGCCTGGCCGCCCCAGGCGAGACGATCCACGGAGCCCGCCCATGACCATGATGTTCAGCGCCCTGTCGCGGCTTGTCGGTCGGTCCGCCGCGCCGTCGGTGCCCGCCGGGCTGCTCGGCCCCGACGCGCTTGAGGTCGGCCCCTCCAGCCTTGTGGCCGGCGCCACCGTGTGCCGCACGTTCGCGGTCACCGGCTACCCCCGCGAGGTCGGCCCCGGCTGGCTGGAGCCGCTGGCCAGCTACCCCGGCAACGCCGACATCGCCCTGCACATCACCCCGATCCCTCCACCGGTGGCCGCGCAGCGGCTGCGGCGCCAGCTGGGCCGGCTGGAGTCCACCCGTCGGCTGGACGACGACCGCGAGCGGCTGGCCGACCTGGAGGTCGAGGCCGCCGCCGAGGACGCCCACGAGCTGGCCCGCCGCGTGGCCCGCGGCGAGGGCCGCCTGTACTCGGTCGGCCTGTACGCCACCGTTCGCGGCCACGACCCCGACGCGGTCGACGCCGAGGCCGACCGGCTGCGGGCGCTGTGCGCCTCGCTGCTGCTGGACGCCCGCCCCGCCACCTTCCGGACCCTGCAGGGCTGGACCACCACCCTGCCGCTGGGCCTGGACCAGCTCGGCCTGCGCCGCACCATGGACACCGCCGCGCTGGCCGCCGCGTTCCCGTTCGCCTCCGCCGACCTACCCACCCCCAGCACGGGTGGCGTGCTGCTCGGCCGCAACGCCCACACCCGCGGGCTCATCCTGTGGGACCGCTGGGCGCAGCCCAACTACAACAGCGTGATCCTGGCCAAATCCGGCGCGGGCAAGTCCTATCTGGCCAAGCTGGAGCTGCTGCGCTGGCTCTACCACGGCGTCCACGCCCTTGTCATCGACCCCGAACACGAATACCAGCGGCTCGCCACCGCCGTCGGCGGGACCCTGCTGCAGCTTGGTGCGCCCGGGGTGCGGCTCAACCCCTTCGACCTGCCCCCGGGCGGCGGAGAGGAGGCGCTGGCCCGCCGCGCACTGTTCGCCCACACCCTCGTCGGCGTGCTGCTCGGCACCCCGCTTGACCCCGACACTACCGCCGCGCTGGACCGCGCGGTCCTGGCCGCCTACAAGGCCAGGGGGATCTCCAGCGACCCGCGCAGCCACGCCCGTCCCGCCCCCACCTTCGCGGACCTGGCCGCGGCGCTGGAGGGTGACGGTGGCCAGCCGGCCGCCACCCTGGCCGCCCGCCTGGCCCCGTATGTCAGCGGCAGCCATCGGCGGCTGTTCGACGGGCCCACCACCACCCGCCCCGAAGGGCACCTGGTCGTGTTCTCGCTGCGGGAGCTGCCTGATGAGCTCAAGGCGACCGGGATGCTGCTGGCCCTGGACGCGGCGTGGCGCACCGTCAGCAACCCCCGCCAGCGCCGCCGCCGGCTGGTGGTGGTCGACGAGGCCTGGCAGCTCATGCGCGACGTGGCCGCCGCCGGCTACCTGTACCGCTTCGCCAAGAGCGCCCGCAAGCACTGGTGCGCGCTGACCTGCGTCACCCAGGACCCCGCTGATGTCCTGCAAAGCCCGCTTGGCCAGGCCATCGTCCAAAACGCCGCCACCCAGCTGCTGCTCGGCCAGGCAGCCCAGGCCATGGAGGCGCTCACTCGCTCCTTCCACCTCTCCGATGGCGAGCAGGCTCATCTGCTTGCCGCCCAGCCCGGCGACGGGCTGCTGCTGGTGGGGTCCTACCGGGTCGCGCTGCGCTCGCTGGCCAGTCCCGCCGAGCACCTGCTGGTCACCACCGACCCGGCCGAACTCGCGGCACTGGCCGATGAGGACGTCGGCGGAGCGGCGCTGTGAAGCTCGCCCTGGCCGCCGTGGCTGCCGTGCTGCTGGTGCCGGTCGTGCTGGTCGCCGCTGCGATCGGCGCGCTCGGCGGCTCGGAGCCGTCCATGCCGATCGGCGCCCGCGGCGCGGCCGGGCTCGCCGTGGCCGCTGCCCAGGCCGGCTTCACGGGGGAGGGCCTGCGGGTGGCGGTGGCGGTCGGGCTGGCCGAGTCCGGCGGCAACCCCACCGCCAGCGGCCCCAACCCGCCAACCCCCGGCTGCCCAGCAGGCTCCACCGACCGGGGCGCCTGGCAGCTCAACACCTGCTACCACCCCGAAGTCGCCGACGGCTGCGCCGACGACCTGGCCTGCGCAGCCCGCGAGACCTATCGGATCTCCGCAGGCGGCAGCGATTGGAGCGCCTGGACCACGTATATCTCCGGCGCCTACCAAGACCAGCTCGCCGCCGCCGACCAGGCCATCGCCACCCTCGCCGCCCCCAGCGCGGCCGGCGGCGTCCCGCCGGGCTACGGCACCCCCGGCCCGTGTGGGCTGTCGCCGGCCACCGACTACGCCAAGCACCTGGTCACCGAACTGTTCGCCATCACCGACATCGGCGGTTGCGCGCTCTTCACTGGCCATGTCGAAAACAGCGACCACTACCCCGACACGAACGGGCAGGCGCAAGCCATCGACGTGATGGTCGGCACCAAAAGCGCGCTGGGCTGGCAGGTCGCCCATTGGGCCGCGGCCAACGCCGCCGCGTTGCACGTCAAGTACGTGATCTTCGCCGGCCAGATCGTCGACTTCCGCGAGCCCACGCCCGGCTGGCATGCCTGCCGCGACCCTGCCTCGAGCTGCGCGCAGAACCACTTCAACCACGTACACCTCTCATTCAACCCAAATGCCTGATGGTTGCGGCTGACGCGCCTGCCTTGACCCGCCGACGCCGCAGCACTTGGCCCCCCTGGCCGGCTGGGCGTCGCCAGCCCGACGCTGTTCGGCCCTGACAACCAGGAGCACACCACCGCGATGCGTGATCTTCCAAGCTGCCCTCGCTGCGGCGACATCGACTGGAGCGTGCCAGCCGAGCTCAGCGAGCCCTGCTACATCCGCTTCGACGCCGACGATCCCGCCTACCACACCGACAACTTCGGCCCACGCGTGTACCTGCGGCACACCAACGCCACGCTGCAATCGCAGGGAGCTGCCTTCTGCACCTCCTGCGGCTGGGCGCCCACCCCGACCGACACCAAGTCCCTGCATGTCAACGAGCCGCTGCTACGCGAGCGGCTGGTGGAGACCGCACTGGACTACGAGGGCACCTGGCCCACCGTCAACGACCATCCGTCCGACCCCCCGTGGCCGGACACCTACGGCCCGATCTAACCGGCCCCAGAGCGTGGCACGCCCTGTCCAGCCGTCGCGCACCCAAACCATCCGTACGAGCTGCGCGGTCGTCCGCGCAGCCGTGGCGCTGACATGACCAGTCGAGGAGGCAAGCGCAATGAGCCGCTTTGTCATCGGCGAGGGGGTACTGACCTGGGAGCCCAGCGAGCGGATCTCCGACCGCTACGGCGCGGTGTTCCTGATGAACGACGGCGACTCCCTCCACGAGCCGACCGGCTACGTGCCGATCCCCGACGACGCGCCGGTGGGAATGCCCGGCCACTTGGTCGCCGAGGTCACCGCCACCCGGCCCAGCACCCACGTCGGCGACCTGTTCCGGGGCCTGCGTCCCGAGACTCCTGAGGTTGGCGAGCGGATCGTGCTGGGGCGGGGCCGCCTGTTCTGCCAGACCGTCGACCGCGACAGTCCGCATCCGGTCATCGAGGCGGTCGGCTTGGCGCCCGAGGATGTCGACGACCGCGACACCGACTGGCTCGACCCGCGGGCGCTGTACCGGGCACACGAGCAGACCGTCCGGCTGGTCTTCGAAGACGCCCCGGCACGCGGCGAACCAGCCTGACCATCCCCGACCCGAAGCGCCGGTCGGACCTCCACGCGGGCCGCACCGCCAGCCGGCGCCATGGCGCATCCATGCGCGAGCGGCAGGAACCGCCGCACCGGCGCCGCCGCCTGCCCGAGTGGCGCTGACCAATTCACGAGGAGCCGCGCATGACCGCACCGATGGACCCGGGCGAGATCCGCCACCCCGACGTCGAAGTCCAGCTGACCGGTGAGGACGGCAACCCCTTCGCCGTGCTCGGCGCCGTCCGCAAGGCACTGGTGGACGCCGGCCACCAAGACGAGGTCGAGGCATTCTTCGCCGAGGCGACCAGCGGCGACTACGACCACCTGCTGGAAACCTGCATGCGCTGGGTGACCATGCGGTGAGTCAGCGGACCGCCGCCGCGTCCAGCACCTGGCCGCACGCAGACGCCCGCCAGCCGGCTCCCATCCCCGAGCGTGGGCAGCCCCGACAACCAAGGAGCACACACAGATGAGTGGTGATCGCACCTGGTACTCCGTACCGCCTACTGGCCTTCACCGGCAGGCTTCCAGGAGGTGGACACGCTGCTGAGCGGGCTTGGCCTCCAACCCAACCAGCCCGACCCCGCCTCGTGGCATACCGAGGAGGAGTGCCCGACCGACCAAGGATCGCACATCGCACACGAGCTGCGGGGCGTGGCTGCCCGGCACCGGTTCGCGTTCGAGGTGGTGGAGGAGGCTACCGACTTCGGCATGGGCCGCCGCTACACCTACCTGCCCGACCAGGACGTGCTGCACCAGACCACCGTCGGCAACGACCGCGACGACTACCTGCTGGTCCAGCAGCTGTGGGACGCGATCGACCAGACCACCACCCGCGAGGAGCTGATCCAGGCGCTGGAGGCCGAAGCGGCCGCCTCGTCGAGCGTGGCCTTGTGGCCTGGCGCGATCCGCGAGACCCGCCGGCCACGTCCTGAAGCCTTTCGGCCGCTCACAGTGGGCGCTCGCTGCGGCGAGCGTCCGGCCCTCCGTCCCCTGCCCCGTTGAGGGGGTGAAGTGTCATCGGCCGCGAGATCCGCCGGGTGCCGCGTGGCTGGGAGCATCCCCGCGACGAGCACGGTCGTCACATCCCCCTGTTCGACCGCAACGCGGGCCCTCACGAGGAGATCGACGAGGAGCTGCCGGCCGCCGCCGACCGCCTACCGGCCATGCCCAGGTGGGCGCCCGAGGAGGCGACCTGCCACCAGGTCTATGAGAACGTCACCGAGGGCACGCCCCTCTCGCCGGTCTTCGACTCCGTGGACGACGTGCGGGACTGGCTGGTCGACCAGGGCTATTCCCACCGGGCAGCACAGGGATTCTGCCGCCAGGGCCAGGCGCCGACGCTGGTCCTCCGCGACGGCACGGTCTTCCACGACATCGAGTCCGCGGCGCTACCGCCCGACCAGGAGCAGCCGCCGTGACCCGCCACGGCAGCCCACGCCAGCGCGGGTCGCATCGGCACGTCGCGTGGCCTGCGCCCGGCGAGACCGACAACGCCGCCGCCGACACGCTGCCGCGCGAGATCGGCAGGAGCGCATCAGGAGGCTCAGGTCGACTGAGCCGAACCGCGACCGCACGGCCGCTGTCGGGCCGAAGTCGCGGGCTGTGATCTGACCCCCGCCGCATTCCTGGGCGCTCCGCACCGCCCGACCCGGGCCACAGCGCTGCCCTGACAAAGGAGGCTGACCAGGTGCTCAACCTGCTGCACCTGCCCGCACCGTCCACCACAACCCCGACCCATCCTCCATCCGCAGCCGACCCGGCCGACAGCCCGCTCGGCCAGCTCCTGCTCCACCCCGGCGCCACGCTTGGCCGCTGGGCCCACCAGCTGGCCGGGCTGCTGCTGGACCTGGTCCGCCATCCGCTGGTGCCCATCCTGGCCACCGCGGTGCTGCTGGGCGTGCCCGCCGTTGCCTGGCTGATTGGCCGCTGGCGGCACGCGCGGCTGGCGCGCGCGGCACGCTGGGTCCAGATCCTGCCCCCACCGGTGGTCGAGCCGCCCGCCGCCGAGGCGCTGTGGGCCAACCTCGGCGGGCTGCTACGCAGCCGCTGGTGGCGGCGGGGCGGCCGCCCACACGTGGCGTTCGAGCTGCGCTGGACCATCGAGGGGCTGGCGATCGGGCTGTGGGTGCCCGGCACCATCGCGCCCCGCCTGGTCGAGCGGGCCGTCGAGGCGGCCTGGCCCGGCGCCCGCACCGACACCACCGCGCCCAGCCCCCCGCTGCCGCTTGGCCAGCCGGCCTTGGGTGGGACGCTGCGGCTTGCCGAGACGCAGCTGCTGCCGCTGCGGACCGAGCACTGGGTCGACCCGCTGCGCGCCCTGCTCGGCGCGGCGGGGGAGCTGGCGGCGGGGGAGGCGGCCTGCGTGCAGATCGCGGCCCGCCCCGCCGCCGCCCGCCCGCTTCCCGCCCCGCCGGCCGGTGTCCGCCGCGGTGCCGGTGGCGTCCTGCTGCGGGCGGTGGGGGCGCTGCTGGACCTGGTCACCCCCGGGCTGGCGGCCCCCGCCCGACGCCGGGCGGCCCCGGCCGGCGATCCGGTCCGCGCGGCCGACGCCCGAGCGATGGCGGCCAAGTCGCAGGGGCTGGCTTGGCTGGTGTGCGTGCGCTACGGCGTTGCCGCCGCCGGCCCGACCAGGGATGCGGGCCAGCGGGGCCGGCTGCGCGGCCGCGCGCACGCGCTCGCCGCCGCGTTCGAGGTCCACACCGGCCGCAACCGGCTCGCCCGCCGCCGGCTTCGCCGCCCCGCGGTCGTGCTGGCCTCCCGCCGGCTGGCCCGCCGCGGGGTGGTGCCGCTGTCGGCCGGTGAGCTGGCCGCGCTGGCGCACCTGCCCGTCGACCTGGCGGTGCCCGGCCTGACCCGGGCCGGCGCCCGACCGGTCGCCCCACCACCCGCCGCCCCGCAGGAGGGCAAGATCCTTGGCGACGCCGAGATCGGCCCGCGCCGCCCGG
>WNGE01001802.1_pt1 | contig 27249 bp, 21 predicted proteins | sample 5400651 | NCBI WGS metagenome assembly WNGE01 (sample SAMN13153370, study PRJNA577476) | soil metagenome | isolation source: 60 cm soil or saprolite under grassland replicate 2 | place: USA:California | collected 2016-06-15 | reverse complement strand
CGACGCTCGAAAAGCAACCCAACGACGTGCGGGCCGGCGATCGCCCGCCGACCATAGCGGCGTCAGCTGATCGCGACCATCCGCTCGATCGCGCCGCGCCCGCGGGCAGCGATCTCGGGCTCGACCGTCACCTCGTGCTTCCAATCGCGGAGCGACGCGAGCAGCTTCTCGAGCGTAATCATCTTCATGTACTTGCAGATCGCCCGTTCGGAGACAGCTTCGAAGCGCTTTCCCGGCGCCTCCTTGTTCAACCGGTGGAGGATCCCGGTTTCGGTCGCGACGAGGAAGCGGCTCTTCGGCGAGTCCGTGGCGAAGTTGATCATTCCCTCGGTCGAGAGGATGTGAGTCCGGTCGTTGCCGAAGGCCATGCACTGGCTGGCACACCCGCACTCTGGGTGGACGAGCAGCTCGGCATCGGGCGCCTCGCGCTGCCAGCGCTCGATGTCGGCGGGACGGATACCGGCGTGGACGTGGCATTCGCCCAGCCAGATGGTCAGCTTTCGCCCCGTGACCCGCTCGAGCCAGATCCCGAGGAACATGTCTGGGAGAAACAGGATCTCCCGGCCGGCGGGAATCGCCTCGACAACCGCCTTCGCGTTGCCTGAAGTACAGCAGTAGTCGCTCTCGGCCTTGACCTCGGCGGTCGTGTTTACGTACGAGACGACGAGGGCCCCAGGGTGCTCCGCCTTCCAGTCGCGCAACTGCTCTGCCGTGATCGAGGCCGCGAGCGAGCAGCCCGCGTCGAGGTCCGGGATCAGCACGGTCTTGTCGGGCGACAGGATCTTCGCGGTCTCGGCCATGAAGTGGACGCCGCAGAACACGATCGCCTCGGAGTCCGTAGCGGCCGCCTCACGCGACAGGCCGAGCGAATCGCCGACGAAGTCGGCCACGTCCTGCACCTCGGGAACCTGGTAGTTGTGGGCGAGGATGACGGCGTCCCGCTCGCGCGCGAGCGCCTTCACCTCGTCCTGGATCGTTGCGATCTCGGCCGTGGTCATGCGACCTCCATGGAGACGTCGAGGGCCTGCGCGGAATGGGTCAGCGCGCCGATCGAGACGAAGTCGACGCCGGTCTCGGCGATTGCTCGGACGTTCGCGAGCGCGACGCCGCCCGAGGCCTCGAGCTTGGCCCGCCCACCCGTGAGCGCTACCGCTTGCGTGAGCAGGGCCGGCGTCATGTTGTCGAGCAGGATCACGTCGGCGCCGGCGGCGAGCGCCTCCTCTACCTGCTCGAGCGTGTCGCACTCGACCTCGACCTCCACATCGGTGGCCTGAGCGAGCTCGACGGCGGCGCCGATCGGGCCGGCGACGCGCAGGTGGTTGTCCTTGATCAGAATCCCGTCGTCGAGCGCGAGCCTGTGGTTTCTTCCGCCTCCGCAGCGCACCGCATACTTCTCGAGCGTGCGCAGTCCGGGCGTCGTCTTGCGCGTATCGAGGATCTCCGTACCGGTGTCGGCCACCGCCTCGACGTAGCGTTGCGTGAGGGTGGCGATGCCCGAGAGGCGGCCGAGCAGATTGAGCGCCAGGCGCTCGCCCCCGAGGAGCGCACGGGCCCGGCCCTCGAGTCGTGCGATCTCGCCCTCGGTCTGCTCGCCGTCCGCAGTCAATGGGTCGAACCGGACGTTCGGGTCGAGTTCGGCGAAGACGGCGCGGGCGACTTCGAGGCCGGAGACGACGCCGCGTTCCTTCAACAGGATCGACGCCGCGGCCGTAGCGTCTTCAGGTACGAGCGCGTCGCTCGTCAGGTCGCCCTCGCCAAGGTCCTCGGCGAGCCAGGCACGGACGTCGACGGCCGTCAGTTCCATGCTTCGAAGACCGGCTCGGAGCCGGGACGGAGGACGGTGTGCAAGCCGTTGAGGGCCGCATCCTCGTGCGGAAAATCGACCCGGAAGTGCCCGCCGCGGCTTTCGCGGCGGGCTAGCGCGCTACGCGCGACCATGGACGCGACCGGATGCTCCGAGCGGCTCAGCCGCTCGAGCCCCGCGCCGTCGCGGACGAGGCCGGCGTCGGCCCACATGGCGCTGCGCAGCTCTGGCGTCACCGGCGGCCGGGCCGTGGCTGTTGGCTGCGGGTCCAACCGAAGCGGGAGCGCCGGCTCAACGGCGGCCGCGAGGGCTGCCCGCCTGCCGAAGACCAGGCACTCGAGCATCGAGTTCGAGGCGAGCCGGTTCGCGCCGTGAACGCCGGTGCAGGCGCACTCGCCGGCGGCATAAAGGCCCGGCAGTTCAGTCCTCCCGTTTAGGTCGGTGACGATCCCGCCCATCGTGTAGTGCGCGGCGGGAGCGACGGGGACCGGTCGCTCTTCGGGCCGATAGCCTGCGCCGGCGAGCCGGCTCATCAACCCGGGGAAGTGCGAGCGGTCGACCGGGCGAAGATCGAGCAGCGCGACATCCCGTGCGCCGACGGCGCGTGCAACCACGTCCCGGGGCGCAAGCTCGTCTGTGAACCGCTCCCCGTCATCGTCGACGAGCAACGCTCCGGCGCCCCGCAGCGCCTCGCTCAGGAGCAGGCTCGTGCCGGCTAGCGCGGTTGGATGGAACTGAACGAACTCGAGATCTGCAACGGCGGCGCCTGCGCGATAGGCCATGCTGACCCCATCACCGGTCGCGCCTCGAGGGTTCGTTGTGTGCGCCCAGAGCGCGGCAGCGCCGCCGGTCGCCAGGAGGACTGCGCGCGCTGTCACCGCGCGCCGATTCGTGACGAGGCCGACGCAACGGCCGCCGGTGACCCAGAGCTCCTCCGCCAACTCGTCCTCGCTGACCTCGACCAAGGGCTCGGCCAGAACGGCCTCGGCGAGGACACGGGCGATCCGTTCGCCGGTCGCCGCGCCGTCGACGCTGAAGATGCGCGGTCGGGAGTGGCCGCCTTCGAGCCCCGGTTCCTCGTCGAAGCTCACTCCGAGCGCAATCAGGTCGGTGATCCGCGCAGGCGCTTCCTCGGTCAAAGCCTCGACTGCGCTGCGCCGGGAAAGGCCGCGCCCTGCGCGCAGCGTGTCCTCGGCATGGAATTCCGGACTGTCGCCGGATCGAGTCGCGGCCGCGAGGCCGCCCTGGGCGAGATAGCTCGACGAGGCGCCGATCGGGCCCTTCGAGATGACGAGCACGCGGGCATCGGGGGCTGCCGCAAGCGCGGCGAAGAGGCCGGCGATCCCGCTGCCCACCACGACGAGGTCGTAGCTGTGTCCCGAGTCCACTCTGATCCACTCCGATCCGGTAGGTTTTCGCCTCAGAGTTGAAAACCTCGACCCCATCCTACCAGTGAGCCCTTCTCCCAGAGCGAGGGCGGCGGCGCTGCGAGAGCGCCCCACCCACGCGTCCCTCGCGGTCGTGCTGCAGATCCGGGACGGCACATTGCAGGCTCTGCTCTGGAAACGAGCCCGCGAGCCCTTTCTCGGTACCTGGTCACTTCCGGGTGGCTACCTCGAGCCCGGCGAGACGCTCGAGCAGTCGATTCGAAAGCACCTGGCCGCAAAGGTCGATGTGCGCGAAGTGGCACACCTGGAACAGCTCGAGACGCTTGGCGACCCGGATCGCGATCCGCGCGAATGGCAGATCGCGACGGCGTACCTCGGCCTCGTGCCGACCGGTGTCGATCCAGAGCTCCCCGCAGATACGGCCTGGCATCCGGTCTCGGCGTTGCCCGAGCTGGCGTTCGATCACCGCGAGATCACGCTCGCAGGCCGTGAGCGCCTGCGCGCGAAGCTCTCGTACACGAACATCGGCTTCGCGCTCGCGCCGGCCGAGTTCACGATCTCGGAACTGCGGGACCTTTACGCGGCCGCCCTCGGGCACGATGTCTCCGCGACGAACCTGCAGCGCGTCCTGCTGCGGCGCGGCGTGATCGAGGCGACAGGCGAGCGCCGCGCCCCCGGCCGCGGCGGCGGCCGCCCGGCCGCGGTCTTCCGCTTCCGCTCGCGAGAGCTCGAGGTCACCGACGAGTTTGCGGTCTTGCGCCCACCCTCCCGCAGTTGACCGCGCCGGCCGCGTTCCGTACCCTGCGTTGCAACCGCGACCGAGGAGGTGCCTGATGAGAAAAGAGCTGTTCGTCTCCGCCGGTCGCGTGGCGTTCCTCTCGTAGCAGCGCTTAGCACCGGCTGACGTCTGCAGGCGGGCCGCTGCGCGGTCCCATAACGGCTTTCTTAAGAGAGGAGCATCGAGTTGAGCGAAGCGCTCATGCGACTCGGGTGGACGCCCGAGCGCGAGACAGAGTTCGAGCAACACCGTGAGGACGGGCTGAGACCGGCGCGCGTCGCGGTCGAGCACCGCAGCGCCTACGTCCTCTACAGCGAGCAGGGCGAGTTCCGCGCCGAACTGGCGGGGCGGCTTCGACATGAGGAGATCTGGCCCGCGGTCGGCGACTGGGTCGGGGTCCGCGAGCCCGCAACAATCGCCGAGGTCCTGCCGCGCCGGACGGTCTTCTCCCGCAAGGAGCCGTGGCTCGCGGCGAAGGAGCAGGTGCTCGCCGCGAACGCGGACACCGTCTTCGTGACCACCGCCCTGACCACCGCGGACTTCAAGCCCCGGCGCCTGGAGCGCTACCTGGCGACGGCATGGGAGAGCGGGGCCCAGCCCGCGATCGTGCTGACGAAGACCGATCTCTGCCCCGATGTCGAAGCCGCAGTGCTCGAGGTCGAGGCGGTCGCCTTCGGCGTGCCCATCCACACCGTCAACGGCCTCACGGGCGATGGCGTCGAGGAGCTTTCGCCTTACCTCGCCGGAGATCGCACGGTCGCGTTGCTCGGCTCATCCGGGGTCGGCAAGTCGACGATCGTGAACCACCTCGCGCGCGGCACCGTAATGCCGGTTGCCGAGATCGGAAGCGACGGACGGGGTCGTCACACGACGCGCCATCGCGAGCTGCTGCCGCTGCCGGGAGGCGGGCTCGTGCTCGACACGCCGGGCCTCCGCGAGCTGCAGCTCTGGGACGTCTCGCAGGGTCTCGAGCAGACCTTCGAGGACGTGGCCGCGCTCGCCTTGACCTGTCGCTTCGGCGACTGCGCACACCAAAGCGAGCCGGGCTGCGCTGTCCGCGAGGCGCTTCGAAGCGGCGCGTTGCCGCGTGAGCGCTTCGACAGCTGGCGCAAGCTCCAGCGCGAGCTGGGCCGGCTCGAGCGGCGCCTCGACGCCCGTGCCCGTTCGGAGCACTCGCAGCAGATCAGAAAGGAGGCCCGGCAGCGCCGGCGGACGCAGCGGCCGCCCCGAGGCCGCGCGCGCTAGGAGCTAGGAAAGGGCGCCCCGAATCCGCTGTTGGAAGTCCACGATCAACCGCTCGCTCTCCGGCAGGAGGCGCCCGCGCTCGATCAGACCCGTCCCGACCCCGCGCTGGACGTTCTCGACCAGCACCTTGTCCTCGACTCCGACCTGACCGTCGAACTCGAGCAGCTCGCCGATCCACTCCTCGTCGGCCTCGGGGCCGAAGAAGTAGTCAAGGAACCGCTCCGTTCGCGGCGCTCCCGCCGGCAGAACCGGCCCGATCGAGAGGTTCGTCCGGCCCGGGAAGATGTTGATCATCGTGTTCGGCCAGAGGAAGTGGAACTGGCTGCGCGTGACCTCGCCCTCGGTGGCGAGCCCACCGCCGCTCTCGCGCACGGGGCCGAACTGGCTCGAGAAGGCCTCGCCGGGAACGAGCTGATACGCGTCGGGTGAGACGTCGACCAGGGCGCTGAAAGCCGGGTGGGCTACGGCGCAGTGGTAGCACTCGAGGAAGTTCTCGGCGACGAGCTTCCAGTTCGCCTCGACCGCCGACTCGGCCCGACCGTAGTGCCGTAGCTCGTCGACGTCGACGCCGGCGTCCGCGACAAGCTGAGGCAGGCCCGCCAGGACGTCGGCGAGCAGCACAGCTTCGGGGTCCGGGTTGGCGAATAGAAACGGACCCCAGGCGCCCACCGACGCCGGCCGCAGCGAAATGCCCTCGCAGTCGAACCCGAGCTCGCGATCCGAACGCGGCGCCGCCTTCAGCGTGCCGTCGAGTCGATAGGTCCACGCGTGGTACGGGCACTGGAGCGTCTCACGGGCGGCCGTTCCGGTCGCGAGCACGGAGCCGCGATGGCGGCAGACGTTCAGGAAGGCCCGCAGCTGCCCTTCGCGGTCTCGCGTGACGACGATCGGGATGTCGCCCACGCGAGCCGCGAGATACCCAGCAGCGTCGCCCAGCTCGCCGAGATGGCCGACGTACTGCCAGGCCCGCGCGAAGATCCGCTCGCGTTCACGATCGGTCAGCTCGGGATCGGAATAGGCCGACCACGCGAGCGCCTCGGGCATGCGGACAGCTTATGCCGCGACCTTGCGCGCGCCCGGACCCAGCGTTTTACATGTCGAAAGTAAAAAACCCCTCGACCGAGGGGCAGAGGCCTGGGCCTACACGCCGATCCAGTCCGCAACGCGCACAGAAAGGAGTTCTGGCGCCTGGCGGCCGGCGTCACCCGCCCATGGCCGCAAAACTCAGCATCCTCTCGGCAGTAGCCGCCACAGTCCTCGCAGTCGCCGCCGCTCCCGCACCGGCAGTTCCCAACACTCCTCCCGCAACACCGACTCCGCTCTCCCCGGCTGCCGGGGCATCGGTCGACTCTGTGCCACCCTTCGCGTGGTCGCCGGTCGCCGCCGCGGATCACTACGAGTTCCAAATTGCCGCCGATGCCGGTTTCAACTCGCCCGTGCTCGGCAGCGGCTCCGACGATTTCACGACACAGAACACGCGCGCGACGGTGCTGAAGACGATCCCGAACGGGACGTACTACTGGCGTGTGCGCGCGATCGCGGCAGGCGGCTCGGTCTCAGCCTGGACAGCCGGCCGGTCGTTCCGCAAGGCGTGGACCGGGGCGGCGGCGCTCCAGTCGCCCGCGGGCGGCGCCAATCTCTCCTTCGGAACCGACCCGCTCAAGCTCGGTTGGTCAGCGGTGCCGGGAGCCTCGAACTACTTGGTGTCGCTTGCGAGCGACCCGTCCCTCGGCTCGCTTGCCTTTCATCTTGTAGGCGACCCAACCGGAATCCCCAAAGTGCAGGCGAACTCACTCGCAGTCTCGATCGCGCTTGCCACTGGGACGTATTACTGGAACGTGATTCCCCTCGACGCCGAGGGGAACCGCGGCACCCCTTCTGCAGTCGCCTCGTTTTCCTGGTCCTGGCCGTCGACGACGACGCCGTCGGTCACCGATCTCGATCCGAATCCGGAGGTCTTCGACTCGAAGTTCTCCTGGAATCCGGTTGCCGGCGCCGCCCGCTACGAGCTCGAGATCAACTCCTCGTCCGACTTTGCTCTCGGCTCGAAAGTCTGCTGCTCGGGGACGACGATCGCGACCTCGCTGTCGCCTACGGCACCGATGAAGGACAACGTCTACTACTGGCGCGTGCGGGCGTTCGATCCCGACGGCAATGCGGGCGTCTGGAACTACGGCCCGAATTTCACGAAGACGTTCGACAAGACCGCGCCCGCGGGACCCGTCACAGGCACCGCGATCAAGAACCTGCACATGCGCGACAACGTCACCGACAACACAGAAACCGCGGACGCTGATCACAATCTCCTCAACGGCTACCAGACGACCGCGCCGGTTGTGTCCTGGGATCCAGTTCCCGGCGCCGCCAGCTACGAGGTGCAGATCTCAGATTGGAACAGCGGGACCCAGACTTGCGCGCCCGTCGTCAAGACCGTGAAAACGTCCGTTCCGGCCTGGACGCCTCTCGGGAACCCTAGCGCGAATCCCGCCGGCTCCCTCTTCCCTAACCCGGCTTCAGATTTGCCGGCGCTCCTCCCCGGAAAATCGTATTGCGTGCGGGTCAGCGCCCGGGCCGACCGCGTCGGCTCCGACGAGGTCTTCGGCGACCCCACGTATCTCAAGAACGGGAACACCGACGACGGCTCTCCCAACCCACAAAAGCCTGCGTTCGAGTGGACGGGCTACCCGAGCGGAGGCCTCCCCGGCTGCGTCGCTGGTGTTCTTTACCCCTGCTCGACCGACTATCTGGCGCCGCAGACCGACACCGTCTCGCCAGGGACGCCGCTCTTCACCTGGAACGCCTTGAACGGAGCACAGAGCTACTTCGTCGTCGTCTCGAAGGATCAGAACTTCAGCAACATCGTCGACGAGGGATTCACGAACATCCCGGCGTATGCACCCCGCAGCGGCACCGTCAAGCCCACCACGTATCCGGACGAGACAACGAGCTACTACTGGATGGTGTTGCCCTCCCCAAACCTCAATGGCTTCAATCCGAGCCCCATAGACCGCGACAACTCGAATTACGACAACTTCCAGAAGCAATCGGCGCCGCCGACCCTCCAGTCGCCCGCACCCGGCACAGCCTTCTTCGACCAGCCGGCGTTCCGATGGTCGCCGGTGCTTGGCGCCCGGAAGTACCAGTTCCAGGTCGCTCAGGATCCGAGCTTCGGCAGCCCGATCGACGACATCACGACCGATGCGACGGCCTACTCGAGCAACACAACCTATCCGGCCGACACGATTCTCTACTGGCGCGTCCGTGCTTCCGACGAGAACGGGATCGGCCTGACCTGGTCGGCGACCGGCACGTTCCAGAAGAGACTGGCGGCGCCGGTTCCCAGCTCGACGAATCCGACGTCCGGCGAGTACCTGCCGGTCTGGATCTGGAACTCCGTCAACGGCGCGGTTTCCTACGACCTCTCGATCGACCAGCCCGACGGTCAGACCAAGACCTTCACCGACTTCCGGATGCCGGCTACCTCATTCCAGAAGCTGACCGGAACGGGAGTCTTCCACTGGCGCGTCCGCGCCGAGTTCCCGAAGCAGGGTTCCGGCGAGACGCCGGGGCCTTGGTCGGCGTCGATGCCGTTCACGCGGACAATCGGCGAGCCGGGCGGCCTCAAGACAGACTCCGCACCCGATCATGTGCTCCTCTCCTGGAACCCGAAGCTCGGCGTCAAGCAGTACAAGTTGCAAGTCTCGGGCCGGCCGGACTTCTCGACGACCATCGAGAACGTGACGACCGATAACACGGCCTACGCGCCGAAGCTCTCGAACGTCGCCTACCTGAGCGGGAACCAGCTCTACTGGCGCGTTGCCGGCGTCGACCCGGACGGCAACCTCGGCGACTACTCCCCGGCTCAGCCGCTGAGCATGCTGCCGCGGATGAAGATGACGGCCAAGGGCAGCCTGCGCAAGAAACTCCGCAGGACTGTCACCATCACGGTCAAGAACGCGGGCGGAAACTGGATCAAGGGGGCGAAGGTGCGCGTGACCGGCGCCGGGGTCAAAGCTCGGACGCGGAGCACCAGTGTGTTCGGCGTCGTGCGCTTCACGATCCGCCCGACCAAGCGAGGAAGGGTCCTCTTCACCGCGAAGAAGCCCGGCTTCCAGTCGGCCGGGATCACCCTGCGCGTGCGCTAGACGGTGTTTGCGTGGGTTGCGGCCGGCGGTCGCAACCCACCGCCGGTCGCACGCCAGGCGACGATGCCCGCGACCGCGGCGGCCGAACAGCCGTAGAGCACGTCCGCCCAAAGGGCCACGCGATCCGTGCCAGTGAAGATCCCGTGGAAGAGCGCGAGCCCCCAGACGGCGAAGTTCAGATAGTGCGCGCGGCGCCAGAACCGGTACGAGAGCCGTTTCCGGTACCGGTTGGTGATCGCCAGCGCGAGCAGCAGCTCCGCGGCGACGACGCCAAGCGCGGTCGAGATCGGCCGGTAGCTCGAGGCGCCCGGGACAACGAGTTGCGTCAGCGAGAACGGCACGTACGAGTCGACGAACAGAGTCAGCACGTGCAGCGAGACGAACGTGCCCGTGAGCAGGCCGGCGAAGCGGTGGACGTCCTCGACCGCGAAGCGCGGCCAGTTGGGCAGCTTCGCCCGGCCCGAGAGCGTCAGGCCGAGCACGACCGCGATCGTCAGCAGCACGAACGCGACGATTCCGCTTGCGCGGGCGAGGTACCACTCGAACAGGGTCATGCCGCCTGGGCGGGCTCCGGCTCCAGGGCTCGACGCCAGGACTCGTTCGCGACCTCGCGGACTCCGGCGCGGAAACGACCGGGCAGCTCCCGCTCGTCGAGCCAGTCCGGCCCACGGTCCCCGAGCAGGAACGCAGCCTTGGCGGCGACGTCCGCCTCGAGGCAGCTGCCGGCGGCGACGGTGGCCTCCGACCACGCCGACGTGGAAGGCCGGCCTGTACGCGGGTCGATCAGGTGGTGCTGGGTCTCGCCACCGCGGCGCCAGAGCCGGTGCGTCGTGCCGCTGGTCGCCACGCCACCGTTCCGGAGCGTGACCGAGCCGCCGCCGGGGAGCCCGACGACCGCAGTCCCGCGGACGGCGACGTCACCCCCCGCCGCGACGAAGCCGTCGCCGGCGAGCTGCTGCAAGGCGGCATCGACGACGAGACCTTTGACGACGCAGTTGAGATCGAGCTTCGTGCCCGGATAGCGGAAGACGAGCGGGCCTGCGACGCGAACGTGGCGCCAGCTTCCGGGGACGCCGGCGGCCGGCGGACGTTCGTCGTCCGTGACGTGCGCGAAGTCGCGGTCGTAGCCGGCGGCTTCGATCGCCGCGCCGAGGGTCGGGTCGACGAGGCCGTCCGTCCGCGACGCCGCGTCGAGCGCGAGCGCGAGCACGCGCACGAACATCCGTGAGGCGGCGACGAATTCGGCGGGCGCCGCGTTGACGCGATTGAGCTCGCTGTCGGGACGGAAGCGGCTGAACGTCCGATCGAGCTTCTCGAAGAGGAGCCCGATTGCTTCGAGCTCGGCTTCGGTCGCACCCCCGACGAGGACGTCGACTCCCATCGCCTCGAAGCGGTCAGGAGACATCGGTCTGAACCTGCGGTTGGCTCGTGGAGGGTGCGATCGAGAAGTCGCCCGAGCCCGAGCTATCCGATTCCGAGCTCGGCAGAGCCGACGACGAGCGTGTAGAGCCGCTCGACGTCGCGGCGTGACCGGGGTTCGTGGCGCGCGCCAGCACCCCCGCGACGACCAGGCCGGTCGCCGCAAGGACCGCGAGCCCACGCTTGACACCGCCGGCTCGTCGCCTCGCTGCCTCGATTCGCGACACTGCTCTAGATCCCCGGCCCCGCAAAACCGGCGGCCGGCGGCGCTCCTTCGCGGAAGCCGTGGCGGAGGCCGAAGCGCGGTGCTGCACCGTTGACGAAGTCGGTCACGCGCGATTTCAGGTCGGCGAGGATCGAGTCGGCCTGGGCTTGCGTCAGCCGGCCCGCGGTGACGGCGGCGTCGATCCTCTTCTTCCCCGCGCCGACGAGCGCCTGGACGAGACCGTCGACGGTCTTGCCCTGCGCCTTGGCGACGTCTGCGAGCGACTTGCCGCTCTCGAGCTGTGTCCGCAGCTGCGTGTCCGTCAGGCCGAGGTAGCTCGCCGCTGCATCCAACCCACCGAACGGCCCCGCATGGTGGTCGAATCCGCGTCCGGGTCCTCCGAACAGCGGCACGTCGCCTGACTCGATCCGCTGCTTGAGCTCGTTGCCCTGGGCCTTCGTCAAGCGGCCCGCCGCTACGGCCTCGTCGACGCGGTTCTCGAGTGCTTTCTTCAGGGCCGCGCTGAGCGCGCTCGGCTCGACCCCGAGCTGCCTTGCGGCGTCGTTCAAGACTGCCTGGTTCTCCTGCTGCGGCGAACCGAGTTGCGTCGCCGCGTAGGCCGCGCCGCCGCCTGCGACAGCGAGACCCGCGACGGTCCCGGCGATCACCTTGGGCTTGAGCCTGCTGCTCATCGGATGCTCCTTTCGTTGGATTTGCCAAGCACAACGAACCACCCAGGGGTGAGAGCGTCCTGAGAGCGCGCTAAGAGCGGCCTAAGAATCGAGCGGCCTAAGAATCGCTCGCGGCCACGGCTCGGGAGCACCGTGCAACGCCGAGCCTCCAAATTGCGACATTTTTGTTTCGCGGACCTCTTGTGCCGGGACCGAAGGCCACCTAGATTTCCTCGCGCGCCGAGCACGGAGCGCAAGTAGGACGAAGCCGAGCCCGAGGGCTGTAGGCGGAAGCCGAAGGTCAACGAGAACGGTGGACGAAAGCGAGATCGACTCGGCGAACGAAACGGCGACCCTCGGTCGCCGTTTCGTATTGGACCGCCTTTGGCGACGCCAGCCGGGTCAAGACGGTCGCGGCGGCAAAGCCGCCACGACCTCCAGGTCGGCATCGCAAGCGACGCCTCGGTCGGGTCGCCGTTTCGTATTGGACCGGCTTTGGCGCTGCCAGCCGGGTTGAGACGGTCGCGGCGGCAAAGCCGCCACGACCTCCAGGTCGGCATCGCAAGCGACGCCTCGGTCGGGTCGCCGTTTCGTATTGGTCCCTTGTTTTGTACGGTCTGTTCGTGCCCGGCGACGCGCAGCGGCTTGGGTTGCCGAGCGGGATCCGCGCCTGCCTCTTCGATCTCGACGGCGTCCTCACCCAGACCGCCAAGGTGCACGCCGCCGCCTGGAAGGAGATGTTCGACGCGTACCTGCGCAAGCGCGCCGAGCGAACCGGCGAGAAGTTCGCCCCCTTCGACCCGGTCGCCGACTACGACCGGTACGTCGACGGCAAGCCGCGCTACGACGGCGTTCGCTCGTTCCTGGCCGCGCGCGGAATCGAGCTGCCCGAGGGCGATCCGGACGACCCGCCGTCGGCCGAGACCGTCCACGGTCTCGGAAACCGCAAGAACGAGCTCGTGATGGCACTTCTGAAACGCGACGGCGTCGAGGCCTACGACGGGTCGGTGCGGTACGTCCATGCGGTTCGCGAGGCGGGGCTCCACACTGCCGTCGTGTCCGCCAGCGCGAACTGCGAGGACGTCCTCGAGGCCGCCGGGATCGAGGACCTGTTCGAGGTCCGCATCGACGGGATCGCCGTCGAGCAGAGGCACCTGCAGGGAAAGCCTGCGCCCGACACGTTCCTCGCGGCGGCGAAGGAGGTCGGCGTCGAGCCGGCCGAAGCGGCCGTCTTCGAGGACGCACTGGCGGGAGTCGAGGCGGGGCGCGCCGGGCACTTCGGCTTCGTTGTCGGAGTCGACCGCACCGGACAGCGGGAGGCCTTGCTCGAGCACGGCGCCGACGTCGTCGTCTCTGACCTCGCCGAGCTCCTGGAGCATGTGTGATCACCCACCCCGCCTTCGCCGTCGAGCCCTGGAACGTCCGCGAGACGCACCTCGACCTGAACGTCCTCGCGCAGACGGAGTCCGTGTTCGCGCTCTCGAACGGGCACATCGGCCTGCGCGCCAACCTCGACGAGGGGGAGCCTTACGGGATCCCGGGGACCTACCTGAACTCGTTCTACGAGCTGCGGCCTCACCCCTACGCCGAGGCCGGCTACGGCTTCCCCGAGTCCGGCCAGACGGTCTTGAACGTGACGAACGGCAAGATCATCCGCCTGCTCGCCGACGACGAGCCGTTCGACGTCCGGTACGGGCGCCTCCTCGTCCACGAGCGCGAGCTCGACCTCCGCGCCGGCGTTCTGCGACGGCACGTCGAGTGGGAGTCGCCGGCGGGAAAGGTCGTCCGTGTCGATTCGACGCGACTCGTCTCGTTTACCCACCGCTCCGCGGCGGCGATCCTCTACGAGGTGCAGCCGGTCGATTCGGCCCTGCGCGTCGCAATCCAGTCGGAGCTGATCGCCAACGAGCCGGCGCCGCCGACCTCGAACGATCCACGGACGGCGGCGATGCTCGAGTCGCCTCTCACCTCGGAGGACTTCTCGGACCGCGGCACGAGGGTCGTGCTCGTCCACTCGACGAAGCGGAGCAAGCTGCTGATGGCCGCCGCGATGGATCACACCTTCGAGGGTCCCGACGGGACGCTCTCGGCGGCCGAGTGCGAGCCGGACATCGGCCGGGTGACGATCGCCACCGACCTCGCCGTCGGCGAGCGGCTGACGATGGTCAAGTTCCTGTCCTACGGCTGGTCGAGCCAGCGTTCGCTGGCGGCGGTCCGCGACCAGGTGATCGCGGCGGTTGCAAAGGCCAAGTACGCGGGCTGGGACGCTCTGCTCGAGGGTCAGCGGGCGTACCTCGACGATTTCTGGGCCACTGCCGACGTCGAGCTCGAGGGGGACACGGAGCTCCAGCAGGCCGTCCGCTTTGCCCTCTTTCACACGCTGCAGGCCGGCTCGCGCGCCGAGCAGCGGGCGATTCCGGCGAAAGGGTTGACCGGACCCGGCTACGACGGGCACACCTTCTGGGACACGGAGCGCTTCGTCCTCCCGGTGCTCACGTATACGGCCCCCGAGGCGACCCGCGACGCGCTGCTCTGGCGCCATTCCACGCTCGACCTGGCCCGAGAGAGGGCACGCCAACTCGGCTTGAAGGGCGCAGCGTTTCCCTGGCGGACGATCCGCGGCCAGGAGTGCTCCGGCTACTGGCCGGCTGGTACGGCGGCCTTTCACATCAGCGCCAACGTCGGCGATGCGGTCGTTCGCTACCAGAATGCCGTCGACGACGAGGTGTTCGAGCTCGAGGCCGGGTTGGAGCTGCTCGTCGAGACGGCGCGGCTCTGGCATTCGCTCGGCCACCACGACGCGGTGGGCAGCTTCCGCATCGACGGAGTCACGGGGCCGGACGAGTACAGCGCGGTCGCAGACAACAACGTCTTCACCAACCTGCTCGCGCAGCGGAACCTGCTCGCCGCCGCCGAGGCGGTCACCCGTCATCCCGACCAGGCCGCAGAGTTCGGCGCCGAGCTCGAGGAGGCGGCGGCCTGGCGGGACGCGGCCCGCGACATGGTCGTTCCCTGGGACGAGGCCCTCGGGGTCCACCCGCAATCCGAGGGCTTCACCGAGCACCAGGTCTGGGACTTTGCCAACACGAAGCCCGACCAGTACCCGCTCCTCCTGCACTTTCCCTACTTCGATCTCTACCGCAAGCAGGTCGTCAAGCAGGCCGACCTCGTGCTCGCGCTGCACTGGCGCGGCGACGCCTTCACCGACGAGGAGAAGGCGAGGGACTTCGTCTACTACGAGCCGCTGACCGTGCGCGACTCATCGCTCTCGGCCTGCACGCAGGCGATCGTGGCCGCCGAGGTCGGGTACCTCGAGCTCGCCTACGACTACTTCGGCGAGGCCGCGCTCATGGACCTGCACGACCTCGAGCACAACACCCGCGACGGCGTCCACATCGCCTCGCTCGCGGGCTCCTGGCTCGCCGCGGTTGCAGGCTTCGGCGGCATGCGCGACCACGACGGTTTCCTCAGCTTCGCTCCGAAGCTCCCCGCTCGGCTCGAGCGGCTCGCTTTCGGTCTCCGCTTCCGCGGCCGGCTGCTGAAGATCGAGGCGAGGAAGGCCGAGGCGACGTACACGCTGACCGAGGGCGGGCCGCTCGAGATCGCGCACTACGGCGATCGGATCGAGGTCTCGAGGCAGAAGCCCGTCACCCGGCCGATCCTCGCGACCGTCCCCGAGGAGCCGACGCCGGCTCAGCCTCCGGGGCGCGAGCCGATGGCCAGGCAGCCGGCTGCGAAGAGGCGCCGTCGCCGCAGGGGAAGGGGCGAGACGAAAGCCGACACCTAAGAACGCACGCCCCGAGGGGGGAAGGCGGACAGGGCCGGTACTAGAGCGTCCTGGGAGGGAGGCCCCGCCCGCCTCCTGTGGATCTGTCTCAAGAGGAAGGGAGCCAAAGGACCAAAAACTTGCGGCCGAAAGCGAGAAGTTCAAAGAGGACGCGTCGAATCACTCGACCGAGGGGCGCCGAGCGATGACAAGTTCGAAGAGCGCTCCGACAACTAAACCTACTTAAACTTCCGTCCTCCTTGTAAGCCACCTCCTCAACCGAGCGATTGCCACACCGGTCACTCGCGCGCTTGCTGCGAGGAGGTGACCACCAGAGAGACCAAGCGCCCGGCCCATCCGGGCGAGCTGACCCGGTACTTGTACGAAAAGCACGGCGGACGCGTCTTCACATTCTGTTTTGCCCGACTTCGCGACCGCGAAGAGGCTCAAGACGCGGTCCAAACGACCTTCATCTACGTGCTCCGTTCGCTTCAGCGCGGCGTCGAGCCCGAGTTCGAGCTCGCTTGGTTGCTCAAGATCGCATTCAACGTCTGTCGCGAGGCAGAGCGGTCCGTCGGCCGTATCAACGCGGCCACGTGGGAGGTCGAAGACATGGACGAGCTTGCGGCGCCCTCGGTCGCCGGCTACGAAGGGCCCGAGCAACTCGACGCGCTTCGAGAGGCACTCGCGAATCTGCCTGAGCGCCAGCGTCGGGCGATCCTCCTTCGCGAATGGCAAGGACTCTCGTACGCCGAGATCGCCGACGAGCTCCGGCTGACCGTCGGCGCTGTCGAAACGCTCCTTTACCGGGCGCGCCGCAGCCTGACCTCGCGCGGCTCCGAGCGGCCGAGGGGCGGGACGAAGCCCGCCCCTCGTTAAGTCAGCGCTAGCGCGAGACGGCGCAGCCGTCGAGGCCGGCGTCGAAGGCTTCGTTGCTCCAGGTGGGTTGCACGGCGAACTGGTGCCCGCCCAGAGCGATGTTCTGGGTGTGGTACCAGGCGCACTTGTCGGCGTTCTCGGAGGTCTGATCGTCGTTCCAGCCGTCCTGGACCGCGAAGAAGTTGTCTGGGTCGGTGACGGCCTCGGAGTACTCGTGGCCGACCACGATGCTCCAGCTGTCGAAGATGCCGTTGCCGAAGGAGTTGCTCGACGCATTGACGTTGTGCAAACCACACGATTGCCCGAGTGCGGGCCAGTCCGTGTTCTGCCACGGAATGAACGAGTACTCGATCCGGTACGGATTGCCGAGACCGTTGATGCTCGTGGTCTGAGTGTGGTAGCCGCAGTAAACAGGCTGACCGGTCGCGATCGGTCGCGGCGGCGTCATGATGATGTAGGTCGCGTCCGGGTCGTACTGGAAGTGGGCAGAGGCGCGGATTGCCTCCTGCGCAAGCGGGTCGTCGACGAGATTCTCCGCCAGCCCGAGCGTGACGATGTCGTCGGGCACCGGGGTCGGATCGGTCCAGACGCCCTTGAGCTGATGCTTGGGATTGGTGATGTAGTCCGCTCCGGGGATCCCGGCGCAATTGGTCGTGCCGGCAGGGACGTTCCGGCAGTACTGCGTCTGCACCGAGGCCCACGGACTGCCGCCCAGGTTGGCCATGAAGGTGTTCAGGTAGTTCTGGAGCGTCTTGCTCGAGTAGAGCCTGCCGTTCGTGTCAGCCGTCGTGAACCCATTCGCCCACTCGGTGCCCCAGTAAATGAGGTACACGGCCGGAGTCTTCTGGATCCCGATCGCGCCGGGGCCGGCGTTGCCGCCGTGGTAGATGATGTCGTTCGCGACCGAGGCGACCGTGCCGGTCGGATCCTGACCGGGCGCCCAGAAGAAGTGCTTCGCATTGATGCTGCCCGCCGCGGCTCCCCCGCTGCCGACGACGACCGCCGCTGCGACCGCAACAAGAGCCAATGCCGTACGCACGGCCGCGGCCGAACGAACTGCTCTCATGACTCGAACCTGCCCACTGTTGACGAACCGGACGCGTCCGTAATGGACGTTTCTCTATGTCCGCAATCCCGGGTTCAGAAACAGATTGACGAGTCAGTCAGCGGAGCTGTCGGCACCGAGAAAAACGGCTAGCTCCGCAAGGACATCGTCCAGCCGGGAGGTGTCTCCCCAGGCGCCGAGCAGCTCGAGCTTTCCCGTCTTGCGATCAAACCGCGGCTCGGCGCGGCCGACGAGCCGGTCGCCGGCCAGGAGCGGCAGGACGTAGTAGCCGTACTCGCGCTTCGCCGGCGGGACGTACATCTCCAGGCGGTAGTGGAAGTCGAAGAGCGCCTCGGCGCGATCGCGGTTGTGCACGAGGCGGTCGAACGGCGACAACAGCGTCGCCCGGTCGGGCACCGGCGCGTCGCTCGCGTCCGGGTGGGCGTGCCACTCCCCTTTCTCCAGGCGGACACCGAGGGCCCGGTAGCGCTGCTCGGCGAGGATCTTCTCGGCCTCGCGCAACGGCACCGTTTCGGTCTCCGGATACCAGCGGCCGGCGAGGTCCCAGAGCCGCTGGCCGTTTCTGCGCCCCACGACCGCGAGCGCCCCGCGTTGGTGAAGTACCTCCAGCATCATCCCTACTTGGCGACTTCCGAACCACCGGTGGTTGCGTGCCCGCCCGCCGGTGCGGTCCTCGAGTTCGCGACCGAGCAGCGGCCCCCGGTGCTCGAGCTCACGCAGCACGTAGCGGCGAAAGCCTGCGTTCCGTTCGAGGAAATCGCGCGTCCAGCCCTCCCTGGCCGTTGTGTTGGCGCGACGGTGTCGCCGCATCCGCGCGCGGATCAGCGGCAGCGACTCGATCGGCCAGATGAAGGCGTTCCACTCGAACAGCTTCCGCTCGACCCACAGCAGCCGGTCGAGCTCGCCGGGGTCGTAACGGCCGAGCCGGCTCCAGAGGACGAGGTGCTGAGGAGGCGCCACCGTGGCGATCGGATCGAGCTGAAGGAAGCCGAGCCGCCGTACGGTCTCGAGCACTCCGCGGGCGGAGCCGTCCAGGAGCTGGGCTCGGATGGCGATCCGACGCGCCTGCTCCAACGTGACTGTTCGAGTCCGGCCGCGCACGGCGACATCATTTCCGATCAATCTCAGTGGGCGCGGCCGCTGTCGGCCGCGCCCACCACGACGCCTACGCGACCGGCACGGGCGGAGCCTCGACGCGCTCGGCGGGCTTGCGAGGGGCGACCGGAGGCTCGAGCCGCGGCAGCCATTCGAGCCACTTCGGCAGGTACCAGTTGGCGTCGCCGAGCAGCGTCATCGAGGCCGGCAGCAGGACCGCACGGATGATCGTGGCATCGATCAGGACGGCGACAGCAAGACCGATGCCCATCTCCTTCATGTCGAGGATCGGCATCAGCGCGAAAACGAAGAAGACGCCGACCATGACGAGGGCTGCGCTCGTAACGACGCCGGCGGTCGAAGTGATTCCGTGCTCGACGGCGTCCTTCGTCGAAAGGCCGCGGTCGTACGCCTCGCGCACGCGGCTCAGGATGAAGACGTGGTAGTCCATCGAGAGCCCGAACAGGATTACGAACAGGAAGATCGGCAGCCAGTAGGCGATGCCGCCGTTCGAGGTGAAGTCGAACAGACTCTCGCCCCAGCCGTACTGGAACACGAGAACCAAGGCGCCGTACGCCGCGCCCACCGAGAGCAGGTTGAGGATGATCGCCTTCAGCGCGATCACGATCGAGCGGAAGGAGACGAGGAGCAGGAGGAACGCGAAGATCAAGACGAACCCGAACACGATCGGCGCCTTGCTCTTCAGGAGCGAGTTCTGGTCGAAGGACTGGGCCGTGTTGCCCGTGACCGCGAAAGTCGCGTTCGGCACCTTGCCGATCGTCGCCGGCAGGATCTCGTTGCGCAACAGCTCGAGCGCGTCGTTGGACTCTGCGTCGACGCCGTTGCCGACGAGCGGAATCGTCACCCGTGCGACGTCGTGGGAGGCGCTGATCTCGACCTCGATCGGCTTCTTCGCCTGGCCGCTGGCGAGCGCTTGCTTCTCGAGCGCCGCGATCCCCTGCTTCGTTGCCGGCGAGTCGGTGTTCGCCTTGACGGCGACGATCGCCGGCGCGACGTTGCCGTTGGAGAAGGCCTTCTGGGTTCGCTGGATCGTGTCGACCGTCGGGGCGTTCTTGGGCAGCGCCTCGAGTCCGCTCTGTGCCGTGTGCAGGTGGAAAGCCGGCAGTGCCAGAGCGATCAGCAAGCCGCCGGCGACCGCCACCGAAACCACCGGATGCTTCAGGGCAGGCGTCAGGATCGCCTTCCAAAAGCGGCTTCCGCCACCGTCGTTCCGGAGCCGGTGCACAAACGGTATGCGGCCCTTGTCGACGCGCGTACCGAGCTTCGAGAGCAGCGCGGGCAAAACCGTCAGTGAGCCCAGCATGGCGATGCCGACGACGATGATCGTCGCGATTCCGAATGAGAGATAGGTCTTGTCGGCCGCGAAGAACAGCCCGGCCATCGCGATCAGCACGGTGAAGCCCGAGATCAGGACCGACCGGCCTGAAGTGGCCGCGGCAGCTGCAAGCGCCGCCGAAGGCTCCCTGCCCTGGGCCCGTTCCTCGCGCCAGCGCTTGATGTAGAAGAGCGAGTAGTCGACGCCGACGGCGAGGCCGATCAGCAAGATCACCGCGTTCACGTTCCCGTCGGCCGGGACGACGTGGCTCGTGAACGCAACGAGGCCGATCGTCCCGAGGACGCCGGTCAGCGCGAGCAGGATCGGGATCCCGACCGCGACGGCGCTGCCGAGCACGAGCAGGAGGACGGCGATCGTGATCGGAATCGAGCGTTCTCCGGCCAGCTTCAGTTGGTCCGTGAACATCTTGTCGAGGGCCTTGTTGGAGCTGACTCCGGCGTGGCCGACGAAGAAAGCCGGATGGCGTTTGGCAACGCCTTCCGACTTCGCCGAGACCGCGTCGATGTTCTTCTCGGCCTCGTCGGCGTCGCCCCGCATCTCCCACGTGACCATCGCCGCGCGGCGGTCGTCGCTGATCTGGCTTTCCTTGCCGGGAGCGAACGGAGAGTGCAGCTTCTTGATCGTCGGATCCGTCTTGACCGAGGCGATCACATCACCGATCGTCGCGCGGAACGCGGGGTCGTCGACCGTTCGCGTCGTGCTCTCGACGAGCACGAACTCGGCCTGTGGCGCGCGCTCAGGAAAGGCTTTCTTCAGGATCTGGTCAGCCTGATGGGACTGGCCGACTCCGGCATCGTTCAGCTCGATCTGCTTCAAGCCGACCAGCGCGCTTCCGACGTAGAAGAAGACAACGACGCAGGCAAGCCACCCGAAGACCGCCGTTTTCCAGTGACCGGCGCTCCAGGCGCCCATGCGGCCGGCGATGTTCATCGCCCGCTGCATCTGCGCCGAGGCGAGGGCGAGCGGCTCCTTGCCGTTCGTGCCGGGTTGCTCCGGCTGATCCTGAATCACACGCGTTTTCATCGGGTGCTCCTCTCGCGACGGGTGGGGGACACCCAACGTCGCAGCCGCGTCGCCAACGCGACAGCCGGGGCACCCGTGCTCTAAGGGCGGGTTTTCTGGCGTCTTTCAGGAGCGAGAAACGTCAGCACCGCGAGAACGCGGCGCGACTCGCTGCCCGTCGACGGCAGGCCGAGCTTGCCGAAGATGCTGGAGACGTACTTCTCGACCGCCCGGACGGTGATCACAAGTGCGGCCGCGATCCCCTGGTTCGAGCTGCCGGATGCCATCAGCTCGAGCACCTCGCGCTCGCGGGGGGTGAGCGAAGCGAGCGGATCGTCCGGCCGGCGGCGCGAGACAAGCGTCGAGACGATGATCGGGTCGAGCACCGAGCCGCCGCCGGCGACGCGGCGAAGCGCGGCGACGAACTCGTCGACGTCGCTGATCCGGTCCTTCAGCAGATAACCGACGCCCTCCGCGGAGTCCGCCAGCAGCCTCACCGCCAGCCCGAGCTCGACGTACTGCGAGAGGACGAGAACCGCGACCTCCGGGTGCCGTGAGCGGATCTCGAGCGCCGCACGCAGACCCTCGTCGTTGTGGGTCGGTGGCAGGCGGATGTCGATGATGGCCACGTCGGGCGGATAGCTGCGCACCTTCAGCAGCAGGTCGTCGGCGTCGCCGCATTGCGCGACGACGTCGCAGCCCGCGTCGTCAAGCAGGCGCGCCAGCCCTTCTCGAAGTAGCACGCTGTCTTCGGCGATCGCTACGCGCACGGGATCTCCGCTTCGACGCGCGTCCCACCCTCGAGCGGCGACCAGACTCTCAGCCGGCCGCCGAGCGCCTCGACGCGGTCGGCCAGACCGCGGATGCCAGAGCCCCGCTCCGTGTCTGCGCCCCCACGGCCGCTGTCGACCACCTCGACGATCACGGTTTCCCCGTCCTGCCTCACCGTGACGACTGAGTCCTCGGACCCTGAGTGCTTGGCAACGTTCGTCAAGCTCTCCGCCACCACGTAGTAAGCCGCCACTTCGACGTGTTCCGGAAGGCGTTCGTTGACGTCGACGTTCAGGCGAACGTGAAGGGGTGCGCGCGCGGCGATCGATTCGAGCGCGACTTCGAGCCCATGCCCCGTGAGGACCGCCGGATGGATGCCGCGAGCCACGTCGCGGAGCTCCTCTAGCGAGAGGGCGATCTCGCGCCGGGCATTGTCGAGCGGCTCGGTCGCATCGGGGCGGTCCACGAGCCGTTTCTCCAGCAGGCTGAGCTGAAGCGAGAGCGCGATCAGACGCTGCTGGGCACCGTCGTGGAGATCCCGTTCGAGCCGCTGGCGCTCCCTTTGACCGGCTTCGATCACCCTGACCCGCGACCCTCGCAACTCCTCAAGACGCGCCCTCAGCTCTGCTTGTAGCCGGCCGTTTTCGAGCGCGATGCCTGCCGCCGCACCGACCGCCTCGAGCAGCTGCGGCTCGTCGTCGAGCGTGCGGTCGTGCATCAGCGCGGCGACGCGGGTCCCTTTGCGGTCGATCAGCGTCGCGGTTCGGGCCTCGTCGTTGGGCAGGACGACCGAGCGTCCTTCCAGATCGACATAGGTGTCGAAGTCGGGCAGCCAGTAGGCGAACTCGAGTGAGGGGTCTCGCAGGGTCACAGCCAGCGCGTCCTTGAGATCGGCGGGGGCCGGATCGGAGTGGAGCTCGAGGATCAGATCCCCGACGCGCGAGCGCGCGAGGCGGGCGTCGAGCAGTCCAATCAAGAAGGCGATCGCCGAGAAACCGATCACGAACAGCGTGATGCGCTGAATCTCCCGGAAGCCGGGCCCGTCGAAGGTGCCGACCGCGAAGAGAACGGCGACCATGACGAGCCCGAGAGCGAACGAGTCGATCAGGAGCGCGAGCGACCGGCGCCGCGGGCGGCCGAAGCGCCGCCGCCGGGCCGCCAGCACGCCGACCCCGGTCAGGCAAGCCGCGCCGAGGAAGAGAAGCTGGACGTGCTGCACCGTGCTCGCGGCCTGCGGGCGAGCCCAGAGCTCGAGCAGGTTGCTCGGGCCAATACCGCCGAATGACATCTTGACGAGCTGTAGCCCAATCGCGGCCGCGTAGGCGGACGAGACGAGCGCCCTTTCGAAGCGCGACCTGAGGCGTCCGTCGGGAAACGCGAGGCAGAGGTGTAGGAAGAGCGCCACCGGCAAGATGTCGAAGATGGCCCCGACCGTGAAAGGACCGGCGTCTTCCGCGAGCTGCCAGCCGGACAGGGCGCTCGCGAATCCACCGGCGACCATCAGGACGCCGAGACGGCTGTCGGGCCTGCGCGCCCACGCGATCAGGCCCGCCGCCAGGAACGGGACGCTGACCCACTCGAGCAGAAACGTATGTAGACCGTCCGGCCCCTCGCTTGTCACGGCGAAACCGATCGTCGCCGCAGCGGCGACCGCGCCGAGCAGGGCCGTCCAGACGACGCCGGAGCGCATTCTCAGTGTCGCGGCCGGTGCCAGATCTGGCTGTAGTGCCGCCGTCGCTATCGCGCTCTCTCCTTCCTGACCCTCGGTCCGAGACGGAACCCGTCAGCCGCGACCACTCGTGCCGCGGACACGGATGAAAGGAGGCGCCTCCAGCCACGATAGCGCCGTCCCGCGCGCAAGGCGAATGGCGCAGCCACCCAAAAACCGGCGCCCCACGGTTCTGAGGCATCTCGCTGGCCGAAGACGCCAGAAACCCGCCCCCCGAAACACGCGCTGGCCCTATTTCGGGCGCCGAGTGTGGCTGCGAGCTCGTCTCGAGATGGACCAGCGCAGCGAGAGCGCCGAGATGGGCCGCGCCGTCAGGCGCGCAAGACCGGTGAGGGTCAGGGCGTGAGTACCTCGGCCGCCGCGAGTCTCTCTGAGCGCCACCGCTCGCTTCAATTCGTGCGGGCGGCCCGCTTCGAGACGAAGCTCGCCCTGGCGAGCCTCACCGTCATCTCCGTCCATGTCGTCGACGACAAGGGCCGGTCGGCACTTGGGGCCTTGACTCTCAGGTGCCGACCTGCGAAAGTCTTGTTGCCAAGTCCCTGCGGGCCCTCGGGTTCGTAGGGACTAGGCATTTTCGGGGCCGTTTTTCGCCGAAGCGCTACGCCCTCGGCAGGACGAAGAAGGCGATTGCCGCGTACTGGCAGCCCACCGCTCCAAGGGTCAGCACGTGGAAGAGCTCGTGGTACCCGAACACCTGCGGGTAGGGATCGGGCCGCCGGTAGACGTACACGGCTGCGCCGACCGTGTACAGGAATCCTCCGGCAACGACCAGGGCGAGCCCTGGTGCCGGCACCTTGAGGAGTTGGGAGAACGCAGCCGCACTCACCCAGCCGAGCGCGACGCCGATCGCGGCCGAGAGCCATTTCGGCGCCCGAAACCAGAAGAGCTTCAACAGTGTCGCGCCGACGGCTCCCGTCCAGACGATCGTCAACACGGGCACCGCCCAGTCCTCGGACATCACGAGCAACCCGAACGGCGTGTACGTGCCCGCGATCAGCAGGAAGACGCCGGCGTGGTCGAGACGCGCGAGCCATGCCCGGACCGGCGGCCTCCAAGTCGGACGGTGGTAGAGCGCGCTCGCGCCGAAACAGAACGCGACCGAGCCCGCGAAGACGGCCGCGGCGGTGCGCGCCCGCTCTCCGTCCGCGGTGACGACGAGGGCTGCTCCCAGCCCGAGAGCGGCGTAGAAGCCAACCTCGTGGAAGACGCCGCGAAGCCTCGGCTTCACACGCTCAGCGGTCACCACCACGGCTCAGGAGTTTAAGCAGGATTTGACCTCGTTCGGGCCTTAGAGCGAACACAGTCGATTCACGCTGCGCTGGACGGCGGCAACCGCTTAGCGCCGTCGGCCGGCGGTTTGGCGGCCCGCCAGGAGGGAAGTAGGATCGATCGACTGAGCGATCAATCGCCCCCTGGTCGGGCGCGGGGCGACGAATCGCGAGATCGCGAACGAGCTCGAGATCGGCGACCAGACGGTGAAGACACTGCTCGCGCGCAGCTGTGCGAGGCTCGGCGTCAGCCGGCGGGGCGATGCCTTCGGGGCAGCGCGCGGGCTCGGGCTGCTGCTCCTGTGAGCGACCCCGGTGCTCCGGCAGCCGAGGCGCTGTCGAGACTCTCGAACGGCCTTCGCAGCCCGCTCGCGCTGATCGCCGGTTACGCCGACCTACTCGAGTTGCGACAGGACGCCGAGACGCTCTTTGAGGCGCCGCACCGCATCAAGGAGGCCGCGGCCGACCTGACCCGCGTCGTCGACGACCTGCTCACCGTCTACGCGATCGATGCGAACGTCCTCTATGTGGCGCTCGAGCCGATGCAGGCCGGGACGCTCGCCGACGAAGTCGTTGCTCTGGCACGAGATCGGGGGACGATCGTCTCGCTCGAGGCCGACCATGGGATCCGCGACACGGAGCTCCTAGCCGACCCCGAGTACGCGGGCTCGATGATCTCGACCCTGCTCGAGAACGCACGCTTCCGCACCGCCAACGCCGGCGCGACGCTCCATGTCCGTCGGATCAGAGGCTTCGTCGAGTTCGAGGTCGCCGACCACGGCGGCGCCGTCGTGGCCGACGAGCAAGCTGTCGCCTTCGACCGCTTCTCGCCGCTCCGGCCTCGGACCGGCTGACGACGGGGCTGGAGCTCTAAGGTGCGCCGCCTCGCCGAGCTGCAGCAAGGCCGGGTTTGGGTCGCCGACGGGCCAGGCGACGAAGCGCGCTTCGGCTTCGCGCTGCCGCTCGCACACCACGCCGGAGGTTGACTCCGGCGGAAGCCGCAACGGTGGACGGATCCATTTGTTGCGATCTTGTTCGACCGCTTGACCGGTACTTGCGGCTTTGAGAGGGTCGCCTTGGGTCGTGGCCGCGTTCTCCTGACGAGCGATCTCGATGATCGAGGTCGGTGCCTGCGACCACCAGAAACGGAGGTCGATTTGGCAACGATCGACAGCACAACCGAGATCCGTCCGTTCAGCGTCGACGAAGGCAACCACTTCGCGGCCTGGCAGGAGCCGGACATCTTCACCAGCGAATTGCGAGCGGCGTTCAGGCCGCTGCGCGAAGGGAGGTCGTCATGAGCAGCACCGTCGAGACCACAACCGAGATAAGGCCCTTCCGCTTCGAGGTTTCAGATGATGAGCTTGAGGACTTCCGCCTGCGCATCGGGGCGACGCGCTGGCCCAGCAAGGAGCTCGTCGACGATCGGTCGCAGGGCGTCCAGCTGAAGACGCTGCAGGAGCTCGCGCGTTATTGGGAAACCGACTACGACTGGCGCAAGGCCGAGGCGAGACTCAACGCGCTTCCGCAGTTCACAACCAAGATCGACGGGGTCGAGATCCACTTCATCCACGTCAAGTCGGCTCACGAGAACGCTCTGCCGCTGATCATGACCCACGGCTGGCCCGGCTCCGTCATCGAGTTGCTCGAGGCCATCGGGCCGCTCACCGACCCGAACGCACACGGCGGCAAGGCCGAAGACGCGTTCGACCTGGTGCTGCCGTCCCTGCCCGGCTACGGTTTCTCCGGCGAGCCGACGGAGCTCGGTTGGAACGTCGGCCGCGTCGCGAAAGCGTGGGCGGAGCTGATGCGCCGCCTCGGCTACACCCGCTACGTCGCCCAGGGCGGCGACGTGGGCGCCTCCGTCACCGACCAGTTGGGCCGCCAGGCACCCGAGGGGCTCGTCGGCATCCACACCAATCTGCTCGTCACGGGGCTGGCCGGCGGCGAGCACCCGTCGGACACCGAGGAGGAAAAAGCGGCGCTCGCCGCGCTCGCCACATTCAGGGCGAGCGGCTTCGGCTACTTCCTGGAGCAGGCCCGCGGCCGCAGACGATCGGTTACGCGCTGTTGGATTCACCCGTCGCTCTGGCAGCCTGGATGCTCGACCACGACACGGACGCCTACTACAAGATCTCCAGCGCCTTTGTCGACGGGCAGCCCTCGGGCAATCTCACGCGAGACCACATCCTCGACAACATCACGCTGTACTGGCTGACGGGAACCGGGGCCTCGGCTGCCCGGTCGTACTGGGAGGATGGACAAGCGCAAGCCGCAGCGCTTGCGGCCGGCCAGGCTCCTCCGGAGGTCTCGCTGCCGGTCGGCTTCACCCAGTTCCCCGGCGAGATCTTCCGGGCGCCGCGCAGCTGGGTCGAGCAGGGTTATCCCAACGTCACCTACTTCAACGAGGCGGACAAGGGCGGCCACTTCGCGGCCTGGGAGGAGCCGGAGCTCTTCTCCGAGGAGGTCCGGGCAGCCTTCAGATCGCTGAGGTAGCCGCAAACCCGAGCAAACAGGGAGGCTCAAGTGAGCTCCGTCGACACAGCTCTTCAACCGGCGGTCGCGCGCGACCAGTCGCGCGCGCTCTTCGGCCAGACGATGGGCCTCGTGGCGGTCACCGCGGGGCTGTTCGCACTCGGTGCCTACCTCGGCCGGGACCTG
>WNGE01008717.1_pt1 | contig 27270 bp, 16 predicted proteins | sample 5400651 | NCBI WGS metagenome assembly WNGE01 (sample SAMN13153370, study PRJNA577476) | soil metagenome | isolation source: 60 cm soil or saprolite under grassland replicate 2 | place: USA:California | collected 2016-06-15 | reverse complement strand
GTTTCGGCTATGGCCCATTGAGCGCTGGTGATGCCGGCATCGCAGTCGAATAGGGCCGGCGGTATAACGTTCTCCAGCGGCAAGGCGTCTGACTGCACACCTGCGATCACCTTCTGCACCAGCGGCGAATTCGAAATCGCGATCCGCCGCGCTTTCGTCTGCTGAATAACCTGTTGTATAGCCTTTGCGGCGTCATTCTCATTACGCGCGACTATACAGTGACCGCTAACGGCTTCGAGCGCTTGCCGAAAACGCTCTACCAGCGAGCCCACTTGCTCGCGCACTACCACAGCGGAGTGACTGGCGCGACTGGTCGCGCATCCCGCCACGCGGTCCACGCGCCGAGCGGTGGCACAAGCTTAGTAACAAACCCGCCCACCTTTCCGATGCGGCCATCACGCACCGCGGGGCGTTGCAGCACTCGAGCGATCCCAATGCCCCACTCGTACAATGTGGGTCTGGACCATGCGAAAGCGTACAAGCGGAAGGCCAGTCGCTCTACAATCTTCCGTTTTACTGGCCGTTTCTGCGCTGTGCCGCTCGCGGTCCCTTCCACTACCTCGGCCCGCAGATGGAGTAGCAACTGAGGAATGTCTATCTTTACGGGACAGACCTCACGACAAGCGCCGCACAGACTTGACGCAAAGGGCAACTGTGCAGCCTTACCAAGTCCGATTAGTTGCGGTGTGATCACTGCACCGATTGGACCAGGATACACAGACCCGTAAGCATGTCCGCCGATCTGTTGATACACGGGACAAGCATTCAGACACGCCCCGCAACGGATGCAAGCCAGCGACTGGCGTGTCACCGGATGATTGAGCATGCGCGAGCGTCCGTTGTCCATCAAGATGATGTGCACTTCTTCGGGCCCTTCATCTTCCGGGCTTCTCTTGGTCCCTGTGATCAGCGATTGATAGGCCGTCAAGCTTTGGCCCGTTCCTGAGCGGGGCAGTAGTTTGAGAAAAACGTCAAGGTCGGCAAAACGCGGTATCACTTTTTCAATGCCCATGACCGCAATGTGCGTTTTGGGTAAACTGGTTGTCAGGCGCACATTGCCCTCATTCTCCAGAATCAAAATCGTGCCCGTCTCGGCGACGCCGAAATTGACGCCGCTGATGCCCACCTGGGCTTCCGCGAAACGCTGACGCAAGACACGCCGCGCCGCGCCCGTCAGGACGGCAACATCGTCCGTGGGCTCTATGCCCAGCTTCTCAACGAACAGATCGGCAATCTGCTTCTTCGATTTATGAATTGCCGGAACGACGATGTGCGAAGGCGTTTCTCTGGCGAGTTGAATGATCCACTCGCCGAGGTCAGTTTCCACCGGCGTCAACCCTTCAGCCTCGAGCGCCGTATTCAAATGGATCTCTTCGGTCGCCATACTCTTCGATTTGACGACGTGTATCGCGTTGTGCTCGCGCAGCAGTTTAAGGACGATAGTGCAGGCCTCGCCGGCGTCCTGGGCCCAGTGAATCTGCGCCCCTGCGCGCTCGGCCTTGTCGGCGAAGGCTTCCAGGTACTTATCCAGATGCGCGAGTGTTTCGTCTTTGATCGCGCGGGCCCGCTCGCGCAACCCCTCCCAATCATCCACGGTCGTGAGCGCAACCTTACGCCGCTCGCCGATGGTGCTCGCAAGATTTCGCAGCGCGCCACGTAGTTGAGGGTCGGCCAGCGCCTCGCGCGCGTTCGCGTCAAACGTCTCTGCGGTCAGATGATTCATTTCACTCTTCACGGGCGGAGAGCAGTTCAGCCAGATGCATGGCGCGCACCGTGGATTTCTTCCGCGTTAGTCTTCCGCCGATCTGCATTAAACAACTAGCGTCACCTGAAATCACTGCTCTGACTCCCGCCTTCTCAATCGCTTCGATCTTGTTGTCCAGAATAGCAACGGAGATTTCCGGGTATTTGACGGAAAAAGTCCCTCCGAAACCGCAGCAGGAGTCCGCATTCGGCAACTCGACAAACTCAGCTCTGCGCACGTTGCGAATCAACCGGCGCGGCTCGCTGTGCAGGTTCAAATCACGTAACCCGTGACACGCATCGTGCCAGGTCACACGCCCGCGAAAGCTCGCCCCAACATCCTCGACGCCGAGGGTGTCGACCAGAAACGCACTGAACTCATGGGTGCGCTCTGCCACGGCCTCAGCACGCCTGCGCCAGCGTTCGTCATTCGGAAACAGTTCGTGGAAGTGATGCACCATCGCCGTGCATGACCCGGAAGGACTGACGATAGCATCGCTCCCAGTCTCTTCAAAGATTTCGATAAATCGCTGGGCCAGCAGTCGCGCTTCGTTCCTGTAGCCGGTGTTGAAAGCGGGCTGACCGCAGCACGTCTGCCGCTCGTCAAATACGACCTCACAGCCGGCCCGCCGCAGCACTTCGACCGCGCTCATGCCGACGGCCGGCCACAACTGGTCAACCAGACAAGTGATGAATAAAGAGACACGCATTAATGATCCCGATCAGCTAAAAAGCGAAGCGGAGTTGTGCTTCGATGCGGCGACTGCCGGCTGCTCTCCCCTCTCCACCACCAAAGCCGAAGCCGCCGGTGGTTGTGACCGGCTGCCCAAACAGCGGTGAGCTGAGATTACCGATGAACTGGCCCGGATTGGTGTGATTGAGCAGGTTGATCACATTCACGGAGAGCGTCAAATTGTAATGCTTCTCCGTCGCGTTCGCATCGCCGAGCCTACCCCTTCCGCGACCGCCTCTGCCGCCTTGCGCCCGAGTGCCGCGGCCAGCCGCGGCGCCACGTTGCCCACCCCCGGTTGGCCCACCGGTGTTCACTGCGTTCCCAAAGCCGAACGTCCTGCCGGAGCGCAGATTGACGGTGAAGAAGCCTGGCCCCGAGCCGAAGTTGCGCGGGATGATAGTCTGCCCCGGCAAGAGATTCGGATCGAACGCGCCGAAGCGTGTGATCAGTATGCCGGTTCGATTGAGGTCGGTGGCAAACGTCGGGCGGTCCGTAAAGAGCGTGTCGCTGTTCGTATCGCGCCCGGTCGTGATGTTGAAGGGGCGGCCCGAACTGGCCGAGATGAACGGGCTGAACCGCAGACGCCATGGCCCATTTATCGAGCCTCCCAAAAAGAAATTGTGTCGTACATCGATAGCCGAGCGACCGTACTCGGTGCTCAAATCAAATTGGTTCACCGGAAACGTGTTGGGGCCGTCGGTGTCGCTCCTGGCTTTGTTCAGCGTGTAGGTGGCAAACAGCGTGAGGTTGCGACTGAGGCGATTGTTGGCACTGATGACCAACTGATTCTGGTTGAAGCGACCGCTCGATTCATACTCGTATATTCGGGAACCGGGCACGCCTGTTGTGCCTGGCAGGGGAGCACCGAGATTGCGCGAGCGCAGAACGTGGAGCGTGCGCGCGTTGGTGAAGTTGGCCGATAACGTGACTCGATAGGGCAGTTGCCGCTCGACGCTGATGGAGGACTGCATTGTGTAGGGCGCCTGCAGATCCGCCGCAACTCGCCGCGTCGTTTGCGCGATGCTAAAGCCCATTAGCGTTTGGACTGACGGTGCGTTCGGAAAAAGATCGAGTAGTCCGCGGCCTGTGTCCGTTGCAGCGGTCACGACAAACTGCTGTTGATTCATGCCATTGAAGCGATTGGCCTGCAACGTCAAATTCTCGTTGAAGCGCTGATAAAAGAAACCGACGCCGCCGCGGATGACCATGCGTGGCTGCTGCTGACGCCCGCCGCCGTGACCGCCGCCGGGCGACCACGCGAAGGCAAGGCGCGGCGCAAAGTCGGCCAGGTCGTGGATGTTGTTCTGCGTTTCGTAGCGCAGGCCGAGACTCAAGGTAAAATTCGGGCGCAAACGCCAGTCGTCCTGCACGAATGCACCGTGGTCCGTCTGACGTACGCGCACTTCTGGATTGCCACCTGAGATGGAAAACTGCGTTGCGCCACCACCGCGCACGCGAATCTCCGCGGGCGCGAGAGGCAATCGCTGCAAGAGCAACGTGCGGCGGTAGCGCTCGATGCTGGTGATCGAGATCAGCACCGGCTGTCCATTGGCGCCAAGAACAATCTGATTGTTAGCGTCGAGTTGAGGAGCAGAGCCGCCGCCGAAAGTGAAGGTGCCGCCAAAATTCTGCGGTGAGTTATCGGTCAAGCGTAAAGTGCGCACGCGGCCACCGGCTTTAAGCGAGTGCGGGCCGATGGCCCACGACGTGTAGTTCTGAAACTCGAAGCGGTCTTCATTATTGAAAGAAAGAGCAACCTGCGAGCCGCCGCCGGTAAAAGACTCAAGCACCCGGATGGTGGGTGTGGAGTTCTGGCCCTTCTGCGTGCGCTGCTCGCGGAGGTATTGAAAGCGCGTTTCGTTGATGATCCTCTTCTTGATAATCGCTGTCTCGGTCAACTGGATGGTGTGCTGCCTGTCGGCGGTGTCATATGCGCGCGACAGCAGCGAGAGATCGCCCACGCCCGCGTTCAGCCTTTTGCTCCGCTCGAACGTGTAGCGCGCCACAAGCGTGTTTGCAGGGTTCAACTGGTAGTCGAGCCGCGGGCTGTAGGTCGTGTTGCGTGACGGTGAGAGCACGATCTGGCTCAACGATATGATGTTGAGCGCCGGATCGAGGATACTCGCTCGAATGACTTCATTGCCGTCAGTCTCGCGCCGCTCGAAATCAAGGAAGAAAGAGGCTCGCTTCGCACTCAATGGTCCACTCAGATTGCCGCCGTAGCGCCGTGACTGAAAAGGCGCGCGCCTGGGCGCGAACGGATCGCGCGCATTCAGGCTTTCGTCATTGAAGCTAAAAGACGTTTGCCCTCTTAGTTTGTCCGTGCCCGGCTTTGAAAAGATTTCGACCCGGCCGAATCCCAACCGGTCGTACTCGGCGGAGAAGGGATTGCGGTTGATGCGGATTTCGCGGATCGATTCTTTCGGCGGCAAGCGGCCGCCGGTAAAGCCGTCAATAAACGTTTGCCCGCCCTCTTGCCCCGCGGATGGACCAGCCAGCGCTTGCAAGGCGTCAGCCAGATCGTCCGGGTCATCGGGCAATGCATCGAGGTCCGCGCCGCGCAGGACGACGGCGCCGGCGTTGTTCTCAGGTTCGGTGCTCAAGGGGCCTTCAGTAGTCACGGTCACGACTTCCTGTTCGAGCGCCACGCTTAACGTGATGTCAAGCGTGCTGCTGCGTCCGGCGGCGACTTCCACTTCCGCATTCTCGTAAGGAGCAAAGCCCGGTACCGCAGCGCGCACCGTGTAACGTCCTGGCGCGAGCGAGGAGAAAGCGTAACGACCAGACTCGTCGGTAGTCGTCGTCTTTTCCACTCCGCTGGCATCCACAAGCGTGACGGTGGCGCCGACGAGCACGCCCCCTAAAGTATCAGCGACCACACCGCGCAGAGCGCCCGCTGATTGTTGTTGCGCGAAGGCAATCGTGGCCCAGAGTAAAACGGAAGCCAGATGCAGACGAACGACCAGCCTGATGACTGCGTGAAATGATTGCCCGCCCCTGTTTTTCATTCCAGATGTTTCACCGGGGTGCTAACGATACTAGCAAACAAGAAACCACAGTCACTTACTCATATAAGGCCACAAACTGCGCGCCCTTCGGCTGTGACCGCGACAGCAATGCCGACCTCGTTCAGAAACTAAGGCGGATCGGGGCGACTTTTTGGCTGCTCAACTCTGTTCGTACCGCCGCCGAGCACGTCACCGGGCAGTCCCGGATTCATCTCTTGCGCGTTCTGGCTCGCCTCTCCTTGCAGGCGCGTGATAAGGGCGGCATCGCCCGTGAGGACCGAGATAGCCGTAATGCGCGCAGCCTCGGTGCCGGTCGAGCCGAATACCAAAACCGTCTCGCCCTCTTTTAGATCAGCGAGCGGAATTGCGGGCAGGCTCGCCCATAGCTGTTGCAGATTTCGGCTCACTCCGCCGGCGCGCTCTGCTGCAGCTTGCTTCTTGCTCGAGTCTCCGGCCCTGGTGACGTCTGGCGTCGTACTCATCAGCCGCGAGCTTACCTCGGGGCGAAGACGTTTCAGTATTGTTTTTTCACCGACGGTTACTGTGACCCGGTGGCCCATCGGCCCGCTCTTCATTGTGAGTGTGTGAGCAGAGGAATCCACGCCGGTGATTTGGCCGCTTATCCTGGTGAGTGCACCGGAGATAATTTCATCCGCCGTAAAGCGCATACCATCGCTGCTCCTTTGGCCGCGAGCGCGCAGTTGATCTCCCACTTTAAGTTCGCTGAACGAAGTGGGACGAGCATCTTCCGGCTTTAGCGAATCCGGCGCATAACGCAGCCAACGGATCTCGCCGGGAGCTTCAATGGTAACCGGCACTGAGCCTTCGGGCGTGCGCACCTGCAGTGTGATCTCTTTCTTGCGCGGATTGAGCGCCATGATGACGCCGGCAATCTGATGCCGGCGCGTCGCGTCGCGTTCGCGCTCCTGCTCCTGGGCGAGCGCCTCCTGACTCATCACAATGATCTGGTTGCCGCGTACTAACGCAGAGAGTGAGCGCCGCGAGCGCACCTGAAATGATGAACTTTCTCATTTCCCATCTCGCTGCTCTGCGCCGGCGATCGCCGGCGAGAGTTTCTTCAGGCGGAAGGTGCGATATTCGACCATTCAGGTTGTCCCAGCAGCATCGCTGCTTCGCTGGCCGGCGCACTGCCGCACGCAACGCTCGAATTCCGCCATCTCGACTTCGCTGCCCACGACCAGTGGCGTGCGCTGATGAATGTCGTGCGGCTGCACATCGAGAATCGGTTGAGTGCCGTCGCTGGCTGAGCCACCAGCCTGTTCCGCGAGAAATGCTACCGGGTTAGCTTCATAGAGGAGGCGCAGTTTGCCGCTGGGGAAACCCGTTATGGCCGGATAGACGAACACGCCCCCGCGCAGGAGCGTTCGATGAAAGTCAGCAACCATTGAGCCGACAAACCGGGAAGAATAGCGTCGCCCGAGCGCACCCGATCGCAGTCGCGCCAGATAATTGCAGTAAAGTTCCGGGAAAAGGTCGCAGTAAGCCTCGTTGATCGAATAGTACTGGCCCTGCCTGGGCAGGCGAATGTTTTCGTGCGTAAGAATGTAAGACCCGACCGACGGATCAAGCGTGAACCCGTGCACTCCCATGCCCGCGCTGTACACCAGCACAGTTGAAGATCCGTAAACAACATAGCCCGCCGCCACCTGCTTCCGCCCGGGCTGCAATACCCACTGCAGGGGATCGTGGGCTCTGGCATCCTCTGGACGACGAAAGATGGAAAAGGTCGTGCCGATAGTGATGGCAACATCAATATTCGAAGAACCATCGAGTGGATCGAAGACAATCGCATACTGAGCATCGGGCGACCGGTGCCCGAGCGTAATCGGTTCCTCATTTTCTTCGGACGCGATGATCCCGATGCTCTTGCGCAGACTCAAGCAGTGGATCAAAGCTTCGTTGGCGTAAACGTCAAGCTTTTGCTGTACCTCTCCCTGAACATTGACCTCGTTAAGCGATCCGAGAATGCCTGCGAGGTCGGCTCTACGAACCTGGGATTGAATCATCTTAGTCGCGAGTGCGATACCAGACATTAACAACGTGAATTCGCCCGTCGCGCCCGGAAAGCGCGCTTGTTCTTGAGAGACATACTGCTCAAAGGTAGTAATCATCTCAATTCGCGGTTTGAGTCAGCTTCCGCCCAAGATATCGAGCCTCGATTGCCGCGTAGCGGCGGGCTGCCTCGTCGAAAACGGGCGATGGGCGCGGAGTGAACATCTTCAGTCGCGAGTTTTGCCTTACGTGCTGTCGCGCCTCGGCTAGTGACTCGAAGCGGCCCGAGGCAATTGCCTGGACCAAAACATTACCGGTTACCGTTGCTTCCACCGGACCAGCCTGCACGGGCAAACCGGTAGCGGTCGCGGTCATCTGGTTGAGATAGTCGTTCTGACTGCCGCCGCCGACAATTTGAACTCCCTTAATCGTTTTGTTTGTCAGCGACTCTATGGCACGCAGGACTGACGCATAGCGGAAAGCTAGTGAATCCAGAATTACTTTCGCCGATGCGGGTTGATCAGTTGGCAAGTCTTGACCGCTCTCTGCAAGTTGCGCCGCAATCGCCTCCGGCATGCTCGCCGGATTGAAGAAGCGCGGGTCATCAGGAAAGATCAGGCTGGGACAATCCTCGAGCGCGTCGACCTGGCGTAAAAGACTCTCATAGTCAACTTCGATGCCGCGTTCCTTCCACTCCTTGCGGCACGATTCCAGAATCCACAATCCCATCACGTTTTTCAGGAAACGGATGGTACTGAATGCGCCACCTTCGTTCGTGAAATTGTGACGCCCCACCTCGGCGTCGATCAGCACGCCGTCAAGCTCGACGCCGACCAGTGACCACGTGCCCGAAGAGATATAGGCCCACCCATCTTCCAGCGGCGCGCCAGCAACTGCGCTGCCGGTGTCGTGTGTCGCCGGGGTAATTACTCGCACGCCACCAAGGCTTAGTTCATCAGCGAGTGCAGGGTCGAGCGAGCCAAGATCTGTGCCGGCGGAAACAATCTCCGTCAGCAGATTCGCCGGCAGATCAAGGCGTTCCAGCAGCTCGTAGTCCCACTTTCCATTTCTGGCATTGACGAGCTGTGTTGTAGTGGCGTTCGTGTACTCCGTGACTGCCCTGCCCGTGAGAAAAAAACTTATTAGGTCAGGAATCAGTAACAGCCGCGCCGCAGTCCTGGGAATGCCGGCCAGTGCGTGGGCATAGAGTTGAAACAGCGTATTGAAGACCAGAAATTGAATACCGGTGCGCTGGAAGATCTCCTCACGTGGAATCCGCGCGAACACCTTTTCCATTACCCCTTGTGTCCGTTCGTCCCGGTAGCAGATAGGCTGTTCAATGAGCTTGCCTTCCGTATCAATCAGCCCGTAATCAACTCCCCAGCCATCAATTCCGATGCTGTGAATGGGCCGCTCGAGTTGACGGGCTCGCTCGCCCGCTTCACGCAGGCCGGCTTTGATCTCGTCGAAAACTCTGGGCAAGTTCCAACGAAGGTGACCGGCGAGATGGCTTGCCGGGTAGTGGAACCGGCGCACTTCTTCAAGCAGGAGTTCTCCTGGCGCCACCCCGGCCAGAAACACTCGTCCGCTTCCTGCGCCCAGATCAACTGCGATGTAGAGCGGTTGGTCCATCAGGCACTCTGATGCGTGTTTAGTAGAGTCGCATTTAGTTGTACATCCTGTTCAATCTTCTAGAGGCAAGTTGAGCTAAAAAAAAGGACAACCAGCCACTGACAACTGACAAAGCAACTAGACAATCCCTGCCGCCATGCCAACTTTCGCTGGACGCTCCTCGGCCTTCCGCTGCCGGTAGCCGCTCGCCCGGTAGGAGGCAATCGGATCAATCGCTCCGCCAGCGCGTTCGCGCGCGACTGCCAGGATTGGTACGACGTCTGTGGTGAACGCTTGCTTCAGAATGGCGAGTGCCATCAGCGGGTCACATTTCTCCTGCGCTTCGGTCAATGCCTCACGGTCAACGAGGTGGGCCTGCACATAGGCGCGCACCAACTCAACTGCGCTCATCATCAGCGACTCGATCGGGTCGGTGACGTTGTGCGACTGATCGAGCATGTACGCTGGGTTAAAGTGGGGCACGCTGTGAAGTTCGGCATCGACCAGTTCGTTAAAGATCAAGAAAAGTTGGAAGGGCTTGATCGAGCCTGAGTCGAGATCGTCATCACCATACTTGCTGTCGTTGAAATGGAATCCGGCCAGCTTGCCAAACTGAATCAGGCGGGCGACGATCATCTCGATATTGACGTTGGGCGCATGGTGGCCCAGGTCCACCAGACAGAAAGCTTTCGGTCCAAGCTCACGCGCGCAGTGATAGCTCACGCCCCAATCGTTGATGACTGTCGAGTAGAACGCCGGTTCATAGAATTTATGTTCGATGAACATGCGCCAATCGTTGGGCAGCGCGTTGTAGATCTCGCGCATGCTTTCGAGGTAGCGTTCGAGCGTCCGGCGGATGTGTTGCTGCCCCGGGAAATTCCCACCATCGCCGATCCAAACCGTGTGCGCCTTCGAGCCGAGGGCCTGGCCCACCTCGATGCACTCAATGTTGTGCTCAATGGCCTGACGACGTACGGCCCTGTCTGGATGTGTGAGACTCCCGAACTTGTACGACAGCTTCTGACCGGCCTGATCCTGAAAAGTATTCGAATTCATCGCGTCGAAGTGCAAACCGTGCCCTTGCGCAAACGCAAGCAACTCGCCGGTGTTGTCAGGCTTGTCCCAGGGGATATGCAGCGAGATGGCGGGCGTTGAACGGACAAGTTTGAAGATGGTGCCGCAGTCTTCCAGCTTTTCGAAAATGCCGCGCGGCTCGCCGGAACCGGGGAACCGGGCGAAGCGCGTTCCGCCAGTGCCCACGCCCCAGGATGGAACAGCTACACGGAAAGACTGTGCTTTAGCTGCCAGGTCTTCGATGTCCACATCTCTCCGGCGCAGGGCTTTCGCGAGATGCTCGTAATCTTCTTCGAGCCAGGCTTTCGCTTTCTCGTTCTGTTCAGCGATGAAGCCATCATCAATCTCAAAATGTGCTGCCATGGTACCTATTCCTTTACAAAAAGTGTCCGACAAACTTAAGTTTGTCGCTGGTTTCCACAACCGCAAAGTCACGCGAGCAAGCGACAAACTAAAGTTTGTCGGACACTCGAGTGTGCTGCTGCTTCTTCTATCTGAAAAACCCGTCCTGCAACCCACCGTCGACCGGGATCACGTGGCCGGTCGTTTTCGACAACCGTTGCGAAGCGAACAAGAATATTCCTTCCGCCTGATCTTCGGGTTCGATTGGGGTCTGCGTGAGCGAGCGTTTGGCGTAGAACTGCGCCAACTTGTCGCGCAGAGCTTCAGTATCCTCGCTCTCGTCGAAGGGAATGTTGTACTTCGCCAGCGAAGCGATCACGCGATCACGCGGGAACATCGTACTCCCTTTGACCACCGTAGCCGGCGCGATTGCGTTGACGCGGACCAGCGGCGCCATCTCGATTGCCAGCTCCCGCACCAGGTGGTTGGCCGCTGCCTTGCTGGTGTCGTAGGCGAGACTGCCCTTCTTCGCCACGACCGCGTTGGCGCTTGTGGTCAGCACGATGTTGCCGGGTAGGCCCTGCTTCTTAAAAATCTTGTACGCTTCGTCGGCGACGATGTACGCGCCCGTGACGTTGATGCTAAAGGTGCGTGCCCACAAACTGTCGTCGATGCGCCCGGACTTGTCTGGCGGCACAAAAATGCCGGCAGTGACGATGACAACGTCTATGCCGCCATAGGCAAGCATCACGTCACTGAACATGCGGGCCACGCTCTCGCGATTGGTGATATCGCATCCGAGCCCAATGGCCGGACCGCAGTTGCTCAATCCCGTACCTGCCACGCCGATCCCTTCACCGTACTTGTCGATGATTTCCTGCGCCGTTTCCCGCGCCGTCGCCTCGTCCAGATCAACGCAGACAACGTGCGCGCCTTCCTTCACGACGCGATGAGCGGTTGACTTGCCTATCCCCGCGCCCGCGCCGATGACTACGACGATCCGGCGGTCAAGTTCTTTTTCCGGCGGCATACGCCGCAGCTTGGCCTCTTCGAGCGACCAGTACTCAATGTCGAATGCCTCTTGTTGGTCCATTGCCTCGTACTGGTCTATTGCCTCCGCTCCACGCATCACCTCGATGGCGCAGTTATAAAATTCGCCGGTCACGCGCGACTCGCTCTTGTTCTTGCCCCAGGCAATCATGCCGAGGCCCGGGATCAACACAACAGTCGGATTCGGGTCGCGTATCGCGGGCGAGTCGGGCCGCTTGCATTTGTTGTAGTAAGCGGCATAGTCCTTACGGTACTCGACCATTCCCTCCAGAATAGACTCTTTCAACTGCTCAATGTCGCCGCTTGCCGGGTCCCAGTTAACGAACAGTGGCTTGATCTTCGTGCGCAGAAAGTGGTCGGGGCACGATGTGCCAAGCGCCGCGAGGCGCGGAGCGTCGTTGCTGTTGACGAAGCGCAGCATTTTCTCGTCATCCTGTACGGTCCCAACGAAACGCTTGTAAACAGAGACCTGCCCGCGCAGGAAGGGAATGATCTCCGCGATGATTCGTTGCCTGTCACTCTCTTTCAACCGCGAATACTTCTGACCGCCGAAGGTCTGCTCGCCGCGGTCGTGCGCCTCGATGTAGGCGGCGGCGCGATCAATGATCTCCAGAGCCGTCTCGTAGCACGTCTTGTCGTCGTTGTTCCAGGAACTCATCCCGTGATGCCCGAGTAGGACGCCTTTAGTTTGCGGCTTCTGCTTGATCAGGTCTTCAATGATCAAGCCAATGTCAAAACCCGGTCGCTGCCAGGGGACGTAGATCAACTCGTCGCCGTAAATCTCCTGGCAGAGTTTTTCCTGGTTAACCGAGGCGGCAATGGCGATTACCGCATTCGGATGCAGATGGTCCACGTGTTTATAGGGGACGAGCGTATGCAGCGGCGTGTCAATCGAGCAGGCACGTGGGTTCAGGTTGAAGACGCAGTGGCTGTACATCGGGTACATCGCATCTTCGATCCCGGTCTTCGGTCCGCGTTCGGGGCTGCTCAGGTAGAGCGACTTCATCGTTCGCACCCTTTCGAGGTAGAGGGACGCGAAGCCGTCGCGCTTCGAGGTCCGCAGATCACCTCCTGAGCCTTTCAGCCACAACACTTCGACGTTCTCACTAGTTAGCGGGTCTTTCTCCGACAGTTTGGACGAAGTGTTGCCGCCACCTGTATTAGTCAGCGTCAAGTCTTCACCGAGCTTGTTGGAGCGGTAGACCAGTCGATCCACGCCCACCAACTGATTGGCGACTTCGTCCTGCCAAAGGTACTTCACGTATTTGAATGGTTCTTTGCTCGGTTTTTGTGTGCTCATTGGGATCTCCTCAGCAGATGAATTACACTCACCCTTCAGAAAGCAATTAGTCAGGGGAATCGAGAATGCTGCGTCCACTCGTTGCTGTGAGAGGAGCTCTATCAAACAGATCTTCTCGCCAATGTTTTATGAGTTGCCGAAAACCGGGGGCTAAACTGGTAAACCGCTTAACTGCCACTCCAACTGTGCTACGCGTCAGGCCGGAGAGGCTGGAAGTCAGCTAAAACTTGGCGCTTTTTTATGCCAGGATGAGTTGTAACTCTACCGGATACCGCCAGATTCTGTCTATCGAATTCTCTCTGGGTTTTTCCCGGCCTGGAGGATTCCCCGGCCTGGGGGATTCTTAGCCTAACGTTGCCGTTTGGGTAACAAGGCCTCGTCTCAGCCAAACTATGCGACCCGCTTTTTTGTTTTCAGCTTTCCTATGTTGCTTGCTGCTGATTCTGACCAACTGCAATCTGCGCCGGCATGAAGCGAAGGTGTCACAAAGTAGGTCACAAGCAGACTTGACCGGCGCCACTTCATCGCCCGATCCCAATTCGCACCCCGCGCCGCGGAACATGGTTTTCATTCAGGGCGGTGCGTCCCAGATGGGCGCAGCCGACGGCATGCCGTATGAAACACCCGTGCATGAGGTCATGGTGAAGTCCTTTTGGATTGACGCTCATGAGGTTACTGTCGCTGACTTCGCTAAATTCATCGAGGCCACGGGCTACCGCACGGAGGCAGAAAAGTTTGGCTCGTCCGGAGTCTTCAATATGAAATCCGGCGAGTGGGAGGAAGTGAGCGGCGCAAACTGGCGCCACCCGGATGGTCCGGAATCCCGACCATCTGCGGATGAGCCGGTGTGTCAAGTCTCCTGGAATGATGCTGTAGCTTACGCAAACTGGGCCGGCAAGCGTTTGCCAACCGAGGCTGAGTGGGAGTATGCCGCACGCGGCGGGTTAATTGGGAAGAAGTACGCGTGGGGCGATGAATTGCGGCCGAATGGTAAGCCGGTCGCCAACTGGTGGCAAGGCCATTTTCCCGAGCGCGATACGGGTGAGGACGGTTACGTCGGGCGTGCGCCAGTGGCGAAATTTCCAGCGAACGGCTATGGCCTCTACGACACAGCAGGCAACGTCTGGGAGTGGTGCTCCGACTGGTTTGGCGAACTATACTACGCGAGTAGTCCACGCGTGAATCCGTTAGGTCCAGCCACGGGGACGGAGCGCGTGATCCGGGGCGGTTCCTGGATGTGCAGCGAAAACTACTGCACGAATTATCGGGTCGGAGCGCGCAGCCACGCTGCCCCTGATAGTGGGCTAGACAATCTGGGCTTTCGCTGCGTTCGTGACTGATGAAGAAGCAGATGCGAACACTTAGTCTCTTGTTATGTTTGTGCCTGAGCGCGCTGCTCACGCCATCGCACTCAATCACGCCGGCGAAGCGTAAGCCGAACATCATCTTCATCCTCGCAGACGATCTGGGTTATGACAAACTTTTATGCGGCGGCCCCGGTCTGCGCCCCATCGCGCGCTAGTTTGATGACTGGTCTGCACCAGGGCCACGCCTATGTGCGTGGGAACACAACACTGAAGCCAGTTCCTGGCCTGAGCGGACCGGCAGCGACCCGACTGCCTTTGCGACCACAGGACGTGACTGTGGCGGAAGTGCTCAAAGCGGCTGGCTACGCTACCGGTCTCATCGGAAAATGGGGCCTGGGTGAACCGGACACCACCGGCATTCCCAATCGCAAAGGGTTCGATTATTTCTTTGGGTACTTGAATCAAAACCACGCGCACAATTATTACCCTGACTATCTGTGGCGCAATCAGGAGCGAGTGACTTTGCCGAAAGGCACCTACTCCCATGATCTGTTCACGATTGAGGCCCTTAAATTTATCCGGCGCGAGCGTAGCCATCCTTTCTTTCTTTATCTGGCCTATACTCTCCCACACGCCAACAATGAACTTGGTCGAGCTACCGGCAACGGTATGGAAGTGCCAACCGACGAGCCCTACTCGGGAGAACGCTGGCCCCAGCAGGAGAAGAACTATGCGGCGATGGTCACGCACTTGGACGCGGATGTCGGGAAGATCAGGGAACTGTTGAAAGAGCTCGGTCTCGACGGCGAAACGATTGTTTTCTTCAACAGCGACAACGGTCCGCAGGGGCCGGACGAAGGGGGCTTCGATCCGAATTTCTTTGCCAGCCATGGAGTATTTCGCGGCATCAAGCGCGAGCTGTACGAGGGTGGCATACGCGAGCCAATGATCGCTTGCTGGCCCGGCAAGATCACAGCGGGCAGGGTCAGTCAGCAACTGTGGGCCGGGTGGGATATCTTGCCTACCTTCGCGGCTATCGCCGGCGTGAAGTCGCCGGCCGGTATTGACGGCGTTTCCTTGCTACCGGCTTTGTTAGGACAAAGACTGAAGGCGCATGAATATCTCTACTGGGAATTTCACGAAGGCGAGTACGCTCAAGCCGTGAGGTTGGGCCGTTGGAAGGCAGTGCGCAAGGTGAACAGAGCGATCGAACTTTATGATCTTCAGACTGACGTGGCTGAAAGACACGATATCGCTGTTGCTCATCCGGAGATCCTCCGCCGCGTTGAGGAGATCTTGAAGGCAGCACATACGGAGTCCGAATTCTGGCCGGTATCGCGGAGTGTTCAGTTGCAGCCTTTAGTGCAGACTGTGCACTTCAACAGGTTACTAAAAAGCGGTGAGCAGCAATGGACTGAGTAAACGATCCACTAAATGTCACGAACCAACATGAAGACTTAGTGAGATTTCGTGTGGTTTCGTGGATCGTGTTTGTTTTTCAGCGGCTGTTAGATGTCTCATCAATTCGTCGGAGGAGGAATATGGCCGAATCCAACTCCTTAAGTCGCGGCAATTATTCGTCGCCCACCTTGTTCTTGTCCTGCCTTGCAAAAAACAGTTGGCGGCAGCACAAGACGAAACTCGCGTTACTGGTTTGCCTGCTCGCCCTGTTGTCTTGTGGCTTCTATCATTTGCCTGCCGGCTCGCTCCCAGCGTCAGCCGCGCCGAAGCCAAAGTACAACGTTCTCTTCGTCATCTCGGACGATTTGCGACCGACGCTGGGTTGCTATGGCAATTCGATCATCAGGACGCCGAACATTGACAACCTTGCCGCCCGCGGGTTGCGGTTCGATCACGCTTACGCACAGTATCCGCTCTGCAATCCTTCGCGCACCTCGCTCCTGACGGGTCGTTACCCGACGCAAACCGGCGTGATGGACAACAACATCTATTTCCGCGTGAAGCACCCGGATTACATTACGTTGCCACAGTACTTCAAGACGCACGGCTATGCCACCTTGCGCACCGGCAAGATTTTTCACGGCGGCATCGACGACATGGTGTCGTGGACCGAAGGCGGCGAACCGACAAACCCTGCGATCACTGGACGCGGGGCGGCCAAGCCTGCTGCCGGAGCCGAGCGCGATCCTGATGATGCAAACGCCACTACGCCTCGGTCCGCTGCTGCGGCTGGCGCGGAGCGCGCTTCAGCTTCTGATCGTATTGTCGTGCTGGAGGGAAACGGAGAGTCGCATGGTGATTACAAGACTGCAACGCGCGCGATTCAATATCTGGAGAAGTACAAAGACCAACCGTTTTTTCTCGCGGTTGGATTTGTAAAGCCGCACAGCCCGCCGACCGCGCCGAAAAAGTTTTTCGATCTATACGACCCGGCGAAGATTGCGCTGCCGCCAGATTTCGCCACGCGGCCCGCTGCCCCGCCCGGCTTTCCTGAGATTTCCATTCCGCAGCGAAATGCCGATCTTTTTATCGGCCGCGACGCTTCGCCCACTGAGGCGCGTGAGATGATCCGCGCGTACTATGCATCCGTCAGCTTCGTGGATGAGCAAGTCGGTCGTGTCCTCTCCGCGCTTGACGGGCTTGGCTTGCGCGACAAGACCATCGTCGTCTTCTGGGGCGATCATGGTTATCACCTCGGCGAGAAAGGCAAATGGTCCAAGGCGTATTCACTTTTCGAAGTAGGCTTGCGTGTGCCGCTGATCATTGCTCTGCCCGGAGCCAGGGCCGAAGTTAGCGAGCGCCCGGTGCAGTTGCTCGACATGTACCCGACACTCGCCGAACTCTGCGACCTGCCGCAACCGCCAGGCAATGAAGGCCACAGCCTTGTCTCGCTCCTGCATAACCGGCAGGCGAAATGGAGTTATCCGGCTTACAGCGTGACACTGTTTCAAGGCAAACTGGGCAGATCCGTCCGGACCGCAGGGTGGCATTACGTTGAATGGGAAGAGGGCAAGGCCGGCGCGATGCTCTTCGACCACTCGAACGATCCGCTGGAATTGAAGAACCTGGCCGCCGAACCTACCTACACGAAGACAGTGCAAGAGATGAAAAGTTTGTTGAAACAATTGCCTTGAATGGACCCGTGAAAACTGTAAGACCACCATCTGTTTTGAGGTGCCGCCGTGAACAACCACGCGGTTGAATGAACGATTTCGTTTGCTTTCGCTGCAAGATTGTTAGGCTATGAGTCAAAACCTAAGGTCGCCGGCATCAGTTCGAGACTCCGCGCCCGTCACTTCATCATCATCGGCTGCCAAGAGGCGGCACTTGCGCGTCCTCTTCGTTGCTTCAGAGTGCGCTCCCTACGCCAAGACCGGCGGGCTCGGTGATGTGGTCGCCGCCCTGCCCAAAGCCTTGCGGCGGTTGGGCCATGACGTCCGCATTGTCTTGCCCCTCTACAACTCGATTGATCGCGGCAAATACGGCATTGCCCCCGAAGCTCCCGCGTGCGTCCACATGGGCGAGGGAGAAGAAAACTGGATCGGCGTGCACGCGGCGATGCTGGACGAAGAGGTGCCCGTCTGGTTCGTCGAATACGAGCGCTTCTTTGGCCGCCCGGGGATTTACGATCATGGCGGCAGAGAATATCCCGACAACGCTTTCCGCTTCGCCTTGCTCTCGAAGGCGGCCATGCAGATCTGCAAAGACCGGCAGTTCATCCCCGACGTCATGCATGCGCACGATTGGCCCAGTGCGCTGGTCGCGGTCTTTCTCAAGACCTGGGATCGCGTGTTATCGCCTTTGTCGACCACCGCCAGTGTGCTCACGATTCATAACATCGGCTATCAAGGCATCTACCATTCGAGCGCCTTCCCTTACATCGGAGTAGGCGGCGCATACTTTAGCCCCGACATCTTCGAAACCTATGGTCAGATCAATCTGTTGAAGGCCGGAATTCATTTCGCCGATGCGCTAACCACAGTCTCGCCCACGCACGCCCGCGAGCTTCTTGATCCGGTCGGTGGCATGGGGATGGCGCCTTACCTCAACAATCGATCTTCTGATCTCTTTGGCATTCTCAACGGCGTTGACTACGAGCATTGGAATCCCGCGACCGATACGCTGATCCCGACCCGCTACACACCAGCCGATTTGAGCGGGAAAGCCACGTGTAAAGCCGCGTTGCAGCAACGGTTCGGGCTCGAGCAGCGAGCCGACCTTCCTGTCTTCGGGATCGTCTCTCGCTTCGCTCCGCAAAAAGGATTCAGTCTGTTGCGAGAAGCCTTGCCGAATGCTTTGAAGGACATGGTGATGCAACTGATCGTGCTGGGCACCGGCGATCCGGACACGGAAAACTTCTTTCGCTGGCTCGCGGAATTCTATCCGGGCCGCGTCGGCGGCTTTATCGGTTTCTCGAACGAACTGAGTCACGTGATCGAAGCGGGCAGCGACTTTTTCCTGATGCCCTCGCGTTACGAACCGTGCGGTCTGAATCAAAGTTATTCGATGAAGTATGGCACCTTGCCGATTGTGCGCGCGACCGGTGGTCTGGACGATACAGTGCAGAACTATGATGAGGCGACCGGTGCGGGGACCGGCTTCAAATTTTTGCAGGCCGATGGCGGTGCACTTTATAACACCATCGGGTGGGCGGTCTCCACCTGGTTTGATCGACCCCATCACATCGCGCAACTGCGCCAGCAAGCCATGGCCCAGGATTTCTCATGGAGTGATTCAGCGCGCCGGTACGTGGAGGTCTATGAACACGCACTGCGGAACAGGCGTGGCGTCGCAGTGTAGGGGCGTCCCTTCGTGGGCGCCCCCTTTGCTTCGCGCACGGGGACATCCCTCCGTCGGCACCTCTTTGCCTCGCGACGGTGACACCCCTCCGTGGGCGCCTCCGTTGCCTCACGCCGGTGGTGTCCTTCGATGGTGGCCCTTTTTGCCTCGTTACCGGGGGCGCCCACGGAGGGACGCCCCTGCAAGGCTTGACTGAAAGGAAGAACATTGTGGCAAGGCATGCGCTGCCCAAGCGGATCGCGCGATTCATCATCGGCGAAGCTGGTGAAGCGAAACTTCGGCTGATGGTAGAGATTAGCCGGAAGCTCAGCACCGCGACCGAGTTGGACGAAGTGCTCGATTTCATCCTGGATTCAGCAGGCGAAGTGATCGACTATGACGCCGGCGGCGTCTTCCTCTCTGACCCAGATCATGAGACCGCCCGCTATGTGGCGGGGCGTGGTTTCGCGGTCGTGAAAGGCCTCGAAATACCCCTGAAAAACAATGCCGGAATCGTCGGATGGGTGACCGCTACGGGCGAGAGCGTGATAGCCCCGGAGGTGAGGGAGGACCCCCACTATCTGAATCTCCGGGAAGAGACGCGCAGCCAGTTGACCGTCCCCATTAACAGCGACGATCAGATCATCGGCGCGTTCAGCCTCGAAAGTGACCGGCCGGACAGTTTCACCGAATCAGATCTGGAATGGCTGACGGTGCTGGCTACGCAGGTAGCGATCGCGATTGATAAGGCACGTCTGCAAAAGGAGTTACTGGAAAAGAAAAGGCTCGATGACGAGTTACGCATTGCGCGCGAAGTGCAACTCAGCCTGCTACCGACGACCGAGCCGAACCTGGCAGGCTTGGATATCGCCGGCATCAACATTCCTTCGCGTGATATCGGCGGCGATTACTACGACTTCATCCCAATCGTTGAAGGCCACCTCGGCATCGTCGTCGCCGACGTTGCCGGGAAAGGCATACCTGCTTCGTTGATCATGGCCAGCTTCCGCGCTTTCCTGCGCGCCGAGATTAGAAATAACTACTCCATCCAGACCATCTTCGCCAGAGTCAATAACCTTCTGCACGAAATCCTGAAGCCGCATCAATTCGTCACCGCGTTCTACGGTGTACTCGATCTGGAGCGGCGCCGCTTTACCTACAGCAACGCCGGCCATCACGCCGCACTTCTTTTGCGACCGGACGGCAAATGGCGGCAATTGAAGGTCGGCGGCACGGTGCTGGGAATTTTCGAAAACAGCTCATACGAAGAGCGGTTCGTCGATTTGAGTCCTGGCGACCTCTTCGTTCTCTACACCGACGGTTTAGTGGAAGCTGAGAATAAGTCTGGTCAAATGTTCGGGCGCAAGCGGCTTGAACGCTGCGTGGGGGCGCATGCTCATCTCCCCGCAGCGGAATTGTGTCAGGTCATCTATGGCGAGATGCACCGCTTTACCAGGGAGAGCAGGCTTGACGACGATACGACAATCGTCGTAGCCAAAGTGCTCTAAGATTCCAGTTGCTTTCACTGCGCGGCCATACCGCAAAACAAACAGTTTCACGCAAAGAGGCATTCAATGTCCGATAAACTTCAGTTTGTCGTTACCCCGGGAAAGAAACTGGCTAAAGTAAACGACAAACTGAAGTTTATCGGACATCGTCTTGCCTGGGTCGTCATAAGTGGCTTCGGCAGCCTCAGGACGTTAGACAACCCCTGTAGAGAGGAAATTGAGAGGGCAATGAACCGAAAACTTCGGACAGCCATCAGCGGCGTTCTTTTATACGTAGCGTTGAATTGCCTGACGTTGGGATCGTTGCGCGCAGCCGAAGTCATCAAGCTCGACGGCACGTGGCGGTTTGCGCTCGATCGCGAGGATGTTGGGGTGCGTGCGCAGTGGTTCGCCCAAGATCTGCCGGATCGAATCAAGCTGCCCGGCGTGCTGCAGGCGCAAGGTTATGGTGACGAAATCAGCACGCATACTCCCTGGGTCCTTTCACTTTACGATCGCTTCTGGTATCTGCGTGAGGACTACAAGCAATACACGAAGCCCGAGAATATCAAGGTTCCGTTTCTGTCCCAGCCACCGCGTCATTATCTCGGCGCGGCCTGGTATCAGCGCGACATACAGATTCCCCGTCACTGGCTGACGCGTCGGGTGGTTCTCACACTGGAGCGACCGCACTGGGAAACGACAGTCTGGATTGACAGCAAGAAAATCGGCTCCGACAAGAGCCTCGTGGCCCCGCACGTTTATGACCTTGGTACTCTCACGCCAGGCAGGCATTGGCTAACCATTCGTGTGGACAACCGCATGCTCATGTCTTATCGACCGGATGCGCACAGCGTTTCAGATTCACTGGCCGGCACCTGGAATGGCATTGTCGGCAAAATCGAACTGACCGAAACAGGGCGTGTCTGGATTGATGACGTCCAGGTCTTCCCGAATCAGATGCAAAAATCGATGCTCATTAAAGTTCGGATTGGCAACCTGACGGGCCGATCCGGAGCGGGAACGTTGACGGCGATTTGGCCCGATGTGGGAATCGTGCCTGTGACCTGGGATGAGCACGGAGGAACCGCGGAAGTGGAAGTGCCGTTGCGCTTCGACGCACCTACCTGGGACGAGTTTCATCCGCGCTTGCAGCAGCTAAGGTTGTGGTTGAGGGGGACAGGGTTTGACGAGTACAAGGAGTTGAAGGTCGGGCTGCGCGAGTTTCGCGCCGAGGGAAACCAGTTCATCCTCAATGGCAGACCGATCATCTTTCGCGGTACGCATAGCGGCGGCGACTTCCCGCTGACCGGCTATCCGCCAACTGACGTTCGATCCTGGTCGAAGCTCTTTGAGACCTGCCGGGCCTGGGGCCTGAACCACATGCGCTTTCATTCCTGGTGTCCACCCGAAGCAGCCTTCGAAGCCGCGGACAACCTGGGATTCTATCTGCAGCCGGAGCCGGGCATGTGGAATGAGATCAGTCCGGGCACCGAGATGGAACGAATGCTTTACGAAGAAACCGATCGCATGATCAAAGCTTACGGGAACCATCCTTCGTTCATGCTGCTGTCGGCGAGCAACGAACCGAAAGGCAAGTGGAAAGAGTCACTATCAAAATGGGTTGAGCATTATCGCAAGGAAGATCCGCGCCGGCTTTACGCTAGTGGGACCGGACACACGGAAAGGGAAGTGCCAAATCTTACCGAAGGCACCGACTATCTGGCTATTCAGCGCATCGATCAAAAGATGTTGCGCCGCGAGTCTGGCTGGTTCGGCGGTGATTACGGAGAGTCGTTGGTTGACGTGAACGTGCCGGTTGTGTCGCACGAAGTGGGCCAATGGGTCGCCTACCCCGACTATGACATCATCAAGAAGTTTACCGGCTATATGCGGCCGGGCAATTATGAGATCTTTCGCGATTCAATGAAGGAGCATGGACTGTTGGAGAAGAACAAAGAATTTGCCCGCGCCTCGGGGCAGTTTCAGCTTGCCTGCTACAAAGAAGAGATCGAGGCCAACTTGCGCACGCCCGGCCTCGGTGGATTTCAACTGCTCGACCTGCACGACTATCTCGGACAGGGAACGGCGCTAGTGGGCTTGCTCGACGCGTTCTGGGAGTCAAAAGGTTACGCGACGCCTGATGAGTTCCGGCAATTCTGCAACACAACCGTGCCGCTGGCGCGCTTGCGAAAACGCGTTTTCACCACCGATGATGCGTTCGAGGTTGATGTTGAAGTTGCGCACTATGGCGCCGAGCCGATGGAGAACGGCAAGGCTGTTTGGCGAATCGGTGACGGCGATCCGCCGCTGGCGCAGGGCGAATGGGAAGCTCGCACAATCCCAATTGGAAAGAACATTGCGCTCGGCAAGATTTCTGTTGATCTATCGAAATTAGGAGCGCCGAGAGAATACAAGCTCGTGGTTACATTAGCGCCCGCTTCATTCTTCCGATCAGTGGACCGAAAGATAATCCCTGGGCCAGGCGTCATTCGCGGTGTCACATATTTTGAGAATGATTGGAACTTCTGGCTGTACCCGGGAGCCACACAGGCTTCCAACCTGCGCGCGCAACCGAAAGTACCAACCGGGCCGCTAACCCAAACGCATCATACCAAGCTCGTACTCCCGCAGAACTGTCCGCCAGCACGCGCTGCCAATGTTCTCGTTACCAGTTCGTGGGAGGAGGCTGAGACGAAGTTGGCCGCCGGTGGCTTGGTACTGTTCGTCCCTCGCAACGGTGATCTCGATTGGACTAGTCCGCCGCTCGATACCGTACCAGTCTTCTGGAACCGTTTCATGGGTCCCGCATGGAGCCGGATGTTGGGACTGTGGATTGATAGGAATGCGGATGAAACGAAGGGTCATGCGCTTGACGCATTTCCCACCTCCTCGCATTTCGACTGGCAGTGGGCTGAGATCATTCATAACGTGCGCGCGGTGAATCTCGATCGCCTGCCCGCCGAGTTGGAGCCGACCGTCTGGGCCATTGACGATTGGAATCGGAACTATAAGCTCGGTGTAATCTTCGAATGCGCGGTCGGAGATGGAAAGCTCCTGGTCTCCGCGATCGATGTGACCAGACCGGCCGACGCGAATCCCGTCGCGCGACAACTGCGCCAGTCGCTCCTCAAATACGTGGGGAGCGATTGTTTTCAGCCGCGAATCCCTGTGTCGGCCCAACAGATGCGCAGCTTGTTCTTCGATACGCGCATCATGAAGAAGCTCGGCGCCGTAGCCCAGGTGGGGGGGAAACCTGATAACTCTGTAATCGATGGCGATCCGAACACGTTCGTGCTGGTGGGCGACCAGCGCGGCCAAACACGCGCCGGGCAGGTGGATATCGTGATCAACTTTCCCACGCCCGTTGCGATGTCCGGCCTTGTGTTAATGCCGCGGCAAAACCATCGCGAGCACGAAGGCGACATTCGTAACTACGTTGTTCGCGCGAGTGACGACGGCAGCGATTGGTACGATGTGGCGCGCGGTGAACTACTTTCAACCTTTGTGCCACAAGAGATTCAATTTTCCAAAAGGATTACAGCCCGATACCTCAAACTCATCTCGCTCTCCGGCTTCGGTCCCGACAAGACTACGGCGCTTGCTGAACTGGCGGTGATTTACGCCGGACCAAAAATCACCGCAGCCGATGGAAGTACGATTGAATATCAGCGCAGCAAGACAGCGACGCCTGAGATTGATGAAGGTACAGGTACACCCGCCGGGCCAGCCAAACCACCGCCGCCACAAGAACAAAAAACACCGGCAAAGCGGCCCGAAAAGCCACACCCAAACTGAATGCGACGCAAGTTACAAGGCTTTTCGGTAGTGTCATATTTTGAAGTCATAGAAGACGATCCACGAAATCACATGAACCGACACGAATTGCTGCTTAGTGAGATTTCGAGTGATTTAGTGGATCGTCTTGCTCGAGTTCCGCAATCGGGCACATAAATACTGAAAACATGACTCTGCCGGCTTTTCAGAGTTGAGAGCGTATGAAAGGTTTCGCCACAGAGTTACAGAAATTGGCGCGAAGGAAAAGTTATCTCAACTGGGTCGCTTCGTATTTGTTCAGATGCCATGCTCGAGAAGCGTCAACCCTGAATCAGTGTTACCTAGCTTTGCCTCAAAAGTCATGGACCACGTTAGGTTCGGCTTGGCCGCCGGATGTGAGGCGGTGGCTGTGCCCCGCCACAGCAGCCAGATCATTCCCGGGCTATGCCCCTGGTTCGGGCTTAGCCCTTCGGATTTATTGGGCCGAAGGCCGCACCAAGGGCATAGCCCAAATGCATAAAAAGCAACCTCTCCGGCGGGGCATAGCCACCGCCTCACATCCGGCGGCCAAGCCGAACCTAACGTGGTCCATGACTTTTGAGTCAAAGCTGTGTTACCTGCTCTTTGCCATTCTGCTTCTCTCAACCGTGCCTTCAGCGGTTGCCGCACAGTCCTCATGGGTGCACAGCAAGTATCGCCCCGGTGACTTCAAACTCGTATACGGCGGGCGCGCGGCAGACATCCTCATTTCGCCTGAGGATTTCAAGGTGGTCCAGATCGCCGCTGAGTCCCTGGCCGCTGATGTCGAACGCGTCCCTGGCCGCTGATGTCGAACGCGTGACGGGAAAGAAACCTGTGCTACGCCGCGAAGCTGCCGGCCGCGAAGCTGCGGGCCTTTCCGCCTCAGCGATAATCGTGGGCACGTTGGGCCACAGCCCTTTGATCGATGCACTCGTCCTCGCGGGTAAACTCGACGTGAGCAGGTTGCGAGGTAAGTGGGAAAGCTTTGTGATCGCCACCGTGCCGCACCCATTGCCCGGTGTTCAGATGGGCCTGGCAATCGTCGGTAGCGACCGTCGTGGTACGGCCTATGGCGTCTTCGAGCTGACTCAGGCTATCGGCGTTTCGCCGTGGTACTGGTGGGCAGACGTGACGCCTGAACGCCGGGCCAGTCTAATAGTGCAGGCGGGTATTCGACGTGCTGGCCCACCCTCAGTCCAATACCGTGGCATCTTCATTAATGACGAGGATTGGGGCTTGCAGCCGTGGGCGGCCAGGACCTTCGAGCCGGAACGCGGCGACATTGGTCCAAAGACGTATGCGCGGATCTGCGAGTTACTGCTGCGTCTTAAAGCGAACACTTTATGGCCCGCGATGCACGAGTGTACACGGGCGTTCAATCTCTTCCCTGATAACAAACAAGTGGCGGACGATTACGCGATTGTCATGGGTTCGTCGCACGCCGAGCCGATGCTGCGGAATAACGTCGGCGAGTGGAAGGACAAGCCTGAAGACTACGACTATACCAAAAACCGTGAGGGCGTTCGTCGCTACTGGGAAGAGCGCGTCGCAGCGAACGGCCGCTTCGAGAACGTTTACACGCTGGGAATGCGCGGCATTCACGACAGTGCGATGCGCGGACCAAAGACCACGCCGGAGCGAATTAAACTGCTGGAGCAGATCTTCGCGGATCAACGCGCGCTGCTGGCACAATACGTCAACCCTGACGTAAGCAAGGTCCCGCAGATTTTCTGTCCTTACAAAGAGGTGTTGGCGGACTACCGCGCTGGACTGAGCGTGCCCGCAGACGTGACCATCGTCTGGCCCGACGATAACTTCGGCTACATCCGCTACTTTCCCGCTGCAGACGAACAACAGCGCCCCGGCGGCTTCGGCGTTTACTATCACCTCTCGTATCTGGGCCAGCCGTTGTCTTACACATGGCTCGAGACCACGCCGCCGCCGCTCATTTGGGAGGAGATGTCCAAAGCCTACGAACACGGCGCGCGCAAGTTTTGGATAGCCAACGTCGGTGATATCAAGCCGAGTGAGATTGGCATGGAGTTTTTCTTGCAACTGGCCTGGGACATTTCCCGTTGGCGGCGCGACAGCCTGCCCAACTTCCTCGAGCAGTGGGCCCGGCGTGAGTTTGGACCGAAATACGCTACCGAGACTAGCGCCGTGATGAACGAGTATTACCGTTTGGGTTTTGGGCGCAAGCCAGAGCATTTGCAGTGGTATCTGCCCAACGAGCCGCCGCGCCCAAGCGACCTGACTACGATTGATTATGGTGACGAATTGCAGAAGCGACTCGACGACTACGAGTCTCTGCTGGCGCGCGCCAATCAGATCTACAGTGAGCTGCCTGCAGATCGCCGGGACGCTTTCTACGAGTTGGTCGCTTACCCCGTGCGCGCGGCCAGGTTGGCAAACCAGCGCCTCTTTCTGATGGAAAAGAGCGCTGAATATCTCGCGCAAGGACGCAGCAGCGCGCGCGATTGCGCTGATCGCGCGCAACGCGCCGGCGGGGAGCTGGCTGCGGAAACCGCGTACTACAACCAGCAGCTCGCCGGTGGCAAATGGCTACACATCATGTCGATGGAGCCAAACAAAGGACAATGGCTGAGCATGCGGAGCACGCCGCCAACGCCGCCGCCCGCGCTGGGGCAGATGAGAGTCGCCGCGGCCGCCGGTCTCGGCGTGGCGATTGAAGGAAGGCTTGCGCCGCTCCGCGCGGATGAAAGAGATGCCGCGCTGCCGACGCTCGATGTGTACACACGCGGCATTCGCTTCATAGACGTTTTCAATACTGGACGGCAGGCGGCCGAATGGTTTGCCAGGGCAAGTAATGATTGGATCAGGCTGAGTCGCTCCGCTGGTGACCTGAGCGACGATGCGCGGATTCAAGTTTCTATTGATTGGAACAGAGCTCCCAAAGGAGACAACGTTTCGGGGACGGTGGAGATTTCCGGCGCCGGTGGGATTCGTATCGTCAATGTGCCGGTGTTCAACCCGAAGTCGCCGTCATCGAAAACGCGCGCCGGCTTCGTCGAATCTGGCGGCGTCGTGTCTATGGAGGCCGAGC
>WNGE01002343.1_pt1 | contig 27283 bp, 19 predicted proteins | sample 5400651 | NCBI WGS metagenome assembly WNGE01 (sample SAMN13153370, study PRJNA577476) | soil metagenome | isolation source: 60 cm soil or saprolite under grassland replicate 2 | place: USA:California | collected 2016-06-15 | reverse complement strand
GCAAGAATTACTTTCTTTTTGTCAGCCACGACAGTTTTGTTGTCGTAGTATGCCGAACGCAAGAAACGTATGAAGAACTATACCAACGCCTGCGTGATTGGAAGCCACGAGAGGACAAGGATTGGTATTTGAAACATGTGGATCGCTAGGTCGGGATGTCGGGATGGTCCTCCTTGAATCATCTTCAAAGAGGAGGTTCCCGACCAGAATCGCTATGTTCGTTGTAGCATCACTGTTGCAATCGGTGTCCTGTTCAGAGTTCCAACAAGAGGATTTTCATGTGTGTTCCATCGAAGTTGGACCGCGCATGACGAGCGCGGGCTCCGCTCCCCAGGTACGAAATTGCTGAGGGTGCCTTTCAGCAACCGCGGAATGGAGCGAGTAACCGCGGCGACAACGCCGCGGAATCGCGGACGGAAGAAGCGGATGGTTCATCCCGTCCAGAATGGGCAGAGATTGGGCAGACCGTTCTCTAGAGGCTTCTAAGCTACTAATCCGGAAGGGCTTCTGCTCACGTAGAAGAGCGCGGGAGATATACAATCCCGTGCGCCGTTGCGAACCGCACAGAAAATGCGACTGTTTTGCCGCGCAATTCGACGACTTGGTCCTCCCGCGACTGATCGCGTTGACTCCCGGACTTCTGCGCCTTGTTCTCTTGCTTGGACTGAGCAACTCGGAGCGCGCGGGCTAAGGCTCACGAAAACAATGGGAATCAGCCAATACGACAACTTCCTTCGCAGCCCTAAAGAATGCCTTACGGATCAGAGCAGGAGCTCTGCGTAGGCGGGGAAGAAGCGATAAACTTCGGCGTACTGCTCGATAATATCGTTTGCCAGATGAAAACGCTTTCTACCCTTTCCATGCGGCATCATGCTGTCGAGAGAGATCCGTTCCTTTCGGGTTACCACCAGATTGGGAATCCGATATGCTTCGGCAGTCAATGTCCGCCGAATGTAAGGTACTTCCTCAGACGTCTTGCCCACGGTGCTTCTCTCTATCATTCGCTCTTCAGCTTGTGAGACAACAATCCCGCCAAGCGTTAACATTTCGTGTCCATCCTTGTAGCGAAAATTGAACAGCGGGGAGTAATGAACCTCCTGTCTACCTGCCAGACCGTCCCGAATTGCCGCATGCACGATCTTGGTAGTAATTGCTGGCAACTTGCTTTTTGCAAACTGGGCAACGGTCAGTTTCGGGTCAAGCAAATCTCCAGTTTGCTCAATGTAGTATGCCCTCCATTGCTTCGGTCCCGCTTTTACCGAGTCATCGCCGAGTCCACCTACTTCTGGTGGCTCAACATCCAGAGTGACCAAGAAAATAGATCCTGCACTGAGATGAGTCATGGCAGAGAGAATGTCACCGATATACTCACTTGATATCGGACCATCATAGTCCAGCCACAACAGATGCCGCAGATCGCGAGACAGGGTGGGGATCACGGCTGCCGCTGCTTCCATCCGAACTCCGATGCAGTTAAAAGGTCTGTTGAACAAGACCCTCTTCTCCAGTTCGTCTGAATGCTCGACCGATAGCATTCGATATATCCCAAGCATCTTGTGAAACAGGATGAAATCTACAAAATAGACTGAACCAAAGCCTGTGTATTGATATTCACTAACCGGAAATCCGGCAAGCGTCAGTCTCTGCAGTGCGTCAATAATCATCCGCCTCTCAATCTGCTTTGCTGGGCGAAGATCGTATTGGACACGATGGCTCGACGTGGGCTGCATTTAATCTGGACACTCCGTCTTAAGGAACTGATTGAAAGTGTATCTGCCAATTTCGCTGTTTGAAAGACTTGGTCGGTTTATGCACTTTCGAACTTTCTCCATTGCTCTCGGAGATACCGTATACACGACCCTGACATCTGGACTAAGTCTTGTAGGGATATTCTTAACCTTAAAGACGGAGCTTGGCTGCTTCGCAACCGCGCCAAGCTCCACTCGCTTTACAGAGCTAAGCATCTCTCTATACTCCGTTTTTTCGGCTGGATCAGGAGGGTAGAGGTTGTTCAGAAAATTAGTTATAGGTCTCGTCATGCTCGCCATTCGGTTGCGGGCGTGTTGGAATATTGCCGACTCTCGGTTAACCCACCGCTTCGTGGTGGTCCACGGCAGTTTCAGGGTGTCGTTCGATTCGAACAATGCCAACCCAATGAAACGCGTGAACTTGTTATGAAACAAAGGTATCCCGGTGCCCCAGGCTGTGAGGTCCGTTTTGTCAGCGGGGACGACTACTCTGCCGTTGCACAGAATGTACCATCCAGCTTTCTCAGTTGTTCGCTGACCGGGGGGCGCGATAGCAGCAACGAGTGTTACTTTGACATCGTTCTCCGTGAAGCTGTCTTGCGCGGGCTCGAGATCATCTGAACCCCCGATAGGGATAGGATCGGGCTCGATAGTGTCGCCGTTAACACTGACCTCTGCACATTTGTGAAGGAAGATCGAGTATGTCTGAGCCACATCCTTGTAAAGGCGGTTCAATAAGGAACCGTCTTTAATCCTCATCTTCACTTCCTTGCGAAGGTCGGTTATGGTGATCTCGGTCCCCGCCTCGGCATCGTTCTTCGCAGCCTTAGTCTCTTTGATCGGTATAGTCCAGTCGTCCTGCTTTTCAGCCCATTTCGGCACATTAAGGCTCACTTCGAATCCGTTCTTCGTGGTCTGGGACCGAATATCAATCTGCTCTCCCATTTTGAACATCGCACGCTTGAGACCGATACCATACGCGCCAAGCTTTTTCGACTTGTCAATATCTGGATCGTGTCCGAAGCAGAATACGTTTGTGAGAGCGTCCTGATAGTCTATGCCGCCGCAATCATCAGAAACCTGTATCTTGTCCTCCGAGCACCGAACTTTGATTGAACCTCGTGAACGTGTTCCCCGATGATTCCCGAAAATGAGCGGAGCGATCTCGATTTTCCTTCTAACCAGGTGAGAGTCAATGGAGTTGTCAATCAGATCGAGCATGCAGTCTTCCAACGAAATGTCTCGCGTGAACATCTCCAAGAAGAACTGCTTTCTGGGTAATGCCTGCGCTGCTGCTGTTTCGGCCATCAAGTCTCCTTCGCTCTAATCCAGCGCGTCGAGTCGGTCGCAGATGATGGAGCAGTTGTTTCGGACGAGGTCACACACTGCAAATCTCATCCCAGCCGCAACCGCCCTCACTGCACCTGAACCCGCTCCGGCAAAAGGGTCCACATAGAGACCACCCTTTCGTCCGCTAATGCCCAACACACGGTCAAAGAGAACCGGGGAAAGTTCGTTTGCTTTCCGGTATTTCCTATTTGCATGGCGGACCGCAAGATCGCCGTTTTCCCCGAGGAAAGCACCCAATTGCATCGCCCACTGTGGAAGATGGTAAAGGTATAGTGCGCCCCCAACTTTGAGGACACGGGTGCTCTCATACAAGACCTTGAATAGCCATGTTCGATAAGAATGTTCTGGCTGCCTGTCGAGTGACTTCTTGCCAGGAATATATTCCTTCCCCAAGTTGAAAGGGGGATCCAGAAATACGATGTCCGCAGACTCGTCTCTGAGGGAGCGCAGGAAAGCTACTGCTTCACCGACAACAACTTCACCCTGCGCTTTGGCGCGTGAAAACCTGCGAATCGTGGCCACGCCAGAACGCGATTTGCTTTTCATCTTGTGCATCTTCATCAAAAAAAGGATTGTTGCACAATCTCCGCGCGATTATCGAGAAATCGCTTTTCCGAGATTAAAAATAGAATCACGTATCCAGCGACCTGTTCCACTCAGCACCAAACCCGGATTTATTGCCGACAGTCCAGCCGCGCAGGAGACCACACTCAAAATAATTTCTGGGTTGCCCGTGAGCCAGGAGAAATCCGCTGGAATAAAATCTACGGGAATTCCGGGTGCGAACGGCACTCACTTTCGACGATGGCATATCAGAGCGCAACTGAACAGTTGAAGCATACCGTATGAAGGTTAAAAAATAGTTCGACAAGACCAATCTTATGTTCTTTTTGTGGGCCGGCGCATTGCTGAGACCGATATTCAATCGAGCAAAAGGGCTATCACATTCTGCTCAATCGGGGGTTAAGCAAGTGATCTAGCAGGATGCTGCGCGGAAAAGGTCGTCAACACGTGAATAGGATAGTGAGACGTTCCTCCCAGAAACATTAAAAGCGTTCGTGGGGTTTCAATGAAGACAATTCTCAAAATATTGGACCTTGCCTCCGCGGCGATCAACGAGGCACAAATAATCGAATTGATCGAAGCGGAATCGGAACGTTGTTTCAATGCGGGGGATCTCCTTGGAGCGGGGGAGTGGTACGTCAGCAAGCTCAACTATTGTTCGGAAACGGAAGCTAATCCGTTGATAGCAAAAATCATTGCATTGTGGGCGTCGCCGGTGGAGCTTGAATTTTCACCGGCAGATTTGACGGATTTAAAAGCCAACCAGCATCGGTTCAATCCGGACAATCTCGCGGTCGCTCTAACGGGATTGCTCGTCAGGCGCAGTCGTGGCATAGAACGTTGGTCTCCGCTGTTGGCCGATTTTGCCTTTCGAATGGCGACCGATCTTGAACGTGTATTTCGAGTCAGGCACGATCGACCACTCGATCAACTGAACCAGGCAGCATCCCGAGTTCGGGCCTTGATAGATCAATCCACGGTGGCTTTGCAGCTCTTTACGAACTCCAAGTGCATTTCAGCCCGAGAGGCCTCAATTGCAGTGATAAAGAAGAATCGGCAGCTCAAACCTTTTCTGCTTATGCGAGAGAAACCAGTGCTCTCCCATGTTGAGATGCTCTTGGGAGGCGCCTTTCGGGAATTTTGCATCGCCTATGAGCGAGGGAATACGGAAAAGGTGGTCTCGCACCTGAACGAAATTCGTCAGCAAGCCCAAAATACGTACACTTCCAACTCACATGCTGATTCCGTCATATGGCATCTCTTGGTGAAGCCGCTAGCAGCGCACGTATCTCTGTTGATGGATGAGGCGAACCGCTTCTGCAAGGTCGCCGTCACCCCGGCCCTAAAGCTTGCAACGGATAGTTTCAAAGTCGATCTAGCGCGAGCTGAAAGACCCTTCGATATCTCAGCCCGTTTAATTAACGAAGGTTCGGGCAACGCGCAAAGAATTCGTCTTCACACCTCCGCTTCACCTGTTCACATGAAGATTGCGTCGCCGAGAGATGCCTTTGACCTTGCGGGTCGAGGCGAAAGAGTCATTTTGTTTGAGTGTTCCGCCACGACACTAGTTCCGAGTGTCAGTATTCCGATTGAATGGCATTGTACTGACATCACGGGGGAGGCATACACCTTTCGCGAAACAGTTCGCCTTGAGCAGCAGCGCGCGCAACCCAATTGGAGTGCCTTGCTCAATGACCCTCCGTACACTGTGAATCCGATTAAATCGCGTGAGCGCCTGTTTGGGCGTGAGGCGCAACTTAACGAACTGCTTCTAAATTCGGCTGCTGGTACATCGACGTTCGTCTGGGGCCAAAAGAGAGTTGGAAAGACTTCTCTCCTGCAGGTCCTGAGTAGTGAATTGTTGATCCGCCCTAGGTTCAAGTGTGTCTACCTACGCATGGGAGAGTTGGTGAGTATGCATGAAGGGCAAATTGCATATGCTATCGCCGCTCGCTTGCTTGAACATCTACCGGAACCTTCGGTTCAACTGCCGGGCGAGTCTGAGTTTGGAGCCGGACTAGGGAGGCTCGTGCCGTATGTCGAGAGTCTGTGTCGCGCGCTTCCCGCTTGGCGGTTCGTTGTCATAATTGATGAGTTTGACGATCTTGATCCCGCCTTCTACACGGGTGAGCGCGGTCGGATTTTTGTTAAGGCGCTAAGGTCGTTGTCGGAAATTGGGCTTACGTTCTTCTTCGCGGGGAGTGAACGTATGAACGTCATCTACGCGAAGCACTCACTGGAGTTGAACAAGTGGACTGATCTATTCCTGGACTCAATTGCGTCTCGTCAGGATTGTCGCGATCTCATCATCAAGCCGCTGCATAACATGATTGACTACGAGCCGACCTGCGTTGCGAGAATAACTGACTACTGTCGTGGCAACCCGTTTTTCATGCATCTGGTGTGTCAATCGCTTTTCAAACGCTGCCTTGCTGAGCGCCGCACGTATATTAGTGATGCTGATCTCGTGAGCGAGCACAATGCTCTTAGCGAGACGCTTGGACAAACAAATTTTGCTCACCTCTGGGAGGATAACCAAATTCTCGACAAAGACGAGAATTTGCGTTTTGCGGCCGAGAATTGCCTGATCCTTTGCTGCATTACGACGAGCGGGCCGTTCTCGTCTCCAGAAGAAGTTTGGGAACAGCAGGATACGCTCAATTTGACCAGTACAGAAAGATTTTCAATTCGCGAGGTTTCGATGGTTGTCGAACGTCTTCGGGCGCGCAGAGTCATAACTGACCCACAATCCGACAGCCGTCTCAGGATACAGTTACCAATTTTTGCGGATTGGCTGTCAAACAATGCTGAACTTAATTTACTTCCGATTTGGCGTCAGTTTGCGGCTACTCGAATGGCTCGCCCTCAGGGACACCAGGAAATCGCGCCGGCGCACATCGTGGTAAGCGATCTTCCATTCCCGATTTCCGAGGATCAGCTCCTACCCCTCTCTCAAAGGCTTGTCTTTTGTGGGAAACAGAAGGATGTCGCGGAAATACGGGTGTGGTTGCGGCAATTTGATGATGACAACAGGATTGAGATTGCGTTCCTTCTGCTCAAACGGTTAACTGAGAAGGGTTATATAAGCGATGGAGCACGCGAGTACTCGATTTCAAAACTTGTAGATGCAGTGAATGCCCGCCGATTGGAAATTGGGTCGGGCAAGTGGAATGTGATGAGGGGGCGAAAAGATAATCTTTGCATTTCTTACGTCGATTCAGAACTTAAAAGCGGTGCTTCTCTCGCTCGGGAATTGATGAAGCAGATGAATCCCGGAAAGGCCGGTGACGCAAAAGAGGTATCCAACTGGTTGAAGTCGCGTCTAGACTCAGACCCACTTCTGGTTCTCGTCGATGACTTCTCCGGTACAGGTTCAACGATCTCAAAAGGCATACGCAATTGGAAGGCGGAACTGAGAGATTCCGCTGCCGCCCTTGAGAAGCTTCTCAGTCAGGGTCGTGTCATGCTTGCAGTGCTGTATGCATTTGGCGGAGCTTTAGACGAACTGCATAAACTAGACTCAAGGATAAGGATATTCTGCGCTAATACGCTCGGCCCTGAGGTCCTCGCGTTTGATCCGGATGCTAACATTTTCGAGTCTTCCGATGAGATCCGGTTTGCTCACGAAGTCATGATGCAGATTGGAAGAGAGCTTACTCCTCAAAATCCGCTCGGCTATGGGGATCAGGCTGGACTGGTGGTTTTTCACAACACCGTGCCGAACAATACGCTTCCGATCTTTTGGAGTAACGGAAGGGTGAATGAGCTTAGCTGGAAGCCACTGTTTTCGCGCGCCTAGCTTGGACGCCGTTGTCTTACCACTCGTCGGATTTCACGCTCGAACTCAAGGCACAGTGGTCACCGACCGCGGTCCCAACAGTGCAGAGTCCAGGTGGGGCGCAGATTTCGGTCTGAAAGCCTCAATAATATCCAAGGAAGAAACAACCGAGAAGGCTGTATCGGGTCAGGCGAAAGGGTGTTCGTTGATCAACCTTCCGCCAGGCAAGGCGGAACAGTTTCGACACCAGGTCAAGATGTCAGCCGCGACCAGAATAGGAACTTTGTCCGACTGCTGGCAGACAGCTCACTAACGTCTGTTCGTATTCAGGCCCGAACTGTCTAGTACCTCGTCCAGATTTTCCAGGTCTGTTCGGTGGACTTCATGACAGTCTTGCATGGAAGGATTTGCTTTTCCAAATGAATCTCCGCGTGACCGCGCTGCACTTGGTGGTCGTACTTCTCTGCCCAAACTCTGCCCAATCGCTCAAAACAGGACGGTGCAGGACCGCACAGAATGACGCGAACAAAAGTCTCACCTCCTTGTAACTGCAAATAGATGAGAGAACTAAAAAATGAACGGGTCGGACTTAAAATCCCGGGTCCCGAAAGGGACGTATCGGTTCAATTCCGATCCCGGGCACCAAGTACCTCGGCCCACGGTTAGGGATTTAACTTGGCTCGATTATCTTTAGACCTGGCACTCCCGCGAAGTGCCGCCTGTTGAAAGTAGCTACCTGACAATTGCGTTCCACAGCGGTCGCAGCAACGATCAGATCATAGGCCCCGATCAGTCTGCCAGAACCTTCCAGAGCCGCCCAGATTCGGGCGTGTTCATAGGCCGTCTGCTCCGTATAAGGAAAAACCGGCATCAGATCGAGAATCGCCTGCAGATAGGTCTGTCGTCCGGATCTGTGGGAAACCGTAGCTCGCTCGACTCCATGCCGGAGTTCAGCCACAGTGACGGCGGCCAACGCAAACCTCTCCTCCCGTTGCGAAGAGACCCAGCGTTTGAAATCGAACGTACCCCTCTCTCCCCGAATGACAACATCGGCATCAATGATTATCGCCATTTATCGCCTGGCGCTCTCAGTTTCTTACGGGCGGCTCGCAAGTCGCGATGCCAGTCTCGGGCTTCGTTTTCCGGCAATTCGACTCTGGCTAGAGCCTCGGCCAAATCACGGCCGGTACAGACTTTCTCCGTATCGGGTACCAGGCGGGCAACAGGAGAGCCATTCCTGAGTAGGACAAACGTGACGCTTTGGTAGTGCGCGCGGTTCACGCAATCCGCGAAGTTGCGCGCCGCTTCCGTCACGCTGATAGTGGTCGTCTTCATGGAATCATATTATCAGATTATACAGAGAGCCGCAAAACCGGTGCTCCGCCCACGCGCCGGGACGGGCCGACCCCATTACTGCTGTTGTTGTTCCTGCTCTTGCCGGGACAGATAGTTTTCCTCGATGGGCGCTGGTGCCCGGCGGATGATCATGGCCGGGGCGAGGTCTTCTGGCGCGGGTGCCTCGGAGAGACCGACGGTTACGGAGACGCTCAACTCGCTCTCGGCTCCGCCTTTGAAGACGCCGCGAGTCGGAGGGACTTCCGCATAGTCGCGGCCAACAGCTACGCGGATGTGGCGGTCGCCGCTGAGTACATTGTTGGTGGGGTCAAACTCGGTCCAGCCGAGTCCTGGCAAGAGGGCTTCGACCCAGGCGTGGGATGCTCCTTCGGCTGAGCGGGCTTTGCTGCCGTTGGCGTGGAAAAGATATCCGCTGACGTAGCGACAAGGGATACGGAGTTTCCGCACTAAGGCAATCATAATGTGGGCGAAGTCCTGACAGACGCCTTTACGCTCGGCGAGCGCGTGGTCAATGGGCGAGTCCACCATGGTGCTGTTGGGCACATAAGCAAAGTTTTCGTGAATGCTCTGAGTGATCTCCAGAAGCAATTCGAGCGGAGTTCCCCGGCGCTCCAACTTCATTTCGCTGAACAGCTCTTCCAGCAAAGGTGTGGGATGGGCGAAAGCGCTGGGCAGCAGCATCTCCCAATGATCACCGCCTGCGACCAGCGCATCCAGATCATCCCAGGAGCGCGAGGCTTCAATCATCGGGTCCGGCGCGGGCAGAACATCAACCACCGCTTGCGCTTTCACGGTTAGCTCTGAGTGAGTGCCGGCAATATCGAAGTGGTGCACGACGTTCCCCAGGAAATCGCGATACTGCATGATGGCCGCGGCTGGACGCACATCGAGCGAGAAGCTAAGGCAACGCTGGCCTTCGTCGCTGCGCGGTTGCATGCGGACTTCCATAACGCTCTCGCGGACCGCGGGTTTGTAACGAAACTTGGTTACGTGCCGCACGGAATAGATCATCATTAGTCTCCAGTTGCCTGTCTCGATTTTCCCTGTGTGTTCCTCTGTGGTTAAGAAACATCTCAACCACAGAGGACTCAGACATCACAGAGGAACAAATGCTCTTACGACACCATCGCCGCCTCGACCGGATAATCAAAATAAATCTGATGAATCGCGTTGTGAGCTTGTGCGCAGAGCGAGCGGATATTGCTCAAGTAATTCTCCAGTCCGTCCGCCATGATTTCCTCGATCTGGCTGAAGCTGAGGTTCGCCCGCAAACGGCCCGAGAATCTCATAGGCGAGCTGGCCTTCCGTTCCGTCAGTTCGCCAACGGCCAGCAGCGCGGCGTGCACCTTATCAACCGAAAAGCGGACCGAGTGCGGAAAGTCCGAACTCAGCAACAAGAATTCCGCCACACGCAAAGGACGCAGTTCGGCGGTGTACTTCTTGCAGTACGCTTCGAAGGCCGCACAACATTTCAGCAAGCCAACCCACTCAAGGTATTCATCGCTATCAACCGTGTACTCCAACGGATACGACAGTCGCGCAAAATGGCTGCCGATCAGGGTTGCCAGTCCGTTCGTACGCTCGACGTAGCGCCCAAGCTGAATATAGTGCCAGCCTTCGCCGTGGCTCATTGTCGAATCGGTTACTCCCTGAAAAAGATGAGCGCCATCGAGAGCTCCGCGGAAAAATAGTTGCGAGTGCAGGATCCAAGCTTCGCCCGTGGGAGTGCCAACGATTTGCAGGTAGAGCCGGTTGAGCTGCTCCCACATTTCCGAACTACACTGATCACGCACCTGGCGCATGTTTTCGCGGGCCGCCGAGATGCAAGCGACAATTGAAGACGGGTTCGCACGGTCCAGGGTCAGCGTGTAGGCAAGTGTCGTCGAATCAATTTTCGCGCCCGCAGGCACCGGAACCTGCAACGCATCCAGCAACCGCAACCAGCGCCCGGAGCTAGACTCAGGAGATTGGTCGAGCCGCAACTGGAAATCAACGTCAATCAGGCGCGCGGTATGCTCGGCACGCTCCAGATAGCGGCTCATCCAGTAAAGGCTATCGGCAACTCGGGAAAGCATAGTTTCTCCGCAAATTTCTCAGGCGCGCAGCACCCAGGTATCCTTGCTGCCGCCGCCTTGCGATGAGTTCACTACCAGCGAACCACGCCGCAGGGCCACGCGCGTGAGACCGCCCGGAACTAGAGTCACGTTTTCGCCATAAAGAATGTAGGGACGAAGATCAATATGCCGCGCGCCAACTTGGCCATCGACAAAACAGGGAGCACGCGATAAGGCCAGTGTGGGTTGAGCGATATAGTTACGCGGCTCGGCCTCGATCAGCCTGCGGAATTTTTCCTGTTGCTCGGCGGTGCTGTGCGGACCGATCAGCATCCCGTAACCGCCGGATTCGCCAACCGCTTTTACCACCATTTCATCCAGGCGTTCCAGCACCTGATTGCGCCGAGATTTATCGGTCAACACAAACGTTTCGACATTCGACAAAATTGGATCCTGGTCAAGATAGTACCGAATGATTGCGGGAACGTAAGCATAGGTCGCCTTGTCGTCGGCCACCCCGGTTCCCGGAGCATTCGCCAGCGTGACATTTCCAGCGCGATACGCGTTGAACAATCCGGGAACGCCAAGGCGGGAGTCAGGGCGGAAACCCAAAGGATCAATGAAGTCGTCATCCACGCGACGATAGATCACATCCACGCGGCGCAGCCCTGCTGTGGTGCGCATATACACAAAATTATCGTGTACCAGCAGGTCGCGCCCTTCTACCAGTTCAATTCCCATCTGCTGCGCGAGGAAGGTGTGTTCGAAATATGCGGAATTGAAGATTCCCGGCGTGAGCAGAACGATAGTCGGCTCATGGCGTCCAGAATAATTTGCTGGCACGAGGGCCCGGAGCGTAGAGAGCAGCAACTGCGAATAGTGGTCAATCGGACGAACGCCGTAATCGCGAAATAAACTTGGGAAAACCCGCTTCAGCACCTTGCGATTGGCCAGCATGTAGGACACGCCGCTGGGAACGCGAAGGTTGTCCTCGAGCACAGCAAAACTACCGTCGGGCAAGCGTACCAGATCGGTACCGCAAATGCTTACATAAATTCCACGGGGCACTGGAAAACCGCGCATCTCGCGGCGGAAATGACGGCAACTGTAGATCAGCTCGCGAGGAACGATACCGTCCGAGAGAATCCGTCCCTGGTGATAAATGTCCTGCAAAAAAAGGTTTAGCGCCGTGATGCGTTGGGTGAGGCCTTGCTCAATCTTGAGCCACTCATTGCCAGGCACGATGCGCGGCAGAAGGTCGTTAGGGAAAACGCGCTCTGTTCCCTGCTCGTTTCCGTAAACCGTGAAGGTGATTCCCTGGTGCAGGAAGGAGAGATCCGCTGCCTGCTGACTTTTTTTCAGATCCTCGGCGGGCAGATGAAGTAAGGTGCGGAACAGCGCCTGGTAATGCGATCGAGGTTGGCCCGGCGACTCGAACATCTCATCATAAGCCGCGTCGAATTGATAATTTAGAAAAGGTGGTGGAAAAGGGGGAGGCGCAGGTGTTTGCTTGACTCGCAGCACGCGAGATCTGGCGCGTCCGTGTTGCACTCAAAGGAGTTTAGGTGCTGGGCGGCAAACCGTCCAATTGAAATTCTTTATTGCGGTCATCGTCCGAGCGTTCGCCATCGTAAGTCTCACCTCTAAAATGCCACTCAGCCTCTTGAAATCGGGATGTACTTTCTGCTAGAAAATACTTCTGTGCCGCTGCCCAGCTCGGGCGTGGCAGTATTTGCAACCGAGACTACTCGGTTCAGGCAGTCCGCATCATAAGCGCCTGTTTATTTGCAAAATCCGGCGCCTACGGAACTCCCTCGCAGTAGTTCCGCCGGTGTAAAACTTCGAACCTCCTAGCCATGTTTTTGGAGTTTCGGATGTTGTTAGTAAGAAGGCCTGGCAGGGTCGGGAGTTCCTCTCGTTCGCTCTGCCACGCTTCAAAACGCGCGAGCATTCTCTCGCTCCAAATCTCCCAGCAATTATCAGCAGTAGCAACCCAATACAGCAGTAACCAAATTCAGCACACCGCCGGAGGAAGATATGGCGACGAATTTTGTCCAGATTGAGAACGACTCTGAAATCAAAGCCCGTTTAGAAGCAGAGCGCGCCCGCCTGCGTAAAATCGCGGGACTTGACCAGCCCACGCATTTTCATCGTCCCATTGAGCGCGCGTTCACCGCCGCGGAGCGGGACCAGGTCACAATCCTCTTTGGCGGCTTTACTTGGAAGCATGAGGACCTAATCCGCGCGGTCTTTCAGGGCTGCGGCTATCGTTGCGAGAAGCTGCCGGTGCCCGATGTTGCCGCATTTCAGACCGGCAAAGAATTCGGCAACAACGGGCAATGCAATCCGACATATTTCACGGTCGGCAATCTGGTGCAGTATCTCCAGTTCCTGGAGAAAGAAGGCGTGTCGCGGCGCCGGATTCTGGACAACTACGTCTTCTTCACCGCCGGTTCCTGCGGTCCTTGCCGCTTCGGGATGTATGAGGCGGAATACCGCTTCGCGCTGAAGAATGCCGGGTTTGACGGCTTCCGCGTGTTGCTGTTCAAAGACAGCGACGGAATCAAGGCCGCATCCGGCGAGCCCGGATTGAAGTTCACTGTGGACTTCGGCTTCGGAATGCTCAACGCCATGCACCTGGGCGACGTCATCAACGATCTCATTTATCAGGTTCGTCCTTTTGAGGTGAACAAAGGCGAAACCGACCGCGTTTTCCGCGAGATGGTCGATGGTCTGTGCGACGACTTGAAGAACCGGCGATCATTCGAAATCGAACAGACTGCTCCTGATTGGGCCAAGCCTAAGTTCAAGGGCAACAAAATCTTGCGGAATACTTTTAATGTGTTCGGTAAATGGCACGAGCACATGTGGGGCAAGGACTACCTGAATGCCCTCCATACCGCGCGCGAAAGGATGAACTCCATCGAAGTGGACCGCACCCGCGTAAAACCCATGGTGAAGATCACTGGTGAGTTCTGGGCGCAGATCACTGAAGGCGACGGCAACTTCCACATGTTCGACTTCCTGGAACGGGAGGGCGCGCAGGTTTTGGTCGAGCCAATTGCCACCTGGGTCGCGTACTTGATGTATCAGGCCAAGGCCCACGCGACGGCGAAGTGGCCGGTGAATCGTCCGCATCGCAATCCTGAGTGGTACGAGTTCAAGAAGCAGTTTGGCAATTACATCGGCCTGCACAAGAAGCTTTGGGGAATTGGCGCCGGTCAGCGCATGTGGAATTTCTTCTACCATCGCACAATAAGGAACCTGGGCGGCATTACGCACGAGCTTGTGCCGCAGACCGAACTGGCGGAGATGGCGCATCCCTTCTACAACCAGTTTGCGCGCGGCGGCGAAGGACACTTGGAAGTTGGCAAGAACGTTTATTACACCGTTCACAAACTCTGCCACATGGTGCTGGCGCTGAAACCCTTTGGCTGCATGCCATCTACACAATCCGATGGCGTGCAATCAGCGGTCATCAACAAATTCAAAGACATGATCTTCCTGCCCATTGAAACTTCCGGCGAGGGCGAAGTCAACGCACACAGCCGCGTGCAGATGGCGCTAGGCGAGGCCAAGGTAAAAGCCAAGGCTGAGTTCGAGCAATGCCTGAAGGCCACGAGCAAGACCATGACCCAAATCCGCGAGTACATTGACGAACATCCGGAGCTGAAGCGGCCTTTCTATCACGTGCCACATCGTGAAGGAGTTGCAGGAACGGCGGCGCAGTTCATCCTGCACGTGAGTGATCGGATTGACAAAGACACGCGTTTTTGGAAACGGGAGCGGGTTTCTGTTGCGACGCCTGCAACCGCTAGCGGGGATTAATTTGAAGAAGGGCGCGGCTTGCAGCCTCGCCCCAACCGCGCCATAGCTACGGACAACGGCACGCCTGGAAGGCGTGCCCTTTCAAAGCCAGAGAGGACGCAATGCACGACCATAAGGGCTCGCAGCTAATCCAGATTACTCCGCTCCAACCCCAAACTCCGCCGAAGCCAGCGAAACCTGCGCAGAAACCTCATGACCACAACACCAAGTTCCTGGTGGGACTCGACGTTGGATCTACCACGGTTAAGGCGGTGGTCGTGGATCTGGCCACGGATCAAGTCCTCTGGCAGGATTACCAGCGCCATGAGACCAAGCAACCAGAGAAGACGCTGGAATTCCTGAAGCGGATGGAAGCAGATGCAGGCATCAATCCTCATAACACACGTATGTTCCTGACGGGCTCCGGCGGAGGCGGAATCGCGGACCAGATCGGCGCAAAATTTGTGCAGGAAGTTACGGCCGTTTCCCTGGCGGTGGAGAAGTTGCACCCCGAGGTTTATTCGGTCATCGAACTCGGCGGTCAGGACGCCAAGATTATCGTGTTCAAAGATGACGATGAGACGGGACGCAAAAAGAAAATTCCGTCCATGAACGACAAATGTGCCGGAGGCACCGGCGCAGTCATAGATAAGATCAATGCCAAGCTGAAGATTCCTACGCAGCAGTTGGGCGAGCAGAAATACAACGGCGTCAAGCTCCATAAGGTTGCCGGCAAGTGCGGAGTATTCGCGGAAACCGACATCAATAGCTTGCAGAAAGTTGGCACGCCGCCGGATGAATTGATGGCTTCATTGTTTGAGGCCATCGTGCTGCAAAATCTCAGCGTGCTCACCCGCGGACATACTCTGCGTCCCCATGTGTTGTTGCTCGGCGGCCCAAATAGTTTTATTCGCGGGATGCGCGAAGCCTGGCAGGCAAATATCCCGCGTATGTGGCAGGAGCGCAAAGTTGCGATACCGGATGGCGCGAAGCCGGAGGACCTGATCAAGGTCCCGGAGAACGCGCAATATTTTGCGGCGTTGGGCGCAATTGAATTTGGCCGCAGCGAAGATGACAGCGTCGGCTGCTATCTCGGATGTGACCAGTTGATCCACTACATTGACTACGGACGACAGGAGGAAAAGGCGAAGTCCGGAGGCAAGGGCCTGGTTGAAAACTCGACCGAGTTCGACGTGTTCAAAGAAACCTATCGCCGCAAGAAATTTACTCCCGCTGTGTTTCAGAAAGGCAGCACCGTTGGCGGCTTCATTGGGATTGATGGCGGATCGACCTCCACCAAAGCTGTGCTTCTCAATGAAAACGGGGACATTCTTTGCAAGTCGTACCAGCTTTCGAACGGCAATCCGATTCAAGACACGATTGAGATGTTCGAGAACTTGCGCGGTCAGGTCGAAGAGCAAGGGGCAAGAATGGAAATATTAGGCGTCGCGACCACCGGCTACGCCAAAGACATTCTCAAAGACGTGCTTAAGGCCGACGTCGCGCTGGTTGAGACCGTCGCGCACACGGAATCAGCACTGAAGTTTTACGAAGATCCACACGTGATTGTGGATGTTGGCGGGCAGGACATCAAAATCATCATCCTACACAACGGCCGGGTGAAGGATTTCAAGCTTAACACTCAATGCTCAGCGGGCAATGGATATTTCCTCCAGTCCACTGCGGAAGGCTTCGGCTTGAATGTGAATCAATATGCCGACCTGGCTTTCTCCGCACAGGCGATGCCGGTGTTCGGCTATGGCTGCGCAGTCTTCATGCAGTCCGACATTGTCAATTTCCAGCGCCAAGGCTGGCAAGCGCAGGAGATTCTGGCGGGACTCGCGGCCGTGCTTCCGAAGAATGTGTTCCTCTATGTGGCGAGTATTCCGAATCTCGCCGCATTAGGAACACGCTTCGTGCTGCAAGGGGGGACACAAAATAATCTTGCGGTGGTAAAAGCGGAAGTGGATTTCATTCGCGCCAGCTTCCGTGCCGCGGGCAAGCAACCGGAAATCATTGTGCACGAGCACTGCGGAGAATCGGGCGCGATCGGCGCCGCCCAGGAGTCTCTGCGGCTGTGGCGAAATGGCCAGCGGACAACATTCGTGGGCCTGGACGCAGTTCGCAAGATCGAGTATCGCACTACGCGCAACGAATCCACCCGCTGCAATTTCTGCAAGAACAATTGCCTGCGCACGTTTATTGATATCAGGACCGAGCCTGCGAAAGAGCTTGTCGCTATTAAGAAGATCACCAAAGTCCCACTGATGCTGGGCGAGCAACGCCTGATCATTGCCACCTGCGAAAAGGGTCTGGTTGAAGATGTCAACGAAATGAAGGACATCAAGGCCGGTCTGGAGCGCATCCGCGACCAATATCCGAATTTCGTAGATTTTGCTTCGAAAGAAGTTTTCCGCCCGACAAATGCGAAAAGCGTGGCCGACCCGATTCCAACCCGAACCTGGACAAAAGCGGCGAAAGAGCGCGTAGCGTTGATGCAGAACCGGAACAAGATTCGCATCGGAATTCCGCGCGTGCTCAACATCTACACCTATGCGCCATTGTTTAACGCATATTTCGAAAGCCTCGGCGTACAGCCTGAGAACATCATTTATTCCGATTACACCAGCTCGGAGCTGTATCGCGCCGGGGCCAGCCGCGGCGCAATTGACCCGTGCTTCCCCGCGAAGATTGGGATTTCACACGTCTATAACCTGATCCAGGAGAAGCATCGCAAGAAACCGCTGAACGCCATCTTCTTCCCCATGTACGACGTCTTGCATTCGCCGTTGGTGAAGCTGACAGGTTCAAACGCTTGCCCGACGGTCACTGCAACTCCGGAAACCGTGAAAGCGGCCTTCACGAAAGAGAACGACGTCTTCGCGGAACATAACGTTAAGTATGTCGATCCCGTGCTGAACTTTGCCGATCGCAAACTGTTTGCGTACCAAATGCTGCAGGCGCTTCAACCGATTCTCGGGTTATCAGAAGAAGAAAATGACCGCGCAGTCGAATCGGGCTTCAAAGCTTTGAGTGATTACGAAACCAGCATCCGCCGGCGCGCGCGGCAGGTGCTCGATCAGCTCGAGCGCGAGGACCGCATTGGCATCGTCATGCTGGGACGACCTTATCATCACGATCCCGGCCTGAATCACGAAATCCTCGACGAATTCCAAAAGCTTGGCTACCCGATTTTCTCGCAGAACACACTTCCGCTTGATGAGGACATGCTGGAACGGCTCTTTGGCGAAGAGGTTCGCGCCGGTGTGATCAGCAGCCCACTCGACATCGGCGATGCCTGGAAGAATTCGTATTCATGCAGCACCAACCACAAAGTCTGGGCTGCGAAGTTCACGGCGCGCCATCCCAATCTGGTGGCACTCGAGATCTCCAGCTTCAAGTGCGGACACGACGCGCCGATCTACGGCGTGATCGAAGGCATCATCGAGCAATCGGGCACGCCGTACTTCTGTTTCAAAGACCTTGACGAAAACAAGCCCACTGGCTCAATCAGGATCAGGGTCGAGACTATCGATTATTTCTTGCGACGTTATCGCGAAGAGGTCATTCGCAAGCGCAAGGCCGTGCAGGATATTGAAGCCCAACTCGCGGCGCTGGAAGCGCAGTTGCGAAGCGAGCATGGGGTCTCGTCAGATGGTGCTGAATCTGAGATGCCTTCGTTTGCGAACCCCGAACCACAGCGAGAAATTCAGGAGATGGCCGCGGATTAAATGAAACCGGGAAGGGCATGAGTTCCACTCGTGCCGACTAAATAGCCCATCCGGGACTTAGGCTTCAGCCGCTGAGGGTCGGCTGCTGCGCTGGTGGAGAAAGGCAAACCTCAGCGGCTGGAAGCCGCGGGCTTAGGGTCGAACTGTATCGGTTACATCAAGCGACGTGAGGTCCCTCTCCCGCCCGCTTTCAGCCGGCAGGTTCGGGATGACAGTTTGCATAAAGCTACGCAGCAGCGGAGTCGGCGCGGAACTTCGCCTAGTGATCAAAGCTGCGCGCTCCATCTTTCATTCGATTCTCCACAAGGTTCGTCCACACAAACTTGATTACGCGCGCGTCGTTAAACAGTACGCAAGGTTGTGATTCAGCGTGGAGAAACAATGCTGCTGGCAGGTTTCCTTCATCTTCGAGAGTGCGCTAGCCTCGAACTTATGGCCTTCAATGGTTCCCCAATCGTAGGTTGAAGGATACATGGGGAAACATGGCGCAACCGTTCCGTCTGTTCGAATAATGACGTTGTTTTGACCTGCGCGGCAATTCCATTCCCCAAAATGCAGTTCGCCGTTATCGTCCTGGACGGCTCCGGGTGTGCCCGCGAGCCGCTTCGCGACATCGCCGTTTGTACCCGTTCCATCACCGTTCCAACCGAGCCGCTTCAAGTCCGCTCCGCTGGCCATGCGGATGAAAGCTTTCATCTCCTGCAGGCGCGGGACTGAATTCACCATCTGATATCCGGCCTGATTCTTCTCGATCAGCCAGTCCACCAGAGAATCAATCTGTGGCCAATCCTCTGGCCGAATATAGGTTGGATTGTCACTTAAGTGTTTGAAGTGTTCGTCCTGTTCCAACATCGGAGTCTCGTTGATGTAGTAATCAGTCGCGATGCGGTAGGCGCGCGCATAGTCGGTGATCTTGCGCACGTCTTCTGTGTTGTTCCGGCAAATATTGATGTTGAAGAACACCATGTAGCCATACACGTACTGCTTTTTAGTAGGTGTTCAAGGTGCTTTTGTACTGGCACCACGGCCTTGGGCAGGCTCGGCTTCTCGTTCCACGCATCCACGGCAAAATTGAAGACGTTGACGCCAGCATCTCCCAGTCGGTCGGCGACTTCGGGCCGGAGAAGGCGTCCGTTCGTGCCAACATAAATCCAAAAGCCCTTTTTGGCTGCGTAATACACCACTTTGTGCGCAAACTGCGGTCGCAACAGCGGCTCGCCTCCCATGAGTCCGATCACTCGGCAACCATGATCGTAGAGCCAGTCGATCGAGCGCCGGGCAACGTCCTCGGTCATGCCTTTCACTTTGTTGCTGTACGCCCAGCAGTACCAGCAATCGAGATTGCACTTGTACTCCAGGAACAAATACGCAGTTATGGGATGGAAATCTCCGGGTAGCCCACGCGACTTTATGTAGGGAAAGAGCCAGCCGCTCATTTTGCGATAAACCTGCGGCACGGTCCAATTACGCGTCTCCGGGAGCGTATCGGGTCCCGCATCACTCAGTTTTTCTGGATACAGCGGAAAAATCGGCTCGGGTAGAGTCATTCCTTTCGCGACCGGAGGCTTTACCGGTTCCGGCGAGGAATGCATTAAAAGGTTGTGGATATCAACGTCAATGCGGAATTTGGGGCGGTGGCCATGCTGGTCTTCCTCCACGCCGGTTTGGGCTTTCAGGGTTAAAAGATGGCCGTGCACCTCGAGTGGTTGCGCTATTTCTTTGAGCGGCACACCGCTCTGCGGTTGAGGAACTTGGACACCGTCGATTCTGGCTTGTACTCGTCCACCCTCATGTCCTAAAATTCGTTCCCCATGAATGAGCCGTTGGTGATTGACCGATCCGATTCTTTCCCCCACCAGGAAGTACTGACCCTAAGCGGTCCGCTGACCGCCAATAACGCACCCGTTTTCCAAAACGCGATGCGGCGCGAGGAACCGGCGGAGACTTTGATTCTTGATCTGACCGAAGTTCCGTATGTAGATTCGGCCGGGCTTGGACTGCTGGTGACCGCGTATGTGTCACGTCAGAAGTCCGGACGAAAGATGGTATTGAGCGGAATCAATCCGCGGGTACAGAAATTGTTTGAGATAACCCGGGTTGCGAGTTTGTTTCTGATTTTCTCGAGTCCTGAGGAAGCCGTCGCGGCGTTACGTGCCGCGGCGCAGGCGTGAGTGTCTGTGTGGGGCGGGCGCCCCCGCCCGCCATTTTCTCCAGCGGGTAAGTATTTCTTCTTCGCAGACAGCGATTCAGGAAGCTGAGGAAGTGAGTCCGGGAAACATTTCTTGCGCCCTTTCAGGGCTTGCTCATTCTACCCAGGGCTTGCGCCCTGGGCTGGGTTCTGACGCCGCTTTGCGGCTGGATTTTGGAGCGGTTCAGATCCACTTCTTCCGCAATTTCGGGTTGCAACGCAGACCTGGGCCGGCTATTTCAACGCCGCGTACTCTGCTTTGGCCTGCTTCAGAATTGGGATGTCAGGGTCAGCATCTTTCCAGGCGCCGAAGAAATCCTGGTACGCCGTGCGCGCCTTGGCGGTATCACCTTGCAAGGCGTAAGCACGCCCCAATCCGAGCCGCGCTAGGGTGTAGAGAGGACTGGTGGGTTGCACGCCACGGTGGTCCAGTATGCTTTGATACTCGGCGGCCGCTTTTGCTCCGTCGCGTGATTTAAGGAATGCTTCCGCACGAACGTAGTTGGGCCAATAATGACAACCGCCAGGCGCCGCGCCAAATTCGTAAGGACGTGCGCTTTCCAGCAACGCGATCGCCTTGGCGGCGTTGTTGCGGCGCACTTCCGTGGTAGCTCGAGCAATAGGAATCCAGACAGAGTTACCCATCGTATCGGTCGGAAACTCGCGACCCAGGTCCGCAACCAGTTTCTCGGAACCAATTGCGTCCCCGATTTGCGCCAGAACCTGGGCTGCAATCCCTCGTGTGCCTCTGTCTTTGGAAATGGCAAGAGCGTCAGCGACCGCCTGCTGCGCTCCTGTCGAATTGCCGATCTCCGCTTCCATTTCACGCTGGAAGAGCCGGAGCGACGCACCAAACTCTTTCATTCCCAGCTTTTGTGACACATTCAGAGCATCACTGAAAGTTTTCCTGGCGGTCTGAGCTTTCCCAAGAGAGTATTCTCCTTGTCCTCTGAGTAACAGTAAAATCGGCTCGGAACTCTTCCCTTTCGCGGCCTCGAAGATCCGCTGCATCCCGCCATCATCATGTTCCAGGAATGCAAGATCATATCTGGTGAACAGGACCCCGCCAGAGAGGGAGACGTTCTGCGCTTCAGCCTTGTCGAGAATAGCCTTTGCTTCTTCGAAACGATTCAGGCGCTCATAGGCGGACGCGAGATTCTGGTGAGCATATGAATCTTTGGGATCCAAACTGATGGCTTCGCTGGCATTGGACAACGCTTTATCGAATTGTCCAACGGTTTGATATGCCAGAGTCAGATTGTCCCTGGGGATGCTGTCGCGCGGATAAGTGCTTTTCCATTGCTCGTAAGTCTCGATAGTCTTTCCCACGTCCGCCACGAATTCACCGTAGTAATGAGCGGAAATATAGAGGCGCTCGCGTTCGCTGGCACGCTCCTTCAAGTCGAATGCTTTTTTCAAACTTTCGTTACTCAAGGAATCCTGCGTCTGGTTTGAATAAGCCACTCCTAGCGTTGCATACGCCATGGCGAAATTCGGATCCAGTTCGACAGCACGCTTGAGGTGCGGAATTGCCCCCTCGTCATCCAGTTTCGAATGCGCAGCTTGGCCCAGGCTGAATGCCTTCAGGGCATCGAGTGACGATGTTGTAGCCTGCTCAAGCGGCGTGGCGAATTTCTGCAGCGACGTCACCGATTCGCCCAGTTTGCCTCGCAAATTTGAGGCCGCTCGGTCCAGGGACTTCAGCACCTCTTCTTTGCTGTTTACTTCGACCTGTTCGCGGGCCAGCGAATCGCCGCTTTGCGCGTTGACTGCATTCAGGTCAATTACGTAATGGCTGCCCAGAGTTGCGATAGCGCCTGTAAGCATTGCCTTAATGTTTTGGCGCAAACAAATTTCTCGAGCTACATCGCCGGTTATTCGCTCGTCCGACGAACGTCCCATGAATTGTAATGCTTGGCGAATGCGCGACTCCGGCATGACGTTCAAATAGGGCGACTGCTCAAGTTGTACTGCCAGGGCTTGTTTCAGGGTTCCATCGAAGACGGAATCACCAGTGGTGTTGACGAAATCCGCGAGCAGAATCGAGTCTCTTTCGCTAAGGTGTGCAGCGCGGGAGTGCAAGAAGAAGGACGCGCCGGTTCCCGCAACCACCAAGACAGCCGCCGCGATCGCGATGATCTTGCCAAGCTTTGCTCGGCCTGGACGGGCGTGGGCACCCGTCCCCACACGTTCCGTGCCGGGCTCGTGTGGCGCGGACATTCCTGTCCGCGAAGACGACACCGATGCAGCGTGCGCTTCTGCGGAGCTGGGCTGCGCCGCGACGGGACCTGACCCAAATCTAGACTGGACGGGCGAGACGCCCGTCGCTCCACTTTCCAGGTTCACCGCGCGGCTCGAATCGGTGTCGCGCTTCAGCCGCAGCAACTCCGACTTCATCTCGGAAGCATGCTGGTAACGCAGTTCCCGATCTTTCTCAAGTGCGCGATTAATAATGTCTTCAAACTTGGGCGGCAGGTCGGGGTTCAGCCTGACCGGCGGTACCGGCGCGCGGTTCAGAATGGCCTCGAAAATCACTCCTGAAGTTTCGCCGCGGTAGGGCAACGCTCCAGTGACCATTTCGTAGAGCACAACTCCGAAGGAGAAGAGGTCGGTCCGCGAATCGAGTTCCTTACCTCGCACCTGCTCCGGAGACATATAAGCGACCGTACCCAGCGCCGTGCCGGGACTCGTCAGGTGGTCGTCAGTGACTTCGACCGTCACGTCTAACGGCACCCCTACGGCCTGCATCGCTCGGTCCCCGTACTTCACCTTGGCCAAACCGAAATCGAGGATCTTGGCGTGACCACGCTTAGTGATGAAGATATTCGCGGGTTTGATGTCGCGATGAACAATTCCTTCGGCGTGGGCGGCATCGAGGGCATCGGCAATTTCGATGCCACGGGACAACACGGTTTCTAGCTCCAGCGGGCGACCGGCGATCTGGTGTTTCAGAGTAATGCCGTCGAGAAACTCCATCACGATGTAGGCTTCGCCGTCTTGCTCGCCTATATCGTGAATGGTGCAAATATTCGGATGGTTCAGGGCTGATGCGGCCTGGGCTTCACGCCGAAAACGCGCCAACGATTGGGGGTCGCGGGCGACTTCTTTGGGCAGGAACTTGAGAGCGACAAACCGGTGAAGACGGGTATCTTCAGCTTTATAGACAACGCCCATCCCGCCACCACCAAGTTTTTCGACAATGCGGTAGTGCGAGACGCTTTGACCGATCATGTAGCGGAAATCTTACGTGGGCTGGAAACACCAAGTCAACGAGAGTTCGGAATAGCGTAAGTAATCAGTGGTAAGCGGTCAGCTCTGAGTAGTTAGTCGTTAGTCGCTGACGGCAGCTTTCGCTGATCAGGCCGATGGCGATTAAGAAGTAAGGGCTGCAGCTTCTTGAGGAATACCGCGCTGCTTGCTCAGTTCCGCTTGAAACAGCTCGGCCGGAAGTCCCGCTCTGGTGCGGAACAATAGCAGTAGCGGATCACCCACATTGCCGGTTATGTGTTCAGCGGAAAATGTTGCTGCGTTGTTGTCAATGGCGTCGGGACGGACCTCGATGTTGGGCACAGCACCTTCTGTATTCACCAGCGTCTCGATGAATTCTTCCACCCTGGCCCGTTGGTCAGGCGTTTGCTGGGTAAACTCGATCCCCATGCCGACAGCCGGGTGCATCACTCTCACGATTCCTTCGACTTGCAATTCCAACTTACCGACCTTCATCAGCAGTTGCAGCCGCGTGCGCACCGGAAATGGAGACTCGGTTTGCAGGTAACACGCGCTCGAGCTCAAATCAGTCAATTTGCAGCTCACCGCAGGCTCATCGGAGTCCTCGCCAGCCAGCTGGCGGCCAATCCACGCCTTTAGCTGTGTACTGGTTTCCAAGGGAAGATCGCGGAAGCGAATACCCTGAACTTGGTTCCCTTCCCAGGCGATCTCAGCCTGGCATTCGATGTCATCACTGGTCCCTGGTAAAGCAAATCTGGCAAGGAAGGACTGCGGCAGCTTTTGACCACGCTTTATTTTGACCGCCATCCCGTTTTCCCCCAGGTCAGCCGTCACTAGTCGCAGCTTTCGCGCCCCGCAATCTAGTTCCACCGCTAATTCGATCGGAATTCGGACATGACGGCGTCTTTCCCGTTTCATCAACGCCCGCACCGCACGAAAAGTGGTCCTCGTCCGCTCGAGAGTTACGGGCCGAAAAAGCACAAAATGCGCGCCCAACTCAAACGCCCCTTTGAGGGCGCTCTGATCATCAATAATAGCTACCGTAATTGCTCGTTTATTGGCCGGGGCAGAACGAGTTCCCTTGAGAATTCTTGAGGCGATTGCCGGCGCGGCGCAATCGACGATAACCGCTTCGAATCTTTGGCGTGTGAGCTTCTGGATGGCGGAATCAGCGTCCGGGCAGTGCTCGATCGCGATTCCCACTTCGCTTACAACTCGACGGAGCACACGAACGACCTTGTCATCCGTGCAAAGCAGCAGGGAGTGAAGTCCAGGTTCCATAGGCGCAGACCAGGAAACGTTCGTCCTCCTCCGGAATGTAACAACTTACCCTTTTGGACTCAAACGTTTACGAAACGGATTGGTTACTTCAGTAACCCTGGTTTCGACTAGACTGATGAACTCCCAATCTAGGAATTCCCGGGAAGTAAACTACACATTGTAAGTTGGTTACGAGGATGCCCATAAATCGTCGTTGACTTTACCTCAAGCTGAAGTAAAATCAGACGTTTTCCGACTGACGCTTGCCTTTTCTACCCGCGGGCCCTGGTAGTACTTTCTGTTTTTGATCAGTCAATGGCAGGGATCGGAATCCTTCGCCAAGTCATCGGAATCTAAACATTAACACGTCAATTTCAGGCACGAGGACACTATTTCATGGCTAAGAGACGCGGCAATCCTAACTGGGGCAAGCCCGAACCGATTGGACCGATAGTTCCAACCGTTACCGAGTTTGAGCAGGTTGTGAAGGAGTACAAACTGACTCCGGACCAGTATCTCCGTTCTACCCGGCTGCGCGAATGGGCCCGCCGCAATAAGAATTCCAAGTACATCCCTGAGCCCTTATTGGAAGCCTGGGGCTTTGAAATTGAATCCACTTTGTAAGATCTGAAATCGCTGAAAAGAAGAGGCCGCCGATGGCGGTCTTTTTTCTTGTGTGTGGCTTGGAGCTACGGGCGTCTCCGCCCGTAGGCGGGCGAGACGCCCGCCACCTCCACAAATCTTTAATCCAGATCAAAGTCCCGAATAGGCCTTCCCGTATCCGGCGATTCCTTGGCCTTTCGCACCGCCTCCTGGAACTTCTTTTCCAGCAGATCAGACGCATGCTTTTGCGCCTCAATGGATTGGCGAAAAATGGAATCCCGCCGACTGTCTTGTTCCTTCATGGCGCGGGCCGCCTCCTCCATGTCATTAAACATCTTGGGCTTCACCGGGGCCACGTGAGAAATAACTGCCTCGCTCTCAGGATCCACTTTGAGTTGGGCGCCGCAGCACGGGCAGGTCAGATCGAAGCTGGTTTTCTTTCCCATCTCCGTGCATGATAACCCAAAACTGTGGGTCATTTCGGGGGGATTCAGGGTAGCTGGGCTTTCAACGAGGCTCCAGGCGGATTGGAAGTACATGAAAGAAGAACAGCAATTCCCACCCGAGCATGAGGATGGAAACGCCCGCAGCGCCGATTGCTAGGATTTCTCCCAAGCTCATTCGTTTGCGTCCCGGCTCAAATCGTTTCGCAATCAGACCCAGGATGTTCAAGGCGGCAAAACCGAACACCGCGCCCCAGAGCAGGTCGTACAACCTGGCGCCCGCTGTTGCCGCTTGAATTAAAAAAGCGCAGATCCGCATTTAGCCTTTGTCTGACGACGGCTCCCGGCGCTGATTAAGATCGTAAGTTGGTGCGAGCATTGGGCGATCTTACAACGTTTTCCCCCGCGATACACTGGATGCATGCCGCTGAAGGCCCTTTTCTTTGACGTGGGAAACACGCTTCTTTTCCCCGATCATAAGGTAATGTTAGATCCGCTCCACCAGCGCGGAATCTTCCCTTCGGCCGACCTTCTCCAAACCATCGAAAGGCGAGCCAAGCGCGAATTCGATTCGCTGCAAGAGAGAAATGCCGGCGTGGATCATGGATTTTGGCACATCTACTACTCGCACTTGCTGGATGAACTCGGCGTTTCCGAAGAAACTCTTTGCGCTGACCTTGTCTGCCGCACACGAGTGTCCGCAAACTGGTGCATCATGCGCCCCGGAACCCCGCGAAGCGTTGTTGCGGCTCGGGGAAAACTATCGCTTAGGCGTGATCTCTAATGCTGACGGGAAAATTGCCGAGGTATTAGACCGCTGCGAAATCGCCGATCTGTTCGAAACCATCACCGACTCCGGAATCGTTGGCAAGGAAAAACCGCATCCTGCAATCTTCGAAGCCGCGGTGAACAGCTTAGGAGTTCTTCCTGATGAGAGTTTGTACATCGGAGACCTCTACTCCGTTGATTACCTCGGCGCTACCCGCTTCGGAATTCAGTCTGTGCTCTTCGATGTTGCCGGCACGTACAAAAACCACTGCTGTCCGGTTAAGTTACAAGGTGATGGCTGCAAGTAATAGCTGCGCAACAAGTTGAAGTCATTTCTGGCTTGCCGCGATTTGAATGCGAGGAGAGCAGACAATGGCTCATGAATCAGGGGCGCACCGTCTTCTC
>WNGE01001749.1_pt1 | contig 27283 bp, 21 predicted proteins | sample 5400651 | NCBI WGS metagenome assembly WNGE01 (sample SAMN13153370, study PRJNA577476) | soil metagenome | isolation source: 60 cm soil or saprolite under grassland replicate 2 | place: USA:California | collected 2016-06-15 | reverse complement strand
TACAGGCGCAATTCAGGTGTGTCTCCGCTGCGGGCAATTTCAATGAGTTTGGCTGTAGCCCGAGGATCCTTCATATCGGCGTACGCGCGAATCAGACCTTGCTTAATTCCGGCATTGGTTTCAGTCGAATAAAGCTGCAACAGGTCTTCGATCGCTATCTTGCCGCGGCCTCCCAAATTACGAATAGCTTCGACGCGCAATTCAGGTGTTTCCCCCTGGCGAGCCACCTCGAGCAACTTGGCCCGGGCGCGAGGGTCTTCCCGCTCAGAAAGGGCGCGTAGGATCTGCGCCCGAATCTCAGGTGTGCGATCTGCATCGAAAATACGCAATAACTCATCCATTGAGGCCCCACCCTGAACGTCACCCAGGTAACGGATTGCGAGTTGCCGCAAAGCCGGTTCATCGCCACTACGCGCAACTGCGATCAGCTTTGTCTCCGCTCGCGAGCTGCGCATCTCAGCAAAAGCTCGCAAAATCTGCGCCCTGATCTCCCTGGTTTTCTCCGCGTCATAGACCCGCGAAAGCTCGTCTGCAACGGCATCGCTATTTTGTTCCCCCAAACGCTTAATCGCGGTCAGTCGCAGCTTCAGGTCGCCCTGATTGCGCGCAATTTCCAGTAGCAGTGGCACTGCTCTCGATCCACCATGAGAACCGACGAGTGAAACCGCCGCCGCCTTAAGCCCCGGGCAGCTTTCGGAGCTGCTTTTGACTACCTCGGTGACGAAGCTGATAGCTCGATCCTCGTTTGCCTGAAAGAGGCTCTGCAGAGCGAGGATCTTAATTTCGCAGTTGTTGCGATCAAGCGCCTGCTGAACGGCATCGCCGCGGCCTAATACAACGAGCATGGATTCCGCCTCACGTCGCCAACTGGAGTTCGGGTAATTCCTGATCAGTCGCAACAGTGGCGCAGCGGCATCGTCTTTCCTGCCTTGCTTCTGCAACGCATATGCATACCAGTAGAGCGCCGCATCCACGTCGCGGTCTTTAGGAAATTCGGCGACAAACCCCCGAAACTTATCCGCTGCCTTTTGCCAGTTTTCGCGCTCGATCAAGTCTCGTCCCTCGCGAAACATTGTCATCGCCGGCGTATTGGTTCTGGCAGTTTGCACGAAGCGATTCAGCTTCTGAACGTCCTGGTCCAAGCCGTAAGCAAGCTGCACGCGTAACACTCCGGCGAGGCAAACAATCAGAGCAATGCCCGCAACCAGGATCTTACGAGCGTGGCGTAAGCAATTAAGTAAGCGAATCATAGCCGTCATGATTATTCCTTCGTTTGATTCATTCTCTAAACGGGAGAATTTCACGTGATTGGAACTCACCGCACAGGCACAGAGAACGCGAGAGCAAGCGCAGGATTCGAGCGGTGACAAGATTCGCTGTGCCATGTCCGGGTTCTCTGTGCCTCTATGGTGAATAACACTTTCACTCATTAGCATGAGCGACCGCGACGGAGTTAACTTGCAGCAAAGCCACGAGACTCTGGCGCTCCACGCGGTCCTTGATCGTGCGCACTTCGTCGTTGCGCGGTTTGTCGCGCAGATTGGCAATGTCGAGCAGAATGGGCTCAAGACTGCCGAGCAGTGTCGCCACCTGCACGTCGCCCGCTGCATCAGCTTCCCGCCGCAACATGATGTTCTGGTTCACCAACGCTTGTGCGCGCTTCCGCTCGTAGCTAAGCTCGCCCCCGACACCCTTCCTGCCAACCCGAATATTCCTGAACGCGCGTAACAACAACTCTGACTGTTCGAGGTGCCGGGCAGTCAGCGTCTCCGAATCGGCAGCGAGCACAGTTGCGACGTTCACCGGCACAGCGCGATCATTTGTGCTTGCATATGTGGGTGGCGCCGCGGAAAACGGCTGCGGCAAGGGCTTCGGCGAACTGCGCTCGCGAGTCGGCTTGATCCGCGAACCTGGCTTCCGTTGGTTGGGACCTGTTTCCCGAGTCTCGCCCTTCAAGGACTTGCGTCGTGAATTGTCGGCAACTTGGTGCCCGGATCCAGTTTTATTAGACGATTCGTTAACAGCGACGATTGGCGAGGGTGCTGCAGCGGCCGTCACGTTTGGCGGCGCCTGCTCGTTCTGCTGCGGAAGACTTGCGATATCATGGCTGTCCTGCTGAGCGAGATACAGCACTAAAGCGACGGTGCCGGCGATAAGAAACAGTGCGATCGTTGCCAGAGCAGGATTGAAGCCAAGCTTGCGGAATGCGTCAAGTACAGCGCCGCGTGAACTACCGATAAGGGCCCTGGCATTCTGTGTAGCTGGCCCACGACGCGAGATGACTTGAGCAAGGGCGCGCTGCGACACTAATGGATCGAGCAAGGTGCTGTAGTCTGCAATCTGGCTGCGCAGGAGTAAGAAATCCGCGCGAGCGCTTTGGCATGCTTCGCACCCTACCAGGTGTCGCTCCACCGCGCGCACTTCAGAGGGCGGCAATTCGCCATCAATCAGCAAAGAAATCTTTTCCGTTTGAGCGCAATTCATAAACTCAGACCTTTTAACATGCCTCTTCAGTGCGCGCGCGCGCCGTGGGCGTGCGAACGTTTGGCCCACCGCTCACGCAAAGCCGTGCGCGCACGAAAGATATCAACCTTGATCTTGCTTTCCGAAACGTTAAGCACGTGTCCAATCTCGCGATAGCTCAATTGCTCCTGTTCGCGCAGCAGCAGAGCAGTGCGCTGGTCTTCAGGCAAACTCTGCCACATGTCAAGCACTAACTTGTGCCGCTCCTTCGTTTCGTACTCCTCTTCCGGATTGCGCGTTCGCGGCCGCATTACCTCAGCCATCCGATCAAATAGCCTGTGGCGCGTTTGTCCCTTGCGAAACTCGTTGATGGCGAAGTTTCGTGCAACCCGGTAGAGCCAGAAGCGCGCCTCACCCGGTGGCAGTGTGCTCCAGGCAGTGCGATGGAGCTGGAGAAAACTCTCCTGTGCCAGGTCTTGCGCGAGCGCGGCACGCCCGCCCAGCAGGCATTCGAGAAACCTGCAGAGACTGGGGTAGAAATCATTAAAAAACATGGTGAAGTCTTCGTCTTCACTCGCCATAAACTGCGGCTACACTAACTAAAACACACGAGTGCGGCAAAAGTTACAAAGAAGTCTTGGACTCTCTGGAAAAAGACGAGATCTCCCGGTGGAGTAATCAGGAAAAGAAGTTCAAGCCAACCTTGGGAGTGCGGCGGCTGTGGCGCGCGGATTGGTGAGACTTTGTAGGGGCGTCCCTCACCTCAGTGGGCGCCCCCAGATCGCGGTAGCAGGGACGCCTGAATTGTGTCTCCCGATCTGATCAAGCTTGCGGGAAATAGTATACGCAGCGGGTGCGAGAATGTTCTTAGTGACTTGAGCCTCTCTTTGGAGTGCGGCGGCCCGGCGCCGCTTTTCGACCTGGCGACCTGAACGATATCTTTAACGGATGCGAGGACCAAAGCGCTGCCGGGCCAGCGCACTGCTCTGCTCCAAAGGGTGGTCACTATTTGTGCCGCCCGCTATTACACTTGTGCTGTCCCGACTATTCGGAAATAAGCCTGGCAATCAAAAACGCCGCGCCGGCGGCCACGCTGCCAATCAGAGCAGTTTGTAGTGCGCTTCGAATAGGCTTCATGCCGGTAAAGCGTCCTTTAACGAATCCAAAGATCAACAATGTCACGAGTGTGAAAAGAATTGAGAAAAGCAACGCTGCGGAAACGTTGTTCGTAGCAATGTAGGGCGCCAGGGGAACGAATCCGCCCGCGGCGTAGGCCCCGCCTATTGTGAATGCACTAGTCAGAGCCCGCTTCGGGTCCGGCTTTTCAAGTCCCAACTCAAAACGCATCATGAAATCGATCCACTGCCTGGGTTGCTTGCGCAATGCTTCCACGATGGGCCAGGTTTCTGCTTCCGTCAGGCCGTACGACTGAAATACTTCCGCGACTTCCCTCATTTCCTCGTGCGGAATTTCAGCAACCTCGCGCTTTTCGCGTTCGCGCTCTTTCACATAGTGTTCGGCATCGCTCTTCCCGGCCAGGTAACCGCCGAGTCCCATAGCAATGGCTCCCGCGGCGATTTCCGCGAGGCCGGCTGTCACAATAATCCGGGTCGAGCTGATTGCTCCCGTAAGGCCCGCAGCCAACGCAAAAGGAACGGTCAATCCGTCAGACATTCCAATCACAACGTCGCGGACGACTTCGCTTGCCGTGAAGTGGCGTTCGATGTGCGGTGTTTGGGGCATGCAGTCTCCGCAAATTGATGAGCATGTAAAAGCAAGCAAACCTCGATTGAAGCTGATGATAACACTCGTGATGAGGCGTTGGCAGTAACTCGCGCGGTGAGTAGTTGGTCAGCTCAGAACTTGTCCAGAAGCATAAGAATGCCGATAACGATGAAGGCGAGCGCAGCCACACGCTTGACCCAATTGAGCGGAATGTAATCACCGAGCAGAGACCCGGCCATGACGCCGATCGCGGATACTGCCGCCAAGGCGAGCGCGGAACTGATGAAAACGGTCCAGGGCTTCTTCGACTGGGCAGCCAACGTCATTGTTGCAAGTTGAGTCTTATCGCCCATCTCGGCCAGAAATATCACGCCAAACGTGGTTAGGAATACGCGCCAATCCATTTTCATGCTCTCTTTCGCGATGGAGATTTGATTCCCTTTGTATTACATGGCGACCTGGAACGGAAGTGGGAATAAAGCCGACCCGGATTTAGTCTGCATTGGTGCTTTGTTATCGCACGTCTTACAATTCAATCTTCATCGCGGATTCCGATGGGTTCCCCACGCGGGCAGCCCACGTGGGGTGTTGGTTATGGTTCCTTCTGATCATCAGGAAATGACGCAAACAACCGACGATTTTCTCGGCACAGAAAGGTTTAAGATTCGCCGCCGACTCGGATCCGGCGGCATGGGTGTGGTCTACGAAGCCCATGATCGCGAAACCGACAAAGTGGTGGCCCTCAAAGCCCTTACTCAGACTGAAGCAACGCACATCTCGCGTTTTAGAAATGAATTTCGCTCGTTAGCGGATGTCTCTCATCCCAACCTTGTAACGCTATACGAATTCATGTCGGATGGAGATTATTGGTTTTTCACGATGGAGTTGGTTCGAGGAGTAAATTTTCTTCAGTATGTGCGCCCCGGTTACAACCCTCACCGCAGTCATTTTTCAATGACGCCGACCTTGATTCAGTCTCTCGGCGAAAGTAATCAAGAGTTGGAACCTCTGGTGGATTACGAAGCCGTAACTCAGCAACTGGATGCAGCCACCGCTGATTCGGGCGAAGAGCTTTCAGCCACGTCTGTGGACCTGTCCGGGACCTCAACGCTGGACCTTGACCGCCTTGGCAACGCCCTGAGACAGCTTGCCGAAGGTCTCCATGGACTTCATGAAACGGGAAAGCTCCACCGGGATATCAAACCGTCAAATGTTTTAGTAAGCAAAGAAGGCCGGGTAGTCATTCTCGATTTTGGTCTCGTCACGGAAGCAGAAAGCAAAGGACCCGAGAGCATTAATCTAGCCGGTACGCCAGACTACATGTCTCCCGAACAAGGCGCACAGCTTCCTGTCTCCCGGGCCAGCGATTGGTACAGCGTTGGTGTGATGCTTTATCAGGCGCTTACAGGCCGCCTGCCTTTTGCGGGCAAGTTTTACGAAGTGATGATTAACAAACAAAGCGCCGATCCTCCAGCACCCGCGGAAATCACTCGTGACGTACCTCCAGAGCTCAATGATCTTTGTGTCAAACTGCTGCGGCGCGATCCGGAGCAGCGCCCCTCCGGTCGAGAGGTTCTGCGCACTCTCGGACACGGCAAAACTGGTCCCTTAAGCCCACCGTTAACGCCCGAGCCAAGTTCGTCGTCCCTTCAAGCCGCGCCATTCGTCGGCCGTGAAACTCATCTTCAGGAACTCACAGACGCCTTTAACGCTACGCGCCGCGGTCAAACGACGACCGTCTACGTTCATGGCAGTTCGGGCATGGGCAAAACTGCTCTGGTGCGGCATTTTCTTGACGCCCTGCAAGATCGGGAAAGTGATGTAGTAATTCTCGAAGGGCGGTGCTATGAACGCGAATCGGTCCCTTATAAAGCGCTTGACGGAGTTGTCGACAGCTTAACTAAGTACCTGCTGGCACTGCCCGAGGGGGAGGCCGAGGCACTGATGCCACGCGACGTACTCGCGCTCGCTCGCCTGTTTCCCGTCATGCTGCAGATTTACTGCGTCTTCAACGCTCCCCAGCGCGAACAAGAGATTCCCGATCCATTTAGATTAAGACGTCGCGCTTTTGCGGCACTGCGCGAACTTCTCCGGCGCATCTCAGACCGGCAACCACTCGTGCTCTACATCGATGATCTACAGTGGTCCGATGCCGATAGCACATCTCTGCTGGAGGATCTGCTTCGACCGCCCGATGCGCCGCCACTCCTGCTGCTGGCAAGTTTTCGCAGTGAAGAGATTGAGACAAAGTCCTTTCTCAGGTCGCTGCTCACTAATACGGGCAGCGATGATTGCCGGGAGTTGCGCGTAACCGCATTGACCAAAGACGAAGCTCGTGAACTCGCTACCAACTTGCTGGGCTCGACTGTCCCGGCGAATGAGTCTGTAATTGGGTCGATTGTACGGGAGGCGCGAGGAAATCCCTTCCTGCTGGAGCAGCTTGCACGCTATGCCGCCACCAGTGACCAGGCGGCGACCACGGGCATCAGCCTTAGTGTCATGCTGGTTTCGCGACTGCGGCAGCTGCCTCCTGGCACGCAGCAATTTGTCAACGCTCTCGCCGTTGCCGGCCGGCCCATCAGTCAGGAAGTAGCCTACCAGGCGGCGGGATTATCGGGTGACGAGCTTTCCTTAGTCAGTTCTCTGCGGGCCGCGCAATTCTTGCGGAGCGGTGGTTCAGATCGAACGGTCGAGCTTTATCACGATCGTATCCGGGAAACACTTGCGTCCCAACTCGATCAAGCAAGCGTTAAGCAGATTCACCGGCGTCTGGCCAATGCCCTCGAGGACCGCGACATTGACGACCCGGAAGCACTCTTCGAACATTACCTGGGCGCGGGTGAGCGAGTGCGAGCCGCAACCCACGCCGCAGTCGCTGCGAAGAAAGCAGCCGGGGCGTTGGCCTTTGATCACGCCGCAGCTTTCTATCGTCGCGTCCTCGATCTTGCTCCGATAAGCGGCGGGGAACTCATTGATACAAAGCGAGGTCTCGCTGAGTCCCTGGTGAATGCTGGTCGCCCTGCAGAGGCAGCGCAGGCTTACCTCGACGTCGCCGAGGACACGACGGCAGCGCACAGTCTCGACTTTAAACGACGCGCAGCGGAACAACTGCTGATGGGCGGGCACATTAAAGAAGGCCTTGAGGTACTTCGGTCTGTGCTTTCAGCTGTCGGGATTACTCTGCCCGCCGGTCCTAAACGAGCGTTGCTTTCCTTGTTTCTAAAGAGAATTCAGATTCGCCTGCGCGGACTCAATTTCACTGAGAGAGAGGCCAGCGAGGTTGCGGAAGGAGACCTTTTTCGTATCGATCTCTGCTGGACCGTAGCAGCCGGTCTGGGTGCAGTGGATCTGATCCGGGGCGCGGATTTTCAGTGCCGCCATCTGCTGCTCGCGCTACGTGCCGGTGAACCCTTTCGCGTCGCTCGCGCGATGTCTTTTGAAGCAGCGCAAACAGCTTCGCAGGGAAGTCCGACCAGAAAGCGTGCCCTGGAGATCTCGCGGCGAGCCGAAGAGTTGGCCCAAAGAGTCGGCCACCCACATGCTATCGGCCTTTCGATCTGGGCCAGTGGAGTCACCGCTTATCTCGTTGGGAACTGGAAGAAAGCAGCAGAACTGAGCGAACGAGCCGCGGAGGTTTTGCGCGATCAATGCACGGGTGTGACCTGGGAATTAACAATGGCCAACCGGTTCATGCTCAGCGCCCTTCTCTACCTTGGCGACATTGCTGAAGTTTCGCGGCGCGTTCCTGTTCTGCTAGCGGCCGCCCTGGAACAAGGGAATCTTTTCGCCGCCACAGATCTCCGTACGCGGCTAAACTTAATCTGGCTGGCAGCCGATGATCCCAATCGGGCCCGCGCTGAGGTTATTCAGGCTCTAAAAGCCTGGCCGCACATGGGTTTCCATCTGCAGCATTACTCGTCAATGCTCGCGCTGGCGCAAATAGAACTTTAAACAGGAGATGCTGAGGTAGCCTGGAAACACATCCGGGGCCAATGGAAAGCTCTGGAAGACTCTATGCTGCTTCGCTTCCAGGTTCTGAGAATTGAAGCCATGCACCTGCAAGCACGTGCCGCTCTCGCTTCAGCGTCAAGCAGCAACGAGCGAGATTCTCGTCATAAGGTCGCCGCCCGAATGGCGCAGCGAATCGTGAATGAGAAAGTCGAGTGGGCCACTCCTTTCGTTAGCCTCGTGCGCGCGGCCTTAGCCCATCAACAGGGTGATACCTCGCTAGTCGCGGGCCTTCTTTCTGAGGCTGTTGATGGTTTTGATCGAGCAGATACCGACCTCTACGCGGCAGCCACAAGGCGGCGATTAGGCGAAGCACTTGGTGGCGATCGTGGTCGTCAACTTATTGCCGAAGCGGATGCCTGGATGCGAAATCAGAAAATCAAAAACACCGCCGCCATAACGCGCATGCTGGCCCCCGGGTTTGATTGAATGGACACACTGAAAACCTTAACCTACGAAGTGACCGGCCGCGTTGCACGGATCAGGCTAAACCGGCCCGAGCGAGGTAACGGAATCACGCTTGAGATGCCCGCCGAGTTAGCCGCGTGCGTCGAGCGCGCCAACCTTGATCCGGCCGTTCATGTAATTGCACTGGCCGGAAACGGCAACGGCTTCTGCGGCGGTTATGATCTGGTTGTCACTGCGGAACAGCGGCCCGGCGTGGAACAAGGATTGACGAGCTGGCCCAGCGGCTCAGCCATGGACCTGAAGATCCAGTTGACAAATCATGATCCAGACGAGACGTGGGATCCCATGCTTGACTACGCGATGATGAGCCGAAATGTGCGTGGCTTCATGAGTCTCTTTTACAGCGACAAGCCCGTGCTATGTAAAGTGCATGGTTTCTGCGTGGCTGGCGGTACTGACATGGCGCTCTGTTCAGATCTCCTGGTCATCGAAGATAAGGCGGCCATCGGTTACCCAGCGGCACGCGTTTGGGGCGCTCCTACCACCGCACTTTGGGCCTACCGGATCGGAGTTGAGAAAGCCAAGCGTTTGCTGTTTACCGGTGACTGCCTCACCGGCACCCAGGCATTTGAATGGGGCCTGGCGACTGAAGCCCCGGCCTCCGACCAGCTTGACACACAATTTGAGAACTTGCTTGAACGCGTCGCCCGGCTTCCCGTCAATCAATTAGTCATGATGAAACTTCTGATCAATCAAACGATGCTGGGCCAGGGTCTGAATACGACTCAACTACTAGGGACGATCTTCGACGGCGTAGCTCGTCACACTAAGGAAGGCTATGCCTTTCAAAAACGCGCAACAGAAGTGGGTTTCAAACAAGCCGTCAAGGAACGAGACGAACCTTTCGCCGATAAGACAATTCCGTCCATATGAAGAAAACGAACAAACGAGTGCCGCATTTCTAATAACTATGATCTTCAGCAGTCCTCACCCCGCTGTCACGATTCCTGATATCTCGCTCACGGACTTTGTGCTCGGGCGGGCGCCGGATTTTGGCGAGAAGCCAGCTCTCATTGATGGACCATCTGGTCGCACTATAAGCTATGCACAGTTAACAGAGACAATACCCCGCCTCGCCGCCGGCCTGGCCAGTCATGGGTTAAGCAAAGGCGACGTACTGGCAATCTACAGTACGAACTCACCCGAATTTGCGCTGGCTTTTCACGCGGTTGCAAAGCTGGGGGGCGTGGTTACGATGGTCCCGCCGCTTTTCACCGACGATGAGATTAGCGCCCAACTAAAGAATGCGGACACTAAATACCTTCTCACGATTCCGTCGTTGCTGGACAAGGCGCGAGCGGTGGCGAGCGGCGCCGGCATCCGTGAGATTTTTGTCATTGGCGATAATGAGCGCGCAACTTCTGTCGCCTCGCTGCTGGATGTCGATGGATCAGTACCGGTAGTAAAAATTGATCCCAACGAAGATCTGGCCGCGTTGCCCTATTCCAGCGGCACGACTGGATTTCCAAAAGGCGTGATGCTAACTCATCACAACCTCGTTGCCATGCTGTGCCAGTTGCGTGCTATTGATGCTCTAACCGAAAACGACACGATGGTTTGCGTCGTGCCGATGTACCATCTTTACGGCTTACAAGTTGTCGTGAATCTTGCGCTGCACCAGGGAGCAACTGTTGTGACGCTGCCTCGTTTTGATCTTAATCAATTCTTGAGCGCACTTCAGCAATACAATGTGACGGTCGCGCCGCTTGTCCCACCAATCGTCCTGGCGCTTTCGCGCGCTGCCGAAGTGGACAACTATGATCTTTCAAAGCTCAGACTGATCCATTGCGGCGCTGCACCACTACCGCACAACATCGCCCACCGGTGTAAACAGCGTCTGGGCTGTGATATCAGGTATGGCTACGGTCTAACCGAAGTGAGCCCGCTCTCACACGCAAGCATGCCGCCGAGGACTGACAAGCCGGGATCAGTGGGTTACTGTCTCCCTAATACCCAATGCAGGATTCTTGACTACACGACTGGAATGGAGCTCGGTCCAAACCAGGAAGGCGAGATCTGTTTGCGGGGACCGCAAGTTATGAAAGGGTATTTGGGAAATCCCAAGGCCACCGTCAAAATGATCCCCGGGGACGGCTGGCTACACACGGGAGACATTGGTTACGCGGACGAAGAAGGGCGACTGTATGTTGTCGATCGGTTGAAGGAGTTAATTAAGTACAAAGGGCGGCAGGTGGCGCCGGCTGAACTGGAGTCAGTTCTGCTTTCGCACCCCGCGATTGCGGATGCTGGAGTTATTCCCAGCCCTGATGAAGAGGCCGGCGAGGTTCCTAAAGCCTTTGTGGTACTGAAGGGTGAAGCAACCGCGAATGAGATTATGGAATTCGTCGCGGCACGCGTTGCGCCTCATAAGCGGATTCGTCGGGTCGAGTTTGTGAATGAGATTCCTAAGAGTCCCTCGGGAAAGATCCTGCGTCGAATCCTGGTTGAGCGCGAACGTGTAACTTGAAGCAATACTTTGACGCCGCGGCAACTAAATGCTTCTACATGCTGCAAAAGCAGTTTGATTACACCTTCCACCGTTAACCTGACATTATACGCACAACACTTCGCACCAGAGTTCCGAAAAGTCTTGATCTGCGATCCCGTAATGTGTATATATGGCGCAACCATATATGGAGACGGCTCGTATGCTTGACCGCGATCTAAAAAGAGGCAGCACGGAAATGTTGATTATGGCAATGGTGGAGGATCGGCCACGCCACGGCTATGAGATTGGAAAGCTAATCGAGCGGCGCTCTCATGGTGTGTTGCAATTTCACGTCGCATCGCTCTACCCACTACTTTATCGTCTGGAGAAACGCGGCTTGATTAAGGGCCGTTGGGTAGAAAAAGCCGGAGAACGGCGGCGGCGGTTTTACACGTTGACGGCAGCGGGTCGCAAGATCCTGGCAGAACAGCGACGCACGTGGAAAGACTTCTTCGCCGCACTTGATCTCGTGGCTGGGATTAATCCTGCCTGAGGTGACGCCCATCATGCCTGATTGGAAGAAGGAGATCAGAGAGAGTCTGGCGGGGTTGCGGTTGGCTCCCACGCGTGAGACTGAGATCGTTGAGGAGTTGGCCCAGTATCTCGAAGATTGCTACCAGGAGCTGCTAGCCAGTGGTGCGACAAAGGAAGATGCCTGGCGCACGACGTTGGAGGAGCTGAATGAGAGCGATTTGTTAGCGCGAGAGCTGAATAAGGTCGAACGTCCCGTCAGACAGGAACCGGTAGTCTTAGGAGCCAGGAAAATCAACATGCTGCGGGATCTGTTGCAAGACTTGAGCTTCGGGATGCGAATCCTCCTCAAGAGCAAAGGCTTCACGATTGTCACCGTGCTTTCACTGGCGCTGGGCATCGGCGCGAACACGGCGTTATTCAGTGTGGTGGATGCCGTGCTGCTGAAGACCTTGCCGGTTGCTGAGCCGGAACGGTTGGTGCTGTTTGCCTGGCAAGCCGGACTCCCATTCAGAACGAGTGGCATGAGCGGCACTTCGAATGTGACCGGGCCGCCAGGCACACGCGGGCTTTCGCTGTTTCGCTACGAGGTCTTTGAAAAGATGCGCCAGGCGCGCGCCGCTGTGCCAGACAGCCCGCTCAGCGATTTCTTCGCCTTTGCCCCGATCCATGAAGTGGCTGCGGTAACGGGCGACCAGGCGGAGATCATCAACGGGCAAGCCGTGTCCGGCGGCTATTACACAGGGCTGAGAGTGCAACCGAGCTTGGGACGCGGGATCACTGACGAGGATGATGAGCCAAGTGCCGCGCCAGTAGTTGTGCTGAGCCATCAGTTTTGGCAGGAGCGGTTCAATGCGAATCCCGCCGTCATCGGTCAACAACTCAAACTCAACAAGCTGTCTTTTACCATCATCGGTGTGACGCCGCCCGCCTTTACTGGCACCTTGCAAGTGGATTATCACCCCGCCGTCACCGTCCCGTTTGCCTGCGAGCCGTTGCTGCGGGGCGAACGCAGCAACCTGGGTACGGCGAAACAACCGGGCGTCTGGTGGATAAATTTGATGGGACGGCTCAAACCGGGCGCGACCTACGAACAGGCGCGCGACAGCTTGAACGGCGCTTTTCAAGCCGCCGCGTTGGAGGTCATGCCGCCACCGCGCAAAGCGGACCAACCGGCGCAACTCGAACCGAAAGATTATCCGCGCTTGATCGCGGAATCCGGCAGCCGTGGGATGCTGGACAGGCGCAGACGTTATTCACCCACCATCTATGGATTGTTCATCGTGGTGGCGCTGGTGCTATTGATTGCGTGTGCCAACGTTGCGAACCTGCTGCTGGCGCGGGCAGCCTTGCGCGGTGCAGAGATCAGCGTGCGGCTGGCGGTTGGCGCGGGGCGTTGGCGTCTAGTCCGGCAACTGCTGACCGAAAGTGTGTTGCTCGCAGCGTTGGGCGGCGCGGTCGGCGTGCTCTTCGCTTTCTGGGGCAAGAGCGCGCTCCTGGCATTGACCGACAAAGACACGGGAATCTTGCCCAATGGCATTGACCTCTATCTGAATTGGCGTGTGCTGGCCTTCACGCTGGCCGTCTCGCTACTGACCGGCGTGCTGTTCGGCTTGGCGCCCGCGTGGCGCGCGACAAGCCTGGATTTGGCGACCTCGCTCAAACAGAGCCGCCGCACGACGGGCGCGGTGTCGCGTTTAAGCAAAGGGCTGATCGTCGCGCAGGTAGCACTTTCATTGTTGTTATTGGTTGGCGCCGGGTTGTTCATCCGCACGCTCTCCAACCTGCAACGCGTCAACCTGGGCTTCAATCAGGAGAACTTGTTGCTGTTCAGGTTGCAGCCGCAACAGGGCGGGTACAAAGACGAACGACTGGTGCAGTTCTATCAGCAACTCTTTGCGCGGCTAGATAACCTGCCCGGCGTGCGCGTGGCGACGTTCGGGAAGGTCGCGCTCATCGCGAATGATAATTGGTTCTTTGATATCTTGCTGCCCGGCGAGACGGAAATGACTGCCGGGGGGAAACACATCACCAACCGGCAGGCGGTGCGCGAAAACTATTTTGCGACGCTGGAAATCCCGCTGCTGCGCGGGCGCGGCTTCACGGCGCAAGATGACCAGCGTGCGCCCAAAGTCGCCATCGTCAGTCAAACCTTCGCGCGCCAGTTCTTCCCCAACGAAGACGCGCTCGGCAAACGTATCACGATTATCTACGGCAAACGTGAAGTCGAGATCATCGGCGTGGCGGCCGACACCAAATATATGAGCCAGCGCGAAGAACTCAAGCCGCTGCTTTACACGCCGTGGCAGCAGGAAGTCGCAGTGATCGGCGAGATGTCTTTCGCCCTGCGTACCACGGGTGAGCCGACTACGCTCGTGACGGCGGTGCATCAAGCTGTGCGCGAGTTGGATAGCAACCTACCGGTCACCGAGGTCAGCACGCAGACGGCCCGCGCGCAGGCCACGTTGGGACAGGAACGCTTGTCTGCCCGGCTCTTGAGTTTCTTTGGCGGGCTGGCGCTCCTGCTCGCGGCCATCGGGCTGTCGGGCGTGTTGGCCTATTCGGTTTCGCAACGCACGAACGAGATGGGCATTCGAATGGCGCTTGGCGCGCAAGCGGCGAACGTCCTACGGCTAGTCGTCTGGCAGGGAATGAGACTGGTGCTGCTCGGACTGGCAGTGGGAGCGGTAACTGGGTATGGGTTGAAGCGTCTGTTGGCGAGTCAGTATTTTGGAGAGGACGCGTGGCAGCGTCAGATGGCGGAGCAGCTTTACGGTGTGACGGCGAGTGACCCGTTGACCTTCTTTGTGATCGCGACGGTACTCACGCTCGTGGCGCTGCTTGCTTGTTGGCTGCCGGCACGCAAGGCGGCGCAAGTAGACCCGCTGGAGGCACTGCGGTACGAGTAGCGCGCTTTACTGCATCTGTATTTCCTCAGCGCCGACATGATCATCTAAAGGAATCACTAGCACTAAGGTGCGCCCCTTTGATCCTTGAAACAAAGGCCCAGACGTTTAAACCGACGCTGTTTCTTAGGCTTGGGCCGCCTTCCTCTGCGCAAGAGGTGCAGACTGCAGTAGCCCCGAGTTTATGATGTCTTCGTGCAGTTCTCCCTGCTTATCCGTAACCATCGTAGGCTTAAAGTACCTTTCAAAGCGCGAGTCTACGCGGAAGGCCGGCGTGTACATGTGATCGAGCGGTTCGGTCGTGCTGATATAGGTACGCGGCTTTGGTCGGGCCCTAATCCAGCCTAAGCCTGAAAAAGACGTGGACACAGGTTGCGCGCAGATCAGCAGACCGTTCCCGAGAGCCAGCACCAACTGCGTCTTGGTCAGCTTCCCGCGATAAAGCTTAGTAAACCCGACAGCGTGTTTCATTATCCGTCCGTGAAAACCCTTCAGGCTTTGCACATCATCGACGAATTTCACGACCTCGCTAATATCGTCAACAGGCTTCTGTAAAATCGTTGTGCCATCCATGTCGCGAAGTTTAGTTTCGGGAAGAATCGATTTTCGTTGCAAGCACTCATAGAAATAAGGAGTGCCAAGAAGCGGTATCGAGAGCGTCACAAAAGAGGGAACTGTGATTTCCGGTGTGCCTGTTATGAAGTGCAGCTCCCGGCGCAGGTCGGCGACGCTGCGACTGGTCACGTCGACCATGAGACCGTAGGCAAAAACCACCCCGGCATTTAGGGATTTGCTAATCATCTCGACCTGGGGGGCCGTGGTGTTCTGCAGCTTGTTGAAATTTCGGAGCCAGTCTTTATCAAAAGACTCAAGGCCGCTAAAGAGAAGTTCGCAGCCTGCCTCCTTAACCAGTCGTAAGTTGTCATGGCGCAGGTAAAAGTCGTTCGTTACCAGTGCACCCCAGTTTTGAAACTGGCCTTGCCGACGCATTTCATGGATCAGGCCAACCCGTGCGCGAAAGTGATTCCGGTCGCTGCCATAAAAATTGTTATCCAGGAAGAACATGCGGTTTCTCTTGCCAGAGGCCAGGATCTGCTTGCGGATATGCTCGATGTCATAAGTCTGGTAAGGACGACCCTCGGCTGTTAGGGAGCAAAAGGAACAATGGAAGTTGCAATATCGAGTTGTCTCAACATAGCCAATTCTTCCCAGCCAGTAGGCGAGGTCGTAACGGGGGACCATCTCATCTGCGACGTATTCTGGGCCAAAGGCTTCTGCAATCACCCCACAGAGTTCTTCGATATCTCCCAGGCAGGTGTAATCGAAAATTTTTCGGGAGAGCAACGGTAATGCGCGAACTGTCGGTCCTCCGGCAACGACAATCACTTTGGGATTCTTCGTACGCGCATAGGCCGTAAGGTGAAGCATCCGATCGAAACAGTTAGTGAGGCCGGTAAGCACTAACATGTCCGGCCAGGCCATTAGCTGCTCGTCTTCCAGTGGTCCACTCGCTAATTCCGTATAACAACGCACTTCGCAGAACTCGCGCTCAAAAGCTCCGGCCAGATAAATCGGTCCAACTGACTGCGGGATCTTGCTTGTCCTGCGGATTGGTTGTCGCGAATCATCAAAGTAGCAGTTCACGACCAGGACACGCTTGCGCGAAAGCGTGGCCGTCGGGTTCGTCGTGGAATGCGTTTTCTGCATCAAGCTCTCTCCCTGTCAAACAATCTGCGGTTTCGGTTATACCTGACCTTGTTCTTTGTGCGGCTAATTCTTCAATAGCCTCGAAAAAGCAGAATTGGCGCGGGGGTTGGTTGGGAATCAGCGAACCCGGAAAATCGGGGCTACTCTACTCTCTAAAATGGCGGTTAGGCAATGAGTTTCCACACAGCCGGTGCGCCAACAACAGTGGCGGCCGATGGCCCAGGAATCGCTGGTGTCAACTGGTTGTTAGACTTGCCGAGATTCTCAACTGCAGGCCGTATCTCAAAACACTCTCCTGCCGGATTCACAAGGCAACGCAATGGCTCTTGCAATCAAAAAGCTGGTCTTTTTGATATTTTACAAAGATTCCGAGTCCCAGAGGGACGAAACGTTTATAGAAACGAGCTGGACATGTTACTCAGCAGCCCATTTATGGGCGATAGAGCGCATGTTCCGCTCCTATCGGAGCTTCGAGAACAAGTTTTGTGCGTTGTTCTATAAACATTTTGGTCCTGCGGACATTCCCTGACAAACTGTGCCGAAGTGGTCGTACTCTCAGAATTATTGAGAGTGCAACTGCAACATTCTTGAAAGTGAATCCCTGGCAAACCGTTTTTGCAGCATCCGTGTCAGAGGAAAAACCAGCCGCACTAGAAGTTTGTTTGGCCGCGAAAAAGCCAGAATGTCATACCAAACTGAGTCATCACTGGAATACCATTCGATGGTGAAGCGTTCCTCGCCCCGCTCAACATGACTTGATAGAGTGCCATAGGCAAAACCAAACTTCCTCACAGGTCCGTCCTGATCGATAAGGTAGACCACGCGGCAGGCATTGAGAGACCAAAAGCCGAAGTGCCTGGTGAGTGTGGCTACGACAGCGTCCACTTCCACAGGGGTTCCCGCGGGAACCATCCGCACCCAACCGAGATCAAACTGCTTCCAGTTCTCGAGGGATGCTACTGCTCGTTTGAAAACCTCCGAGCCAGTTCCGAGCTTCACCCGGTTATGATCGATCGTGTAGCCGTCTGGCAGACCTTGCAGTGTGGCGCCAACTTCCGGATAGGAGAAGGGCAACGTATGTTGCGAAACAATGAATCGCCTGATTCGCTCTTCAGAAGGTTTTGCCGGAAGAAACATTCCCGCCCTCGATGAAGTAATGTCAGACCCACCCGCTACCGAAGCTGTGAAAAAGTTAGCCACAGATTAACGCGGATGACACAGATCAAAAACAGACCAGAAACATTCATAGGTTTCTTAACCTTCTTATCCGTTCTGATCCGCGTTATCCGCGTTAATCGTGGCTAAGTTTTTTCACAGCTTGTACCGCGGGTAGTTCTGACGTGACCACGTTAGGTGATTGGTTTCTTGACTCGATGCTCGTTGGCAAATTGTTCGCCGACCGATCACCCCTTAGCTAGGCCTCCTACTTTCTGACACAAATCTCGCGTTCGCGGTGTTTGATTTTATGAGCCCCCACTGTTTTCATGTAACTTTTGGTTCGAAGCGGCGTTTTAGATATATAGGCGCCTTTGGAAGAAGGACCACTAGTGAACTCGTCCGTTTCAATCAGTTTGGTTTCCGCCCCGATCTCGGGCAACTTTGGGCGGCATTCGAACGTATCGGATGTTACAGCTATGAACTTGTAACGTGAGAAGCCTCGCCACTACTTGCGATAGTAACGAGGCTCCATGACAACATAAATTTAGCGGCCTTTGACAGCGCACTAAAGATGCGTCGTCGACATCCTGCATCTTAGCGCACTCAGAGACCCCTATTCAACATCGGTTCTTGAGCATGGTTTCGTCGTGAGTGGGGTCATTCTCACGTTACCTGCTTGTGATTGTTATTTACTGACCAGTGAGAACGGTCATATTTCTCAAGGGCTAACGGAGGTGTGCGATGCGCTCAAATGGAATTCTGCTACTTATTCTGGTTTTTGCCTTCTACCCCGGCAACTCATTCGCTCAATCACAAACACCCGAAGCAGCCGTCCGTTACTACGAGAATGGCGCAAAGAAATTCAGCAAAGGAGATTTCGCTGGCGCCTTGGAGGATTACACAAAAGCGATCGAGATCAGCTCACGTCTTGCTCCGGCTAAGCGAGTTAACGGTGCTGACTGGCGAATTGCAAACGACTTTGCTGATGCCTCCACAGGCCCCAACCAGATCACGGTGATCGACCCTTTCACTGCCAGGGCATATGCTAACCGGAGCAAGGTACGTTTTCAGCAGAGAGACTTTGACGGAACTATTGCAGATTGCGAGCAGGCGCTCAGGATAAATCCGGGCCTTGCTGTAGCCTATCTCAATCGGGGTGCTGCACGCCGAGAGAAGGGTGACATGGCCGGCGCTCTGGCCGATTTCGATCGATCTCTTTCAATCGATAAACATCTGTTTGAAGCGTACAACAATCGGGGATCGCTGCGGCAGGATCTTGGAGACCTCGACGGTGCCCTTGCCGATCTCGGCCGCGCCATCGCACTCAATCCTCGCCTCGCGGAAGCCTACTACCATCGCGGCTATGTCCTATTGAACAAGCGGAATTATGACGAGGCCATTACTGATTTCAATCGGGCAATCGAGCTCAACCCTCGTATGGCCTGGGCGTATCAGGGCCGCGGCACAAGCTTAATGGACAAGGGGTATCTGGAACGCGGCATCAGCGACTTCAACCGCGCGATTGAGCTCGATCCAGATCTCGCTCACGCCTACGCAAATCGAGGTTTGGCGTTGCTGCTCCAGGGTAAGGAATCGGAAGCCCAAAAGGATTTTGAACGCTGTCTCGAGCTCAAACCAGAGTTAAGAATCGAACTCAATAGGCGTATCCAATTAGCAAAGGAGGCGCGGGTGGGAAGGGGACCGCGATAAAGAGCAGTTCTGCTATCCCGAGCTTCCTTTGTCGTGGTTCTTAGCCTGGCCGGACACTCGCGAACGCGGATGATGGCGATCATAAGTGTCGCGCAAGCGTCGATCTGTGATGTGCGTGTATATCTGCGTGGTTGAGATGTCGCTATGCCCGAGCAACGCTTGCACCGAACGTGAGTCAGCGCCATTTTGCAGCAGATGAGTGGCGAAGCTGTGACGCAGTGTATGTGGTGAAATATCTTTCACTCCGGCTTGCGCAGCATAACGCTTGATCATGGCCCAGGCGAACTGACGCGTGAGCGGCTTACCACGATTCAAGAACAGGAGAGGCAAGTTCGGTTTACCGTATGCAGCATTGAGGGAAGCGTATTGCTGCAGCCAATGAATTGCGCTCTTACCGATTGGTACGCGGCGTTCCTTGCTGCCTTTCCCGTGACAACTAACCAAACCGCTATTAATGTCCACATCCGTTTGTTTCATTAAGACAAGTTCCGACACGCGCAACCCGGCCGCATACATCAGCTCCAGTAGCGCGCGATCCCGAACGCCGTCTACTGTTGAAACGTCGGGAGCAGAAAGCAAGCGGTTGATCTCGTCTTCGGTCATAAACTGAGGCAGGTAAGCGAATTGCTGCGGCGTGTCTAGATCTTCGGTGGGCTGGCCCTTAATGTGGCCGTCAAGGATCAGAAAGCGAAACAGACCTCGGGCCGCGCTCACAGCTCTTGCAACAGAAGAAGGCGCCAGACCATCTTTTGACAGTTGCGCGATCCATTTCCTTAGATCCGGGCGCGTCAGATCGGGAATAGGTTTGCCCGATCTGTTCGCCCACTGGTCAAGTCGCGCGAGATCACGTGCATAGCTTTCTAGAGTGTTACGAGCAAGCCCTTTCTCAACCTGGATGTAGGCGAGAAACTCCTTGACTAGATCGCGCTCGCGTTCAAGTGGCATTGGTGTGACAGCCTCGGACAAGACCTTGCGGGTAGCAAGATTATAGCTGAAGTCGAGCGAAGAACGAGTTATTCGTAGCGGAGACACTCAATGGGATCGAGGCGGGAGGCTTTTCGCGCCGGCCAGACACCAAAGATTAGACCAACTCCCACGGAGACCGTAAGACCGGCGATCACAGCCCAACTGGGAATTGAGGCCGGGAGGCTTGGAACCAGGAGCATGATGATACGGCTGATTCCCACGGCCAAAACGACCCCGAGAATCCCACCCATGAAAGTTAACGTCATTGCCTCGAAGAGAAACTGGCGCACGATATCCCGCCGGCGAGCTCCGAGGGCCTTGCGCACTCCAATTTCTTTCGTGCGCTCGGTGACACTGACCAGCATAATGTTCATCACGCCAATACCGCCCACTAGTAGACCAAGACTCGAAATTGCAATGGCGATCAGACCGACCATTGCCGTAATGCTGTCAAACTGTTCGATGAACTTGTCGGCAGTCTTAATATCAAAATTGTTCGGATCGCCAAATTTGACGTTGCGGCGACGGCGTAGAATTTCTTCCGACTGTTGCAGGGCCTCCGTTACCTGGCCGGATCGAGCACGAATGACAAGTAATAGATAACCCCTCGCGGGCGCGACTTTTTGCGCAGTCCGTAAGGGAATAAAGACCGCATTGTCTTCTTCGTTCTCGCCGAAGAATCCCGCCTTTCGTTTTTCCAGCACGCCGACAATCTCAAAGTTGTAACCACCCATTCTCACGAGAGTGCCGGCGATCTGGTTCTGTCCCGGGAAGAGTGCGTCAGCCGCGTTAACGCCGATCACCATTACATTGGCGCGCTGCTGGTCATCCAATTCAGTTATGAACCGCCCTTCCTTGATGACTATGTTAGTTATGTCTGCGTAGTTCGCGCTTACGCCCTGCGTGTTGCCCCAGCGATAATTGTGGCCCTGGTACGTAACATTGTCGTCGAAAGGACCGCCGTTGTAGCCGACGTTCGGTGCCACGGCGGCGACTTCGTCAACCGCACTAGCCTGGGCTGCGATCACCTGGCCATCGCCAATCGTCAGAGGCTTTCTCGTTCGCTCAGATCGATCTTCGCTCGTGCGAGGGCCGGTGGAGAGATGAAACGCATAGATGTTGTTAGTGCCATACTCCTCGATGATGGAAACAATGTTCTGGCGCAGCCCGGTCAGAATCGAAGCAATCGTGATCGCCGTCATCACCCCAATCACAATCCCCAGCACGGTGAGAAAACTTCTGAACTTGTGGGATCGGACACTATCCAGCGCCATCACCAGGGTTTCTCGCAGAACACTTTTAGGCAGCTTAAGTTTCATCTAACTTAAATTAAAAGACACCAGTCATGTAATGCAGTTTCCGTTTCGTACTCTCATTAACACCGTGGCTTTAGCCCGGTGAACTGGTGTCCGCTCTGAACCGGAAACCGTTTAAACGGTTTCCTGCTTTCTTCAACGGTGAGTGGTCACCGGGCTAAAGCCACGGTGTTAATGAGAAGTGACTGTAATTCAATTCAACCAGCGCCACACTCCAAAGATACCTTTTAGACTTATCGAAAATGATATCCGTCCTCTTCTTAGCTGTTGAGGTTACGTAGCATGGGTAAGGGCCAGAATCGGATCAAGCCTGGCCGCCTTGAATGCAGGATAGATTCCGGCAATCATGCCGACAGCCGTTGAGACGATCAGCGCGAGTAAAATGTAGCTGAGCGTTATGGTCATCGTGATGGATGCCAGTACCGTGATTAACAGGGTAACTCCCCAGGCCAGCAAGAGGCCCAGAATTCCCCCCAAGGCGCAGAGAATGGCCGACTCAATCAGGAACTGGAGGAGGATCTGCTTCCTTGTGGCCCCGACAGCCTTGCGCAAGCCAACTTCGAAAGTTCTTTCGGTCACGCTCACCAACATGATGTTCATTACGACGATGCCGCCTACAATCAGCGTGATGAGCGTGATGGGGACGACGACCGTGGCAATGCTCCCGGTGAACTGATTGATCTGGTTATTGAGTTCCTCGACATTTACGACCCCAAAGTCGTCCTCCTCGTTACCTTTTAGCCGATGTTTGTTTCTCATCGCGACGCGGGCTTCCTCGATTGTCGCCTGAAAGTTTTCGCGGTCGCGCGCCTTTCCGTGTATCTGCAGCCCATTGCGACCAAAGATCTGCAAGTGACTGGTCACGGGAATGTAGACGTGCCTGTCAAAAGAATCGCCGAAGAACGAACCGCGCTTCTCTTCCACGCCGATGATACGCATTGGCAACCCGCGAATTTTCAGAGTCTTGCCGACAGCGCTGGTGTTAGGAAAAAACTTCTCCTTGATATCGCCCCCCAGAACACAAACAAGTGCCGAGCGCTGCACTTCATCCGCCGAGATGAAGCGACCTTCGTAGATTGTCTTGTCTTCAATGTCCACCATGTTGGCGCTGGAACCAAAAATCAAGGCGCCGGGAAACTCCACGCCATCCTGTCGCAGGTCAGTCTGCCCTTGCACCTGGGCACCCACTTCGGAGCATGAGCGACAGTGGTCGCGCACCCATTCGTAATCGTCCCAGTTGATGCGTTTATTTCTGCGGTTGACACGCTCAAACTCCTCATCAGCCAAACGACCATGAAAGGCCATGCGCGCCATCATAAAGTGATTGCTGCCCAGCACTTTCTGCATCTTATCGACGACATAAGTATTCAGCCCGCTGATAGAGGCACCTACTACGACAACCGAAGCCACGCCGATGATGATTCCGATTAGGGTAAGAAATGCCCGGAGTTTGTGGGCAAAAATCGACTGCAGAGCAATCTTAAGGGCGTCAGAATAGAAGGAGAAGAAGGCTTTCATGGGTGCAATCGTAGCGCGGTGTTATCGCAACGCAACGGGCTGTACGAGAAATCAAAGGACAAAGTTTAGTTGGATTTGGTATGGGAATCTGGCGTCAAACGGAGAATTCTTCCAGGAAACTTTCGCGCGTCCAGCGGCAATAGGACACCGAAGACCATGCTTAGTCCGCTAGTATCCTCAATCTTTCCTCGATGTCGCTTCCTGTAAGTCTCTTATACCTTCGCTTCAGTTCCTCTTTTCGCGGCTGGTCTTTTGCCTCCGCATAAGCCGAAACCAGTCTGCTCAGATCCGGTCTTGCGAGGAACCCCAGAGACTTGACTCCATCCACAGCCAAATCTGCCACCTGCGGATCCGCATAAAGCACTGCGTCCATGGATTGCGACACAAACATAGACGCAGCAAGATTCAAGCCCGCCGCTGGCGCTAACACAAGAGCACACCCGATGATAGTCGAAGCAATCCGCGAACGCCTGGGGAAATGATTGCGACTCAATTGAAATGCGCTTCTTGCGTTGCGCAAATAAACGAGCGCTGTACAAAACGGTATAAATCCCAAGATGCCGATGCCCAGGAACAATCCCAGCAACGTAAAAGGCAGGATAGCTAGCCCTATCACTCCCGAAAACAGGGCACCCGCTAGCAGCATTCCACCCAGCAACTGCGTTCTAGGTTCAAGTTGCCGACCACAGACCAGCCACATGATCAGAAGCAATATCTCAACCACACTAACTATGTATGCAAAGGATTGATACTCGACGAAAAGACCATCGCCGAAGTCGGATTTGAACACGATAGGATCGTAAACAAAGCAAAGGACAGGAGAAACGATGCCGAATAGAAGATCGAAGATGATCTGTGCGCGGGTGGTGGTTGGCATGAATTGACGCCGCCAGAATCCAACCGCCATTCCTGAAGGGCTTGTGCCGTCGAGGTTCATGTCTAACCTGGTCATTTCACCCCCTGAATTCCCGAAGAACCCTCTAAGGCTGTTACGATCAGGACGAGAATTTATTAACAATCAAGTCAGTTCCGCAGCCGAACTGTTGGCCGGCTTGAGGGAAAACTTCTCTGTCCAGTGAATTCGACCGGTCACTTGCATCACGAAAAACAAGGTGGTAACCGAACCGATTGTTATTGCCAGACCGGTGAAACCCTTGAGGAAGAAGGCATAGGAGAATGCTACCAGGTAGATAAATTGCGCCAGCGCTGCTTCGCGACTGGCAAAATGCATCCCCACCACCAGACGCAGATAGCTGACGACCAGGAAAATTGAAACGATGGAGGAGATCACAAATGCCAGGTGAATGGATACATGATCTACCAGATAGGCAAGCAACAGGTGAAATGAGAAGAACGCTGCGGCAAGGAAAAAATAGTTCATTGGATGGAGGTCGATGCCGCGCATAGTTGTGATGATCAGCATCAGGAAGAAAAAGAAGAAAAGCGAAACTGGGGCAAAAAGGCTAATCCTGCCCGCCAACGGCCCGGGCTGAAGTTTCTCCGGCATCACCATGGCAATCTGGTACCCTGACAGAAGATTCTTATAAGACCACTTCAGATCCCAGCCATTTGCTGACTCTAGTTTTTCCGAGGGTGAGAGCGTGTTGTCCGGAAAATCGATGTCCCTGAAGTTAGTTTTCATATTGAGCGTGAAGTCCCGAACCTGCGTGACATCTCGGCCGCCAAAACTATAGCGCCACTCGTTCAACCCCTGCGACCGATAGCCAACAGCAAGTTTGGCAGTCTTTCCTGGCAGAACTCGCACACTTCCGGTCGATGAATTGTCCTGATTTGTAACCGGAACAGTATTGTTATCAACCATGAAAATGAGATCGTCGTACATGGCTTGCGACGTCGGGAACTTGAGCGTGAAGTTAACTGTTTCCTCTTTATCGCTCGTGTTTCTAAAAGCGTAAACGCCCGCAAAGGCAACTTTGTAAGTGCTGAACCAGAGCAGCCCTTTCTGGCGATGTTCGAGATCGAGCGCGACGTCAATTGTGCTGCTCTCCAGCGACAACGGAATCGTGACCTGTTGCTGAATCGTCTTGACGGCCTTCTTGCCATTTTCCGTGATCTCCTCTTGCTTCGGCACGATTCGCGTGAAGGAGGCCGTGGGCGGCGATTGAGTCTGCTGAGTGCCCCAGGTAGAGGCCACACGGTTTTCGGCTAATGAATCTGAGGAGTATGTACGAGAAAAGATTGTGCCACCGAGGATGGCCCAGCCCACCGATGCGCACACGAAGATAAAAACAATTGCAGTGATTCGCCTGGTCATTTTAAATGCTCCTTTTTTCGTTCTGAATTACGATCTCTCTCGCCGCCTGCACTCGTCGACTGAGGTTGACTTGTTAGTTCTAAATGGTTGACGAACTTGAATCACGCCCGTGTTTGTTCACGCCTTAGACCGTTAACTGGTTCCAATAGGCACGGTGCGTGGGGAACATTCTTTCATGGACAGACAGTCACAATTGAAACCTGGTCTTTTTATGCAACAGACTGTTTTCGTGTCCGATTACCAGGTGTGTGATCGTCTCACCTTCATTGACAAGTAACGTGGGATTATTGACGCCCGCCGGCAGATCAAAGACGAGGTACGTTGTATAAGATTCACCCGGGCGCAGTGGTGTGGTCAGCGGCGTACCTGTGCCCTCCGACTGGGACAAAACTCGTTCGCCATCCTGAGAAGGCGCATACTCACGACCCTGATCGTCGATAACGGTTACGACACGGCTGTTGGGCGTCAAAGACCCATTACCTCTGTCCCGGCCGATGGTGTTTTCGTCAAAACGCGTTTTGATCTTTATGACGTGAAAAAATCCTGCAGCGGAGAATTGATTTGGAGGATTGCCGAGCGTCTTCGTCTGCCGCACATCAACGATGGAATAAGCCAGGTGACAATCGATTTCGCAGAAATGTTTCTTCTGTCCGCGCGCCAGAACCCGCTCGCTACTGGCAAAAGACATTAGGAGCATCAGCCCCAGGTAGATTGTGACAATAACGGCCCCAGCCAGCAGCACAGCCATCGTCCGAAGAAACTTTCGCGCGACGATCGTATAAATGAGAATCAAACCAGCTACTGCCAGTACGAATGCCGTGCCGAGTAGCGCCAACACTCCCAGCGGCGCAGCAAGGTTAACGTTGGTGTACATTGCGGAGTCTCCTGAGTTCTGAACTTCAAGCAAAGCGCTTTGCATTGCAAAGTCACAGTGCAAAAAAAAGGGAGGATCGGCCCGGACGATAAAAAATTTATCGATTTCGCATTTGATGAATCAGCGTCTCCATGTGATTCAAATAGCTTTCCAAAGCCCGCCGGCCCGCAGCGGTCACTTTGTACTCGGTTCTGGGCAAGCGACCCTCGAAAAACTTTGTACAAGTAATGTAGCCGGCATCCTCAAGCTTACGAGCATGCACGCTGAGGTTGCCATCTGTCGTATTCAGTAAGCTCTTAAGATCATTGAAGGTTAGAGATTCGTTAGCTGCGAGACCGCTAACTATTCCGAGCCGCAATCGTTCGTGGATCAGGCGATCCAACGCTGGTGCGGCACTCTTGGCCTTTACACCACGAACTTCTCGCGGCCCGGCCGGGGCAGACTCGTGCTTTCTTTGCGTGGAATGTTTTAGTGCGGATTGTTTAGCCACCGTATCTCCTTGCGATAATTACACCGAAAATTATATGAAGCCCACCGAAACCTGCGGCAAGGAACCAGTTGGCAAAGGCTGGAGGGGCGAAGAGAGTGATCGCGCCTAGTGACATGAAACAGAGCCCCATGATGGGAATAACGGTAACAGAAAACATCCCGCCGGTGACGACTCCGGTTCCGTAAAGGAGCAACCATACGCCCGGAATTGCATTAGTTACGCCGACGCGGTAAAGCATGACTGTAAGCAACGCGCCGACGAAGATCGGAGGCGATAGACTAAAGACTACCTTGCGGCCGGGGCCCGAAAAGAGAGGCATGCCCGCCGCTCGGGCCTTTCGATCCATCGACCAACCCGCTAGTAGGAGCGAAATTAATCCTCCAGCGATCCAGACTGCGAGCCAGGCTTTGAATGTCGCTTGCTGAGCTGCGACAAACGCTGCGCCAAGCGCCGTAATGCCGATCGCGACCTCACCCCATCCGGAGACTCCAGTAAAGGCCGACGAGCGCTCCATCGTTTCGCGGATGTAGCGCAAGTTATCCATGGCGCGTTCATGCAGCGCCGGTGGCTGTTCTGGGGCAGGTGTAACTAAGTGAATCGAACCCATCACGTGGATGATAGCCGCAGCTCTTGTTTCTGTCAAGTACTTTGTGAAGCAAAGCCAGAGCTAAAATGTTCCAGGCAGTTAGGAGGGGCCTCCCCTCTTTACCGTCAGGCTTGCCGCCGGGGCGGGTCACTAC